>JAABVA010000869.1_pt1 | contig 34913 bp, 50 predicted proteins | sample 5560331 | NCBI WGS metagenome assembly JAABVA01 (sample SAMN12812661, study PRJNA571458) | rock metagenome | isolation source: Antarctica rocks | place: Antarctica: Victoria Land, Mt New Zealand sud | collected 2016-01-07 | reverse complement strand
ATACAAAGCAAGCCTGGGAATACTCCAAGCAGTGCATGCATATGTTGAATCCATTTTAGGTCTTACCTTTTCAGCATTGTCTTGGTTGAGAGCTTTCCGTACTTTCCAGCGTCCCACCTAGCACTCAAAACAGCACTAAATGCCTGAACATGCCTGCTGTTAGATAGCTAGACTTCTCAATTTACAAGGCAACAGCTCACCGATCAACTTGCAACGCCATGGTTGTCGACCGCAGTCGCGTCGATGCTTTGTGGACACGCGTATCACCCTCTCTCTGCGGGGTCCAGCGGGCTTGCAATGCAGCCGCGCCGTAGTTGCTTGCAGAGCAAGTGTGCATGCCACAGGTGGTGACCCCTTTGCTTATGAAAATGATCACAACGACCTTATCAAGATGTCGGTGTCGCACTGCGCGGACTAAACGCAATGTAAAGACAAGTGTTGGATCCCAAGTCAAAGCATTCACTGACCCTTTCCGGTGAGGTGACACACATGCATGCGTTACACCCGCAGAGTCCCTCTGTTAAAGCAATTAACAGATTACCTGAACACTGATGGCACTCACTGTACACTGTAGCCTCGATATGGGATCAGCCACATGCACTACAACCTGGTGAAGTACCTTACAGCCTCAGTTCGGGAAGTATTGTTGAAACGGCATGAATCGAGCTGCCCTTTGGATGATGCCATGCACTGGAAACATTGCCACAGTCATATCAGGAACCATCATCCTTCAGTCTCCAAAGGCATTCAGGATTCTCCTTACAAAATCTTCTGTCTGAAGATTTTGTAGGGTGCTGATGACACTCTTGATGGCAAAATTGTTGACTAGACGAGTGTGCTTGAGCTGCTGTCCTGTGACAGGTGACTTCTGGCACTGCTCCAACCAGGCCTTGATTGCTGCTCTTTCATAGGTGTGACTGTCTGCCGCAATCACAGGATCTTGCATTACCGCCTGCAACACACTACTCCACACTTGCAATCCTGTGTGCCCCTGCAAGTTTACTCGTGGATGCAGTGGCCAGCTGGGACCTGCATGGAGTTTACTCATGAATGCAATGGCCTGCAGGGACTATTTTCGGGAAGTGACAATACCTTGGTCAGAGGACACCAAAAAACCAAGCTGAGGGATTGGTCAGGCTTCTGTGACAGCATGTGCTTGGTCATTGTACTGCTGGATAGCTTTGCTGGGTCTGCTAAGGGAGGTGTCGACTCTGTGAGAGTCACGACCCTTTCCTTCAGCGGCCTCGCTATGATGCTTTGATCAGGTGTGTCTAGCTGGAATTCAATCTGAACACCATCAGCGTGATCCAGCTGTTCTGTAAGATGACCTTGGTCAGTCTTTGAGTCATCGCGTCTGCAAGTTTGGCCTGGACTAACTACATCCTGACAGACGCTGCTTCTGAGTGTAGCGCTTTGCGGTGGAGGTATGTCATCACGAAGCGACTGAGTGCAATGAGATGATACAGCAAATGAGGCGCTGGGAACATCGGTGGCTTCTATCAGGGACTGAGCACGGTTGCAGAGTGTTGGAGCAGACTGTTCATCATCTGGAATGTCAAAAAGCGAGGCATCAGCTGACAGTGGTCCAACTCTTGCCCCATGTGACTCAATGGCAGCTGATGTTGAGGTGACATGACCCTCAGCTAGAGTCTCAAGCATTTGGCTGTGCTCCTCTACATCGCTCATGACTTCACCAGATGCTGCTGGCCAGTTGCCAAGCTGTTGGGCTTGCTTCTTCAGCTTCTGACGCTGTCGTTTGGCCTTCTTTGAGGCTGCATGAGCTTTTGCAGCTGACTCCTCAGACAGCAGCTGTTCAATTGCTGTCTGCCCAGGCATGCTTTTACTCTAAGAACAACACAAAGACGTCAGCTTGTTGCTGCGTTATGCAATGATGATGTAATGTAAACGCATATGTGCTCTGGAAGGAAAGGCTTGATAGTCAACATCAGAAGATTGCGCAATGACTCCTGCATTGGCTCAAATCCAACTAAGGGTTGCTTTGATCACAACAGAATCACCAGATGCTTTGAGGTTGCAGAGCACGGTTTTGCATGATAGGAACAACAAAACTGGGCCATGAAATTGAAACAGCAGATCATGAATCAAGTAGGACTACGTTAAGGGCTATGCATACAACAACACATGTCTTAACTTGACCTAAAGGTTACAGTTATCATGCGGCCATATCATATGGTGGGGGAGGCCGGAATGCTCAATGCAGATGTTTGGTGCTCACCTGAGAGCCCATAAAGCATTGCAGCAGTCTGCTGACAGTGCTAGATGGGAGCACTCGCCATTCTAGCAAGCTTTGCAAAGCGCTGTGCACAATTGCAAACATGGCATCCCCAAGACATTGCAAAGGCTCATCTTTGAACTGCCCTGTCCAAACTGAATGGCCTTGCATCTGCTCAACGGCGTTGCTGACGTCACCTGCAGTGAGAACCTAAATAAAGAATGCTGCGTGATGTGACTTAGGGACGCAGAGTAACACAAGCCTTAAGTGTCACTGCATATGTTTGTGAGGTACAGGCCAATCACAACCTTGCATCCTGTTTGCAGTGCACCAGGCATTGGGGCTTGCACATGCATGCAACACACGTGTGCATCTGTTGGACACCTGCTTCATGGCCGTGATGCCATGCTTAATGCTTCAAGACTTGTTGGAAACCAACAAGCAGTGTGCAACCTGAATGTAGATTTTTAAGTGCTTGTGAGTGTGGCAAAGAGCCTCACCAAGCTGCTGCTTGAGCTTGTGTATCCTTGCAAGTGTGTGCGGTGCCTGGTCAACTTTCAGCAGCTTGATAGTAAGTCCTGCTGCCATGTGGAGTTTGCGCACATGCAGTGCCTCTTGCGAGGCATCCTTGACCAGCTTTGTGAGATGAAAAAGCTCAATCACCAACACCCCCATGTATGTCACAACACCTTCACACAGTCTCAGCTGGATACAGTGCTGATGAGACCATTCTTGCTTATGGCATGCAACTGCAAGCAAACAAAAGCACGTCAGTGCTTGAGGCCTGAAAGAGGGCAGCTTTGCTCAGAGCGCCATGTACAATGTACTCAAAATGCTCAATAGAAGCTCAGTAGAAGCTGCAAAGCATCATCACCTAGCAGCAAGCGGTTTCAGGCTAGCTCACCAAGAACGCTCACAGCTGCTTCCAAGTCTGGAGCCTTGGGTGGGAACTTGGTGTCATCTGTCTGTCCCAAGAACCTCATTAGCTCGTCTGAATGCTCAGTGATTGCTACCTTGAAGGACTGCATAGAGGGCTAGAACCCATTTGCGCGGAAGTAAGCCAGGTCGTGCTTGCTGCCATGCGTGCTGAGGGTGGTCTGAAGAAGGCAGCGTAGGATCGGTGCATAAAGCCCTTCACTGCCGGCAGCTGTCAAGCCAACCATTTGGTATGGTCTGAGCACAGAAGCTTCTGAGGCAGCTTGTGCATGTGACGTGTGAGCTGTATATGAGGCTTGGGCGGCACTGTTGACCAACAAGTCTGTCAAGATCTGTGCTCCGCTGCTGGCAGCAAAAGCAGCCTTCGCTTTGCACAATGAGACCTGACCACACATAATGAACAACTACGTGATTAGCCTCATCAACACATTCTATACAATTCAATTCAGCATAAGTACTTTTTTATGATTATAACAAAGTCTCAGTATGCATGTTGTGCTTTAATGGATGTGTGCCATTCAGCTTCAGCAGTGCAGGTGAGGTACAAGTGGATTGGATACAAGTGTAGAGTTGCAGGCACTTGCAGATGAGGAGGTAGTACATGTGCAAGCCTGTCGAGCATGCTAAGGACCACACAATGAATACAGCAGAAAGCTACCTGTAATGATGGGTCGGCACCATGGCAAGACAGCAGGCACCAGATGATCTGCACACTTGAAAAGCTGATGCTTGATCTGAGCACAGCCACGTCTGTGATGCTGTTCAAGTCTTTCAACAGCTGCAGGTAGCCATGCACTGCTGCAGCATCGGCCTGCATGACATCCAGTTGTTCAGATCTTGTGAGGAAAGCATACAGACTGTAGCCAAGTGGTACACACAAACATGCATGTCAGGATGCTGTACTTATAGCAACAGAAGCTGTCAAAGATGAAAAAGCACTGTCTAGCAATGTCTAGCATGCTCGTTGAGCCATGGCTTTGCAGATGAAACGACAGATTGCAAATCTGGATCCAGCTTGTTGCCAATCCCCCAGCAGTATGGCAACATGCATCTGGCAACGAGTTCATTACGTACAGAGCTGGCAAGCGCTACATGACACCGTCATAAAGCCCACCTCAGAATAAGATTGGAGCTCAGGCTGCAGCTGTGCAAAAGCTGTGATCACTCTTGCTGTAGCCACAGAAGCTTGCATGCCTTCCATGCCTCCTGCCTACAGTACACGTGCACAAGCTCGCAGCTCAGGCTTTTCAATTGTTTGCTGCCAAATATATAGGCAGCACCAGAACTTTCGGGATGTAGCAGCAGAAGCCCGCCATGTTCTGGTGCCATGTCTAATAGGTAACAACACTGGAGAATGAGTGTCACGATCAGCAAGGAGTGACTATGCTTGCTTTTGGCATTGAAAGAGTGGGTCGTGTACAGGACCTCCGTCATGTCACCTCACTTGCGCAGCATTGTTGCAAAGCAATGGGTGATGACATGTTTGTCAAGTATGACAATGCAACATACAGTTGTATGAGCACAATGCAACTCACACTGACAAGCAGTCATAAGCAGCTGTACCTGTAGCGCGCCTTTGACACTGTCACCGATCCATGCAAAGGCTGCCACAGCATTGCCAGGGAGACCGCACTTATCATACAGCCAGGTGCTGTCTTTGCAGCTGCCGCTATCAGCCTGGCTAGAGCAGAGCCGGATCAGGCAAGCTGATAAGTAGTGCGCTGCTGCTGTTCCGGCCAAATTATGTCTGGCAATCTGAAGAGCCTGTTTTGCTTCCCAAAGGTGCTGCTCATACACCAGCTCCAGGAAAGCAGTGTTATGAAGCACAGCATATACAGCATCAAGCCGTAGGTAGTCCACATGTGAGTGTGGTTGCTTAGCTGCAAAAAATGCACACACTAGTCAGACTCATAATGTATGTTGTGGCGCCATGGACAGGACCAGCTTGTTGCAGCCATTTGCACCAGATATACTGTTGGCCTCAAAAGCAGACACTTAGCTCTGTACCCATGAGCTGAACATGTGCTTGTGCAGTGACTCTATTGAGCAATGCCGCCAACTATGCAGAAGCAGTGATGGCCTGCCATTGTTCTACTGGATGTAGATGACAACCACAGGCTACATTTGCAAGTACATCTCGCCACGCGACGCGCAAACAGAGCGTTTCTCACCCATGGTTATTAGCAGATTGTGCATGGCTTTCCAGAGCCTATCGTCAGCGGTGTTGACGTATAGCTCTGGGTTGACCACAAACCGGTCCAGCAATAGCTTCAGCAAAACTTGGACCAGAACATTCTCTGCTGTAGGTCCAGCCATACAGCGCATCAGCACAGGCAATCCCAGGCAGAATGTGTCACTTATGTCCACCCTCATACTCTCCAGGTGAGACGCCAAGAGCTTGTGTAACAATGCCAGCACGGCTTTGGCACAGCGCAAAGTTGCATGACCACAGTTGTGGTCCATAATCCAAGCAAGAGCTGCCCAAGCTGTGTGACTGACCTGCAGGCATAGTTGCAGTTCTTGAGATGCCCTTGTAGATGCTGTGCCCTTGGAGAAGCTGTTGATGCCAGGCAGAAATGCAAGGCTGCTACGACTAACACGCATGTCAAAAACCAGACTTCCAATGTATGTAAGGACAAACAGCAAACAACAAGTGCACTTTAAGACCGATTTAGTGCAGTTGATCTATGTTCTCAGCTCATGTCAGCAGTGAAACTGTTGAGCAAGCTTTTCACAGGACACAGATCAGAGATATGCAGAGATTTGTGTGAGAATAGAAATTATGCACAAATTGGACATCTAACAAGATGCGTAAACCTTTCTTGGCATCTAGTTATGTATGACACCCTTTGTCCACCACTGCCGTTGCAGCTGTTGCAACAGACCATGAGCCTGACACACAGACGCCTGACCTTGACATGCATGGTGGCGGAGGCAGCATCACTGTTGCCATGACCATGCAACACCTCACACATGAGGATGGCAGCCGCATTGAGGATCTCTGTCTGATACGTGCAGCCTTCCTCAAGACCATCTTGCGGTACTTCGACTGCTGCTACACGGCAGCCTGTCAGCGCATTCACTGCACGTAGCAAAGCAACACATGTGGGAGCTCACAATGTATAGCTCCAATGGGTGTTTGACGAGAGATCACTTCAAAACCTCAACCCCTGACTGTGTTCAGCATGTTTGCAAAGTGATGTGCAAGAGCAGAATTAGCTGTACAGCCCTTCACATGCTATCTGATGCAACATCAGCAGCAGGTCTATATGTAGAACAGAAAGATGGTCATGCAATTGCCCACCTACCTCGTCTTGTGGCTCATCATTCAGCATGTGCGGCCGCAGCAAAGGACTGATGCGCATCAGCCCTTGGCCTTGTTGGAGCAGTGCTCTGATGGCTGGCTGCTGAGTATGGGACCTCTGCACAATCAGGATCAGGAGCTTAACTGCTTCTGAGGTCCATGCTAGCTCTTGGTGCAGCGTACACATAAGCGTGACCGCCCCGCCTGCAATTGTGCATGCATGCTGAAGTGCTGCGTACTGGGGCAATTTCTCAGTCGAGCAATGCTTGCTTGTTTGAATTGTGGAAGAGTGCCATTGGTTGTGTGCAACAACAAAAGACAGAGGACACATATGCCTCTTGTGGTGCACTGCATCCACAAAACCGTGTCAGTAACCCAAAGGGCCAGCGTATCTGCTGACAGCACACAGCAAACGGTTGCCAGGGAACCTACCACAAGCGGCTAACATGTCGGACACCGCAGCTGCAAAGCTCTGTCCACCATGGCGGAGTATGCAAGTCAGAATGCCGCATGCTGCCAATGCCCTGTACTGCTGAAACTTGCTGGCTCGAGGCCTAGAACCTTCCCGCAATGTTGGCAGCAGCACTTTGGCCAGCAGCACGCCCAGCTGCTGACAATCATCAGAAGGAACAGGTCTCAACCTATGCATGGCTTCTAGGCAAATCGAGAGGCGTAGTGTCAGATCCAACAGGCATTCACACACCAGATCCTCCATTTGAGTACTGGGTGAGCTCTGGCAAGGAATTAAAGACAGGAGCTTTGCTGCCAGCACTGCACCCCGCAGCAGCGTAGTTGAGCAGTTTGGCAGCGTTGCGGCAGTGGGATGCACCGGCTGCCCTTCGTCGTCATTCTTGTGCTGCATGCCCTCAGAAGCGACCTTTCCACGGTCACCCAGAGCTTCAAGAAGGAAATACAGCAGCGGGGCGCATCCAGGCATTGCAGCAGCTGCCTTGTTTCTGTCAGCGCAGTTCCATGGACAGTCACATTGAAGGATAGCTGGTAGTGAGTCGCTTGGATCAGCCTTCTCCAGGCTTGCAAGCAGCTGCTGCTCATTGCCAGCTTCTTTTGCACCAAACCAGTGCTGTATGCTACAAGCTTGCAGCAAGCTGGGCACCAAGCTAGGACGTTCACCAGGGCGGCCATGGACTGATGCCGATTTGCCAAGCTGCTCCCAGATGACATAGTTTGCAAGCCAAGCTAGCGTTTTTGGCATGTCAGCTTGTTACACTGCAGAGACAGCAGGGATAAAAGCGAGTTTGGATCCAACGGCTTGTTTCACATCGTATGTACCAAGCGCGTTGCAAGAACAAGCGTTTGCACACCCGGACCTTGATCTAACATGCTGTTCCCAAAAAGTGTGATCCTCGTGACTGTTGACCACTTCTCAGTTCCGGGACACAGCTCTAGCGTACGTAACAGTAACACTGTCACTTCGCCACAAAAGCACCTTGATAAAGCCGTGGGCCTTAAAGCCGGAGCCGGGACTTGACCGAGTCAAGCGTTTATTCTACAGGACGTGTGCATACTTCGGCATTTGTTTCCGCTCAGTATCAACGCATTAGACGCGAGTGCAGGATTTGCGAGAAAACTCTCTAGGACCTAACTTCAGCGTTGAGAACAGAGATGGACCGCGCGCGTGTGTGTATGATTGCAGCTAGACAGCCATTCTTCTTCATCGTCACTGTTACCTTGATCTGACAAGCTGTGCCACTAGCTGCACTGCGTGAGCAACACAGGTGTGACAGCCCAAACACTGCAGAATGGCAATAGTCTCACAATGTCATACAGTATTATTTGAATTTTCAATACATGCAATCACAAATTCCGTCATCAGACTGTACACGTTACCAACATGCTTACATTGTTCATACTTTCAAGCCCTAGAAAAGACCACCAGGCCATTTAAGGCCCGGCCCAGCAAGGCCCTTTCAAGCCCTAGCTGTTGCTGACAATGACTGCAGAGTTACTGATATACAGTAAGTGCTCAGGCCTTCAGCTTCTTCCACAGATATCGGCCGAAGTTTCCAGTGCCTGTAGCGTACTGTGCATAGCACCATCCCGCCCAGTGGGGAACACCAAAGAAATCCGGCCTATCATAATGCCACAGATGTAGCCCGTTCACAATGACAACCTCAGTCAAAGGCGCCCCGACAGTTAGCAGGGCTGCCAGGAACAGGCCCTGCTTGGTGTTGTCAAAGGCCTTCCAGTTCAGGAAGGCTGTGACAGCAAGGATGCCCGAGCACTGCCAGTGGGGAAAGTCATTGAGGTAGACGTAGCCGCTGAGCAGGAAAGCAGAGACAATGGAGCCCCACATGAGCAGGTTGAATGCTAGGCTGCCGGCTTTACTGTCAGAAGTTGCTTCGATGGTGGCTGGGTCCTCTGCGTTGTACTCATCAAGCAATACCTGCAGAACGCGCATGTCAACAGAGCTGAAATCTCATGTTCAAGGGGAGGTTGAGTCCTGCAAAGGCTGCATGGTATTGTAAGGGGATTGTGCAGCGCACATCATGACGCGGCAAACTTCATGTGATGGGACTCTGAATTCATGGCATGCCTGTCCATCTTGCAGATGTCATGTTCAGAGTGATATGCAAAGCTGACGTGAGAATGCCCTCAAGCACATGTCAGTGCGAAGCACTTGCACCAAGCTGACTATAAAACGTAAAACATGCGTGTACATGAGCGTGCCAATGTCACATCAGGTTGCAATTTACTCACATGACATGTTCATTGCATTGCTCACAACAGCATGGTCTGTTTGTTGTATGCAGCAGGATAGTGCCAGGCACATCAGGACAGCATATGTGTTCAGCAGCTAACTTGCCTGCAAGTAGGGAAACAGAAGCCAGATGGGAGCAAGCAACAGAGGCACCAAGCCAGACTCCTTTGCAATGCCAACGTCAAACACTTGTGGGTCGTATGCTTGTATCTGCCCCTTGAACACATCAATGTTGAAGGTGAAGAAGTCATACACCTGCAGTGCCAGAACATTAGAGGTGATTTTCCTTCGCAATGCAGTTGATCAAGCGCAGACGCTGGTGTGCATGAGCCAAGAGTGATGTGCAGCCTTTCTATGTATGGCATGGCTATACCAGTACTTTCCATGCATCATCATGGTGCTGCTTAGGAACTCTCAATCAGCAGCATTTACACATGATGTGATATACCATGTAGCAGGCACGGTGTACTGCAGAGTCAGCTGCCTGGGAGTGTCAGGAAGACCTACCGGCAAATTAGGGTTGTTATGCGACACTTGTATAAGCGACCCAAATGTGACACCCGCTAACAGCGCCAGCCCTAAGAACTTAGTCCAAGACACACTGCTGTCATTCAGCTGTCCCTGAGCAGCAGCTAAGCCCTGAAACAGGCTTGTCTGTTCAGCTGCTTTGACTGGCTTTTTTGCAGCTCGTGCAGCTTGCTCGCCACGGCCCATGGCTCGCGTGATAGTGGATCTCAAAACAGGTTCTTGTCGTGGCTTACGAAGAAAAGACTGCACATAAGAGCTCAATATTAGGCAAAGCTACAAGTGCTGTCGAGCAGATCAAGGCCTGAAATGGGTGCAGTTGCCAGGTATCGTACAGCCATCTGATTATTGAACAAGGACGTAGGCGTAGAGCGCGCAGTTCCGACCGTGACTGAGTTCCGTTCAGAACGCAGAACGCGCCAAGCAACAGGCGTGGGTGATCAAGTCCGACGAGCGCAACGCCGACACCCGCTTGCAACGCTCAAACATGTTGCTGATTTTTCATGACTGCAGTGATGAGAACAGTGCACCTTTCGCGTCTGCACAGGATGTACAAGGCCTCTTTGAAGGCCAATGCCGTGCTGCATGCAGAGCAGGTGCGTCATCGCCATGTCCGATGGATTCCCACAAGCAACGCGCTTGGCAATACCGGGACTTGGTTGAGCTGCCCGCTGTCTGCAAGGTTACCAAAACCTCGATGTGCGCTTTGTCCAAGCGTATCGAAATCATGGTCAAAGCTGTGCCTTGTCTCGGAACCTGATGAAGAAGAGAGAGGGCTGATCGCTGAGAGCTGACTCGGCGTATAGTGGACTGCCCGACCAGGGAAGGGTGCGATCAGAAACTCGCACCGTCGCAGGTTGTTGTATCTTGGGCATGAAAGCTAGAGTTGCGAGCGTTTGGTGCTGACGCTATTCAGCTTTCGATTGTGGGTGCACAAAAGCAAGGGGTGCTATGTTGGCTTGCAACGGCAAGCTAGGTCGTTCAGTGTCGTACGGAGGGTCTGGTGCAGGAAGGGCAGCTAGTCAAGTGCGCCTCGGCCCAAACTCGGCTCTGTACCGGCAGCCACTACCGCTTCGACCGGCAGGTCCGGTCGTCTATCACTTGCATGGCACGCTTCAACGCTATACTAAGCTCACTTTGTTGGTCGTGTTTCTAGGCATCGACAGACGATGCTGCTTGCGGCAGCAGAGAAGCAGCATATGTCGTGTGGCCACAGTCGTCGCAGAGGTGAGTGTGCTGTTGAAAGGCTGCTAACAGCAGGGAAAACTCAATGCATGCTGGTTTTTCAATAAGAGAGCTTGAGCAGGGCAGTAATATGAGCTTGTGACCTGCAGACACATCAAGACCAGCAATCCCCAAGGTCTTCCTTAGAGCAGCAGCGTGTCGTCTTCAGAACGACTCATCAAGTTCAGTATGGAGAAGTGATCAAAGTTGTTGGCCAGGGTCCTCAGCTAGGAAAATGGGATGTTGGACATGCACCAGGTTTGTCTCATACTCAAGCATCAGCAACAAAGCAATTGAGAAAATATACACACTACAAGCAAACCTGGTCAGTGTGACCTGTTTTGCTCACGGTTGCATCTGCTTGTGCAGCAATGGAATGGTCAGAAGGTGACAGCTGGTGTCTGGAGGTGGATCTGTCGCCTGGAGTGACAGACTTCAAGTGTGCAGTTGTGCGGCCAGACGGCAGTGTGGTTTGCTGGGAGCCAGGAGCAAACAGAAATGTTGAGGTGACCTCCCATCTTCAACAGTCAACATCCTGCATTGTCAGCCAGCATGCCATTTCACACTTGATACGGTGGTCATGATGCATAAGCATATAATCAGGATCAAGATAGGGTACATAATGCGCACAGAGTAAGCTGCAACATGACTGTGGGGCTACAGCAGCATTGCCAGTCCCCAACAGCTGTGTTATAGCACTGACAGGCCAGCACAGCAGTCCCTACATGAGACAGTACAGAGTATACGGTAAAACCATATCCTGTACTGACTAAAAAGATACTAGCCGGCGTGGTGTCTGTTAGCGCACATCCAGAGTTCAGAACCCAGATGAGTCAAGACTTGGCTCTGTCTCCTGCACTGCATGCTTTCAGAATGCTGCTGAGTCAGCATCAGGCGCGGTCTCGTGCACTTTAGGCTCCAAATGCATCAAGGTTAGGCTCTGTCTCCTGTAGGTGCCACATGTGCATGGAGAGTCTGCCATTCAAGTCAAGTGCATGTGGAGCAACTCAGGAAACACTATTCAGGCATTGAGCATGGACGAGGATGACACTGCTGACTTTGTGATTGACAGCATGGATGAAGAAGACCACAATGTGCGCTTACCATAAATCCCTGTCATGGCAATGAACATGTACCCAGCTGGCATGAGCACTTTCACATTATAAACATGTCAGCATGTTTGCGCGATGTGGAGTTTTCACTTCTTCTATTGCAGAGTTGCCGCTCTTATTGGCTGTCGGCAAAGTTGCACTCACACATTTATCATTCAAGCACCCTGATCAGAACGGCTAAGTATCATAGCATATCTAATTTGCACATTTGGTCAGGCTGACATGCATCTTGCGTTCTGCAGAACACATTCCTGATGCACAGCAGTGCCAATGCGTCAGGCAGCGTACCCAACAGCGACACAGACTCGCCAGTTGTACCGGGCGACACCGACAAGCAGATGGGCGGCAGCAAGCGTCAAGGGGAGTTCAGTGATGTGGATGAGGCAGACATGGAGAAGGCAGGCTCAGGCCAGATGGACAAAAACAAGGAGCGTGTGCAACAAGGTGGCGGTGGGGGCAAGGAAGCCACTACTTCCCTGCCTGGCAAAAATGAACAGGGCCAGCAGGATCAATCCGGAGTACAGGATGACAATGCTCAAGGACAGGTGAGAGCCTTGCTGAGCAGTTTGGTGGCCTCGTCACTTGATGAGGAATTTGGATTGGAAGGTACTGGCAGCAAGCAGAGCACAATGTCTCTGCCTGGCAAGAAGTAGCATGGGCAGCTGGGTCAGTCTGCTGTACAGGATGATACTGCTCAAGAACAGCTAGAAGGCCTGTTGTTTTGGTGAAGATTTTTTTGACGGCGTCTGCAAAGACTGCATGAGAAAGCAGTCATAGTCAGAGTGGCATATTGTCTGTGCGCTTAGCCACCAGTAAATAAAGGCAGTCTAGCGTGCGTGATGGCATTGCAGTAGGGTAGCTTTTGCCAGCATCATAATGCTGTGCAGTTGCCTGGCTGCCACCATGTCACACTGCAGGTGGATCATCATTTGTGCACGCACAAGTTTCTGGCAGCAAACGCAGCCTTTAGCCACACAAGCAGGATGTTGACGCACATGTCTACAAGAATGAAAACGACAACCAAGGAGTCACAATAGAGCTTCAAGCAGTGTGTCATTGGCCTGCAGGATCTGGCTCCTGGGCAGGGTGTCCAGCTTGATGAGGTAGAAGGTGGCAATGAGGAGCTAAAGGAGAACCCTGCCTCCTCTAGAAACCCCAAGGAAGGTCTGCCAAAGGTGATTGCCATTTGCTGTCGTGCTGTAGTCAACTGCTGTACATGTGTAAGATGAGGGCGTCACAGGACGTTCTTTTGCCTTACTGAGGTGCACAAACTGCTCATACTGCATCTTTGAAAGATCAGATGGCAGGGCAGCCTGTTGCGCCCCTTGCACATGCTGCAAGTGCCAGCTGGGCGGTGAGCCTTACGTGAAGGTGTGGCAAGCGGGCAATCGTGGCTATGGGACTTTTCGTACCTGACCCTAGGGGTAGGAGTCCTGTGTAAGCGACATATGAATAAATCGTAGCTTTCACCTCCACAACCCCTCTTTGTGCAGGCATTCAGTAATCAAGAAGCCTCTTCAGCCAGTGCAGGCAAGCAGGCAGGCAGAGGGCACTTAGCAGCAGCCCTAGCAGGGCTGGTTGCCGTGCCTGTTGTGGCATGGTCAGAGTACACTCTCAGAACCACCGGTGAGTATGTAACAAGCTGTTTGGACGGCTTGCATAGTAAGCATCTAAGACCTAGCATCTAATTTCCAAGCGTCTAAACTCTAACTCTAAATCTCTGCACTCTTGTGAACAAATGAACTTGAAAGCCTGTGCTGCTTTGCGCAAGGCAGGGACGATTTCAACTTGTCAGCCTTGATTGTCAACCTTACAGCTATTGGCAACTGGGCAAACAAAGCAATATTTGTTGCAGCATATCATAGTTTCCTAGTAAGATCAGCACAAAGCAGTGTCTGTTTGTATGAACCCACCAACCAGATTCACATTTGCCAGAAATGCATTATGCAATGAGCACTGTTTGCATCCTGCTCTTGCACACTGTCTGTGCAATGCCAGGCTGATCGTAATGGTATTTGTGTACTCAGCTGCACACAGCATCTCCCCACCACTGTGCAAGGCTGTAAGGCAAGCATTTTGTATGCTACTGGTGCAGGTTGTGGGTTGCCTCCAGGTCCTGGAGGGTTTCTGGGAGCAGCTGAGGGCCTCTCATACCTCACAGGTGGTGCCTTGGCCATTTGGAGTCTGGCTTCAAAGCTCTCCACTGGTCATGGCCTGCCTAAGGGTGAGCCCACCACATTTGCATTACTTGTGGCAGCCCCAGTGTAATCAATCAGCCCTCCCCATGTAAACCAGATGTAATGAAACACTTTGGCTTGAGCTTGGTGTGCCGGTTGGCACACACTTGTTCAGCTGTCAAACACATGCTCTTGCACAGCTTTGCGAGGCGCTTGTACAGCTGGGGATATGCATTTCAAAGCCAGCCCCAACAATAGTAGGGCATCAGGTTTAGGCATGATATGCGTGTGCCTCCTGGGTCTATGGCGTAAGCTACCATGCACTGTTTACTTTGCATTACATGAGAGTTATGCATGCAAGGCTGCCGTGTATTCTGTCATGCATGGCATTAGCAGATGCTTGGTCAAGCAGTAAGCTGGAGATCTGACCTGGCATGCAAAAGTCCTGTCAGGTCAGGTTTCATGCTGTCTGGTGATTGGATATTGACCAATTCAGCTCTGTACGTGTACAAATGCATATCAGCAGGGGTCTCGCATGGACGTTCAATACATTGCATGGCCTCATCATTGTTGTGAGTCATTTTAGACTGTCAACAGGGCACACCTCTGTCACAGTACCATCTGATTGTACTGCAGCAATTGGTGTTTAAGGTTTAAGGGTTTGCATGAACCCATCTGCTGTCATTACAGCAGCTGCGGTGGTGCCCCTTGAGTCAAAGGCCTGCAGGCTGTACTGAACTGGTGCAGCTCATCTCTGCAGCCGTGCATGCACCATGACTCATCTGCTACTTTGCTGGTACCTCCCCAGCAGTGATGTTCAGAGTTCACCGTCATATTCATCATTCACCAGAGGAGACAGATGGAAAAAATCAAGTTGAAAAGCAGGATGCTGTTTGAAGCAAACCAGCATTGGGAACAGGTTGAGAAAGTGTAGTTGATAAACGTGATAATGCAGGGCCAGGAGGTATGCTAGCAGGGGCAGAGAAGCTGGCCTTCACCTCTGTCCTAGTTGGCGTTGCTGTACTGGGCCTTCAGGTGTGTCTCTATTCTTCTTCTTATCGTCCTCTCTGCTGCATGCTCTGAGCTGTGCCCTGTAAATTGTGTCCGGAAACACAATCCCACTGCCTAGTACTGACCAGCACTCTTGTGGTGCAATCTTTCTGAACCTTGCAATATCCATCTATCTGAACAACAAACATAGCAGTGCCAATCATAGCAGCGCTCAAACACACTAGAACGGGTTTTCCAACTCTACTGGTATAAGCCTTGAGGCTGCTAGCCTTTGTCTGAAGTGCAAGCTGCTGTAAGGGAGCTGTCAAACTGGACATGCGTAGAAAATGTACAACATGGGGTCACACTGCACACATGCAAAGTTCAGCTTCGCCAGCAAAAGCAATCGGCAAATTGCTGTGGTTCGCTTTTCTGGCAGGTCAAGGATTATGGCTACATACCAGCAGCCCTGCCCGACTCAAACTGCTTTGGTGGCTCTGCCACCTCCCTTTCAAATTCATCTTCACCAGCAAACAGCAGCAGCCTGGAAGTCCCCACCATGTTTGTGAGCCGCATATCTGGGCTTTCACGCTCAGCCACATCCGGACAGACAGTCTCTCCTGCGTCTGGAGGAAATTTGGTTGCCTCAGCACCCAGTCCCGTCTCGTCAGCTTCCACATTAAAGGTACAGTTCTGCACTTCTCTTGCTTGGGCAACTGTGAGGCTCCATATTTGTAGCATGTAGCATTAATGCTCTGACGGCGTTCAATGAATATGTCCATGCTTGCAAAGGACGTGCAGCGGTTTTAGCTGGCAAATAGACACTCTTAGTTGAGTTCAGGCATTTGCCATTTGATTATCGGCAAAGGGGTTTTACAGCATAGGAACAGCATGCAGCTACATCATGCATCGTTTTTTGCAAACAACAAGGCTTCCACACAGGCAGCCAAACACAACTACAAACACCTGTTCACACTATGCCTGGTGACCAAAGCCAGATCCTGTGTTTGTTGCACCTTCCATTCAGGACTTAACTGAAGAGAAAGGTGCTGCTTCCACACCCTCGCTGACGGAGTCTGCAGCACAGTCTACAGAAGCAGCCAAGAAGGGAGCAGGCGACCTCCTAACCACATTGAGGGCAACCTACAACTCTGTGGCAGAGACCATCAGCGAGCTGGATTTCAGCCCCCTTGGCAGACAAGCTATTTTTGTCAAGTATGCTGCTTTGCGCCTCAAGCTGCATTACTTGTTCAGTCACTTAGTCTCAAAGTCACTTGTTTAGACATCGTCATGAGTATTGCATGTGTGTAAGTTTGAGGCTGACTGGAAACGGAACTGGAGATGAGGCATGATTGTCAACCAAGGAGTCTTACACATGATGAAGGGGTGGGGCGCTGATGCAACAAAGCTTCAGCAAGTCAAATTTGGACCAAGTTCCTACTGGTATTTTGTTCAGCTACCCAATGTATAGCCATTTCTAGATGCTGGTTCATTTGCTGGTCCATTTGCTGATCCAGTTGCTGAGAGAGTCTGTGACTGTGCACCATAATCCTGAATTTGCCAGGCTAGGCAAAACAGCAGCTGTCATGTCACATCAGCCAGCGCAAGACCACGCTACAAACAGCCAAGACGTCAGTTCAGAGCTGGAACACTGCTGAACACATGCTGGTTTTGAGAGCTGGATGAGTCAGTAGATGTGCAGCCACAGCAAGTGGCAAAGAATGTCATTAGCAACAATCAATGCGCACAGAACACCTGTAGACATCTTGTTTCATGTCACTGATCCAGCTTTTGTTGAATCTACCAGGATGCATCTGATGCAGCTGGCACAGGGCGCCACCCACATCAGCCTAGCAGAACAGGAAACACAGAACAACTTTCACCTCATTCCTCTCAACTCATCATTTTTCACTGCTCTGACTTGCTTTGTTGTCTACAGGGACACTTTAGGTGCTGGCTTTGCGGGGCTGGGCAAGTCAGCAGCAGTGCTGTCTCAGCAGCTGGCACAGGACGTCACCAAGAACAACCAAGGAGCCACATCAGAGCTACAGAACCGCAGTGAAGAAGTGTACAGCGGTGCTGTAGATGGCCTATCCAGCTCAGACATGAACTCTGTGGTTGAGGAGATTGAGCATGAGGCTGGTGTGCTGAAGAAAGCATTTCAGAAGGCCCTGCATAGGGCTATGGGCTCAGTTGCCTTGCTTGGTAAGTTACATCTGTTGTTTCAATATGCTCAATATGTCATCATAGAGCTCATGACAACAACCCTGGATTAGGTTCTTCATTGATCTATGATGTCGCATGACTGAAGTGCTGTCAGCGTAGCTTCATACAGGGTTGCGAGCTAGCTCGCCTTGCTTGGTACTTTCAAAATGATATGAGTTACAGCACACACAGGGCTTCACAGGTGTGTTTGCTCTGGTGGCTTTTCGAGTTCGGGATGATTGTGCTTTCTTCATCCGGCAGGTCACGACGGCTTGGTTGACAATTTTGGGAGGTTTGCTAGTAGGTCTGGAAGTGTCTTGCTTTGCATGTGGCACTGTTGACATGTGACCTTGTGCAGCTATTCCCAATCTGTGCTTGCTGCCAATGTGGTGTGGTGCTGATTGCAGGCACCCCATCGGTTTATGACTCCTACCATCAACACACAGCTTCCACTTCCAGCAGTACACCTGTGAACCAAACCTCCATGACCTCAGCAGCACCAGTCCACCACCGAAGAGTCCTTCAGCCACTGCTTGGTGGAGTCTCTGTTCACCCACCAACACAACCTCAGCTGCCCCTCAGACACAGTGTATACTCTGGCTCAATGGCTCAGCCAGGCCTAGCCATGGTGTCTGGCTTGCCCGCAGACCAAGCTACCTCCTCTCCTGCGCTTCTGCTTCCCACTTCCAGCTCCTTTGCCCACGCCCAAGTTCCCAGCCAGCACTTTCAGCCGCTTTGGGACCAACAGGAGGTAGCGCTCCGGGTCTTAGAGCTGAGCGTACGCTCCATGAGTGTGCCGCTGGCGCAAGTCAGCCAAGAGTTTCCAAGCCTCGACCTCCACCGGATGCTAGTCGAGGCAAACATGATGATGATGGGAGCTGCCGCCACCAACGCCGTTTCCGCTGCCAACAACGTCAACGCCACCCTCGGCAACGCCATTCAGCAGCTGCGCGTCACCGTAGACACCCTCAAGCAGACAGTGAACGATGTCTGCACGATAGCGCACCGGGATCGCGTCGACCTGAACCGGCTCTACAAGGCTGTGGCTAACTTAGACATGGTACTTGGTGGCGCCAAAATGACAGCTTCAAGCGTGGAGCTGGTTCCATTGGCGAGACAACTCGACGATGCGGCGGCTTCCATCAAAGCCAACGAATCTGGTGTGGAGGCAGAGCAGCTGGCTGGACGCCTTGTGCAGGCTGCCATGAGTATGTTGCTTGCCTCCTGCATTGGTTGCTTGTCCATACAACTTCCCCGCCCTTGTTGACACACCCTGCTGGCTTGATGATGACCCCAGCTTATTGCTTGCTTGTTGTATGCCTGGGTTACTCCTGGCCTATATGGAAGCAGCAGTATTTTCTTACCCCTGATATTACCTGACTCTGCATGCCTGTAGCCAAGCAAACCTGTGTCTTGGCAGTCCTGCTGAAAACCATTCTTTTGCAGGCTTGCGTGACACCAGCAGCAGCATATCAGTCACAGCGACGCTGGAGAACGCACAGAGGATTGTGAGCAAGATCCCAGAGACGGCAGCTAATGAGGAGGACATTGCTCCTCTTCTTCAAGAGTTTGAGGACCTGACATCACAGCTGCAAGCAGAGCTGGACAAGCTTTCGGCCGTAACCACCAACCTGGGCCCTTCCAGCTTGTAGCATTAGGCACAGGCAAAGGGCACTCACTGGCTGGGGACTGAAGGGAAGCCTGTGGGAGGTGCCATCTTTGTCCCTTCAGCAAGTGTCTCAACCCCTCCTCAGCATGAGCAGCTTTCATTCCTTTTGCAGCACAGAGTGGACAAGAGTGGGACTCTCATCCCTCATGAGCTCTAGAGGTCAGTCACAACATAGAGCAACATTTGAGTAAAGACTATGGACCTTGCACAGAGAGAAGAATGTGACACTGGTCTGGTCTGTCATCTGTGAACAGCGATACAGACTGTAGTGCTCCAGCAGAGCCGAGACCAGAACAGCGCTTTGACCAATGGCACCTCATGAAACTGCGCCGCTGGATATGCAAATATGACGTGCATGTCATAGACGATGTTATCGAATGGAACCTGGAACTGTGTTTTTGCTGATTGTGTCTGTGCTCCATTGCGCCTGCACAGGTGTAGTTGGTAGAGGTGCAGCGCAGACGTCTTGAGCAAGGACTTTGTTTTGTTGTTGTTTGTTGATGACAGCCTGTTCAGATATTTTCCCTGAAAAAGCTGGGGGTGATTATGCAAGGTGCCTGCAGAGTTGTGCTTGTTGACCAGCTTGTAGCTCACTTCTGTGTTCAGCATGTATGTATGATGTATGCAGTCTTTGTCAAATCATAACAGCTAGGGTGTGCTATGCAGCTGCATCTGCAACTGCCTTTTTTCTTTCTTATGACTGCTGTTGTTGATAGTTCATGGCGTTAGTAGCCTGTCATATGCCAACATGTATGGTCCTGTTGGTTTGAGATTATCATGAATGTACGCCGGACAGTGTTTTCAGTGGGGCTTGTACCATAATTTACAGGTTTAACATCTGCTGTTTGCTTGTGTGCATGGCAATGATGTAGGGGTTGCAAGCTCAATCCATGTGTTTCGCACTGTTAACACACTTCTCGCAACACCTGGCGGCAATAAGGTATAAGGCACCAAAACTAGTATAATTGGGCACGGGGTTTTGATGCAATATATTGGGTTGAACCCACAGCTGATTTGTTTGTTCTGCTGCAATAGATGCTGATTGATCACAAGTAGTACTCAAATTGAACGTAATTTCCAGGCGTTGGGCACCCGAGTTGATTTACTGCAACGCAACATACAGGGCGACACCCTTGGTGATCGATGTGAACATAATATGTAGAAGATGTGCTCCAGCAGACAATGCAAAGTTGCAGCTTTCTCACTGCTCAGATGCAGGGCCTGCTCGCAGCACCCCCACAGCACAAGTGAACCCATGTAGAGCTGTGGTTTTGGCAACCTGCCCAATTTCACCTGCATTTAGACAAACAAACAGATCTTACAGCACAGCGTAGCGGCTACCTTGTTGTGCATATCTAGTGTATATCAAACAAGGTTTACAGACGCTTCAGCAGACTGATTCACAGACTGTGCCGAGACTCAATCCAAAATCAATGCCAAACTCTACACAGTGTTTGGGATCGCGCACGCCTGTCGGCTGACATACAGCATGTCTGTTAAAGTCAATCTTGATCATATAAATGCCCTTACCATTGCACAAGAATCCTGATGATGGCACAGGAATAAACTCGGCAACCTTGCGACTGTCATAGGAAAGCTCACTGAAGAGATTGCGTCCTCTGCCATTGCATGTGAAAATAAGGGCACCAAATGCTTGTCCCAAAGACTTTCCCTCCATGCTTGCCTGCAGATGTGCCCAGTAACACCACATTCTGATTCACGTTGACATAAACCACAGTCATGCTCACAGCCCTGGCAAAACATCTGGCAAGATGCAATGGCTGTGCAAACAATACATGCAAGCTATCGCCGTGTAAAACATCTGTGCATGTCACTGGTGTGTGGAATCATGGCCCAACTTTGAGTTGGGCGAGTGACTCTGCAGCGACCGACAGCGCATCATGCCACAGCTGTAGGGTGAGTGTTTTACCATCTACCAGGGTTGGCCAAGGCCAGATTTGGTGCACTATGACTGATTTACACTACAGTCAAGTGCTCATAAGTAGCAGGCAAGTTGATGGTCCTGTACATGTCAAGGCAGAACCATACTTTACTGCTCAAGGGGCTCCCGATTGGCTGTTCAGGATGTTCACAGGACTGCAACATCAGAAACCCACATTGGAGCGTAACTGTGAGGTGCACATTCCTACACAACCTACATGTGCTAACAGGGGCCGGGGCAGGTGACACACCTGCAGTTCCCGCCTTTTGTATGCAAAAGCATGATTCTGCAGATCCTGTTTGGCTCCTTCTTTGTCTCTCACCTGGAGAGTGCACGACTCTGTAAAGCGACAAATCAGCAGAAAATCATGAGCCACAACTGTAATTGGTTTTCTGGCTTAAATTGCAGCAAGACCAGCGTGAGTGCATGAGCAGCACAGTGTGTGTGTACTGCATGAATCTGAACAGCCAGTCACAACCTTGTATCAGGAACAGTGTTACTGTACTCAAGCTGAAGCGATGTGCAACAGCTCAAGTCTTTTCAACCATGTCATGACAATGAGATAGACATCTGACTGTGCATATCTGATGACAGGCGATCCTGACAGATGCATCCATTTCAAGCATGGCGCTGTTGTCAAATCATCAGCAACAAGTGCAACACTTCATGTTCTCATACTACCTCTATTCACAATAGGCTCATGCAGAACGGTGTTGACGTGCTGCCTTATACGAAAACAGGCTCATGCAAAGAGGGAACTTGACAAAAGCTGAAATTACCATAAATCTAATGCGCTTTCCGACCCCAACAGTCTCCCCCACCGCTATGGCACCCCCCTTGGGGTCCATGCCAATGATACCCCTGATCAGGAAATCACTGGCATCTCTTTGACTCATCTTTGAAATCATCTGGCGCCACGGCCAATGTTAGGTTGTTGCTGACATCTTCCCTGTACATACACACATCTTTGAGGCAAAACAAGCATTACTACTCCCATCCTTTGTGGCGGCCAAGAAAATCATCACTTCGATTTCACTTCAGCCCTTCCATGCACAGTGTGCTTTCATATGACAACGCCCAGGTATGCTCTGGTGTTCCTTGGAGACTTGCCATGTTCATGCACCAACTCCCTTTTAGACAGGCAAATGAGTCAACCATGAATGGGCATCATGACAGACATATTCAGGGCTTCTGCACCCTCCAGGGCCACGGCAAAGCGCCTCAGGGGGCAAGTGACCAAAGGCTTCTGCGATGCTTGTCTTGCCTATGATAAACCCTAAAGCCTTGATGGTGGCTCAGACAGGATGTGCTGCAGCATGACATCATGTACAACCCTTCACATTAGCCTGAGAGCCTGCACCCTTCATGCCTTATTCACAGACCCTGAGTTTTGCTTGTCCAATTGATTTTGCTGGTGACGGAGAGATTGTCTGCACTGAGTATTGCATTGCTTTGGCACTAGTCGTTCACTCATTACACTCTCATCCCTCTGTGACCAGCAGTCTGTCACCTTTGACAAGCAAGCTGTACTCTGTCCTAACTGGGCACCTATGCCATCTAACCTGTGTCATCCAATCTGTGCCACCTAACCTGTGCCACGCCACCCGGCCTGGGTTTCAAATTCTGCTCTTTCATGAGCCAGTCTTGCCTCTGGCGTCTGACAGCTGAGTGCTCTCCTCAAGTAGCCTACCTCCTACCGGAGGCGTACTTTCTGATTTGCGGTGCCTATTTGCTGACTTCCACAACTCATTACAGCATAACCTTTATTGCCTGACTCCCAAGCTCAGAATGTCAATCTGTAAGCCTGCATCCCCTGGCACTCCACTTACACCGGAAGTACCCAGGCTCTGACCTCTTGTGTGAATCCATAAACCCTACCCTGTCAACCCCAGGTACTGCACTTACAATGGACGAGGGTTTCACCTGTCATCCTTGGTGGTGAGGGAGCAGAGGTCATGCTGAAGGGCTGCCAGGGGGGGCATGGCCTTCCAGCTGGGCTGACCCACCCCCCTCACCTGCACCCCAAGACACAGCATTGCAAGAAACATTGCACAATTACATGCCAGGAACAAACAGGGTGCAATTGTTGGCCTGGTCCCAGCATGGCCTGTTTTCAAGATCATACCATCAGCATTGCGTGGCGCACACGCAGAGTGCTGGCAGTGATGAGATGCAACATCAAATGACGCTGACATTTCTTCCTGGCAGCTCCTGAAATCACAGTTAGTTGTGGAGGGTAGTCTGTGGTTCAGGTTGATGTTGCGCGGTGCACATCATGCAAGTGAGAACAGGCGTGCCGCTGATCACGCACACATGCACGTATGCACGTATGCACGTACGCACGTACGCACAACACAGCACCAAGGCTGGGAGGGCATTGTAGTGCCAGCTGTTGGCGCACAGACAAGAGGGGGCATCAGCCCCAGGAGCGACTGCATGCTTTTGCCTTGTAGCTCAATGACACACAGCAGGCGTGTGGAGGAGTGTGGAAGAGTATGCAGAAGAGCAAGTTGATGTAGAGGGATCTGGAGGAACACCGAAGAAGAAACAAACAAAAAACAACAAAAAACGAGGAGGAGGAGGAGGAGGAAACAACACGGAGGACGACAGGGAGAAAACATGGAGGCACCGACCTGCATGATGATATTGTTTTCACACTTATCCACCAGCCAAGTAGAATCTGTGAGGGGGCGGCAGCCTTGGGCGACTATGGGCTCAATCCTGACTGCTCCTTGTAGACTCAGCACTGCTGCCCCTCCCTGCAGCCGCAAATTATATTTAGCCTTGGCAGGAATTGGTAGTGCACAGTGCACAGTAAGCAGTGACGGTAGTTCAGGCAGACATTGGCAGAGGACTGAAAGAGCCCTGAGCCACCTCCCTGCCAACCCTTGCTGACTCAGCAGTGCAGCTCTGCCCCGCCAGCCTGTAGTCAGCCTTAGTAAGCAGTGGTAGAGCGTGGTGCACAGAAAGCAATGAAGATGGTGTTCGGGCAGAGATGAGCATTTGAGAGTCTGAGGCGACTGGCCCCCTAAACCTTGCTGACTCAGCACAGCTGCCCCCAGCCCCCCTTTGCAAAAGTAGCTTGGCAAGTGCTAGTAGTCCACAGCACAAGTTGTCACACAACGTGAAGAGCAAGTTTGTCCACTAGACCTGCGACACAATATTTACTAAACTATCTTTCCTACTTGATGACATACATTACGTCTCAATACAGCAGTATCTTGCGTATGATCCAAAGAGCCCTAGCCCACCTCCCAACCAGCAATTGCTGACCCCCGCTCTGCTGCCCCTCCCTGCAGCTTGTAGTCACCCTGTGTGAATCCTAGTGATTCCTAGTGGTCCATTGCAGGCAGTGACAGGGGGTAATCAGACAGTGTCGGGGCAGTGTGAGTCAGCCCTAGGGTACTGTAGGCATAACCCTAGCTGCTGTGGCAACCCAAGCAACCCATTTAGCACTGACTTCGAACCCTAAACCCCACATTCAATTGCCAGGAGAAAGAAGGTTTACAGTACAGGATTGACGATTCTGGCACAATGGTCACATGACAAGTCCACCACACTTGACCTAGCATGCAGCCCGATACAGAACAAAACAAAGCTCACGTACCTCTACAATCCCATCATTAGATTGGTTTTGCTTGTCAGCCGACCAACAGAACAGCGCTCGCTTTGCAGTCTGAGTTGCAGAGCTGACGAAGCCTCCAATCTTGGAAGCGTCAGGGTAGGCGTAATCAAGACCAGCCAGAAGGTCTGTGACTCTGTGAAAGGTTGGGTCTGCTATGACTACAAAGCTGGTGCTGTGATTGGGAGGAAGGTCAATTGGTGTGTGCATGAATTCCTGCCAGGACTCTTGTCTAGCGTCTGCGTCTGGGACCTCTTGGTTGCTCATGTGCTGGCAGCTCACAGACACCTGCAGTTGGCAGGCCAACTTTGCTTTTCGTGGCTGGTCTCTGTGTGCCAAATGACCATCCTCATGACAGAATGTTCTTGTTCTCCATTTTATGTGACCATCTTTTACCATTTCTTTGACATCATCAAAATCCTTCTGTGTAGTTTGACGAGTATGCCAGTTTCTATCTTGACTTGTAAAGGATTCTGCAATCGGTGTGCAATGAAGTTCTGCCAGGACTCCTGTGATACTTCTTGCATCTGAGACAGGTTTGTAGCGCATGCTTGATGGGCCAGGGCTTGCTCAACCCCACCAAATGGTTCTGCGGACAAGTCTGAGCAGCTATCTGGTCAAAGCCAGAATGCTGTTGCGCTGTAAAGCTCACGCAGCGCAGCTGTTAGGAACCTGTCGGATGTGAAAGCTAATATGCTGACAAGACTGGCAACCAATGTGCGTGCATCTGAATGTTTGAAGGATGGTGAACATTGAGGTCAACATGCGTGGACCTTGACTGCATTGGTTTTAGGGACATGAAACAGAGCACCGCAGTTTGACAGTCTGGCGAAACCCACACGTGTGTCAGACTCTAAACTCAACATATTCAATTTCAAAAAAGAGCGGTATCACGAACATGCAAGAGCATGACAGGGCTGTTGCATGCAGTACAAGTAGTATAGTAAGCTTCGTCATGTAGCCTTTGGCAGAGCTGCCTAGCAACAAAATCTGTCTCGTCAAAGAACAATGCACTTGCTGTGGGCTTCATGGTCACACACAACAGTCAGGTCAGCAATGAAGCGCGTCCCGTGGCAGACTGGCTTCGTGCAGATAGCTGCATTGCAGGCTAAGTGCTAGCAGTTACACACATATGTACTTTGGTAGCAGGTACATGCGTATAAACCTTTGCATCATAATTTGTTTTCTACAGGACATCTTAGTTGTACCCATGTCAATCATCAACCATCAATCAATCATCAATCATCACAGCTGGCAAATTGTTCAGTCATCAAAGCCAGCAAGTTGATGATGCTGGCCAGCAGTGAGACTAGAACGAATACGATGAGCAGAAACACGGACAGAGAGCTTACCCCAGGCAGAACCCCCAAGGTTAGGCTGAGGGCAGGCTCCCCCTCTACCTCCTGTGGGCCCTCTGCAGACCCCCCAATGACCCCAAATCCCTGCAGAAGCAGTGCATACGATCGTAAGGGCAAACTTGAACTGTATACTGCTATGTCTCTAGTAGCCTCTGCCTGTGATGTGTGGGACCTGTCAGCAGCTCTGTCTGTACAATGCATTGTGCATGTGACTGTGCATGTGTGCAAGCGGCATACGTATCCTGTTCTTTCAGGTGTTGCTGGAGCGCTTGCAATGCAAGTGCCATTCAGGCAACCTGCCCAGACTGTGTGGAAACACATCGGGACGGTATTTTTGTTGACAACTAGGATGTGTCACTGCTAGTGAACATACCGTGCAGCCTATGATGTGTTGCAAGGAGGGCACTTTGGACCTCAAGACAGGAATAATCCGGTCGAATTCCACGGAATAGGACGAGGACGCAAAGAACAAGGCTACTGTAGGGTCTGGAGAGTTGTTGCTCATGCCTGCTCTGCAAGCCTGGCTTGTTTCGTCGATAGCAAAATAGACGTTGCCATGGCGTGACACGTTCGTTGCCCACTCGAACCCGTTGTGCTGCACAAGACCGTCGACGCGCTCTGCTTGCGCTGAAGCACGTACAGTCGGACGCTTTGCGTGGACATCAGGACGAAGCTTGCGTCTCTGAAGTCCAGTGGTAGCAGGCTTCAACAACCAGGACGATGTGTGTAACGGACAAGCTTGCGATGGAGAGACGCTTGCGCGGGGCAGTTGGTGTATTGTCGCTGGCTGTACACGGTTTGAGAGGCCAGATCGCGCAGGCGCATACGAGAGCATGAGAATAGAAGACCGAAGTTTCTGCCGGTGAAGTCAACCAACTTTTGTTTCGGAGCAGCTCCTGCCTGGCTTGCGGGACATGCAGGTCCTTACGATGATCAAGGATGTCAGCCAACAGCTGTCACGCGCAAGCTTTACTTCCCGCAACGGCGATGGCGCTGCATTGCTTCGATCAGGGTGCAGGGGCAAATTTGTAGTTTCGAAACGCCCTGCGAAGACTCACAAGATGATGTTTGCCACTAAGGTGTGATTGCATGGCCAAAGCATTGTAATTCTCTCATGGTCTGGCAACGTTGTCGGTAGACATGTTCCGCTGATATTACATCAACTATCAATCAGGAGTGAGGTCTTAATCGAAGTAGATCAGTTGAATGAATCAGATCTACACAAGAGGTTTGCCAAAACTTCTGGCCCAGAAGACTGACAAGCACAAAGGTTGCGTGCATGGTCATGAAATGCCTGAATTTGTACTGCACTCCAGCTGTGTTTTCACCTGAAACATTGTCATTCCATTCCAGTTACTCATCAGTAGCAGCAGTGCTGTATTCAATCCTCTCTATAAGGCTGTTTTATCATATCGTATTATCATAAATCTGTATACGGTAGTACAGATCAGCTTTCGTATCCTTCAAGTATTCTGAAGCCTCTGACGTTGATAGCAACGATGCTGGGACACAGCAAAGTCAACTCAAGAATGTTGTCAAGACAGGCACACATCAGACATGACGCTTTCAGATTTAGCGGCAGATTCAACCAGAACTCCTGTAGACTGTTGCAGAGGCCTGAGTATGAATGGCAACTCTGATCCACCTGTAATGGGGATCGTGAGTATCAACACTAACCCCTGTACATGGCAGCAAGGCACATACTTGGAGTTGACGATGTCAGAATTCTAACAGAACCATGGCAGCACACCCTATGCCGCTGCTGGCAGACCCATATTCTTCCTGGTCATCCCCACCAATAAATCCCGGGACTTGAGCCAGGTGGGTACCCACCCTGAGAAACCCCACCCCCACACATCCATGGCCCCATTGTTGCGCCCCAGACTGACCGCAATCATTTCAATGCCACCATGCTTCTTCCAAGCCTTGAGCTTTGTTGCATTGCCACCATGCAATGTCTTGATCTGGCCTGACACCAGTGCCCCTTGGTCAATTGCCAAACGCCCTAGGCGGTAATCTGACAGGCTTGTAATGTCCCCCAGGGCAAACCAGTTTGAATGGCCATCAACCTGGAGAAAGTCATTGACCTGCAATGTATTGTTGTTGTCAGGGATGACTGCGGCACTGGGGACTGCAGAGCGAATCAGACGCATACATATGTCAGAACATGCATCTTAGCTGACATTTAGGATGCTCCCCACTCAACAGGAATGCAGTCATGCTGGATATAGTCGTTGTTTTGCAGCTGACGTCGCTTGCTGGTTTGAAATATGTGGTCATCCTCATCAGTATCACAGTACCTCAATGAAAGCGTCTTGATCCAAGTTCAAGGAATCTTTTAAGATCGTCTTGGGTTTCAAGGTGATTGTTCCAAACATTGCTATTTGTAGCCGAGTAATAAAAGCTTTACACAGGATTGTTATGACAGAATCTCCCTTTTCTTCAGTGGCAAAGTGCAACGTGCCAACACAAGCGCTCAGTGGCAAAGAGCATGTGTGGCCACAAGCCTATGCCAGATTGGTCACCTTGACGTAGCCCCGCTCGTCGAGAATGGTTTTGCTGCTATCCGCCTTCAGAAAGTTGGTATTGGGCCTGCTGCCGATGCAGACATACACCTTGTCGGCAGTGATGGAGCGTCCGCTGGGCGTCAGCCTGTATTGCTGCCCGCTCACTTTTGAGGCCTTCTCGCTCAGGATGACCTGCATTTCAATGTGAGGGATCACTGGCACAGCTGCATGCAATATGTATTACATCTGTTTGATGACCATACGGTGCTTGACCACTGCAGCTTGTAACCTGCCCTGCTGAGTACTCTGCTGGCTGCTGGGTTGCCACCAGTGCCCACAAACAGCTTGTCTGCATTGTTTGTGCAGCCATTGGGCGGAACCTTGTGAAGCTGCCGACTGCGTTCAGCAGCCGCCTCACCATCCTTATATGCAATGCAACACATGTCCATAGCAGCTGGTGTTTGAGAATGTGTGTGCTGCTCTAAGCTACCTTACCGAGTGACCTGATGTTTTGCACTGCACATTGCGCACAGTAATAGTGTGGTCCCGGCTACATGACACTAGAGCACACAGCTGAAGTGCACCTCAATGTGCCATATCAGTTTGATGCTTGAATATCATCAGCCGATCGATGAAATAAGTCTTTGTGCGCCATCATGTCAAACGCGAGCCAAGATGTCAACAGCAGGCACGTGTACATATAGGACCATTCATTGGACTTACTAGTAAAGCTTGTTCACTCTTGCAGCGCTATCCTGCTGTTAAGCACACTAGGGAGACACAGTGAGGAAGGGGCATAACACTGTATGATACTGGTGCAACATTTGTGTCTACTCAGCAAGTAGACATACCTCAACCTTGAGACGCGTAAGCACATTGAGTATTTGGCGGCTAAGCCTTTCAGAGTAGCCTGGCACCAACCCCTTGTTGGACTGAACCAGGGTCACCTTCTTTTCTGGGTAAGTCTCCGCAATCTCAGCTGCAGCAAAAAAGTCAGATTTTATTCGCCATGACATTGTACTGTGTTTACTGTTGCAGCATTGAGCGATGGTCCATTTCAAGGCACTATGGAGGGCAGCACCAATCAGGCAACATCTTTGCCTTCAACAACGATCTGCAGAAACCAGCATGACTCTCTGTGCAGCTCAATTTGAAGTCAACAAAGCATGCCTTGAAGACAGTGATCCTCAAAGTGACAGTGTTGGCTGCATGTTGAATGTGGCTGACAAAGTGCCCAGGCAAGTAAAGCTAGTGTCTAGATGCTGTCACCGTGAAGGTGAGAGATTGATCAATTGGGTGAGCAAGCAGGAGAGTGAGTGAAAGGCTGGGTGGGTTGCAAGGCCAGTTCTGCACAAAGCAGGCGACAAAGCAGCAAGCAAAGCAGTAGACAAAGCAGTAGACAAATCAGTAGACAAAGCAGTTAGACAAAGTAGCAAACAAAGCAGCAGACAAAGCAGCAGATAAAGCAGCAGACAAAGCAGTAGACAAAGCAGCAGGCAAAGCAGCAGGCAAAGCAGCAGACAAAGCAGCAGACAAAGCAGCAAACAAAGCAGCAGGCAAAGCAGCAGGCAAAGCAGTATACAAAGCAGTAGACAAAGCTTGCCTGCAAGCTCTACTCCAACAGCACCGCCTCCAATGATCAGAACAGTGCTTGCTTCTTTCAGCTCTGCACTGTGTTTCTGCAACAACAAAGTCCAAAGCTGCATGCTCAAATGCCTACTGCAACGACAATGCAACAAGTCTGAGTCTTCATGCTGAATGTACATATGGTGATGATTAGCATCTGTTGTGGCATGTGCTGAAGCAGTTGTTGCAGCTCCAGGTGAAAGCCGTTCTATGTAATCTTCGGTTTCAGCAGCATGAAGATATCAATTGCCGAAGCAACAACACAGGGCACCATCAACTTGTGTCATGCCAATGGCGGTTTGAGGCCTCAGAGCAGCATATGCAGGTGACGCACCACAAGCTCATGATCTTGCATTGGATTTCATGCCATGGCAACTGCATTGGTCAGCGCATTGTTGACTGCAGTGTAGATACAGAAGCTGCTCGGCATTGCCGCCAACAGGTGGGTGAGCATGTGTAACCAGGCGAACACAAGTGTCATCAGCAACAGCAGCTCTTGCCTGCTGATTACTCTTGCGGTCTGTCAATGAAGCCTCTGTTCCTGAACAGACTGGGTCGTCCCATGTAGAGCTGCTTGCCAGGACCAGGTAGTCAAAAGTAACAGACGCGCCGTTGTCCAAGTGCACTTCAGACCCGGAAACTGATATTGCACTGGCATGCACCACCTTTCCAACCTTTGGCACTTCCTGCACACCATTGGCAATGCTGGACGCACTGCGTATGACCTAGTGCTCAAGATCATAATAGTGTTGGATTCAGTGGAATGCAAGCATTATCCACATGACGCTATAAGCAGCATTTCTATACAATTGCTGCACCATATTGTTGCACTGTCAGACACAAATGCACTAAAAAGTTCAGCCCAACAGTACGTCAAAGTGTCACGACATGGATCACCTGAAGTGGCAAGGTAGTGATTTTGAGCAGGTCAATGTCAACCGGCACTCTGACGTTTGACCACGGGATCTCGAAGTAGTCCCTCCTGCAGGAATTGTTCTATTTTATAGATCACAGCCAGGAGTACGAGCCAGGCTGCTTCAGCAGCAGGCAGCAGCAGATATAGTGGCGTGGAATTTCGACAAAGCTCTCCAGCGACCAGGCAGTCTGCAAAACCAAGTATCAGGTGATCCTTGCCTGTCGATCAAAGTCACATCTGCAAAGTTCGCCTTTGCCAATTGTTGTGCGGCGGCAACGCCCCCTACACCCCCTCCAACGATCACAACCCTTGGAGCGGCCATACTTGTGTGCGGCTTGTGTGTAGCCAGACTCAGACGCGCAGGAGTGCTCTTGAACCGGGTTCAATGGACCGATGAAAGTCGATGAAACTTGACCTAATCAAATTGCATAACTGGTTAGTCTGACTTAGTCAGTTGGCACTTATTCACTTCGGTTGACGTCCTCTTGATGACATCAGCTGCTTTGTGCGTGTCAAAGCACAGCTGTGCTGGTACGCTGCTGTGGAGCGCTCACTTGCCATTCATCTGTAATATGTTCTCAGAGATCTGTCAAAAACTTGAGCTGCATAAGGTCATAATATATATATGCACAATAGCACACTAGTGCGACGTCAGTGGCAATGAGATCATCCGTTACCGTACGTGGTGTATAAAACCTTTGGCCGTGCTGATATCATCGATGATTGTGCTGATGATACTTAGCTGACCCGACATTCTTCGCAAGCAACGTGCATGCTGTGAAGCTTGCTTGTCACTAACTAGAAAGGCCATAGTTCCATGCTCAAAGTTTGAGCTTCAAATACTCATGATGTACTATGTCTTACACAACACAAAAGTGTTAAAAAAGCTTATGGAGTTTTACAGCGCAAAAATTGTAGTCAGGAGGAGTTCCAGCAGTGAATGATTAGGCAGGCCATTGCAAATGCACATTCAACCTGCAGTGCGTCCCAATGGCAGCTGCCACCGGCTATGCACAGCAACATCACAAATGTTGACAACTCTACTTCATAAACTGACTTTCATGATGTAGTTATGGCCATATGGATCTTCGTCATCTTCAACAAACTGCAATCCCTGGAACTCGGTGTTCTCCTCAAAGTAGAGCTCTGCATTTGTACACTGTACGTCAAGCTGTGGGACTGTGTCCTGAAGCTTTTGGCTGGCTGCTTCAAGTGTCTGAAGCCGTTCCATGAGCATGTTTATGAAAGCAGCGCTGTCTGTCTCCATTGATGCCACGACTTCTTGCATAGGCACTAAAACAAAACACAGGTCACCTCCTTCAGCTGAAACAAGGCAGTGTCATTGTTGCTGAAAACGTGGCTGCTACCGTAGCAGTGTAGTACAGTGGCTGCAGGTTTGCTCCAGTGCTTTTTGACGTCATGGAAGCTGTGCCGGCTGCCTTGACCTCCCTGTGTCATAGTGGTAGCCATAGGTGTAGTAGTATGATATATTGAGAGTCAGCAATCGGCTCGTCTTACGCGAGACACAGCCAGAGAGCGTGTTTAGGCTAAACAATGCTTCAAAGCCAACCTGTGCCAGTACCGTATCAAGACTTGGACTTGACACAACTGTGCCGTGGTTTGCAGATCATGAGGACAGTGTACTGGGGTCAAGTGTCTGATAGTTCCCGTGAGCCTGAAAGCTGGAATGAATTTGACACTGAGAACACAGCTGACACGATTGAGGTTAAACGTCAGGTCCTAGAAGATGGATTTTTTGCTGACCCTCCAGAGCTGAGACTCCTGTCATCTAGTAACGCTTGGCGTGAGTGGGACAACGTGCAAGCCTTACCTGCTGGTGATATTAAGATCAAGGCCATCTATCGTAGTTCAGGTGAGTTTAGGTGTGCATATCATACATAATCTGGACAAACTTCATGCTGGCTCTCAGCCTTAATGCGTACTCAGCTTGGATGCATTTTTTAACAAAGTATCTGAGCAAAGTCAATGCAGAGTCTCAGCCCTGCGCCTGTGGCTTGAGGGGTTTGTTGTTGACTTCAATGCACTTCCAGTCTGCATGTGTCATCACAAAGCATCTGAGCAGATTCAATGCAGACCCTCAGCCTCTTCTGTGGCTTGAGGGGTTTCTGTTGGCTTTGGTGCGTACTGAGCTTGGTTGCAGTATTGCATAGCATCTGAGCTTAGTCAACGCAGGCTCTCAGCCTTGTCTGTGGCTTGAGGGTTTGCCATTACTTCAGATGCATACCCATGTTGAACGCACTATCACACAACATCTGAGCAGGGTGAATGCAGACTCTCAGCCTTGTTCGTGGCTCAAAGGATTATTTGATACGCAGGTACAACAGCAGATTCAGCCAAGCTGGATGAACTACTAAGTCTGTTGAAGGCTAAACAGGTGCAACACTTCACTTTCAGTGGAGCTCAAACTGGCAAGGACACCGCTGTGATAGCAGCAATGAATGCTCTTGGGTTGAGCGGGTTGGCCCTTGGAGTGCTGCCTAAGATGTGGTCTACAGGATGGAAACGGAAACAATTTGTGCCATTTGCTCAGTGGCCAGCAACAGGACAGATTTTGGAAAGTACATATGCTCCACACCTTGAGGCCCACTTCCACACCGCTCTTTCCCTCTTTGAGGTGCCGCTTGATGTTCAAGGGGGTTTCAATTGCTGGACGTACACACTCAAAGCAGCAGGTTGAGCTTTGCTTGCACCACAGGAACATCTTCAGTTATGTTCAATGGTGGCACGGACGCTGTTGTAGTCCCATATGGAGCAATACCATGGCAGAACCAGACCAGGATTATATTTGAGTGGAAGAGACCATCCGACTTGCAATCTGTGGAGGGTGTTGTTACGCAAGCACAGCTAGAGCTTATGGGAGCTCTTTACAATTCCAATCATCCTTCGCTTGTAGTCTTCACGGAGGAATCAATTTTTGTGGTGTTGCAGCCTTGGGGCTGTGGCATCCAATATTGGCATACATTTTCTGGCCAACCCGGCTGCGTCCCTGCTGATGACGCTATGAGGCTCATTGCTCATCACTTGCTCAACATTTCTTCAAGAGATCCACTCTTCAGCCATTTGGTAATTGTTCCAGAAGGCTCAGAGTTATCATTCGAGCTTGCTCCATTACTGGCTGCAAAAAAGGAATTGGGTGAGGGTGAAGGTCTTTCTGTTCAGTTGCAAGTGGACAAAGACTTGCCATGAGCGGCTTGAAGCTGTGTCAACAACCATATTGGCATGGCGGGAGCCTAACCTGTCATACTTCACTTAGGATTGTTTTTCATCATTGTGCAACCTCCTTGCAGATTTGATGGTGCATGTCACAGAACAATGTAACACTGGCTTTTGGCATACATTTTTTTAGGACTTTTGATTAGCTTGTTGAAGATTGCTGTCTTTCTTCAAGACATGGGCTCAGAAACGCCATGTTGCTTTGTTCAGGATCAGACCCAGGGATGCACCACTTTTAGCTTGGCTTCTGGACTTCATAGAGTTGAACTAGATTGGTGTGTGTGACGCTGCGGTACTAGCACCTGTCCTTTCAATCCTGCTCTAGGGGTCTTGCAGAGTATCTGCATGATTCTGCATGCAGGAGTGCTGCAACTGCAGGACTACTGGACAAAAACAGCTTTGCAGGTCAATTCTGCATTTGCAGAAGCTGCAGAAATAATGAATTCTGCGTAGTACCCGGTTAGTGTATGTTGTGTTCCAATCATTGTCCCGTGTTTGGGTCCCAAGGACAGGAAATGTACAGTAGGGCCTGAAAGTTCGCTTCAGCACGTGTACACCTGCTCAGAAATGCGCTACTGTAAGCACAGGGAACAGAGTGCGTGGCGGTGCGGCAT
>JAABVA010000868.1_pt1 | contig 34927 bp, 28 predicted proteins | sample 5560331 | NCBI WGS metagenome assembly JAABVA01 (sample SAMN12812661, study PRJNA571458) | rock metagenome | isolation source: Antarctica rocks | place: Antarctica: Victoria Land, Mt New Zealand sud | collected 2016-01-07 | reverse complement strand
AGTCGAGGGACGACGCGGAACCAATGATGAGCCCCGAGAAATGGTCGACACGGACAACGACCCACGGTGCAGGCCACTGGTAGCAGTACGAATACCACTACGCCTGTCGGGGGCCTTGGTGAATGTGTCGGACATGGTCATGACGTTCACCAACGACAGTCGGATGAGGGACGGGAAGGGCGTGCCAACACGGAACCCGTCACGATTACTTTCCGTCACCTTCTGGGAGCTGAATGGTGACCGAGGGTGTGCGGCCGTTGGATCTTGGTCTATCAAGACACCCACGACCCGGTCCGGACGCATCCGCAGCGCCTGCCGGACCAGGTCGGCCAGCCGCACCCCGCCCGAGCCCTCGACGTTGGGCGGGCGGCCCTGGAGGGAGACGACGTGGGGGTGGGTCGGCACGAGCTCGCGCGAGTCCTCGATGATCACCACCCGATGGCCGGCCGGGACCTCGCCGAGCAGGCACGACAGCAGCGTCGTCTTTCCCGAGCCGGTGCCGCCGCTGAGCAGGAACCCGGCGCCGGAGGTCACCAGCCGGCGGAGCAGGGCCGCGCCCGACGCCGGGAAGGAGCCCGCGGTGACCAGCTCGGCGAGGGTGAACGTCCGCCGCGGGGGCACCCGCAGCGAGATCGCCGTGCCGGCGACGGCGATCGGTGGCAGCACGGCGTGCAGGCGGGAGCCGTCGGGGAGAGGCGCGTCGACCCAGGGGCTGGCCTCGTCCAGGCGTCGGCCCGCCTGCGCCGCGAGTCGCTGAGCGAGCCGGCGAACCGCGGCCTCGTCGCCGAAACGCACCCCTGTCAGCTCGAGGCCGCGGCCGCGGTCGACCCAGACCTGGTCCGGGGCGTTGACGAGGACGTCGGTGACGCCGACTTCCCTCAGCAGCGGCTGCAGCGGGCCGGCCCCCGTCAGCTCGGCCTGCAGTGTGACGACGAGGGCCAGGACCTCGCGGTCGCCGCGGACGCGGCCGGTTGCCCGGATCGCAGCCGCGATCTCGGCCGGGCCGTTCGGACCGCCCCGCTCGACGAGCTCCGCGCGGACCTCGTCCAGCACCGCCGGAGCGGCCGCTCGGGAGGCCGCCGGCCCCAGTCGAGGCGGTAGCACTCCGGGTGGCAGCGCTCCGGGTGGCAGCGGACCAGGTGGCGGACCCGCGACCGCTGTCGGTGCCGGGTCGGACGACCGGTGCATCCCGACGCCGGGGATACCGGGCACAGCGTCGGCGGTGGTCAGCGTCGGGGACACCGCTCGGACCGGGCCGGCGACGGTCGCAGGCGGGCTCACCGGAGCGCCACCTCGGCCCTCAGGTCCTCGAGGAAGCGGGTACAGAACTGGGACAGGGGGCCGCGACCGCGTCGGGCGGGCAGCTCACCGCGCTCGATGGTCTCGGCGAGGCGGGGCTCGGCGGCCATGCTGCCGGCGAGGGGCAGTCCCAGCGACGAGGCGATCACCTCCGCCGGGAGACCCGACGGGGCCGGACCACGGACGACCACCCGGACGTCGGAGCAGGCCATCGTCAGGGCCGTCGCCACCCGGGCAGCCGCCGCGGTGGCCCGGATCTCGGCCGGGACCACCAGCAGGGTGACCGTCGCGACGTCGAGGGCCTCCTCCACGGCGGCATCCACCCGCCGTGGGAGGTCGACCACCGTCAGGTCACACCCGCGCCGACCCGCCGTCAGCATCTCCCGCATCAGCCCGGGCGGGACCGCCAGGCGGTCCGACCGGTCCCACGACAGCACGCTCAGGTCGTCGACATGGGGCAGCGCGTCGTACAGCGCGCCGGCGTTGACCCGACCGCGGGTGCCCGCCAGGTCCGGCCACCGCAGGCCGCTGGTGTGCTCCCCACCGACGAGCAGGTCGATCCCCCCGCCGAGGGGATCGCCGTCGACGAGCATCACCCGGGACCCCCGCGCCGCGCCGTGACCGCGAGCGCGGCCGCCAGCACCGAGGCGCCGGCACCCCCGCGACCGCCGACCACCGCGACGGTGGCACCCGGGCCCGCGCGGTCCTCACCGAGGTCGGCAAGGCGGTCGACCAGCCAGGCCTCCCCGTCGGGCAGCAGCGCGACGTGCTGAGCGCCCACGGCGACCGCCAGCTGCCACACCGAGGCGTCGTCCAGGTCGGTCGAGACGAGCACGACGTCGTGGCGTGGGCGCAGCCCGAGAGCCGCGAGCGGCCCGGCGAGGTCGGCCCCCACCAGCACGAGCGGCACCCGACCCCAGTGCCGGGCCGCCGTCCCGGTGTCCGCCGCGACCTCCGGGACGAGCCCGGTGACAGCGGCCAGGCGCAGCAGGTCGTCCAGGACACGCTCGTCGGCGGTGACGATCAGCGGGCGGGCGGTGGGGTCGCGGGTGCCGAGCTCGTGCACGGCCGGACGGTCAGTGGTCACAGGGGCTCCTCGTCGTCGAGCGCTCACCGTCGACCCACCGGTGGCGGGCGTCCCAGCGGCGGTACCGGGCCTGTGCGTCCCGGCCGCCGGCGCCGGACCACCCGGGACAGGCTGTGGACGACCGTCAGGGCGGTGGGGGTCCGCGGGACCCGGCTGCGCTGGGGTCTCTCCCCGCCATCCCTGACGACGACCGCGCAAGGGGGCCCGTGGCGCGGGGCCTCGACGGCGGCGGGACCGGGCGGCGTCGGCGGCCCCGCGGCGCCGGCGGCGAGGACTGTCGGTCGGACGCGCCAGGATGACCGCAGGGTCGACGGGTCACCGTCGACGCTCTCGGTGGTCCGACCGTCGAACCGGCAGCACCACCCACCGGGAGCACGTGCACGACCCACCGGCAGCACGTCCACGGCAGCGGGTCCCGCCGGCAGTCGGTCGGCTCCACGGCACTACCCCACGGCGGCACGAACAGCACGGCAGCACGAACAGCACGGCGGCACGGACAGCACGACGGCACGGCCGCACGGACAGCACGGCGGCACCCGACGGGCGACCAGAGCGGAGACACCCGGTGAGCGAGACCCTGTCCAACCTGAGCTCGGAGGAGCGGCGCTTCCCCCCGCCGGCCGAGCTCGCCGCCCGGGCGAACGTCGGTCCGGGTGCCTACGAGGAGGCCACCGCCGACCGGCTCGGCTTCTGGGCGGCACAGGCGCGCCGGCTGGACTGGCACACCCCGTTCACCGAGGTCCTGGACTGGACCGACGCCCCGTTCGCCCGGTGGTTCGCCGACGGGACGCTGAACGTCGCGGAGAACTGTCTCGACCGCCACGTCCGGGCCGGCGGCGGCGCCAAGGTGGCCTTCCACTTCGTCGGCGAGGGCGGTGACACTCGGACGATCACCTACGCCGAGCTCCTGGCGGAGGTCTGCCGGGCCGCGAACGCGCTGACCGACCTCGGTGTCGCGGCCGGTGACCGGGTGGCCATCTACATGGGCATGACGCCGGAGACGGTGGTCGCGATGCTGGCCTGCGCCCGCCTCGGCGCCGTGCACACGGTGGTCTTCGGCGGCTTCTCCGCCGACGCCCTGCGCGCCCGGATCCTCGACTGCGACGCGCGGGTCGTGGTCACCGCCGACGGCGCGTGGCGCCGCGGGCGGACGAGCCCGCTGAAGGACAACGTCGACAGCGCACTGGACGGCTGCCCGGACGTCCGCTCGGTGCTGGTGCTGCGCCGCACCGGTCAGGACGTGGCCTGGGTCGAGGGCCGGGACGTGTGGTGGCACGACACGGTCGCCGCTGCACCGGCCGAGCACACCTGTGACCACTTCCCCGCCGAGCAGCCGCTCTACGTCATGTACACCTCAGGGACGACGGCCAAGCCCAAGGGGATCCTGCACACCTCCGGCGGCTACCTGACCCAGGCGGCGTGGACGACCTGGGCGGTCTTCGACATCCACGCCGACACCGACGTCTTCTGGACCGCGGCCGACGTCGGCTGGGTCACCGGGCACAGCTACATCGTCTACGGGCCGCTGGCCAACGGGGTGACGTCCGTGCTGTACGAGGGGACGCCGGACCACCCGACCCGGGAGCGCTGGTGGGAGATCGTCGAGACCTACGGCGTCACGCAGCTGTACTGCGCGCCGACGGCGATCCGGACCTTCATTAAGTGGGGCGCGGAGCTGCCCGCACGCCACGACCTCTCGAGCCTGCGCATCCTCGGGTCGGTCGGCGAGCCGATCAACCCCGAGGCCTACATCTGGTACCGCGACCACATCGGCGGGTCGCGGACGCCGGTGATGGACACCTGGTGGCAGACCGAGACCGGCGGTCACATGATCTCCCCCCTGCCGGGGGTGACAGCCGGCAAGCCGGGAGCGGCGATGCGGCCGCTGCCGGGCATCGGCGCCGACGTCGTGGACGCCGCCGGCAGCTCGGTCCCCGACGGCGGCGGTGGCTACCTGGTGCTCACCGAGCCGTGGCCGGGGATGCTCCGCGGCATCTGGGGAGACCCCGAGCGCTACCGGGAAACGTACTGGTCGCGCTTCCCGGGCCGCTACTTCGCCGGTGACGGGGCCAAGCGCGACCTCGACGGGGACCTCTGGCTGCTCGGGCGGGTCGACGACGTGATGAACGTGTCCGGGCACCGACTGTCCACCACGGAGGTCGAGAGCGCGCTGGTCAGCCACCCGGCCGTGGCCGAGGCTGCTGTCGTCGGCGCCAGTGACCCGACCACCGGCCAGGGGATCGTCGCCTTCGTCATCCTGCGTGGCGACGCCGCTGCGGCCGCCGACGCCGGGGACGCCGACACGACGAAGGACATCGTGACGACGCTGCGCGCGCACGTCGCCCACGAGATCGGGGCGATCGCCCGGCCGCGGCAGATCCTGGTCGTGGCGGAGCTGCCGAAGACGCGCTCCGGCAAGATCATGCGGCGGCTCCTGCGGGACGTGGCCGAGCACCGGGAGATGGGCGACGTGACGACGCTGCAGGACTCGGGCGTCATGGACCTCATCGCCGCAGGCCTCGAGGGGGACGCGGCTCCGGAGGAGTGACCTCGACCGGTGCTGGGTACGCCGCGGTCCGTGACGTCCGTGACCGTCCGAGCCGTCCGAGCCGTCCGAGCCGTCCGAGCCGTCCGAGCCGTCCGAGCCGTCCGAGCCGTCCGAGCCGTCCGAGCCGTCCGAGCCGTCCGAGCCGTCCGAGCCGTCCGATCCGTGACCGTCCGAGCCGTCCCCGTCGTGAGGTCCGAGCCGTCCATGATCGGCTGTCCACAGCCCTCGAGCTCGCTACGCTCCGTCAACCTGTGTGACCGTTTAGTGTTGGTCGTGTCGTCACAGATCCGCCGCCGGTGCCACCAAGCCGGACGCACCCGGGGGCCGAATCGGTGGCACAAGGCAGACGGGCCGGCCACCGAGGCGGGTCCGAGCGCACGATCACAGGAGGCGTACCAGGAATGGGCACACAACCGTTCGGAGGGCGACCGGTCCTCCGGTTCGCCATGGAGTCGGACAGGCGCAACTTCCTGCGTTACGCCGGTCTGGTCGGGGTCGGCGCGAGCTTCGCCGCGGGCGGCCTGGTCGACGCGGGTACCGCGATGGCGGCTCAGCCCGACGCGACGCCGAGCACGGCCGGGGACCTCGGGATCCTGAACTACGCGCTGACGCTGGAGTACCTGGAGGCCGACTTCTACACCAAGGGTGTCTCGGCCGGGATCCTCAAGGGCCGCACGCTCGCCCTGCTGATGCCGATCCGCGACCACGAGAACGCTCACGTCGCCGCGATCACCGCAGCGGTCAAGGCGGCCGGCGGCACGCCGGTCACCAAGCCGAAGATCAGCTACCCCAAGGGCACGTTCGCCTCGGAGAGCACCTTCCTCGGGACGGCACACGTGTTCGAGGAGCTCGGCGTGACGGCTTACCACGGCCAGGTTCCGCTGATCAAGAGCGTCGAGGTCCTCGGGGCCGCGGCGTCGATCGCCGGGGTCGAGTCCCGCCACGCGGCGATCATCGCCTCCATCACCGGGGCGAACCCGTTCCCCGCACCCATCGAGATGCACCACACCAAGGCGTATGTCGTCGCCAAGGTCACCCCGTTCCTCAGCTGAGAAAGGAGACACCCAGATGACTGCCATCCGCGACCTCGTCCACGGTCAGAAGAGCGAGATCTCCGCTCCGCTGGCCCTCACCGCACTGAACAAGCGCTTCGCGCTCGCCAACGCAGCGGACTTCGCCTCCGACGTCGACGTGCTCAACTACGCCCTGACGCTGGAGTACCTGGAGTCCGCCTTCTACATGCAGGGCATCGCCGCAGGGCTGCTGTCCGGCATGGAGAAGAGCTACATCGCGTCGATCGGCGCTGACGAGGCCTACCACGTCACGGCGATCACGGCCACGATCAAGCAGCTCGGCGGCAAGCCCGTCGCAGCTCCCGGGGTCGACTTCGGGAAGGCGTTCGCCAGCCGGACCTCGTTCCTGACGGCCAGCCACACCTTCGAGAACGTCGGCGTCGGCGCGTACCTCGGCGCCGCTGGCTTCATCAAGAACAAGGCTGTGCTCCAGGCCGCTGCCGGCATCTTCGGTGTCGAGGCCCGCCACGCGGCGATCGTCGGCAACCTGCTCGGGCTCGACCCGGCCACGGGTGTCTACATGGGCGCGACCGAGACCCCGATCGCGAAGGCGACCGTCCTCAAGGACGTCACGCCCTTCCTGACCGGCAGCCAGATGACCACGATGCCCTCCGGCGGCGCCGGGACCGGCTCCGGCAGCACCGGCAGCTCCACCCTGGTCGAGATTGGTGGCGCCGCGATCGTCGGCGCCGGCGCGCTCGCCTACGCGGCCCACCGTCGCCACAGCGACGACTCCGCAGCCTGACCTGATCCGGTGGTGGCGGGTCGGCTCGCGATCGGGTGAGCCGGCCCGCACACTCCTCACAGGGCACCTGCACTCCCGCACGGCAGCACTGCTCGCACCTGATGAGCGGAGGGCGTCATCCGAACCACCGGGTGGCGCCCTTCAGCCGTCTAGACGTGTCCTCCAGCGGTTCCGGCACGGTGCCCACCAGCCGGGCGGAGCCGGTCAAGATCCCGAGACGCCCAGGTGCGTCGCGACGTCGGCCCGGACGCCGTCGACGTCGGCGAAGGCCTCGACCCGGCGGAACACGACCCGCCCGGTCGCGTCGATCAAGAATGTGGTGGGGACGAGGGGCACCCCGGCTACGGCCACCTGTCCATGGGCGTCCACAACGCTCGGGTACCCCACCCCCGCGCGCGACAGCTCGACGACCGCCCTCCGCTGAACACCCGACCCGCGCTCCTCGTAGTCGACACCGAGGACCGGCACCGCGCCCGGTGACCGCGCGTACTGCGCCAGCACCGGGAGCTCGGTCAGGCACGACTGGCACCAGGTGGCCCAGACGTTGACGACCAGGGGCCCGCGTAACCGGCCGACGGACACTGCCGGGCCACTCCCCAGGCAGTCGAGGCGGACGTCGGGCAGCCCACCGGCCGCTGGCGTCGCCGCCAACCGGAGGCCGGCACACGGTGCGGGACTCGCCACCGTGCGCGGCTCGCTGGTCGGGGAGAGGACCGGGACGGCCTCGCCACCGCCACCGCCGCCGCCACCGCCACCGCCACCGCCACCGGCCATGCAGGCGGACACCGCAAGCCCGACGCCAGCCGCGGCCGCCGCCGCAACCCACCTCCCCCGGAGCCGCGGACCACACCGGGACCCGGACCTCCCTGGACGCCGCGACGCCGCCGCGCTCACGGCCACGCTCACAACAGCGCCCGCAGCAGTGCTCACAGCAGTGCTCACAGCAGTGCTCACAGCACGGCCGAGGGACAGTCGCCGACCAGCGGACAGCGCTCGCACGCAGGCTTGCGGGCGGTGCAGCACCGTCGCCCGTGCCAGATGGCGCGATGGCTGAACAGCGTCCACTCCGCCCTCGGCAGCAAGGCCGCGACCTCGGTCTCCACCCGCACCGGGTCCTCGGCCGTGGTCCAGCCCCACCGGCGGACCAGCCGGCCGACGTGGGTGTCGATCGTGAGACCCGGGATCGAGAACGCGTCGCCGAGGACGACGTTCGCGGTCTTGCGGCCGACGCCCGGCAGCGCCACCAGGGCGTCGAGGTCTGCCGGGACCGCACCGCCGTGGCGGTCGACGAGCGCGGCCCCGAGACCGGTGAGCGCGGCGGCCTTGGCGCGGAAGAACCCGGTCGAGACGATCAGCGCCTCGAGCTCGCCACGGTCGGCCCGGGCGTAGTCCGCGGCGTCGCGGTAGCGGGCGAACAGAGCCGGGGTGACGAGGTTGACCCGCGCGTCGGTGCACTGGGCGGACAGGACGGTGGCCACCAGCAGCTCCAGCGGCGTGGTGAAGTCGAGGTCGGTCCGCGCATCGGGGTAGGTGTCGGCCAGGACGCGGTTGATGCGCCGGGCGCGCCGGGTCCGCCCGAGCGGGGTCTCCGCTGCGAACCGCCGGGCCCGGGCGCGCGGGGTCTCCGCCGCGGCTCGCCGGATCGACGCGCTCTCGAGGACCTGGGCGGTCGCCGCGACCGACCGGGCGCCCGCTGCCGCGGCCGGGCTCGGCCCCGGGTCGGCGGCCGACCCACGAGCCGTCACCGCTCCACCGTAGGGGCCGGGCCGGACACGACCGGGGGACGGCGACCGGTCGGCGGGGCGTCCCGGAGGCGATGCCGCGCCCCTACGGTTGGGCCATGACCACGTGGGAGTACGCCACCGTCCCGCTGCTCGTGCACGCGACGAAGCAGATCCTCGACAGCTGGGGCGAGGACGGCTGGGAGCTCGTCCAGGTCATCCCGGGACCCAACCCGGAGAACCTCGTCGCGTACCTCAAGCGGCCGCGGTCCGGCTCGTGACCGACGCCGCGACCGCCCCGACTGCCGCAGACCCGGACCCGACCGCCGCAGACCCGGCCGGCGCGGACCCGGCTGCCGCAGACCCGGCCGGCGTAGACCCGGCCGGCGACTCGGCGAACGCGCTGCCGTCGGCTCGGCTGGCCGCTGCCGGGCTGACCCTCCCGCCGGTGCCGGCGCCGCTGGCCGGCTACGTGCCGGCGGTGCGCGTCGGGGACATGGTGTTCACCGCCGGCCAGCTGCCGATGGTCGACGGCCACCTCATCTCCCCCGGTGCTGTCGGGAAGCCGCCGACGGCGAAGATCGGGCCGGCCGAGGGCGCCGCGGCCGCCAGGGTCGCCGCCCTCAACGCGGTCGCCGCCGCCGCCTCGGTCGCGGGTGGGCTGGACGAGCTGTCCGCGGTGGTGAAGGTGACGGTCTTCGTGAACTCGGTCGGGGAGTTCACGGCGCACCCGACGGTCGCGGACGGGGCGAGCACCCTGATCGCCGAGGTGTTCGGCGCCGCCGGGCGGCATGCGCGCTCGGCCGTCGGGGTCGCGAGCCTCCCGCTGGACGCTCCCGTCGAGGTGGAGCTGGTCGCCACCGTCCGCCCGGCGCACGAGCCCCGGTTCCGCCAGCTGTGACGGACGGCGTCGGTGAGGTCGTGGACCCCGAGGAGCTGTCGGCCCGCGGACCCGTCCGGCTGCACATCGTCACCGGCAAGGGCGGCACCGGGAAGACAACCGTCGCCGGTGCCCTCGCGCTCGCCCTCGCGGCCGCCGGGGGCGACGTGCTGCTGGTCGAGGTGGAGGGCCGACAGGGCATCGCCCAGGTCTTCGACACCCCGCCGCTGCCCTACGCCGAGCGCCGGGTCGCGGTGTCCGAGCACGGTGGCGCGGTCTTCGCCCTCGCGATCGACCCGGAGGAGGCGCTGCTGGAGTACCTCGAGCTCTTCTACCACCTGGGCCGCGCCGGACGCGGGCTGCGGCGCACCGGCCTCATCGAGTTCGCCACCACCGTTGCACCCGGGATCCGCGACGTGCTGCTGACCGGGAAGGCCTACGAAGCGGTCCGGCGGCGCGGAACCGACGGCGCCCACGTCTTCGACGCCGTGGTGATGGACGCGCCCCCGACCGGACGGATCGCGCGGTTCCTCAACGTCAACGCGGAGGTCCAGAGCCTGGCGCGGGTCGGCCCCGTCCACACCCAGGCGGCGTCGATGATGCGGCTGTTCCGGTCGGAGCGGACGGCGGTCCACCTGGTGACCCTGCTGGAGGACCTCCCCGTCCAGGAGACCGTCGACGGTGTCCGGGCGCTGCGCGCGGTCGGCCTGCCGATCGGCTGTGTGGTCGTCGACGCCGACCCGGCCGTCGCCGCGCCCGGCGCCGCCGCCGCGCTGATCGGCTCCGGGACCAGGCCGGTCCCCGACGCCGCCCGGGTCGCGACCGACCTGGCCGCCGTGGGCATCGGTGCGAGCGACGCCGTCGTGGCCGACCTCCTCGATCTCGAAGCAGTCCGCGCCGTCCGCGCCGCCCAGGCCGACGCCGCCCGGGAGACCCTCGCCGAGCTCGGCGCACCGCTGGTCTCCCTGCCCCGCCTGCCCGGCGGCGTCGACGTCGGCGGCCTGTTCGACCTGGCCGACGTCCTCGGTGACCGTCTCGGCGCGCTGACGGGGGCCGTCGCCCGACCGGACGCCGACGGCGACGCGGGCCGGCCCACCGACCTCAGCCGGACCGCCGACGCGGGCCGGCCTGCCGATCTCAGCCGGACAGCTCACCTCAGCCGGACCGCCGACGCGGGCCGGGCAGACGACCTCAGCCGGCCCGCGTGAGCCCGCCCGCCCCGCGCGTCGCGCCGACGGCGCCGCCGGTCCTCGACCTGGACGCCGTGCTCGCCGGCGGGGTCCGGGTCGTCGTCTGCTGCGGCTCGGGCGGCGTCGGGAAGACCACCACGGCCGCCGCGGTCGCGCTGCGGGCAGCGGAGGCGGGACGCCACGTCGTCGTCCTGACGATCGACCCGGCGCGCCGGCTGGCGCAGGCGATGGGACTGACCGAGCTGGACAACACCCCGCGTCCGGTCGCCGGTGTCGACACCTCGGCGGGCGGCTCGCTGGCCGCGATGATGCTGGACATGAAGCGGACCTTCGACGAGGTGGTCACCGGCCAGACCACCCCGGAGAAGGCGCGGGCGATCCTCGACAATCCCTTCTACGTCTCGCTGTCGGCGTCCTTCGCGGGGACCCAGGAGTACATGGCCATGGAGAAGCTGGGTCAGCTGCGGCGCCGCGCCGACGCCGACGGCGTCGACCTCATCGTCGTGGACACCCCGCCCTCGCGGTCGGCGCTGGACTTCCTCGATGCCCCGGAGCGGCTCGGCTCGTTCCTGGACAGCCGTTTCATCCGGCTGCTGGCGACGCCGGCCAAGGGGTACCTGAAGGTGTTCTCCGCCGGGATCGGCGCGGTGGCCTCGGTGTTCACCCGCGTGCTCGGCGCGCAGGTCCTGACCGACGTCCGCACCTTCATCACCGCCTTCGACACCCTGTTCGGCGGCTTCCGGAGCCGTGCGGAGCAGACCTACGCGCTGCTGCAGGACGCCGAGACCGCTTTCGTCGTCGTCGCGGCCCCCGAGCCGGACGCGGTGCGCGAGGCCGGGTACTTCGTCGACCGGCTGCGGGCGGACTCGATGCCGCTGGCCGGGCTGGTGGTCAACCGCTGCACGCCGACAGGTGTCACGACCGTGTCGGCGGCGGCCGCGCTCGCGGCGGCGGAGACCCTGGAGGCGGCCGACCCGGGCTCGGACACCGCCCGCCTGCTTCGCCTACACGCTGCGCGACTGATCGCAGCTGAACGTGAGGCCCGGGTGCTGTCCCGGTTCACCGGAGCCCACGTAGGGGTGCCCGTGGTCGCGGTGGCGGCGCTCGCGGGCGACGTGCACGACCTGGCGGGACTGCGGTCGATCGGGGCGGAGCTGGCCGCCGGACGCCGCGTCGGGGCGTAGGCCGGGGTCCGGAGCGACCAGGCGGGCACGGACTACCAGCTCCGATCCCCGCCTACTCTTCCTCGTCGTGGGCAGATACCTGGTGGGTCTCGTGCGTGGTCTGTCGATCAAGACGAGCCAGCTCCTCGGCTTCGTCGGCATCGCCACGCTGTGTGGTCTGCTGAGTGCAGCATTCGCTGTGCCCGTCGTCGGGGCTCTCGCGTACGCGACCAACACCGGTGTCCGGGAGGTCGGCAAGTTCCCGGCGGAGCTCAAGATCCCCAGCCTGGACGGCCGCAGCTACGTCTACGACCGGTCCGGCGGGCTGCTCGCCACCTTCTTCACCCACAACCGGGTCTACGTCCCGATCACCCAGATCGCCCCGCCGATGCGCCAGGCGATCGTCGACATCGAGGACGAGCGCTTCTACCAGCACGGGGCCGCCGACCTCCGCGGGACCCTGCGCGCGCTGGCGGCCAACGCCCAGAGCGGTACCACCCAGGGCGGCTCGACGCTCACGCAGCAGTACGTCAAGAACATCCTGGTGAACAACGCCACCACCCCGGCCCAGCTGAGCACCGTCCTCTACAAGCGCCACGTCTCGGAGAAGCTGCGGGAGCTGAAGTACGCGATCGCCCTGGAGGAGAAGCTCAGCAAGCCGCAGATCCTCGAGGGCTATCTCAACATCGCCCCGTTCGGCCAGAACCTGTACGGCGTCGAGGCGGCGAGTGAGTACTACTTCTCCACCACTGCAGCGAAGCTGACGATCCCGCAGGCCGCGATGCTCGCCGGTGAGGTGCAGGCACCGTCGCTGTACGACCCGACGGCCGGTGGCACCCACGTCGTGCAGGCGAGGGACCGACGCGACACCGTCCTGGCGAAGATGTACCAGCTGCACCACATCCCGAAGGCCACCTACGACGCCGCCGTCAGGAGCCCGCTCGGCCTCCACACGTCGGTGCCCAAGCAGGGCTGCGCTGCCGCCGACACCTCGCCGTGGTACTGCGACTACGTCGAGCAGACACTCGAGCACGACCCCAGCTTCGCCTTCCTCGGGAGCACCTGGCAGGACCGGTCCAACCGTCTCCGCTCGGGTGGGCTGAGGATCTACACCGCTCTCGACCCGGCCGTGCAGGGACTGGCCGACTCGGGCATGGCGGCGGCCACCAACCCGACCGACACCACCATCGTCTCGACCGCGATCGTCAAGCCGGGGACCGGGGACGTCCTCGCGGTCAGCAACTCCAAGCGGTACGACATCTCGGGCGCCAGGTCGGCGGGCACGAGTGCGCTGGACTACGCCGTGCCCTACGCCTACGGCCATTCCGTCGGGTTCCAGCCCGGCTCGAGCATGAAGCCGATCACGATGGCGGTGGCGCTCACGAAGGGCCTCCCGCTCAGCTACCGCATCAAGGCCGCGAGCGGGCTCTACTACCGCGACTTCCCCTACCGCACCTGCAGTGGGGACGACGCCGGCGGCGGCTCGGCGAAGATCCAGAACGAGGGTGACCAGAACTACGGCTCGATCACCATGCTGCAGGGGATCTGGGAGTCGGTGAACTCCTACTTCGCCCAGCTCGAGTCGAAGGTCGGCCTGTGCCCGGTCGCCCGGCTCGCCGCGAAGCTCGGCGTGACGACGGTGGACCTCAGTGGACCGGCGAAGCCCGCGCCGCTGAAGCAGGTGCCGACCCTGACGCTCGGGACGGACAACACGTCCCCGCTGCAGATGTCGGAGGTCTACGCGACCCTCGCCGCGCACGGCGTCTACTGCCCGCCGCGGGTCGTCACCCGCATCGTGGACGTCGACTCGTCGCGGACGTTGTACGACGAGGCCCCCCGGTGCACGCGGGTCATCGCGGCCGACGTCGCCGATGCGATCGGCTGGGCGCTGTACCACAACGTGCGCGGGGACATCGACCCGCGCAGCACCGCGCATCCCGCCGAGGTCTACGACAAGAACGGCAACGTGATCCCGACAGCCGGGAAGACCGGGACCACCGACGCGCACAACGCCGTCTGGTTCAACGGCTACAACTCCCAGTTCGCCGCCTCGCTCGCGGTCGCGATGCCGAAGATCACCGACTCCGTGAGCGGTCAGCGGATCGGCGGCTCGACCGTCGGGTCGGCCACCGGCGGCACCACCGCCGGCACGATCTGGCTGGACATCATGCGGCCCGTCTACGAGGCCCAGCGCACCCACCCGGGCTTCATCGATGCCCCCGCCCGGAAGTTCGACGCGACAGCGGCGATGGCCCCCGCGAAGGGTCAGGTCCCGGACCTGGTGGGCAGCTCGCTGACCGACGCGGAGGCCCAGCTCACCCAGGCGCAGTTCGCCTACACCGTGTCCTCGACGCCGATCGCGTCCGGCGTGCCGGCCGGTCTGGTCGCGGCCACCAGCCCGGCCGGCGGCTCACCGAGCGACCTCGCGTCGAGTGTGACGATCTACCTCTCCACTGGGACGCCGGTCGCCGGCCCGACCCCGAGGCACCGGACGACCCGACGACACCGGGCGAGCACCCCACCCACGACCGCCCCGAGCCCCCCGAAGGCACCACCGACCGGCGGACCGGGCACGACCAAGCCCACCAAGCCCACCAAGCACCCGAAGCCCAAGCCGAGACGGGCGGCCGGCACCGCCGCGACGCCCGCCGGATGACCTGGTCGGGGTCGGGGTCGCGGCGCACGGCCGGTCGGGTCGGTGCCGGCCTCGGTCTCGCCGCCGCTGCCGGAGTGGCCTGGGGTGCCGGCGTGGAGGTCCGGTCGTTCCGCCTGCGGACCGTGACCGTGCCGGCACTGCCGGCGGGCTCGGCCGCGCTGCGGGTGCTGCACCTGTCCGACCTGCACCTGCTGGTCCGCCAGGAGCGCAAGCGCACGTTCGTCCGGGAGCTGGCGCGCCTGCAGCCCGACCTCGTCGTCGACACCGGCGACCACCTCGGCGCGGTCGATGCCCTGCCGGCCCTGCTCGACACACTCGGGCCGCTGCTCGAGCGACCGGGGTGCTTCGTCTTCGGCTCCAACGACTACACAGCGCCGATCCCGCGCAACCCCGTGCGCTACCTGCTGCCCGCGTCCCTGGCCGGCCCACCGAAGCAGGACGGGGTGGCGCTGCCGTTCGAGGAGCTGCGGTCGGGGCTGCGTGCCGGCGGCTGGGCGGACCTCGACAACGCGACCGCCCGGGTCGCGCTGGCCGACGGCCGCACCGTGTCCCTGGCCGGTGTCGACGACCCGCACATCGGCCGCGAGGACCTCGACGTGCTGGCGACGGCGCCCGGCCCGGGTGTCGACGCCGCGATCGCGGTCGCGCACGCGCCGTACCGCCGGGTCCTCGACACCGCCGTGGGCGCCGGCTGGCCGCTGGTGCTCGCCGGGCACACCCACGGCGGTCAGCTCTGCATCCCCGGCTGGGGGGCGGTGGTCAGCAACTGCGACCTCCCGGTGCGCCAGGCGTCGGGGCTCTCGCTGTGGCGCGACCCGTACGGGGACACCGGCTGGCTGCACGTCTCGGCCGGGCTGGGGACCTCCCCCTATGCGCCGGTCCGGTTCGCCTGCCCGCCGGCCGCCACCCTGCTGACCCTCGTCGGCGCGTGACTGACGGTGCGTTGCCGTGCCTCGGCGACCTGCCTCGCCCCGGGTGGGGCGGCCGGTCGGCGCCGGCGGGTGCGCGAGGGCACGCCCGGTGAGGTCGGGCGCGGCCGGGGCCGTCGGTTAGGCTGACGCCGCTCGAGGACCGGGGTGTGGCGCAGCTTGGTAGCGCGCCTCGTTCGGGACGAGGAGGCCGTGGGTTCGAATCCCGCCACCCCGACCGGTCCGACGCGTAGGGGCCTGCCGCCACGGTGGCAGGCCCCTTCGCCGTCCGGGGGGACGCGCCGCCGACTGCGTCCGGGCGTCCCGGCGCGACTGGGGCCCGACTGTCCCTCGGCCCGATCGGCTCCCAGCTCGATCGGGTCCGAACTCGACTGCGTCCTGGCCGGAAGGGGGTCGCCGTCGGGGCCGCCGCCTGGAAGGGTCGGGGGGTGACGACCGCAGCGCCCGCCACCGGGCCGGCCACCGGACCCAGCACCTCCCCCGACGTGATCGGACCGCCGGACCGGGGCGGCACCGGGCAGCGCTGGGAGCAGCGCTTCGAGGCGGCGCGGGTGTCGCTGCCCGCCTGGGCCGTCGACCGGCCGGCACGCTGCGTGTACCTGTCCAACGCCAGTGGGACCTTCGAGGTCCACGCCTGGGACCGCGACGCCGGTGTCGCCGGGGGGTCGCGGCAGGTGACCGACCGACCCAACGGGACCGTGGACGGCGCGCCGAGCCGTGACGGTGCGTGGATCTGGTGGTTCGCCGACACCGACGGCGACGAGTACGGGACCTGGCGACGCCAGCCGTTCGACGGCGGTGCCGACTCCGACGCCGTCCCGGGCCTGGCGGCGGCGTACTCCGCGGGTCTCGCCTTCGGGCCGGACGGCGAGGTGGTGCTCGGCTCGGCCGACGACGCCTACGGCACCCGGATCCACCGGATGCGTCCGGGCTCGGGGTCGGCGCAGATCGACGCCGGCGTCGGCATCAGCGTCGAGGCCGGCGTCGCCCTCGAGCTGCTGTACGAGGACGAGCACTCGGCCGATGTCGGGGCCCTCTCCCACGACGGGACGCTGCTCGCGATCGACCACTCCGAGCACGGGGACGCCCGCCATCCGGCGATCCGGGTGCTCCGCCTGGTCAGCGGCCCGGCCAACACCATCAGCCCAGCCAGCCCCGGGGGCACCGGCAGCCCACCGGTGACCGTGGGCGAGCTCTGGGACGGCCCCGGTCACTCCGTCGGCGCGATCGACTTCGCGCCGCTCCCGGGCGACACCCGCCTCCTCGTCCGCCACGAACGCCAGGGCCGCGACGCGCTGCTGGTCTGGGACGTCGCCGCCGGCACCCAGCGCGAGCTCCACCTCGACCTGCCCGGGCAGCTGAGCGCCGACTGGCTCCCCGACGGCACCGGGCTGGTCGTCCGGGCCGAGCACGCGGCCCGCAGCACCCTGCACCGCTACGACCTGGACACGGGCGCACTCACCCCGCTGCCCACTCCCACCGGGTCGATCGGGAGCTTCGCGGTCCGCCCCGACGGCGAGGTGTGGTTCGGCTGGTCGAGTGCCGCCGAGCCGCCGGTCGTGCTGGCCCTCCTGACCCGCCCGGCCGCCGAGGCGCCCTCCGACGCAGCCCCGCCGGCGGTCGTGCTGGCTGCCCCGGGGCTCCCGGCACCCTCGTCCGTGCCCGCCGAGGACGTCTGGGTCGACGGGGCCGGCGGCCGGATCCACGCGCTGCTCCGCCGTCCCCGCGCGGTCGACGGGACCCCGGTCGCGGGTCCGCTGCCCGCCTACGTCGACGTCCACGGCGGCCCGACCGCGCTGGACACCGACAGCTTCGCCGCGGAGCCGGCCGCCTGGGTGGACGCCGGCTACGCCGTCCTGAGCGTCAACTACCGCGGGTCGGAGGGCTACGGGGCGCAGTGGCGCGACGCCCTGGAGGCCGACGTGGGCTTCACCGAGCTGGCCGACATCGCCGCGGTGCGCGACTCCCTCGTCGCCGACGGGGTGCTCGACCCGGCGCGGTGCGTGCTCGGCGGCGGCTCGTGGGGCGGCTTCCTGACCCTGCTCGGCCTCGGGACGATGCCCGACCGCTGGGCCGCCGGGGTCGCGGCGGTCCCCGTGGCCGACTACGTGGCCGCCTACGAGGACGAGATGGAGCCGCTCAAGGCCTTCGACCGGTCGCTGTTCGGCGGCTCACCGGCCGACGTGCCCGACGCCTACCGCCGGGCGTCACCGCTCACCTGGGTCGACGACGTCCGCGCCCCGGTCCTGGTCCTCGCCGGCGCGAACGACCCGCGGTGCCCGCTGCGCCAGATCGAGAACTACCTGGCCGCCCTCGCCGCCCGGGGTCTCCCCCACGAGGTCTACCGCTTCGACGCGGGTCACGGGTCGGTGGTGGTCGCCGAGCGCATTCGCCAGGTCCGCGCGGCGCTGGACTTCGCCGACCGCCAGGTCGGGGGGCGGCGGGACTGAGCGGCGTCACCAGCTCGTCCACAGTGTTGTGCACAGGTCTGTGGACAACCGCTCCAGCCGTGGTCGGTGCCAGCGGTCAGGTGGGCCGGTCGGCGGCGAGGGCGAGGGCGTCCGTGTAGGCGGCCAGCAACGCGGTGGCCGTCCGGGTCCAGGTGAACCCCGCGGCGTGGCGGGGCCCCGCGGCCTGCAGCCGGGCCCGCTCGCCGGCGTCGACGAGCGCGGTGTGGACAGCGGCGGCCCACCGCGCCGGGTCCCGACCCGTGACGAGCAGCCCCGCGGCACCGTCGTCCACCGCCCGTGGGAGCCCGCCGACCGCTGCCGCGACCACCGGCGTCCCGCAGGCCTGGGCCTCGAGTGCCACCAGCCCGAAGGACTCGCTGCGGCTCGGGACGACCACCGCGTCGACCGCCCGGTAGAGCGCGGCCAGCTCCGCCGGCGGGCGGGGCGGGGTGAACCGCACCAGGATCTCCGCCGGCAGCTCGCCGGCGAGCGCCCGGAGCCGGTCGAGCTCGCCGACGTCGGGCCCGGCCGGCGCACCGCACACCACCAGCGCCAGGGGTCGTCCACCGGCGCCCCCGTCCCGGCGCAGCAGCCCGTCGAGGGTCCCGGTGAGACGCAGCAGCACCTCCGGTGCCTTCAGCGGCTGCAGCCGGCCGACGAACGCGACGACGAGGGCGTCGGCGGGCAGGTCCAGCCCGGCCCGGACCCCGACCCGTTCGACGGCGGCCGCGGCGGCCGAGCCCGCGGCCGAGGCACCGGCGCCGCCGGGTGCGCCAGCGGCGTCGGACGGACCGGCCGCTGCCCGGAACACGCCCGTGTCCACCCCGGGCTCGACGACCCGCACCCGAGTGGGATCGGCACCGTACAGGCGGACCAGCTCCGAGGCCTCGCCGGCGGTGTTGGCCACCAACAGCGCTGCCCGGGCGGCCAGCTCGTCCTCGGCGTGGATCCGGACGTCGCCCTCCGGGGTCGACGCCGTGCCCAGGGCGGCGTTCTTGACCCGGGCGAGGGTGTGCGAGCTCTGGACCAGCGGCACACCGAGGGCCGCGGCCGCCACCAGACCGGCGACCCCGGACTGCCAGTAGTGCCCGTGGACGACGTCGCAGCCGCCGACGAGCGCCGCGACGTCGGACCCGAAGTGCCGGTACCCCTCCAGTGCGTCGGCTCCCGGACGGGCGGGCACCCGGTGCAGCAGCACCCGCTCGGCGACCTCGACGACGGCCGGGGCAGCGAGGTCGCGGGTGGCGGTGAGCATGTCCACCCGGACCCCGAGCCGACCGAGGGCCAGCGCGCTGTTGAGGACGTACGTGTTCATCCCGCCGGCCGTCCCGCCACCGGCCTGCGCCAGCGGCGAGGTGTGCCGCGACAGCAGTGCGACCCGCAGGCCGGTCCCGGACGGGAGCGGACGGTCGATGGGCGTGCTCAGCCGGCGACGGGGTCGCTGGCGCGGACCGCACCCCGGACGGGCCGACCGAGTCGCGCCGCGACCAGCTCGGCGATCTGGATGGTGTTCAGCGCCGCCCCCTTGCGGAGGTTGTCGCTGCTGACGAAGAACGCCAGCCCCCGCCCGCCGGGGACACCCGGGTCGGCGCGCAGCCGTCCGACGAGGCTGGGGTCGACACCCGCGGCGGCCAGCGGGGTCGGCACGTCGGTGAGCTGGACGCCGGGCGCCCCCGCGAGCAGGGCGGTGGCCTGCGCGACCGACAGCGGCCGCGCGAACTCGGCGTTCACCGATAGTGAGTGCCCGGTGAAGACCGGCACCCGGACGCAGGTGCCCGACACCGCCAGGTCCGGGATCCCGAGGATCTTGCGGCTCTCGTTGCGGAGCTTCTGCTCCTCGTCGGTCTCCCCCGACCCGTCGGCCGCCAGCGAGCCGGCGAACGGGAGGACGTTGAAGGCGATCGGCGCAACGTAGGCCACCGGCCGCGGGAAGTCGACGGCGGCGCCGTCGTGGACCAGGGCGGTCGCTGCCGCGGCGGTGGCCCGGACCTGCCCGGCGAGCTCGTCGACGCCGGCGACCCCCGAGCCGGACACCGCCTGGTAGGTGCTGACCACGAGTCGCACGAGCCCGGCCGCGGCGTGCAGCGGCGCCAGCACCGGCATCGCCGCCATCGTCGTGCAGTTGGGGTTGGCGATGATGCCGAGACGGGCGTCGGCGACCGCGTCGGGGTTGACCTCGCTCACCACGAGCGGGACATCGGGGTCCAGCCGCCAGGCCGAGGAGTTGTCCACGACGACAGCACCCGCGGCGGCGAACCGCGGCGCCAGCGACCGCGAGGTCGACGCGCCCGCGGAGAACAGCGCGACGTCGATCCCGGCGAGGTCTGCGGTGGCGGCGTCCTCGACGGGCACCGCCTCGCCGGCCCAGTCCAGGTGGCGGCCGACGGACCTGGCAGAGGCGAAGTAGCGCATCCGCCGTACCGGGAACGCGCGCTCGGCAAGGAGCCGCCGCAGCACCACCCCGACCTGTCCGGTGGCGCCGACCACGGCCACCGTCAGCGCGTCCGGGCGCTCGCGCTCGCGCACCGCCGGGCCGGCCGAAGCGGCGGTCACCGCCCCGTCCCGCCGTACACGACGGCCTCGCCTTCGTCCCCGTCGAGGCCGAACGCGGTGTGCAGCGCCCGGACCGCGGTGTCGACGTCCTCGGCCCGGACGACCACCGAGATCCGGATCTCCGACGTCGAAATCATCTCGACGTTCACCCCGGCGTCGGCCAGGGCCCGGAAGAACGTGGCCGACACCCCGGGGTGGCTGCGCATGCCGGCGCCGACGAGGGAGACCTTGCCGATCCGGTCGTCGTAGTGCAGCTCGGCGAACCCGACGTCGTCGCGCACCGCGTCCAGGCTGGCGAGCGCGGCGGTCGCGTCGGCGCTGGGGAGGGTGAACGAGATGTCGGTCAGGCCGGTGGCCACCGCGGAGACGTTCTGCACGATCATGTCGAGGTTCGTCCCGGCGGACCCCAGCGCACCGAACACCAGCGCGGCCCGTCCGACCCGGTCCGGCACCGCCGTCACGGTGACCTTCGCCTCGCTGCGGTCGTGCGCCACCCCGGAGATGATCGGCTGCTCCACGCGTGTCCCCCCGGGCTCGTCGGACCCCGTGGCGTCGGCGGGCCGTCGCGGCGCGGCGGGGACCGCGCCCGGGACCGTCGACGGATCGACGCCCGGGTCGACCACGAGCGTTCCCGCCCTGGTCGAGAACGACGAGCGTACGTGGATCGGGATGGCCTGGCGGCGGGCGTACTCGACGCTGCGCAGGTGCAGGACCTTGGCTCCGCAGGCGGCCATCTCCAGCATCTCCTCGTAGGAGATGGTGGGGAGGCGGCGGGCCGACGCGACGATGCGCGGGTCGGCGGTGAAGACCCCGTCGACGTCGGTGTAGATCTCGCAGACGGCCGCCCCGAGGGCCGCCGCGAGCGCGACCGCGGTGGTGTCCGAGCCGCCGCGGCCGAAGGTCGTCACGTCCTTGGTGTCCCGGCTGACGCCCTGGAAGCCCGCCACGATGACGATGGCGCCGGCCGCGAGAGCGTCGGTGATCCGGCCGGGGGTGACGTCGATGATGTGCGCCCGACCGTGCACGGAGTCGGTGATGAGCCCGGCCTGGGAGCCGGTGAACGACTGCGCGACATGGCCCAGGCTGGTGATCGCCAGTGCCAGCAGGGACATCGAGATCCGCTCGCCGGCCGTGAGCAGCATGTCGAGCTCCCGGGGGTCCGGCAGCGGGGCGACCTGCGCGGCGAGGGCGAGCAGGTCGTCAGTCGTGTCGCCCATCGCGGACACGGCGACGACCACCTGGTGGCCGGCGTTCTTCGTCGCGACGACGCGCGAGGCGACCCGCTTGATCGCGGTCGCGTCAGCCACCGAGGACCCGCCGTACTTCTGCACCACCAGTGCCATGACCGGGGGACCTCCTCGTCGGGCGCGGCACGGCGGACGTCCGGGTGCGGTCGGTGGTCGACCACCGCCTCCCGGACGCCCGCCGATGCCGAGCCGGGTCAGTCGAGCCCGGCCCGTTTCTAGTCGGATCAGTCCAGCCGGGTCAGTCGAGCCGGGTCAGTCGAGCTGGGCGTCCAGGGTGATGTCCACCCCGGTCAGGGCCTTGCTCACGGGGCAGCCGGCCTTCGCGTCCTGCGCCGCCTTCTCGAAGCCGGCCGCGTCCAGGCCCTCGACCTCGCCGCGCACCGTCAGGGCGATCCCGGTGAGGCGGAAGCCGCCGTCGGCCTTGTCCGGGCCGAGGCTCACGTCGGCCTTGACGTCGAGGGACTGGGGCGTCCCGCCGGCAGCCGCGATGAGCGCGGACAGCTGCATCGCGTAGCAGGAGGAGTGGGCGGCCGCGATGAGCTCCTCGGGGCTGGTGGTGCCGCCCGCGTCGTCGGCTGCCCGCTTCGGGAAGGAGACCGTGTAGGTGCCGATCTCCGAGCTCGTCAGCTCGACCTGGCCGGAGCCGGTCTCAAGCCTGCCGTTCCAGGCGGTCCGGGCGGTGCGCGTGGGCATGGGTCTCCTTGTGTCCGACGGGCGTCTCGCGTGGCCGGTCCGGGCCACGTCCGCACCAGCAAACCCCGCACCGCCCGGGCGCATTCCGGCGCGGACCGCGGGGGTGCCTCCTGCCGCGGGCGGCGCGGACCGCGCGGGTGCGTCCCGGCGCGGTCGGCGCGGCCGCGCTGACAGGCGTCGGGGGGGTCGCACCTCTACGGTCGGAGCACCGCGGGAGCCGCCGACCTGCCCCGCCCGGGGGATGGAGTCACGATGAGTCAGCAGCCCTACCCGTCCTACCCCCAGGGGTCCGACCCGTACGGCCAGGGCGGTCCCCTCCCCACCGCGCCGGCGGTGGTCGAGCCACCGTCCACGATCCGCCGGGCAGCGATGCTGATGGTCGTCCGGGCGGTGCTGGGCGTCATCGGCCTGGTGCTCTCGATCGCCACGATCGGCACCTTGCGGACTCAGATCCGCAACAGCCAGTCCACGCTGTCGCCCTCGACGGTCAACGCCGTGGTCAACACGTCGATCGTGGTGACGGTCGTGCTGGGCATCGCGTTCGCCGTGCTCTACGTCTTGCTGTCGCGCAAGCTGCTCCAGCGTCGGAACTGGGCGCGGATCGTGACGATCGCGCTGTCCAGCCTCGGGGTGCTGACGCTGCTCGGGACGCTCGTGCAGCGCCAGACGACCGTCGGCCGGGTCACCTCCGTCGTCGTCGGCCTGTGTGACCTCGCGATCCTCGTCTTCGTCCTCATGAAGCCGAGCCGGGAGTACTTCCAGCAGCGCCTCGGCTGACCGCGCGGGCGCCGGGTGCGTCCGGTCGGCGGGTCTCCGCTGGCGCCCCCGCGGGCCCGACGCTTTGATGACAGCGGGGCAGCGGCGCCCGCGCACCGGGCGCGGGTCGCACCCGGCCGGAGGTGGGCGTGTCCGTCGTCGCGACCGACAAGATCCTGGACCGCGCGTTCGCCGAGCGGTACGGCGTGGCGGCGATCAACGTCGTCGACGCGCTGTCGATGTCGGCGGTCCTCGACGCGGCGGTCGACCAGCGCGCCCCCGTCATCGTCCAGACGTCGGTGAAGACCGTGCGTTCGCTCGGGGTCGGGTACCTCTTCAGCACCTGGCAGCACCTGACGGCCACCGTCGACGTCCCGGTGGCGTTGCACCTCGACCACTGCCCGGATCGACGGGTGCTCTCGGAGTGCCTGGCCGCGGGCTGGAACTCGGTGCTCTTCGACGCGTCCGCGCTCCCGGTCGCGGAGAACCAGCGCCAGACCGTCGAGGTCGTGGCCGAGGCCCGCCGCCACGGCGCCGCCGTCGAGGGTGAGATCGAGTCGATCACCGGGGTGGAGGACGGCCTCGGCTCCGACGAGGCGGCGGCCCACGAGAGCCTCGACACCGCGCTGGAGTTCATCCGGGTGACCGGGGTCGACGTGTTCGCGCCCGCGATCGGCAACGCCCACGGCGTCTACCACTCCGAGCCCGTGCTGGACTCGGAGAAGGTCTCCGCGATCGTCGCTGCCGCCGGTGTGCCGATCGCGCTGCACGGTGGGTCTGGGATGAGCGACGACCAGTTCCGGGACCTCATCTCGCGCGGCTGCGCGAAGGTCAACATCTCGACAGCCCTCAAGCGGGCCTACATGTCTGCATCGCTGGAGCATCTGGAGGGCGCGCGGGCGACCGGCACGTGGGAGCCGCCGGCGCTGTTCGCTGCGGTGCACACGGCTGTCAAGGACCTGGCGGCGCACCACATCGCGCTCTTCGGGGGGGCGGGCAAGGCGTGGTGAGCACTCCGACCCTGGTGCTCGACTGCGACGGGACGCTCTCCGACACCGAGCGCTATGGGCACCTGCCGGCCTTCAACGCCACCTTGGAGCAGGAGGGCCTGGACGTCCAGTGGTCGGAGGACGACTACGAGCAGCTGCTGCGCATCGGGGGCGGGAAGGAGCGGATGGCGACCCTGCTGACACCGGACTTCGCGCGGGCACACGGGCTGCCGGCCGATCCCGACGGCCGGCGCGACCTGCTCGACCGGTGGCACCGCGCCAAGACCGCCACCTACGTGGCGATGGCCGACCGCGGCGAGCTGCCGCCCAGACCGGGCATCACCCGCGTCCTGACCGCCGCGCTCGACGCCGGCTGGGCGGTCGCGGTCGCGTCCACCTCGGCCGTGGCATCGGTGGCGGCGATCGTCCGGGCCGCGGTGGGCCCGGAGCTCGCCGCGCGCATCCCGGTCTTCGCCGGGGACGCCGTGCCCGCGAAGAAGCCGGCACCGGACATCTACACCCTCGCCCTCGCCGAGCTCGGTGCCGATCCGGCCCGGACCCTGGCCGTCGAGGACTCCCGCAACGGCTTCCTCGCCGCGACGGCAGCCGGGCTGCGCTGCCTCGTCACGGTGAACGGCTACACGAGGTCGGAGGACTTCGACGGTGCCGTCCTGGTGCTCTCGTGTCTCGGCGACCCCGACGGGGAGGCGGCCGAGGTGCTGTCCGACCCGCATGACATCCACCCCGGACAGGTGGTCACCCTCGACGACCTCACGCGCTGCCTGACCGCCTGAGGCACCCACCCGCGCCACGGACCGAGCCACCGCACCCCTTCCCACCGCACAACCCCAACCACTGCACACCCCGAGCCCACCAGGACAGGAGCCCCCATGTCGGACGCGTTCCAGCGCGACGTCGAGTTCGTCGTCCGGACGATCGCCACGACAGCCGTCGAGCGCGAGCAGGAGTTCGGCGACCTCGACGCCATCGCCGGTGACGGCGACCTCGGCTACTCCCTCGCCCGCGGCTTCGAGAAGGTGCTCGCCGACTGGGACACCCTGGACACCTCGAGCCCGGGCACCTTCCTGAAGAAGGTCGCCGTCGTGGTCACCAGCCGGGTCGGAGGCAGCTCGGGTCCCCTGTGGGGTACCGGCTTCCTGCGCGCGGGCTCGACGATCGGCGACGGGACCGACGCCGACGCGAGCACCGTCGTCGCAGCGCTGCGCGCCGCCGTCGCCGGCGTGATGGCCCGCGGGAACGCCGCCCTCGGTGACAAGACATTCCTCGACGCCCTCGTCCCGGCCACCGACGTCCTGGAGCAGCAGGTGCAGGACGGCGCGGACTCCACCGCCGCACTCGCCGCCTTCGCCGACGAGATGGAGCGGGCGGCCGCGGCCACCTCGACCCTGGAGGCGCGCCGGGGCCGCGCCAGCTACACCGGCGAGCGGAGCATCGGAAGTGCCGACGCCGGCGCCACCGCGATGGCCGTGATCAGCCGGACCATCCAGCAGAACTGGGCCGCCCGCGTCTGAGGACGCCTGCGCCTGACGACGCCCGCCCGCCGGCCGGTCGACCACCCCAGCCCGTCCGTCGGCCGCCCACCGGGGTGGTCGCCATCGATCGAGGAGGATCCGTGAAGAAGTTCGTCAACGACCCCAAGCAGTTCGTGCCGGAGATGCTGGCCGGTCTCGCGAAGGCCAACCCGGGCACGCTGGAGTACGTCCCGGCGTACAACCTCGTCAAGCGGGTCGACGCGCCGCGCCCGGACAAGGTGTCGATCGTGCAGGGCTCGGGTTCCGGCCACGAGCCGGCCCACGTCATGATCGTCGGCAAGGGGATGCTCGACGCGGCCTGCCCCGGCGACGTGTTCGCGGCCCCGCCGGTCGACTACGTCACCGAGACGACGAAGCTGATGGCCTCGCCCAAGGGTGTCCTGCTGATCATCAACAACTACACCGGCGACAAGATGGCGTTCGAGATGGCGTCGGAGCTGGCCGAGGCCGACGGGATCAAGGTGGCCACGCTGGTGGTCGACGACGACGTCGCGGTCAAGGACTCCTCCTACACGATCGGCCGGCGCGGCGTGGCCGGCAACTTCTTCGTCATCAAGGCCGTGGGCGCGGCGTCGGAGAACGGCGCGGAGCTCGACGAGGTCGTCCGCATCGGTAAGAAGGTCAACGCCGTCACCCGGACGATGGGCGTCGCCCTCACCTCGTGCACCCCGCCGGCGAAGGGCTCGCCGCTCTTCGATCTCGGTGAGGACGAGGTCGAGATGGGTGTCGGGATCCACGGGGAGCCCGGCCGGCGCCGGCAGAAGATCACCAGCGCCGACGAGATCGTCACCGAGCTGCTCGAACCGATCGTCTCCGACCTGCCGTTCACCTCCGGCGACCGGGTCGCGCTCATGGTCAACGGGCTCGGAGGGACGCCGATCAGCGAGCTGTACATCCTGTTCGGCGCAGCTTTCGACCAGCTGGCCGCCCAGGGTATCGAGGTCGCGCGCAGCTACGTCGGGGAGTACTGCACCTCCCTCGACATGGCCGGCGCCTCGCTCACGCTGGTGAAGCTGGACGCCGAGATCGAGGAGCTGCTCGCGGCCCCGGCCGAGATCCCCATCCGGACCTTCTGAGCCCGGAGCCAAATCTCGCTCGGACCGGTCGTCGGGTCCCACCCGCCGGATCGGCCGGCTGACAGCAGGTCAGCCGGCCAGCCGGCCAGCCGGCCAGGATCCGGCGGCCGGTCAGCAGGTCAGCCGGCCAGGATCCGACGACCGGTCAGGGCCCGGCCGAGGGTGATCTCGTCGGCGTACTCCAGGTCACCGCCGACCGGGAGTCCGCTGGCGAGACGGGTGACCGTCAGTCCGAGCGGGGTCAGCAGCCGCGCCAGGTACGCCGCGGTCGCCTCGCCCTCGAGGTTCGGGTCCATCGCGAGGACGACCTCGGTGACGGTGCCGTCGCCGAGGCGGACGACCAGCTCCCGCGTCCGCAGGTCCGCCGGGCCGATGCCCTCCATCGGGTTCAGGGCGCCGCCGAGCACGTGGTAGCGGCCCCGGAACTCCCGCGTCCGCTCGACGGCGACGACGTCCTTCGGCTCCTCGACCACGCAGAGGACCGTCAGATCGCGCCTGGGATCCCGACAGATCCGGCAGGTGTCGGACTCGGCGACGTTGAAGCACACCGAGCAGAAATGCACCTTCGCCTTGACGGTGGTGAGGACCTCGGCGAGGCGGGCCACCTCCGCCGGATCGGCGGCTAGCAGGTGGAACGCGATCCGCTGGGCGCTCTTCGGCCCGATGCCCGGCAGGTGGCCGAGCTCGTCGATCAGGTCCTGGACGACACCCTCATACACCGGCGGGCCGGCCCGCAGGCCCGAGGTCGTCGTCCTCGGGGTCGTCGCCGGCCGGGGCGGCGAGCGGCCCGGCGCCGGGGACCCGCAGCTCGGTCGCGGCTCCGCCGCCGGCCACACCCGCGGGGTCGGGGTCGGGGAGCCGCCCGAAGTCCGGGAGCTGCCCGAAGTCCGGGAGCTGACCGAGGCCCGGGAGCTGGCCGAAGTCCGAGAAGCCCGGCGAGCCCGGCCCGCCGCTCGACCCACCAGGCGCCCCGAAAGACGGCATGGCCGGCATGGCCGAGGATGCCGCCCGCTCGCCGAGCGCGTGGGCGTCCGCGGTCGCGGCCCGGACCGCGGCGATGACCAGATCGGCCAGGGTCTCGACGTCCGTCGGATCGACCACCGACGGGTCCAGGCGCAGCGCGACCAGCTCGCCGGTGCCGGTCACGGTGGCCCGGACGAGCCCGCCGCCGGAGGTCCCGGACACCCGCTGCTCACCGAGGCGGCGCTGGGCGTCGACCATCCCCTCCTGCAGCTGCTGGGCCTGCGCGAGAAGCCCGGCGAGCGGGTTCGACCCGCTGCCGCCCCCGAACAGGGCGCCCAGTGCGGCCAGCGGGTCCGCCGAACCGTCCGGCAGGTCGTCGTCGTCCTCGTCGTCCCCGGCGTCGCCCGCCTCGGAGGCGTGGTCGGCGGAGTCGATGTGGTGGGCGGCGCCTCCGCCGGGGTCGGAGTGGTCGTCGGAGTCGGAGTCGACATCGACACCGCCGTCGGCGCCGGTCGGAACCACGAGGTCCAGGACGACGACCTCGGCGTCACCGGACCCGTCGACGACCACGACCGCGGACTCCACGCCACGCACGTCCTCCAGCACGACCAGGTCCACGACCGGACCGTCACCACCGCCGGAGCCCGCGACCGGGCCGTCACCACCGCCGGAGCCCGCGACCGGGCTGTCACCACCGCCGGAGCCCGCGACCGGGCTGTCACCGTGGTCCCCGGCCCGCCGGGGGGCGTCAGGCACCTCGGTCATCGCCCACTCCGTCCACCGGCGGTCACGGTCCCAGGTTAGGTCCGCGCACGGCGCCCGTCCTGCGGGTGGCGCGCGGCCGGTGCCGCCGGGATCGCCTCTCAGACGACCCCGTCGGTGATCACCTCGGCCCCCAGCTCACGGGTCAGCAGCTCTCGCCCGCTGACACCGGGATCGTCCAGGTCGGCGTCGTCCGGGCTGATCTCGTCCTCGGGGGACGGGTGACGGGCCGCGCTCGACGCGGGCGGGGCGCCGTCCGGTGCGGATCCGCCCGGGACGGCGGCGACCGGCCATCCGTCCGGGCCGGTGCCGGCGCTCGTCCCCTCGGATCCGTCGGCGGGTCCGAACGCTCCGCCGTCCCGCCGCTGCCCGACGCCAGCCGCTCGGCCGCCATCGGTGTCGCCGCCGGTGCCGCCGCGGTCAGCGCTGGGCGCGCCGGTGTCGAGGCCGCTGCCGCCGCTGCTCTGGCTGTCGCCGGTGCTACCCTGCGTCCGCGCGCCGCGGGCCTGCCCTGGGCCGGGTCCGGGAGTGTCCGGTCCGGCGTCGCGGTCGCCCGACCCCGTCCTCTGAGGGCCGCCGGTCGAGCCGGGCGGCTGACCCGGTGCGACGCCAGCCGAGGCACCCGACGCCACCGCCATCGGGACGGTCCCGGCACCCACGACGGTGTCGATGACCACGTCGAGCGCCAGCAGCGCGTGCAGGGCGGCGTGCAGCGTCGGCGCGCGGTTGCCGCGCGTGAAGTTCGTCCGCATGCCCTCGTTGGCGAAGGAGACCGTGAGGCGACCGGCGTCGATGCCGACCACCTGCGACCCGAGCAGCGCCGCGTGGGCGATCCGGCTCCGGCCCTTGACGTCGTCCAGCACGTCGTCCCACAGCTTGCGCAGGTCGGACAGCCCGAGACTGCCAGCGGCCGCCGCACCCGCCCGCGCCGGCCGGGGCAGCGCCGCCGCCTCCCCGACTCGAGGGTCCGCTCCAGCTGCGGGGTCCACCGGTGCTGCCGGGTCCGCCGCCTCCCCGACTCGCGCGCCCGCTCGACCCGCCGGGTCCGCCGCCTCCTCGGGCGTGCCCGCCCGAGCTGCCGGCTCCGACGGTGCTGGCTGGTCCGACGGTGCTGGCCGGTCTGGCGGTGTTGGCCGGTCGGGCGGTGCTGCCGGCTCCGACGGTGCTGCCCGGTCCGACGCCTGGACTCCCCCCGGCATGGTCGACGCAGGACCCGCGGCCGCCTCCTCCGAAGGTGTCGGCTCGACCGGCCCACTCGGCATCGTCACGACCGCGGCGACCGGGCTCGGCGCGCCGGTCGGCGGGTCGGTGCCGGCCGCCGGGTCCGCTGCGGGCATCGGCCGGGAGCCGGCCACCGCGGGCATCGCCCGGGAGGCCGCCACGGCGGGTCCCGCACTGACCTGCGGCGCCGCGAGCCGGCGCTCGATGCGCTCCAGGCGCGCGGCGAAGCCGGCTTCGCTGCCGTCAGCCGCCGGCAGGAGCAGGCGGGCGAGCAGCAGCTCCAGGTGCAGCCGCGGCGCGGTGGCCCCCCGGATCCCCGTCAGCCCGGCGTCGACGAGCTCGGCGGCCCGCAGCGCGTGGGCCTGGCCGAACCGGGCGTGCTGGCTCACCAGCCGGTCGACGGTCTCGGGCGGGACGTCGAGCAGGATCGCCGCGCCGGAACCCGGCACCGCCCCGAGGACCACCAGGTCGCGCAGGCGGCGGAGCAGGTCCTCCGCGAAGCGCCGCGGGTCCTGCCCGCCGTCGACGACCTGTCCGACGGCGGCGAACACGTCGGCCCCGTCGTAGGCGGCGAGGGCGTCGACGACCCGGTCGAGCAGCGCCTCGGGGGTGTAGCCGAGCAGCGCCACCGCCTCGTCGTAGGTGATCCCGGCCGGCCCGGCACCGGCCATCAGCTGGTCGAGCACCGACAGGGCGTCGCGCGCCGAGCCGCCGCCCGCGCGGACGACCAGCGCCAGTGCCGCCGGCTCGATCGCGAGGTGCTCCTGGGCCGCGACCCAGGACAGGTGCGCGGTCAGGACCGTCGGCGGGATGAGCCGGAACGGGTAGTGGTGGGTGCGCGAGCGGATCGTCGGGAGCACCTTGTCCGGCTCGGTGGTCGCGAACACGAAGGTGAGGTGCTCGGGGGGCTCCTCCACCACCTTGAGCAGGGCGTTGAAGCCCTCCTTCGAGATCATGTGGGCCTCGTCGATGATGTAGACCTTCCGCCGCGCGGCAACCGGGGCGAAGAAGGCCCGCTCGCGAAGGTCCCGGGTGTCGTCGACCTTGCCGTGGCTGGCGGCGTCGATCTCGACGACGTCCACCGAACCGGGCCCGCCGGGTCCGAGCTCCACGCAGCTGCGGCAGCGCCCGCACGGCGTCGGCGTCGGGCCGTGCTCGCAGTTGAGGGAGCGCGCCAATATCCGCGCGCTGGTCGTCTTCCCGCAGCCGCGCGGGCCCGAGAACAGGTAGGCGTGCCCGACCCGGTCGGTCGCCAGCGCCCGCGACAGCGGCTCGGTGACCTGCGGCTGGCCGACCACCTCGGCGAACGTCCCCGGCCGGTAGCGGCGGTAGAGGGCGAGGTGGGAGGTCACGCCCGCAGCGTAGGGAGGTCGACGTCGGCGGGACCTGGAGCCAGCGGACGTGGAGCCGGGACCTGGCGGTACCCGGGAGGCGGCGCGGACCTCGGACCCGGCGGGACGCGGTGGGGGCCCCCCGCGCACCCGGCAGAGCCCACCGACCCTTGCTGCCTTCCGGCCCTGGGGGAGTTGAGCAGGATCCCGTCGCGCGAGGGGCTGGTCGGAGTGTAGGGCCGGTCCGGGCGGCGGCGGGGGCCCGCGGCCCCGGTACGGTTGCCGGCGGAGGATTCGCCTAGTGGCCTATGGCGCTCGCTTGGAAAGCGGGTTGGGGAGACCCTCGCGGGTTCGAATCCCGCATCCTCCGCCAGGTCGACGGGTTCACTGACCGGCGCCGGCACTCGGGCCGGTCCGCACCAGACCCAGGTGTTGCTGGCACCGGTCACCAGAACCACCCGCCGTGCCAACGTCCATCACCGTTCATGGCCAGGAGTGCGGTCCCTGGCAATCCGACCGCCGACCCTGTCCCGGAGTCCCCGATGCCCACCACGGCCGGAGCACCCGCGGTCGGCGCTGCGCCTGGGTCGGCCGGTGGCCCCCCGCACTGACCTGGGATGCAGCGGCCCGAAGAGGTGGAGGCGGTCTCGGCCGATCGGGGTGCGGCAGGCCGCGGGCCGAGGCCGCCGTAGGGTCCGGTGGTCGTGGAAGCTGCAGCGGGACGGTGGGAGGACGGGTCATGTCGGCGTCGTTCGGCTGGGTGAGCGGGCCGAGGCCCGCCTCGGCCCGCCGTGAGGTCGCCGGCGATGCGGGTGGCCGTCTGGAGTTGGCGGACGCTGCGCGGCTCGTCCGGCGGGCACGCCGCGGGCTGGTGGGGGTGGCCCGCGCGGATCTGGCCGTCACGCTGCCGGTGTTGCTCCGCAGGCACCTGGGGCCCGAGGCTGCGGACCTGTCCGTGGTGGAGGACAGCTGGCCGTCCTACGAGCACGTCAACGTGCAGACGGCCCTGGATGTGTGGCTGGCCGAGCCCGGTGTGGAGCACGAGCTCGTCGGGGTGATCGGGTTCCAGCACCGCCAGTTCGGGCTGGCTGAGCTGCTCGCTGGCGATCAGGGGCATGACCCGTACGGACCGCGGCCCGGCAACGTCTCCCGCGTCAACGTGGCGACCGGCCCGGACGGTCACATGCTGGCCTGCGTGCAGTGCGCGGTCTACCTCGTGACCGACGGCCCGCACCGCTTGGCGCTGCTCGTCCGCGCCGCGGACCCCAGCTCGGGCCAGCCGCTGGTGACGGTCCAGGTCGTCAGCAGTGAACCGGCCCGGGCCAGCATCGTGACGAAGCGCCTGCGCGAGCTGGCGGTCACGCACAACGTGTTCCGAGGGCAGGTGCTGTCGTTCGGCGGTGAGGTGTTCGGGCACGGCCAGACGCTGCTGCAGTTCCACCGGCGCGCCGAACTGACCAGCGCCGGGCTGGTGCTGCCTGCCGAGACCCTCGCGGCGGTGCACCGGCAGGTGGTCGAGGTGGCCCGCCACAAGCAGCAGCTCCTGGCCGCTGGGCAGCACCTCAAGCGCGGCCTGCTCCTGTACGGGCCGCCCGGGGTCGGCAAGACCCACACCGTGCGGCACCTGACCAGCAGCCTCACCGACACCACCGTCATCCAGCTGACCGGCAATGCGCTCCAACTGGTGGCCGAAGCCTGTTCGGTCGCGAGGGCCCTGCAGCCGTCGATGGTCGTCATCGAGGATGTCGACCTGATCGCCGAGGACCGCGGGATGCACCCCGGCCAACACCCGCTGCTGTTCCAGCTGCTCAACGAGATGGATGGGCTGGCGGAGGACTCCGACGTGGTCTTCGTCCTGACGACCAACCGCGCGGATCTGCTCGAGCCCGCCCTCGCGGCCCGGCCGGGTCGCATCGACCAGGCCGTTGAGCTGACGCTGCCCGACGCCGCGGCCCGGCGGCAGCTGTTCGAGCTCTACCGCGGCGATCTCATCGTCGACGACTCCCGCCTGGGGGACCTGCTCGAGCGCACCGGCGGCGTCACCGCCTCGTTCCTGAAAGAGCTCCTGCGTCGGGCAGCTGTGCTCAGCGCGGCTGCGACCAGCGATGTGACGGTCAGGCTGAGCGTCACCGCCGATCAGCTCGACGCTGCTCTGACGGAACTGCAGGACACGCGCAACGCGATGACACGGGTGCTGCTGGGCAGTCCGGCCGTCGCGGCATCCGGCGCTGAGGTGAAGGCCGGCACGCCGCCCACGCAGGTCCACTCGCACGAACCATCCGCCGCCCCGCCCGGCGAGGCCACCGGCTGAAGGACCTCGGCGCGGTGCCGCGCGGCGAGCACCTGAACGCTCAGTGCCCGAGCAGTTCGAAGGTTCCACCGACGATGAACACGGTGGCCATCAGGACGACCAGGACCTGAGTGCTTCGAAGCGACAAACGAAATCCTTTCAGTGGGCTGCGCTTACTGCTGGCAACGACAGCCCGCGCATACGCGCGGCGCGCCACGAGCATCACGATCCCGAAGATGATGAGTGCCGAATAAACGAAGTCCTTCCTCATCGTGGCTTTATCCTCCTCCCCCTGACCCCTGAAACCTCTCGAGGCAGTCGAGGCGGCCGGGGTGTCTCGCCAGCGACTGTCTCAGTTCTGTGGGTGCATGCAACCGAAGATCGCCGTCGTGAGTCGACGGGCTCGGCTGTCGGGAGTAGGTCTACCTCAGGGGTGCCGGCTGATAGGTCGTTGCTGCGCAGGGCAGCCGATCGCGCAGCGCGGCGGCGACAGCTGCCACCTGGGCCTGGTCGAGGCGCTCCCGCTGAGCGAGCAGTCACCCGGCGAGATGGTCTCCCGCGACCTACGCGACGCCGCCGGTCTTGACCTGCTCCTGGGGGAAGTCACCCCAGAACACGACGACCGGCTGGACCCACGGGCGTTGTCCGCCCAGTCCTGCCAGACGCTCGGACACCGCCGCAGCGGTCCCCTTCATCGCGCCGGGTAAGCGCCCGTCGACCTGGAACTGATCCGGGCTCTCCGGCCGGTGGATCCGAACCTGCCCGTCGACGACAGCCGCCGAACCTCGCCACCGCTTCGTGTCGAGCAGGAACACCCCACCCGGGCCGGTGACCACGTGGTCGAGGTTGCCCCGCCCGAGGCTGCGGTCGTGCACCGTCTGCCAGGAAGCCGGAAGACCGCGCAGGACCCGGGCGGTCCGCCGCTCCCCCACCGCGCCGTCAGCCCAGTTCTCCACATACCCCGGCGGGGACTGCCACAACGCCCACAGACTCCCCGCGGCAGCAAGCGAAGAACCCCGCCCACCACCGGTGCCCACCACCCAGGAGCAGCACCGACTCCGGCACCACGACCACCACCACCAGCGGCCGCGGCCAGGACGAACCGCCACCGGATGTCCCGCCGCCACGCCCGCCGCAGCAGCCGGTACCGGGCGTCCGCCGACGCCCCCGCCCGGGAACCCCCGCCCCGGCTGCCGGGCCGCGGCAGGCTCACCACCGCACCCCCCGGCGGGTCGAACGCCCGGGTGATGACCGCGTCGACTCCCGGGACCGGCACACCCCCGCAGAGTCAGTGGTCAACTCGCCCGCCGGGCGATACCCGGCCACCGTGGGGGACGACCGACCGCGGCCGGACCTGTAGGGAACTGGCCGTCAGCCCAAGCACCGGCCACCCGGTTTGCGCCGGGGGTCACCGACGCCTGGGTCTCGAGTGAGTGCTCAATACATCAGTGTCTGTCACCTGCATGGGGACTGTCGGTCTCTTAGCCCGGATCCACCGCGGTGTTGCTCGGGAGGTGTTGCTCGGGGCGGGTGGGTGTGGGGGTGGGGTGTTGCTGTTTCGTCCCGTGCGTGTCCGGCCGGTCTGCCGGCTTCTCCGGGTCCTGGTCGTCGGGTCTGGGTGGAGGGGTCAGTAGCGGAGCGGGATGGCCTGGATCGCGCGGAGGGCGGTGGTGATCGCTGGGGCCCAGGGCCAGCCGGCGGGGAGTCGCAGGCGTCGCCGGCGTCCGGAGCGGACAAGCCGGCCGGGAACGG
>JAABVA010000867.1_pt1 | contig 34969 bp, 41 predicted proteins | sample 5560331 | NCBI WGS metagenome assembly JAABVA01 (sample SAMN12812661, study PRJNA571458) | rock metagenome | isolation source: Antarctica rocks | place: Antarctica: Victoria Land, Mt New Zealand sud | collected 2016-01-07 | reverse complement strand
TTTTCTACTGATCTTTCAATCAAGCTTTCTACTGATCTTTCTACTGATCTTTCTACTGATCTTTCTACTAATCTTTCTACTGATCTTTCTACTGATCTTTCAATTGAGCTTTCTACTGAGCTTTCTACTGATCTTCTTACTGATCTTTCAATTGAGCTTTTTACTGAGCTTTCTACTGATCTTTCTAGTGATCTTTCTACTAAGCTTTTGATCGAGATTTCAATCAAGCTTTTTATCAAATGTTCTATTAAACTTTCTACATGCTTCAAATTACTCATTGATCGAGTGCATAACATGAGTTGAACAGTGCTTTTTACATGACTTCTTTCATGATTTTCTATCAAGCATTCTTCATGTTTTTCTATCAAGCACTCTTCATGTTTTTCTACTGAGCACTCTTCATGTTTCTTTATCAAGCACTTTTCATGTTTTTTTATCAAGCACTCTTCATGTTTTTCTATCAAGCATTCTTCATGTTTTTCTATCAAGCATTCATGTTTGACTTTCTTTATAATTTTCTATTGAATACTCTACATAGTCAACAATTCATTCAAATAGATGATTAAATAACTAATTAAATAATAAATTCATTGATTTAATATCTTGCTTTTGCATGCATTTAAACAAATAGAATTGAGCATATAGAATCAGAATAATCAATGTTATTTTGATGATTCATGTCATTTTGATGATTCATGTCAATGTGATAAACGATGTTAATATGATAAACAATGTCAATGTGATAAATGATGTCAATGTGATAAATGATGTCAATGTGATAAACGATGTCATTTAAGCTATTAGACATGCGTTTGCAGCTAATCACGTCAAAGTGATCTTATAAGAAGAGAGATTAATCAAAATGATAAATCATTTAATTTATTAACTAATTACGTGATTAAACACTTGACAAGATTTCTTAATGTATCATGTAGCATTCTTAATCACAGATGCGTTCAATTCAAGCAATGCATGAGTACATGCTTTGTTATTTGATGACTTTATTTGCAGTCACATTGCAAACTATTCACGCTTAAAACATTTCTTAAGTGCAGATAAACATTAAGATTTATGTGTTTAATTCTGAATGAATGATGCATGTTTGCAAGACTAGTTTACAAGATTAAATTGAAAAAGATTAACAAGTGAATAAAGATAATGACTTGACAGAAGATGAAAACTCTGTTAATTCTTGTATTTATTTCTTAGCAATTAATTCTATTATTAATAAAGTGCTATTTTATTATCTTTTACTACACAGTTTTATGCAAAGAGATTTTGTCATTTCACAACAAGATACATTCTTTCTAATTTCATGATTATTTAAGCAAAAACTTAAATTGATGCTACTTTGTTACAATTGAATGACATCAACAGTTTGTAAAGTGAACAAAATTTTAAAGTTTAGTTAAAGTGACATTTATCACTTAAAGCAAAATAAAATTCGAATTTAAGCTGATCTTGTTAGATTGCGATCTGCTTTTGTTGATAAAATCTGTGTTTGTTCATATGTCTCTGAACTGTATCTCGCTTTTGTTGATAAAATCTACGTTTATTCATATGCGCTGAGCTGAATTTTGCTTTCATCACATATGTTGCATATATTGCATATGTTGACAATCACTCATTTACTCGCTCATTTACTCATCATTCTACATGCTCGCTCATTTACTCGCTCATTTACTCGCTCATTTACTCGCTCATCTACTCGCTCATCTACATGCTCAGCACTTTACTCGCTCATCTACTTGCTCACTTACTCGCTCATCTTCTCGCTCTATCGAACTCTCTATCAAATTTCCTACCAAACGCTTTATCAAATACTTTATCCAACTTTCTATCAAACACTTTATCAAAAGCTCTATTAAACGCTTTATCAAATACTTTATCAAACTCTCTATCAAAAGTTCTATCAAATACTCTACTAAATGCGTTGATTGAGCGCATAAAACACATCAAACAGTGCTTCAAACAATGCTTTCTACATAACTTTCTACCTATAATACTCATCATTTCAAATGCTCAGCTATTTATCTTATCTACTTGATAATCTTCGCTTCGAGCTTTATAAAGTTGACGTTAAAGAGTTCAAAGTTTTCATCTTCTTTCTTTCTTCATAGTTTCTATCTTTCAGAACAATAACAATCAAAATACTTACATGTTCAGCTATCAACTCAGCTATCATCTCAGCTATCAACTCAGCTATTTACTCGTTCATTTACTAGTCAGTCTACTCACTTCAAAACATGCTTTATGCAACGTGTTTAAACATGAATTATTCACTTCATGATTTACTTCATAATCTACTTCATGATTTTACTTCATTATTTATTACTAATTAGCTTAATAGAAAGCATTCTTCATGAATCAATATCAAACTTTCTATTGAACTTTCTATCAAACACTTTACATGCTTCAAAATACGCGTTGATCAAGTGCATAACATGAGTCAAACAATGCTTCAAACAATGCTTTTCACTAAGCTATTTACTAAGCTATTTACTGAGCTGTCATCATCTTTCTACTGATCTTTCGATCAAACTTTCTATTGAGCTATCTATTGAGCTATCTATTGAACTATTATCATCTTTCTACTGATTTTTCGATTGAGTGTTCTACTGAGTTATCAATCAAGCTTTCTACTGATATTTCGATCGAGCTTTCTATTGAGTTATCATCAATCTTTCTACTGATCTTTCTACTGATCTTTCTACTGATCTTTTGATCAAACTTTCTATTAAGCTATCTACTGAGTTATCATCATCTTTCTACTGATCTTTTAATCGAGCGTTCTACTGAGCTATTTACTGAGTTATCATCGATCTTTCTACTGATCTTTCTACTGATCTTTTGATTGAACTTTCTATTGAGCTATTTACTAAGTTATCATTATCTTTTTACTGATCTTTTGATTGAGCATTTTACTGAGCTATCTACTGAGTTATCATCAATCTTTCTACTGATCTTTCTACTGATCTTTTGATCAAACTTTCTATTGAGTTATCTACTGAGCTATCATTGTCTTTCTACTGATCTTTTGATCAAGCGTTCTACTGAGTTATTTACTGAGTTATCATCAATCTTTCTACTGATCTTTCAATTGAACTTTCTATTAAGCTATCTATTGAACTATCATCATTTTTCTACTGATCTTTTGATTGAGCATTCTACTGAGTTATTTACTGAGCTATCATTGATCTTTCTACTGATCTTTCTACTGATCTTTTGATTGAACTTTCTATTGAGTTATCTACTGAGCTATCATCATCTTTCTACTGATTTTTTAATCAAGCGTTCTACTGAGCTATCTACTGAGCTATCATTGATCTTTCTACTGATCTTTCTACTGATCTTTCTACTGATCTTTCGATTGAACTTTTTATTCAGTTATCTACTGAGCTATCATCATCTTTCTACTGATTTTTCGATCAAGCGTTTTACTGAGCTATCGATTGAGCTTTCTACTAATCTTTCGATTGAGCTTTTCATTGAGCTATCTACTGATCTTTTGATCAAGCTTTCTATTGATCTTTCTACACATCATTCAAGAATCAACTTTGTTCTCTATCAAGCATCAAATATGACTTTATCATACATTCTACATGACTTCATATTAAACATTCTACATGACTTTCTACCTCATTAACTTTCTCATTAACTTTTTTATTGACTTTCTCAGCGCATATATTAAACTGTGTAAATAACTATTATTTAGATAGTCAAATTAATTATTCAACGTTACAACTATCAATGCTACAAGTGTCAAAATCATGTTTGTTGAATCAAACATTAAAGACACATACTGCACTCTTAAAAGTTCTAGAGATGTTGATACTTTTATGAATATGCATCAGCTAAAAGTCACGCAAATCTGAAACATAAAATTAAATGAATATTTGAAATATTAATCATTAAAAGCATTAAAATCTGTCTCTGTCACTCTTTACAAATTGCAGATGTGATAATGATGAAATACTCAAGATTAAGAAGATTAATAATAAGAAAGCAAAGCAAACAAGATAAAAATATGCAAAAAAAAAGAGAAATTTCAAGTTTCTTATTGCAACATTTAACATGTTTAATGATAGTAACATCAGTAAGCAAGATCATGATGTTAAGTATTTAAAGTTATTGACTAATGTTACGATTCTAGTCTTCGTCTATTCTTTCTAGCTTCGACCTGAGTTTCATTCTAATTAAGTCTAGTGAGCATTCAAGTTAGTAGTGATGTCATTGAAACTCTGCATCATATGTGTAAGACGTCAATTCTTTCGAGTCTAGCACAGAGCTGAGAAACACACATATAAAGAATTGAGTTCTTTTCTGTAAATACTTTTCTTTCTTAGCATTTATTTATTAGTTAAATGACACTCATATGACTCGCTCTATGCTGATCTCTAACAGTAGATAAATGCTAATCAACTACTCTGCTATCAACATGTAGATGATACGAAATAATCTACTTCGTTCATTCAGAAAATTCGCAAGAAATTCTTTGAATTACTTTCATCAAAACACACATTCAAATTTACTCAAATTTATCAAATCAATCACTCAATCTTATCACAATCAAATCTATCTATCTATCTTTATCTCTTTCACAATGACATGCGACTCTGAATCAGTCGAGTCATGAACAGCTCATCTGTTTAAAAGCATTGCTAGTAAACGAGTTTTTCTTATTTCTTTCGATGCTTCAGTGAAATCTCAGAATGTTGCTATCTCATGAAACATCAACATGAGTCAACAACTTCGTCAATGAACTATTGATCAGTCAGACGAGATCATCAAGATGCTGATCGAGTTAAGAGATCAACAAAACATGACTTTGAAACTCAATGAGCAATGAATTGATTTACAAGTCGATCACATTAAAAGACTTGATGAGCTAGAGATCAATCAAATGACAATAAACACTCAAAAAGAAACTGTCATTGAACTATGAAAGAAAGTATTGAGTCTCAAAAAGAAACAACGTTCAGCGAATTATTCTCGATCTCGACAGTCTACGAAGTCTCAAGCTTCTATCGAGAATCATACTCAACGAAAGTCGTTCACTCTATTCGACAATGATCATCACAAGTTCTTCAAGTTTTCGAACTCATTTATATTCATTGATGAAGATAAATCAACATGAGACAGCTGAAGAATCAAGATAAATGACAAGCTTTAGACAAATGTTAATCACTTCGATAATGAGAATATCTGTATTATTTATGTGATATCTAGACTAGAAGATGATGCTGCTGAGCACATTTTCGCTCAATGTTGACATGACGCTTCGCATTCATACATCTCGATCAACGAGCTATTTGAGCATCTGAAAGAAATATACGATGAACTGAATAAGAATCGAAAGTGCTGTCGTAAGTACAACGCTCTGAGACAAGCAGACAAGTCTTTCAATGTCTTCTACTTCAACTTTATGAAGCTATTCAGCTATCTCGAATACGATTATCACACTCTGATGAACAATCTTCAGAATAAAATCAATAATCGCTTGCAGAACGCTCTATCAATCTGTTCAAAGAACTTTACTTCGCTCACTCGCTTAAGAATCTTTCTTCAAGATGTGAATAGTAAACAACAAGTCAATTATCAGCTTCGCAGTGAATGTTACACTGTCATCATCAAAGTCACTGTTGTACCTGATAAACGCGCTACTTTTCTATCAGTAACAACTTTGATAATCGATTATGTTAAGTCAACTATTTCTTCTATCTCTGAATCAGTGAGATCATCAATTATCTGCTACATCTGCAAGACTCTCGATCATTTGTTCAAGAATTGTTCTCAGCTGAACAAGATTGATACTTCTGCATCTTGTGCATTCATTTCTTATTTACATGAGATCATCATTTTGAAGAATAAAGAGAATGAGAAAATGTCTTTCAAGAATAGCGAGACAAAAAACTAGAGACTTTCATCAAAGACGCGATGAATGATGTGTTAATTTCTTCAACGACAAGCATGTCAGATGATTTTTTTGCTTCTGAATCTTTGACTACTAAATGTGTACGTTCTAGCAATGAAATTAGTTACTCATTGAAGTCATTAATTGACATCGAAGCTGCTGACTATTCGTTCATTGATGAAGTGATCGCGCAGATTGTTTATGATCAGTTGCAAATCGAGTTCTTGACTTTGATCAAAGCGAAGTCAATTCGAGAATTTGACGATCATTATGCTAAGAAACTCATTACTCATGTCATTTATTCGAATCTGACTGTTCAAGATCATACGATTGACATAGTTTCTATGTTGATCACTCAATTAGATCAACATCAAATGATTCTTGAAAAAACATGAATGAACAAAATCAACCTAGTAATTGATATGCAAATCAATTTTCTTCGATTTTCGAATTTCAATTCTACTAGTCAAAAATCAATTGCTTTATTCTCAAGTAATAAATCAATCACGAAACGAAAGAGCTTGACTTCTACTCATATACTGAAGAGATCTTTCACTTTCGTTACATCTCAATTCAGTCAAAACAAGAAGTTTATTGAACAGTTAAAACAGTGTGACGTGACTTTGACTAGCGTCAATTCTAAATCGACGTTCAGTCTGAAATCATTCTCTTTCAGTTCAATGAACATAGCAATGATAGAGACAGCGACATATAGAATGTTAGTCAAACGATCAGATATCAAGATCTTTGCTGTTATTATCTTGAAAATCGATTGATTCATAACTACAGTTGAAAACAAGTCTGAAGAAGTGAATCTGCATGAGCTTTCTCATGCTGAAGCTTTCAAGCAAGTCAAGATCAAGCTTCTCTCTAAATATCACAACTATCTAAATATCTTCAATCAAGCAATGATTGATCAACTATCATTGCATCATTTCTACGATCACAAAATTGAATTGATTGATAAAGAAACATTCTCTCGAAGCAGACTATATCAGATGTTCAATCACAAGCTTCAGAAGATAAAGAAGTATTTGATCAATCATTTAAACAAAGAATTCATTTTCTTCAGCTTTGCATTATACATTTCGCTCATCTTGTTCATCAAAAAGAAAGATGATAGTTTGCGTTTCTGCATTGATTACAGAAAGCTCAATGCTTTGATCAAACGAAATCACTATTCTTTGTCATTGATAAATGAGACTCTCACTCATATACAAGAAAGCAAGTATCTGACTCAATTGAACATTATTGTCGCGTTCAACAAACTACACATGCATTCAGATAGCGAAGATTTGACTATCTTTATTATCTTTTTCAACTCATACAAATATCATGTAATGCTCTTCAAATTAATCAATGAATCTGCATTCTATCAACACTATATAAACGACATGTTGTTCAAGTATCTACATCAGTTTTGTCAGATCTATTTAGATGACATTATCATTTACAGCAAGATCTTGAAGAAACACAAGCGATATGTACGATTAATCTTGAATAAACTGCGAGAAGCTGATCTACAGATAGACATCAACAAGTGCAAGTTTCATGTTCAGAAAACTATCTTTCTAGAACTCTTGATATTAATTGAAGAATTGAAGATGAACTTACGAAAGATGCAAGCAGTCTTTGATTGATTTACACTCAATAATCTCACTCAGATGCAGTTCTTCATTGACTTCTGCAATTTCTATCAATGCTTCATCAAGAACTTTTCGAAGATTGTTCATTCAATGATTCAACTCACTTAAAAGAAGATCATATTTGAATGAAATGAAGTTTGTCAGATCATCTTTGATCATATGAAGAGATGTATGATCGAGACTTCTATACTACGTCACTTTGATCAAACTCATGAGACTATTCTCGAAATTGACTCATTCAACTACGTCAATGATGAAGTTCTCTCTCAATATGATGATGAAGAAGTACTACATTCAATTGTCTTCTATAGCAAGAACATGTCTTCTGCTGAATGCAACTACGAGATATATGATAAAGAACTTCTAATCATCATTTGAGCATTTGAACACTGATGACTTGAATTGAAGCTAACTGACATTTTTATCAAGATGTTCATCGATTATCAAACGCTTATCTCATTGATGAAAGATAAAGAGCTGAGCAGACGTCAGATGCGTTGAGTTCAGAAGCTCACTGACTTCAACTTCAGAATAATGTATTAATTTGACAAACAGAACATCAAGATTGATGCATTAACTCGTTGAGCTGACGTCGTGCTCAGAGATTCAGAAGATGAGCGCATTTGCTATCAATGAATCATTATTCTGACTTCAAATCAAATGAAAATTGTTGATCTAAAGAAGAACATCAGTGAATCAATCTATAAACAGATTCTTGAGACTAACGAAATTGACAAGAATTGTATGCTACTTCGCGAAGCAATAGCAAGAGACGAGACACAATATGAAGATATCAAATTGAAGAATTGTTGAACTTAGAATGAAATCTTGTATCATGATAGTCAGTTATGAGTCTTGTTCAACAAGCTTCTACAAATGAATCTGATTCGTGAGATGCATGATCAATTATCAGTTGATCATTCTGATATTCTTAGAACTGTGAAAGTCATAAAGCGAAACTACTATTAATCATTCATGCGAAAAATGATAAATCAATATATTTGAAACTGCTATATCTGTCAACGTTCAAAGACATCTAGAAATAAATCAAATGACTTGCTTCAATCTCTATTGATATTTGAACAGCGATGACAAGACATAGCAATGAACTTCATTATCAATCTATTTGATTCAAGCGAGTACAACGCTATTTTGATGATCATCTGCAAATTATCAAAAGAAAGACATTATATTTCTTGCATCATTGATGATGAAAATATCACTGTCAAAAAGACAGCTGAAATGCTGATTCAATGAGTATATTAAACTCATGATTTATCAAGCTTCATAATATCTGATCGAGATTCGCAATTCATCTCTATACTATGAAAGTTTCTTTGCAAACGACTGAGCATTTTTCTTCAATTGTTCATCATTTATTATTCTCAGATCAATAATCAAAGTGAACAAGTCAATCAGAACATTGAGCGATATCTTTAATTCTTCTGTTCATATATGCAGAACGACTGATTTAAATGACTACTCATGATCGAGTTTGTCAACAATAACGTCTTGTTCTCAGTTATCTTCTTGATTCTCTTCTTCATGAACAAGAACTTTCATTCTCATATGAGCTTCAATTCTGACATCATCAAGTATGAAAGCATTCGCGAACGTTTGCAGATCAATCGAGTCAAGAATATATCTGAACAAATGAACAAGACATTAATGTTCGCTTGAGAAGCTCTGATCAAAACACGAAAACAAATGATGAATCAAGCTAATAAGCATAGAAAGAAGATTAATTACAAGATTGAATCAAGAGTGTTTCTGAATGAACGAAACATCATTACAGCGAGATTCTTCAAAAAATTGAATGACAAGATGCTTGACTCTTTTCAGATCATCAATTTCGTTGACTCATTCTATAAATTGAAACTACTCGAGACTATGCGTATACATGATGTATTTCATTTAGAGCTTCTTTGTTTCGTCGTCAATGATTCTTTATCTGATCAGAAGAATGAATCTTCGAGATCAATAGTGATAAACGATGAAGACGAATGAGAAATTGATGATATATTGAACTCTCGATGATATTGAAGATGACTTCAATATCGAGTTAAATGAAAGAGTTATGACAATGATCTCAACTGATATAACGCTGACGATGACGAATTTATGAACGCTTAAGAGATGATCGATGACTTTCATATCAAATATTCAAGAAAAGCGCACTAAGAAACAACATTCATGCGAACATGAATATTCAAGAAAGAGAGATAATGTTATGATTCTAGTCTTCATTTATTCTTTTTAACTTTGATTTGAGTTTCATTCTAATTGAGTCTAGTGAGCATTTAAGCTAGTAGTGATGTCATTGAGACTTTGCATCATATGTGTAAAACGTCAATTCTTTCGAGTTTAGCACAAAGCTGAAAAACACACATATAAAGAATTGAGTTCTTTTCTGTAGATACTTTTCTTTCTTAGCATTTATTTATTAGTTAAATAACACTCATATGACTTGCTTTATGCTGATTTCTAACAACTAATTCTGACATTTCATTTATTGCAATCAATGTAAACATGATTAATTCTAAGAATGTTGATGTTTTAAATATCATTGAGTTCAATCAACAATGAGATTCATCTGTACATGATATCAACTATGAATCTTTTGATTCTATTCTATGTTCAAATAGAAGTCAGAAGAGTCAAGAGATTTCAATTCAACGCAGTTCAAATGATGTTAGAATGTTGCATGATCAGAAAAGTCATCATGCAGAGTTTTCACTCACATGACAACATCTTTCTTTAACAGTCACAATTGATCTACGAAGAAAATTAATGACATGTTGATGTCAGTAAAAGATGAAAAGATACTACTAGTGATTAAACAACTCAGATGCTAAGTCTGAGAGTTGTGACTGCAAGTGATCGAAGAAATGATGACTTGTTGATCACATCAATATACTGAAACATCTTCATCACATCAACAGTGTCATCAAGTAATTGATGAAAAGATATCAGATAAAATAGTCATCTCAAGTATTGAGAGTCGTGACTACAGTGCTCGAAGAAGTAGTGACTCGTCAATCACACTGATATATTGAAGAAACTTGAACTCATCTTCTTTACTTGATGTCAAGTCATACATCTATCTATGTGAAAAATTGAGAGTGCAAGAGAGCGATCAGAATGCATTCTCTTCTATTGATCAGAGTCAAACATCAAACGATTGTGATTGCACATTTATACTAACAATCTATTCAACGTTTATGTGACATAAGTCAAGTCAAGAGAAGAAAAGAGTTATTCAGTATAATCACACTCTATCTTCTCATCATGTACATCTCTCTTTCATCACATATTTCTCTGCTCAATGAATGACAATCATTGAGTAAGAGAACGCAGTTTTTGACACTACAATCATGAGCATCACGAGTGCAATGAAATAGACTTCACGATCGAAGATTGAAAATCAAAGCATCGTTGTATAGAATATTATCAATGAAGAGCAAAGCAAAGACGATGCATCATAATTAAACAGCACAGACACTTTCATCAAGAGTTTTCTTGAGCGTCACACGCTGAATAGAAGCTATAAATTCATTACTGATAACATAATGTCAATTTTATTGTTTCGACGACGTGAAGTCATTATGTAGTCAACGAGCGATTTTCTTTCTCAGAGAGTTTTGTTCATTTAATACACATAGCATAGTTTCTCTCATGAATCGAACTTAAATCAATGTCACAAGAATGTATGAATTCAAATCAAATCAAATCAAATCATTGAGTTCATAAAATTGATTGAAGAAAATGATAAAAATGATGTATCACTTTCATTTATCTTCACTGCAATTGCATTATCTTTGTTTATTGTAAATCAGATAAATAAGTCAATTATTAAGATCATGAAAATTATTAAATGCATGAGAAAGAAGAATGAAGAGAATGAGATTACTACTACAGATTCTGCAAAGATGAATAATGTAAATCTATTGCAACTACTATTTATTTACTGTGTTTGGGTCTTTTATTGCAACTAATTTAATAAGACAGAAGAAACTTTAAATATTCTTAACAGCTGATATTAAGATGAATGAGATGAATTGATACAAATGACATTAAGATGATTTGATCAAGAGATACTTGAGACTAGAGACTTTATCGTACTACGAACGACAAGTGAAGAATGCGAAGATGAGTTCTTTTTGATATCATGTTGACATCACTATTTACATACAACGACTTCAATTTCAACACTTTTTTCAAAATAAATTATTATCAATCAAACTTGAATGTTAACATCTTCTTTATCATGTTGAAACAGTTTCGTAAATATAACATAATCTTTCTACGATTAAATGATTTCATAGAAGATTGCTAAGATAGCTATTCATAGCATATCGATATCAATGAGCGATACATCGAGAACAACGAAGATAAATACAGTAGCATGACTGTTGCAGAGATCAGTCAAAGAATTTCAGAATCATACTGTGAAGCTCTTTTCATAGCGTCAAGCGCTGAGCGCGTATTGATGAATTCAAGATCTGCTCATGCCGCTCACTCAGTCGACTATTCTTTCATCAGAATCACAAGTCACGATATTGTTCAAATACTGAGAACTCGACAAGTGTGCAGACACAGATGACACAAAATTGTCAATAGATTATGAAGACATGAAGACACAATCATTGAGTTCTATACAAAATGCACATGTAAGATAAGATAGATAGTATCAAGTACGAAGTATCATCAGACTCATCAAGTCAGCTGAGTCAATCAGTCATCAATGACAGTTCGAAAGCTATTTTCAACTGCAGAAGATTAGCGTGTGCAGAAAGCTCTGCATTTCTTGACATTCATTTTTGTGTTACTTCACGATTTCTTTTGTATGAGAAATTCGAAAATTCAATCTCATCGTCTTCTCAATTGCTCAATTTGCCCAAAATTGAAGCTATTCAGACCTCTTTGTTTGTTGACGTTCTTGTAATCGTTTTTATTTAAAATGTCTCAACGTCAAAGTCAAAATCTATCTTTAGATGATTCTCTCACTTTCTCTAGAGCATTTGAAAGGCGTAGAAAATCGACGACTCAAGCTGAACAGTCGTCAAAAATCACTGATCGAGCTGATCTTCTTGATCGAGCTGTTTCTCTCGATCATCATCGTAAAGAAGCTCTCATTTCATCAAATGTAGATGAATTTCAATTGTCTTCATCTTCAACTTCTTCGCAATTCTCATCTTCTGAATCTCAGTTGTCTTCACTTTCTTGATGATCTGAATCTTCTCAATCTGAATCTTCTTCACTAAGACATTCATGATCTGATTCATTTACATTGTCGTTATGTTCTGAATATTGAAAGAATGAATTCAACATTTCTAAAGATAAAGCTGAAAGATTAATAACTTTTTCAGCTGCAGAAGTTGCTGCGCATGCAAAGCTTCGAAAAGAACAACAGAATTAAGCTGATGCTGCTCAAAGATTGAGAGATAATAAAGCTCGTGAAGAGACTTTATAACAGACAGAAATAGATGAGCATGATGAACAAAAGACTATACATCGTTGTCATTTGAATTGTCAAACTAGAAAGAATTTAGAGAAGTTGTTTATCTCTGAGCTTGAAACTATGAACTTTGAAGATCGAATTAATGATTCTAAGCTGTTTATATCAGTCTGTCTTCATGTAAACTGAAGACTTGAGTGATCTAGTCACATTGCTCAGATGCTGACTTCAAAGTTTCAGATCTGAAGCTTTAAAGAGATCTTAAATGAGATTATTAAGATCAAAGATGATGATGTTAAGAGCTGAATTATCACTAATTAAATGATCATTATCAAAGCTAATAAATCAAGAATCACTTGAAAGCAGCAGTTTATTGATGATTTTAATGAGTTAAAATGAGATAAGATCTTGCTCGCTTTGACTGAGAAGAGAGCTACTGACTATACAATCAAGATAGAGATCAACGTGAAGATTGAAAAGTCTACTTGTAAAATATTTGCTGAGATTGTTTCTGAAAATTCTGATGCTGATGAAAGATCTCGTCAAAGATGCACTTGCATTGATCAGCTTCTGAATCGAGCTTAAATCAGAGCAGATACACTTGCTGATGTCAACAATTTTGATAGAGCATTGCTGAATCACTAACAATGCAATGATGAGCATTGTAGAAATCAGAATGACTTCTGTTTCGTGAATTTCACAGACAAGCACTATAATATGAATCACACTCAGCAGTCTTTATGAAGTAAGACAATATTTAACGTCGAAGCAAACGTCAACATTGAATAATTTTCTATCTCTTTATATAACTTTTGAAGTAATAAACAGAACTTTGTTATCTTGCTGTCTCGTCGATCAGATATGCATGAGAAAAGATTGAATGTCAAAGCAAAGTGAGTGAAAAAGAAAGATTTTATGACGAGATTTACGAGATTCAATGAACAGCAAATGAAAATGCAAATGAGTGAGACAATGACTGATCAGATAGAATGAATGAACTTGCATCAGAAAGCTTCAGAATCTCATTCATCATCTCAGTAATCTTCTCTTTCGCAGTGATCATCATGACAACAATCATTTATTTATTCTTTCTATCAGTTGTTTTATCAGTCGTGACAGCAGTCTTCACAGTCTTTCTCGTGATAACAGTCTTCACAGTCTCTCTTGTGATAACAGTCTCTACAGTCTTCTTCGTGACAACAGTCTTCGCAGTCTATTTAGTGACAGCAATCTTCATCATCTCAATCTACTTCTTCTTCTTCTTCTTCTTCTTCTTCTTCTCTATCATCTCAATTTGCAACCACAGCTCAGCGATCAAGTCTCATCAAAGAGTCAGAAAAGACAAAGAAGATATTTGATCAGTTCTTCATCTGAAAGATAAACAAGATCTCACGTCAAACAATCAAACAAAAGCTCGCAGAGATGAGAATTATAATGAATGCTCAGATGTGATTTACAAATGATTTGAAAAATATGACAGACTTAACGTCTGCGATCTATTGAACTGCTATACAAGTAGAGATGTCAGATGAAATGACTTATGTCTTTAAGAAAGATCTGAAGCTCTTCAAGTTGATCTGACGTGAGATCAAGACTTTATTAGAATTGAATTATTAAATAAAGTCAAATTTCTGAATCAAATTTCTGAATCAAATTTCTGAATTTCTATCTTCAATTCTCATTTCAAAGCTCTGATATCTGTTTCAAAAATATAATTTGAATACTTGAAGTGTTGTCTTGAATATCTATCACATTCGTTTCGTTCAACAGCGTAATGAAGAAAGTCATCAAAAATGTCTTTAAAATGAGATCATGTTTCGTTAAAATGTTTACGAACTCAGATCTTTAATACGCTGAAGATGAGTTTTATAAGATTGTAATTCAACGAGTAGAAAGACAAATATCACATCTGACATTATTAATGATAGATCATCAATTCAACGAGACAAATAACTTATCTGACATTCGTGTGAAATGATGAGTTCTTCAATTCAACTATTGCAATAAACATTCATGTTATTCATGATGATCACACTTTTTGAAGTTGAAAAGAAACTGCATAGAAATAGCAGTTCATCTGCTAGTCATTGAAAGAAAGTTTCGTCGTTGAATCAATTCTTGCGAATATTGATGCAGAATAAATATTCGTCTTTCATATAAATCAAAAGAACACTTCAGCAATGTTCTTTCGTTCTGAAGACTTGATAGCGAGCTGATTGATCAACGAAGACATAGACTTAATGACATCAATCTGTGATCTTGTTGAATAAAGACTCATTCATGAACATAAGCTGTTCAATCATCAAACGAAGCATGTCTGCTACTCAATTCAAACGAAGCTCATCGTTTTATCTGACTTCTACACGCTGTTCTTTCTTATTATTTCAGCATCTTCTCTTCAGAATTCTTGATATCGTGAATCGATGCACATTAATGTCTCACTTCTTTCATATGTATCAGATCATCTCTTTCTGCATGACTCATGACTGATCTTCAAGGTAGGCTATGAGGTCATTTTCAGCTGTCTTAAACACTCTGCGAAGGGCTTCTTTGAGACGAAACTGAGGTTTAAATGATGACGAATACATGAAGATATTCTCTCGAATGCTATACATCGTTCTAGAACAGCAGTGAACTTCTTCGACGATGGCGGGGGATTGCCAATGAAGTAGTAGAAGCCGTACGATTCTGGAGCGAATCGCTGCAGGTAGTGGGCCGGTCATAGCTGGAAATGCGTTAAGAACGTCAACAAACAAAGAGGTCTGAATAGCTTCAATTTTGGGCAAATTGGGCAATTGGGGGGGCGGTGGGGTTGAATTTTCGAATTCCCCATACAAAAGGGACCGTGGGGTAACGCAAAAATGAATGTCAAGGAATGCAGAGCTTTCTGCACACGCTAAGACTACCAAGGTAGAATACCGTAATTTACATGCAGTACCTTATCGTTTCGCCCTTCCCACCACAACAATACAAATAACTTCTCCATTCCATCATCCTGTCGCTGTCTTCGTTCATTCACTCAGCAATAATATCTGTCACTTTCAACAACAATTTTCGGGGTTTCTTCCCACCGTCTTTGTTAGAGCACAACTCACATCCTCGCCTCAACAACGCGCTGAGCCTTCCTCTACTCAGAGTCACCCAACATGTTCAACTCTGGAGTCACGCACTTTCTGTTCTTTCTGTTCCTTTCGCTACTCTCGATAACTACCGCCTCTAATGTAGACGCCGCTCTTCAACGCCGACAGATCATAGGTGCTCTAAGCACAGGAGCCTCGTCCACTCCCACACCAACCTCATCTGCGAGCTCTAGTGCTACCTCAGGCTCTTCATCATCTCCATCTCCTTCAACAATATCCCCAAGCTCTTCGGTGTTAACAACAGCAACCTCACCCTCAACTAGCAGTTCAGACAGTACGACCATGGCTCCGTCATCTGTGCCGTCGTCGACCTCTCAGCCCTCTACAACGAATTCCCAGTCCTCATTATCCTCAACGTCTGGGCCATCTACCGGAGGAGTTGCATCTACAGATTCCAAATCCTCAGCTTCCAGCAAACCAACCGTGTCCGTCTCAACGTCTGTCAGCAGCAGGACTCAGCAGATAGTTACGACGGTTGTTACGGTAAGCGGGAGCAACACCTTCACCTATGTCTCGACCACGACTGGTCTTGTGGCGGTTTCGACTTCTTCAACAACATCCACAAGCGCTCCGACCCTTGACGGAAGTAACGGCTCAAGTGGTAGTTCTGGCCTCCAACCATCTCAGAGGCGGATCATCATTGGTGTTGTCGTCGGTATTGGAGGTGCAATCCTCTTTGGTGGACTTGCGGTAGTGGCGTGGAGGATTTGGGGCAGGAGAAGACACAACGCTGACGAGGATAATGATCTCATGGATTCCCACCCGGGGTCCTCCGGTTTGGAAAAGAGGAGCAGCGTCAGTGGCACCAGTCCATTCAGATCGAATTTGGAGCAGTATCATAACCCAGCTGGACCGGTCAACACGGCATCAAACTTTTAGCGGCTGTCTTACTTGGATGGGAAAAGGAAGGAGTCTTCTTTTTACACAAATAGCGCGTAATGTTATACGGGGTGTTTTGGTATAGAGCGGGTAACGCGAGTATGGACGAATCTCACAAGCTGGTACAGGTTTACGGACCCACTACTGTCAATCCACCGTCTGTAGATACTTATAATGGTTTGAGTTGAGAACAAAGTGCATAGCTCCTCGGTTTGTAGTGGTCCTGAAATCCTACGAGGCAATTACCCTATGCAGTAAACATGCAGCTTCAAGATCTTGCTTTGATGAGAAGCATCCAAACACGTTGCTGTCTCCACGCAAAACAATGATACGACTGCGTGTCGTGATATAGGTTAGTCCTCGAACCAAGGCAGAGTCGCACCCATATCAATCCCCTTCCGACTCTAATCGATAAGGTATTATAATTCCATGACGCGAACGCGCGCCAGATCCAGACTCACGATAACTTCTGTTCATATCGAGCTCTACCTGATTTGGACTATGTTCTCCATCAGTGTACACTCATACGTGTTGGGACACGCGCCTCTGAAGCCATCGCCACTGACACTATGCAATCCTTATGCTTGTCAATATTCTCCATCAATGGCGCCATTTACGAAAGTGGCCAGTAAGGCAACTAACCATAAACAACGCGCAAAATCCCGATCCTTGCTGCTACAAAGGGGTGGTGAGCAGGATCGGCGACGTCAAGTCTTTTTGACCAAAGTCAAGCGAAATGGGGATGACCGAAGATGGGACTCACGTGCAGACCAAGTACCGCACACTCTCTCCATGTCCGATACCGTGTGGCTAACGGTATGCATATAGATACTCAGAAACGATTTCCTTTCACAACAGAAACAATGGGAGATAGAGCAGGCTCGTTCTGCCCCAACAGTTCCGGAGGAGATGGAAGTTGAGCTTGACCCCGCTTCTGGACCAGGTAAGAATTTCGCACTCATCGTTACCAGATATGCTGTCTCACGGCCTATCTTAGAGAAGAGAGTAGTGGATGATGTGCTATCGCAAATGGACAACGAATATGAAGCTTCAATATACCTAGTGGAACAGGCTGCCCAGCCAACCGACGATCATGAATTTCTTACGAATGAATATGGAAGTGAAGATGAAGATTATGATGGTTTATTTATGCAGCTTGTCTCAGAGGTAGAGGGAGGAGACAAGGGTACTGATGGCTGTTCGACATCAGCGAGGTGTCCAGGCCAAGAGATGGATATGTCAGCGGATTAGTGGGATTCAGTAAAGTCCGACTGTGAGGTCCGACCTGTGTAAGCGCCAGAGAAGATGGCATGGATAGGATACGTTGGACTGGTGGAGTTACGGCGCAATTCGGCATGTTTGTTGGAATACCCATGTCTTGTACATCTTGCTGTACACATCATGGCACGTTTGTCGACGTGTCAACCTTGTCATTGTTGAGCGCAACCTGTATCAAGATCTCCCAAAGCTTCCTGTGCTGCATTCATATCGCCAACAAGATCTGCTGGAGGACTGCCAGCTGCCTGCATCTGATGATCTGATTAACCCTGCGGCAAAATGAGTTTGGGACGCACCACTATACCTGTTGCATTCGCTCCACAATGTACTCCCTATCTGCAGGATGCGAGTCTGAATACCCGTCACCTTCAAATTTCCCAACAATTTCTCCTACTAGTCTCTGCTGTTCTTCATATCTTATTAAGTCTTCCTGCTTTGTACTATCCTTGTTCTTGCTCATCCAAGCAGGAAATTTACCATGTAATTCTTTCATGGGCTCATACAGTATCTCTTTGTTCGTTAATTGCTTCATCATGCCCATCAATATTGCGGAGAAATCCTCCTCATTTCCGTGACCTTCGATGCCACCGCCTTGCATTTCCTTGAGCATCTGGGCAAGGACATCATCTTGATCTTCTGATGCTGCCGCCGCAGTGGCCTGCTCGCCGGAGGCTTGCATTCGTTCCATGGTCTTACGTATTGTTTCTTGAAAGGACTCTTCTGCGCCAGGGACGGCACTCTTATTCTCAGGTCCGACTTCCAACTCACTGACACGCCCAGGGTCCGCCGCGGCGCCGAGCTCCTGCATCATAGCCTCAATTTCCCGTTTCATTTCAGGCGATTCGTCCGCATCACCTATGAGCGCCGCCATCTGCTCTTGAAGCTGGTTGCTGAACTCAGTAACGGCCGTATCCGAACGGTCGAGATGGGATTGTTCCGGACATTGCTGGTCAGATCCTGATGGCTCTTTGCCATCTTGGAGCGTGTCAAGCTTTGCCGTCGAAAAATCGTCAAGCAAGTCTGCTGCAGATTTAGTTGCTGCTTATTTGGTAGGAATAGGCCACCAGATTGTACCATCTAGATCATCCAGGTCGTCCTCGTCTGGATCTGGGGCGTCTTCTGCTGTGGGATGTGACCTAATTGCCGGTACAGGCTCGGCGTTTGCGTCTTGTGTGTCCCCTCGGCTTTGCTTCTTTTCCATAATTTGGTAGCGTTGTCGCTCATGAGCGACTTGCTATCATTTTATGAGCAATCTGTGTTTGGGTCGTTCAGATTACGATCTAGGGCCAAAGGGATATTGCAATACAATTCTTGCAGCAAGTCATGACATGCCGAGGCTCTAAACCAAAGTTCGACCTACAGGCATGAGGTAGAGGGGGGGTTCGGCCCCTGCTCGCTTATACAGGATGCAAAGACCCGTTTTGCTTTCACTCCAGTAATATCACAAACAAACACCGCAAACACTCAACTACTCAGAGGCTTATTCTCAGTGAATTCCCCACTGATCGCCTCTCCACACGTTTTCTGTCTTACCTTCATACTTTACTACAATCGAAAGCACTCTGTCACCCAGCTTTCCAACATGTCGCTCTGCCAGAACCGTTTACAGGAAGAGCGGTACGTGAAGGCGCCCTCTGAGACTGAGACGCAACCGAGCAATCGTTCTAATCTCACTGTAAATTCCAGGAAGCAGTGGCGCCGCGACCATCCTTTCGGTTTTTTTGCGAAACCTGCGCGTACACCGCAAGGAATATTGGACCTCAAGAAATGGGAATGCGGAGTGCCGGGGAAGGACAAAACACTTTGGGAAGGTGGGCTGTTCAAGCTGGATGTTCTATTTCCTGATGGTATGATCACAGCAGGCCGTATGACACGGTAAGACGAAGCTGATATATCATTCTAGAATACCCAACCAAACCGCCCAAATGTCTGCACTGACCACTATAACTCTGTTAGAAGATTGTCTGACTTATCTGTAGGCAAATTCATACCGCCTCTGTTCCACCCAAATGTATATCCTTCGGGAACGGTTTGCCTGTCCATCTTGAATGAAGAGGAGGGATGGAAGCCAGCGATCACAATCAAGCAGATCCTTCTTGGCATTCAAGATTTGCTGAACGATCCTAATCCCGAATCGCCAGCTCAAGCTGAAGCCTACAATCTCTTTAAGAAGGATCGCCAAGCCTACGAAAAAAAGGTTAAGCATATTGTTAAAGAAAATCCAGCGCCATGAACTGCGCGGATTGAGTCCTGCCTCCCATTTACCAGCTCTCTGTTCGCTACCTCTGAGTTTTCAAGGGAAGGGGATATTCCACTATGGGGGCATTGACCAAGGATTTTTTTCAAGCCTAGGAGTTCCGGGGCGAAAGGTCAAGGATTGGAGGGACTGAAAATTGGGGTTTCAAGGCGTTTGCACGTCTTCAAGCTGTGCGAGACTGTGGTTTGGGATATCCTGAATATGGATGAGCCTTGCCGCGGCTCAATTGTCGCGTCCTACCTTATCTTCTAGTCTGTAGAATGTCGAGATAGTGGTCCTACCCTTATCTTATCTAATCTCCGACCAAAATTGGCTCTGGCCAAACATGCCTGTTTCTAAAAAATTGTTTTACCTACACCAACATATACTATCTCCCTGCTTTGCAAACAATCGTCCAGGTTGAAGAGGGTTCAAGTTTGCAACTGCATACATTACTGGTTAGTAATCTGAAAGAAAAGACATGTGCGGCATATTCGCATGCCACTGGTTAGTAAACATGTCTGCGATGCAGATAATGCATAAGCCTAGAATATTTTAACATGTTGCAGCCACCCAGATGTGCAGAAGTTTAAGCCTACCGCGTTGCGTATGGCTAAAGCGTGAGCCTTCTTCAAAATGCTTATCAACCAAACATGTTAATGGGATTTGCAGAGTCCGCCACCGAGGTCCCGATTGGAGTAAGCAAGTCTAGTGGCACTGGTGAGGATGAACGTTCTGATAGCGCTCAGGCGGCAACTTCATAGCGAACACCACAAGTAAAACGTCTCTTCACCGCGTTGAGTGAAGAAGCTGATGAGAAAGCAGTCTTGGCACATGAGCGGCTCAGTATTGTCGGCGTTGGTCAGTAGTATGATGAGAATATACGCATAACGCTTACATGTGAGCAGAGAGTGGAGCTCAACCTCTTGTCAACGAGGATGGCTCGCTGGCGCTAGCTGTTAATGGTGAAATATACAACCACAGGGTTCTGCGGAAGCAACTTAAGGAACCCTACAATTTTAAAACTCATTCAGATTGCGAAGTCATAATACCCTTGGTATGCTCAATTAAAGCATTAGCTGTGCCATGGCTAATGGGCTATAGTACATGGAACATGGAACCAACTCCCCTAAGTTTCTCGATGGCATGTTTTCATGGGTTTTGTACGACAAAAATGCAGACCGTATTGTGGCTGCGCGGGATCCAATTGGAATCACCAGCTTCTATCAGGGATGGTCAAGTCAAACCCCTGGTGCAGTGTATTTCGCATCCGAATTGAAATGCTTGCACCCTGTGTGTGATAAGATCATAACGTTTCCTCCGGGTCATATCTACGATTCAAATACGAATTCGACAGTGCGGTATTTTCTGCCTGCATGGTGGGATCCACTCAATGTCCCTTCGACGCCTATCGACTACAAGCTGATACGGAAGTCATTGGAACGATCTGTGCGCAAGCGATTGATGGCAGAGGTTCCCTATGGTGTGCTTCTGTCTGGCGGTCTGGATTCAAGTCTGGTCGCTTCAATAGCACAAAGAGAGAACTTGAGACTCCGGGCGTCGCAGAATGGTAAAGCCAATGGGCATGGCGATCATGAGCAGCAATCACCCGAAGAACTCGTTGGAATCAACGATGAAGACGAGTTATCGACAGTGACATGGCTCCCTCAACTCCATTCCTTCTCGATCGGTCTCCCTAATTCACCAGATACCAAAGCTGCTCTGGAAGTGGCCAAATTCCTTGGTACAAAGCACTACAGTTTCACTTTCACTACTGACGACGGTCTCAATGCTCTTTCAGATGTAATCCTCCACCTTGAGACGTATGACGTAACAACGATCCGTGCCTCAACGCCAATGTTTTTATTAAGTCGCAAGATCAAGGCTATGGGAGTAAAAATGGTCCTCAGTGGAGAAGGGAGCGACGAAATGTTTGGAGGCTACCTCTACTTCCACGCTGCACCTGACAAGAAAGCATTCCATGCCGAAACCGTTCAACGGATCAAAAACCTCCACCTATCCGACTGCTTGCGAGCTAATAAATCCACAGCAGCTTGGGGCGTGGAAGCTCGAGTACCGTTCCTCGACAAGCAAGTTAGTAAATCTAGTATAGCCACTGTGAGACTTACTAATAAGGTTAGTTCTTGGATGTTGTGATGAGCATTGACCCTGCGGAGAAGTTAGTTACAAAATCTCGCATTGAAAAATACATCTTACGTCAGGCATTCAATACCAGTGATGAGCCGGACTCGAAGCCTTATCTCCCAGATAAGATTTTGTGGCGGCAGAAGGAACAGTTCAGTGATGGAGTCGGATACGGCTGGATCGACGCGTTAAAAGAAAATGCGGAAACTCATGTATCTGACGACCAGATGAAGAACCCTAAGCCTGAGTGGGGCAACGACATCCCAGAAACCAAAGAAGCATACTGGTATCGCATGATGTTCGATGAGCTTTTCCCACCTCAATGTGCCTCAACAGTAATGCGATGGAAGCCTACCTGGACAACACAGACAGACCCTAGTGGACGGTGAGACATCTGACCTGTGATATGAAATGATGCTAAGCATTCATAGTGCTATTGCCACACATGTCGCCAGATACGATGATAAGAAATCATGACCGGAGTCTTTACCAAGTTCGGCCTATTCTCGAATCCCCTCGGGATTGCCTGGAATTTGTACATACTAGTACTAGGCTCTCTTGATGTCGATAGCACCACGGTTTTGTCGCACCTCTCAGTTATGCATGCCCTTTCTCTTAAGATGTTAAACTGAGCTTCAAGTTTCTCCTGGTCGAAAATTTTAGAGGCAGCAAGCCGGTTGCGGCAGATTATCTTCCATCGTGTGACGTTAAGATGGTGGGAATGAGCAAAGCAAGCACCACAACTCTTGAAGCATTCATTGGGCTAGATCTAGAGCCTCAAGTATTGAGCAATAATTCGACTACCCAAGCCTTTGAGATCGAATCTGGAAAGGTGCATCACGCTTGTCATTAATGTTAGTTTTTAACTGCTCCATTTGATAGTCGAGCTTGTAGAGTTCTGGTTCATAATGATCGTAGTCATTCGCTAACGCGTCTATCAATTGAGGTCGCTTATAGGCGCATGAGAACACAACCTTTCCTGTGTTGGAAAGGTTGAAAGGAGGTAGTTCTAGGTCTCGGGCCGATGTGACCCGGAGTAATACCAATTTTCGGGTTTCTTTTGCTTACCTCTTTTCAACTTTTGAGAGATTGACAACAACAGGAATCCTCAACCAACAAGTCGAACTTAAGTACCGGCCGCAGGTCAGAGCCGCCACAATGTCTATCCCAGCGTTCTCCGATATTGCCAAGCCGTCCAACGATGTAGGTTCATCGTCCAAATGCATGCATACATACGCTAACACCTAACACTGCAGCTTCTTAACAAAGACTTTTACCATACCGCAGCTGGCATGTCGATATCCCAATGATGTCTCCACATTCCATTCAAGCTGACCGAATATAGCCGCGCTTGAGGTTAAGTCCAAAGCCCCCAATGGTGTGAGCTTCAACGTCAAAGGGAAATCTGCTCATGATGGCCCTACTGGCGGTGCAGTAAGTTGTCCCTTGTAGGATGATTCCTACCTCCAAGGAATTACTGATGACCAGATTGTGTTAGATTGAGGGCAAATACACGGATGCAGCAACTGGTACACCTTTCAATTACTTGCGCTTCGTTACATACTCCCAAAACGTCCAGACCTGCAATGTTCACTATCAGATTACCATTGAACGTGGACACGCAGTATTGCTGATAATTTACCGTTCTACAGGATTGACCCTCACCCAAGCGTGGACGACGACAAACCTACTTGACACAAAGTTCGAGTTGACCGACCCTCTCGCTAAAGGCTTGAAAGCTGAAGTCTTGACGCAATTCCAGCCAAAATCGCAAGAATTCAATGCCAAGCTCAACCTCCAGTTCAAGCAGCCTAATTTCCATGCGCGTGCCTTTTTTGACGTGCTTAGAGGCCCCACCGCCAATATTGATGCTGTGCTCGGCCATGAGGGATTCTTGGTCGGCGCAGAGGCAGGTTATGATGTGCAGAAAGCTAGTATTACGAGATATTCAGCGGCCATAGGATACTCTGTTCCTCAATACAGCGCTGCCATTACAGCTACGAACAACTTGAGCGTGTTTGCGGCCTCATACTACCACAAGGTCAACTCAGAGGTCGAAGCTGGAGCTAAGGCCACATGGGACTCCAAAAGCAGCAACAATGTCGGACTCGAAGTAGCCAGCAAATACCGCCTGGACCCCACCTCCTTCGCTAAGGCATGATCATCCCGTTCAAAATTTTGACATACATTCAGCTGATTGCTTTCGAACACAGGCCAAAGTCAATGATCGGGGTATTGCCGCACTAGCCTACAACGTGTTACTTCGACCAGGGATCAACGTTGGTCTCGGAGCTTCCCTTGATACTCAGAAACTCAATGAATCCGCCCACAAGGTACGGATCTCACTATCGGTCTGCAGTGACAGTCGCTAATGATCGACAGGTTGGTATGAGCTTTACATTTGAATCTTGAACGCAGATATTATGAGATGTTTGATCGTTGTAGCAGCTGGTGCGGCGTAAGGGGACAAGTAGAAGCCACAGCGCGCTTACCTTCGTTCTGATATCTGATAGATTGTTCATACCGACTCTTCTTTCATTGGGATGACGTGGGCTCAAATCGAAGATCGCCGTGTACATAGCGGTCCTTGATTTTGTACTGCCGCGTCCGTAGGTCGCACTTGACTTTTTAATAAGCAATTTGGGACGGCAGCATAGAGCAGGTAATGTATGGTACGAGTCAGTGGATAATATGTTACGTATGTTCAGAACTAGCCTCCCATGGATACAGGAACAAATTGAGCTTGCCTCAGTTCTCAGACGTGTACTAACCCCTAACGGGGTTAGCTGGTGCTTACTACGCACAGGGAGTAGGGTCAGGATTGTATTAAACATGTTTATTGCTTAACCAAATTGGGATAGTCAATAAACGTGTTTAATACACGTTTATTGAAGCAGGTATTAAACACAGGGGTATATATAAATAGCATCAATTATTTGGGTGCTCCATTGCCACCTCACCGTCGACGATGCTATTCAGAAACTCCTCCAGCACCTCATCGTTTGAAGGATTTAGCCTAGCCATAGCAACTTCCTTCTGCAGCAGTCTATCTTCCATATTCAAAAGCTTCTCCTCATCAATTTTAATGCCCTGTGTATAGCGAAGATTCTGCTGACGAGTGACTTCGAACGTCATTTGACGGTGACAGTATAAGCACTTCACTGCAGAGACGATTCGATTTGGCAGGATTATGCTCTGAAAGGCATCAATAACAGCCTGATTGCGAGGTTTGCCACCGCGTTGAGGCGGCATGGCTGGTGGTAGGAAGGTCTATCTATTGCTGGCGACAGCTAAGGTAGGTCAAACCCCCCGAGCTAAACCAGCTGGGTTTAGCTTGCTTATATAATAATAATAATAATAATAAATTCTTACACCCTTGTGACATCGGTTAGGCCGACCCATGGGGGAAATCTATGCTATGTGTGTCGAGTGGACAAAACCCTCTGGGGTAGAAAACCGCTCGCTATCTATGCGGCTGCTACACGCAGCCGAAACGGTAAAGCTGAGACTATGTACCAAATTTGTTCGCGATGACCGCACGTTAGAGAATGAGTGCTCTTGCCACTCTGAACTGCTCTAAAAGCTCCGTTTCCATCATCATTCTCGCTGCCGCCTTGAGGCCCTTCGTGGTTGCGACGATGACCCGGTAGTCCGTGAAGCCGGCGTCTCGAAGCATATTCGACCGAAGGTGCGTCCAGTTTGGGCAGTGCATCAGAATATGCTTGGCGGTCTGATGGCTCCATCCGCAGTCGCATCGGGGGCTATTCGTGCCCGGAACGTTCCTCGAGTGCAGGTAGGCATTTAGCCCTATGCGTTCGGTTCTGATGTGGATTGCAAGAGTGCTTTCGGCCTTCTGAAGACCATCACGCATTCTTACTGATCTTTTGGATAGGTGGGACCTTTGGGCGGGAGTTGCGTTAATGTCTGCGATGCGTTTTTTGTAGTTTTCCCATCTAAGGTCCCATTGGCTCTTGTGAAACTGTGCAATCGCATGTTCACCCGTTGGGGCCGGCGTTGAAGGGTCGAGTCGCCTGCGTCTAGGCTGTATCTTTGCTCCTTCGCGAATTGAAACATTTAGGAACGTCGCCTTTTTAGAAGCCGGAGAGCGAGGGATGAGCTGGTTAGTTCCTATCAGGCGAGCACGTATGATCTCGCATGCTCGCTGAGTCTCCCGCGTTCTGCCGTCGACTCGACTGCGTAGTGTAGCCTGGTCCTGTAGCTCTTGCTTATATAATATAAAACCAATAAACAAACATGAATAAACCGCTAAGAGGTATTAAACACGTTTATTGTAGAATAAACGGTTTTTTCCTGACCCTAACAGGGAGTCCAGGACCCTGTATTTTCCCCAGGTTCGAGTAATCGACGTCGACGACATCTCGCGCGTTTTCTGATAGCATCACGATAATTAAGTGCAAAGAGTTATACTGTCGAAGACACATCTTTATATGCTCTATCTAACGTATTTATTGATTTAACGAAATATGTGCTGTGTAAATAATTTTCAAGACTTTCGATCATCATTCAATCCCCCACCAAACTTTCCTATCGAGCTTTCTATCGAACTCCCAACATGCTTCAAAATACGCATCGGTCGGGCGCATAACACACGTCAAACAGTGCTTCAAACAATGCTTCCTACATGGCTTCCTACCTACTTGTCACCCTACATGCTCACCTACCTACTCACCTACATGATCATCTACCTCGTACCTACATGGCTTCCTACATGGTTTTCTACCAAGCTTCAAATTGCTTCATATTCAAAAAACAAATTTGATCCCTACCGAGCATCAAATATGTGTTGGGACCGTGCCTAGAATCTAGCCTCACTGCAGTGACGTAAGGCCTAGCTGGCTAGAATATTTGAGTCAATAGAGGTAGCTATAACTAGGATACTAAGAATACAGAAGGAAGAGCCAAAGGAGAATCCGAGCTGTATTTATTAGAGCAAACAAAGAGGGCTGAGTCTTCTGTAGGCTTGCTCGGGTACCGGAAGTGTTCGGATAGAGTGTCGGAGCTAGAGATTAACATGTGCCGAAATCCCTAGGGCTTATTGGCTAGGAAACCCTACTCAATCCCGACAACAATATGACTCTCTTCATGGCTCTCTACCAAATTTACCTACCTACCCACCTACTGAGGGCCTACCTACCTACCTGCTGAGTATCTACCTACCTGCCTGCTAAAGGTCTACCTACCTACCTACTGAGAGCCTACCTATTTATCTACTGAGAACCTACCTATTTAATAAACGATCGAGTCGTTACAGAACTATATTTCAACCGTTGAAAAGTCTTCGAAATATGCTCGGACAGTCGAACGAGCAGCTGAACTCACCGAGCAATGGAAAATGAACCTAGCATATCTTTGAAACTTTGGAAATGATGTTGGAAATATGGATAAAAACCAGGTCATCATCGCGCACCAGAGATTATATTAATCGATAGAATAGATATATTAGTATTGATTTCAGTTGTCGATATTTAAAGAATAGATGTGTTGCGTTGATGATTGCGTCTCGAAGTCGAAAGTTGATGATTTTTAACGTAAGGTAAAAAATTTGTACGGGCGCGCACCAAAATAAGGCAGATCTGGCAAAATTACGGAGTTTTGCGCTCAGACGTGTTACCCGTATTCAGGCCGCGAAGTCATCCAGAGGGTCGCTAACCCAAAGGGGCTTAGGGGAAGAGGTTAACCCGAAGGGGCTTAGCCACGGAAACACGTCTGAGAAGAGAAAGATAACCACAACACCATTGTACCAGCGCTGTTAGGAATCGAACCTAATATAATTAAATTACCCAACGACTCGAGTCTGAGGTCCTGAGGCAACAAGCTCATAGGTCTTCCTTGTCCTTTCCGGGCCCTTTTCCGAACATCAAGGGCAAAGAACCAGCCAAAGCCACCACACCGCTCAGCATGACGAAGTTAATCCATACACCCCCACCACTTCCGCTGTAGAACGCTTCATCCTCAAGTCTCCGCCGCCTCCTTTCATCCTGCTGCTCTTGCATCTTATGATGCGCATCTCGGTCAAAATGTGGTACGTCGTTGTCCCGGCCGGCTTGCGCCCCACCTGGCCCGAAACCTCCACCCGGACCCATTCTCGAGCCAGCTTTTATAGATCCTGCAGCCGTATCAGCTGCTCTAGAAGCTGTAGATTCTGCCTGTGACCGCCTCTTCGCCCCTAGGTTTCCCCAACCGCCGCTACGGTAAAAGCTCGGTGGTGGGCCTCGAAATTGGGCACGTCTTCTACTTAGTCCACTTGCCGGTCGAGATCCAAATGGGGCGGAGCTTGAATGCGAGCCTTGGCGTTCATGTATTTGGGGCCCATCAGAAGCACGTCTGTTTTCTCGATCATAGCGTTCACGCTTCTGGGGGCTACCGAGGATGGCGTAGGCTTCTGAGATTTCGACAAAGCGGGTTGAGGCTTCTGGATCGTTTGGGTTGTGATCGGGGTGGTGGACTTTTGATAGGGAGTAGAATTGGCTGGTAGACTTAGAACAGCAATCTATGTAGCTCCTGGAGAACATGAGGCCCCACATACTTCTTGATGTCTGAAACAGAGGCAGTTGAGTCAAGACCTAGGACCTTGTAGTGATCTGAGGTATCGGTCCTCCATACTGCTCCTGCGTGGAACGGCGCCGACTTCGTACGCCACAGTTGTGGTAGGACACAGCTGACTCGAAAAGATGCGTAGCGTGGTGGCATTCCTCATGCCGAATAATCTTCGGAATATATGTGCTTCAGATTGAATGAGATAGGAGTCATTCTTTGAACGTGGTATAGTGCCAGTGTGTGGGAGTACTCTCTTGGAGACTGACATACAGTACCTTACGGTGTGCGGTTACGCGTAATGACGTTGTCGGTACGGGTACACTTGAGTGAAGTCAACCAGGGCAAGTCCTGCCGAGTCTTGACCCCACTATAAAATATCATACGTGTGGCCTTCGTAACAACCGACAGACTTCGAATAGAACATCAAAGCTTTTCCAAGGATCGAAGCTACGAGATAACATGGCATCTCAGGTTGCCGATGACTTCCAAAAGGTCAAACGTAAGCCTTCTCCAGTATAGTCGTCTTGCAAGAGCCTCAACTCAGTCCAGGTAGTGAATAAGTGCAAAGATGCCAATGGGCAGGTCAACGGCCACTCCGTGACGGTTGGGATTGATGGAAATGACCATGAGGACTCCGATGACGACAAAGAAGACGCGGGATGGGCTGGCGATGGAGGCGGTAAGTCCATGGTAAAACTCTTGAAGCTATATAAAGATGCTAAGGTTCTTCAGCTGTTAAAAAGAAGAAAAAGAGAAAGCCAAGAAAGAAGAAGGGTGGAGCGAGTGGGGCGAAGAGGCAGAGCTCGCCCCCACGGGTTGTGCTATCTAGTTTATTTACAGACGGCCAATATCCTGAGGGTGAAATAGTGGACTACAGAAATGAGAATGCTTTCCGCACTACCAATGAAGAGAAGCGCCATCTGGACCGAATGAATACGGATTTCCTTAGCGATTACCGGCAAGGTGCGGAGATCCACAGACAAGTCAGGCAGTGGGCACAAAAGAATATCAAGCCGGGGCAAACTCTGACGGAGGTTGCTGAAGGCATTGAAGATGGTGTACGAGCGTTGACAGGCCATCCCGGTTTGGAGGAAGGAGACAATATTAAGGGAGGCATGGGATTCCCTACAGGTCTCAGCTTAAATCATTGCGCGGCACACTACACGCCTAATGCAGGAAACAAAATCGTGCTACAGAAAGAGGATGTGATGAAGGTGGATTTCGGTGTTCATATCAACGGCCGGATTGTCGATAGTGCATGGACGATGACGTTCGATCCAGTATACGACAACTTATTGGCCGCTGTCAAAGATGCGACCAACACCGGAATAAGGGTAAGCGGGCAATTCCCCAGATATTTGAATGATTTATCAAAATCTTAACAGGAAGCCGGGATCGACGTTCGAATGGGCGATATTGGTGCGGCGATCCAGGAAGCAATGGAGAGTTACGAGGTTGAAATTGGCGGGCAAACGCTACCCGTGAAGTGCATTCGGAACCTAAACGGTCATGACATCGTGCAGTACAGTATTCATGGAGGCAAGAGTGTACCAATAGTCAAAAGCTCGGACCAAACAAAAATGGAAGAGGGGGAGACGTTTGCCATTGAGACTTTTGGGAGCACCGGCAAAGGTTACGTGCGAGATGATGTAACAGTTTGAGCTCTTCAATGTTCATTCCGAAACTCACATTATATAGATGGAGACGTCCCATTACGCCAGAAAAGCAGATGCGCCAAATGTGGCGTTGCGGGTTTCCTCGGCGAGGAGTCTCTTGAACACCATCACCAAAAATTTCGGAACCCTACCCTTTTGTCGAAGATACCTTGACCGCCTAGGGCATGATAAATACTTACTTGGGGTTAGTTGCTCGACTGTTATCAGTCGGAGGAATTGGAATTACTGACAAAGTGCAGCTGAACAATCTTGTCTCGAGTGGAATCATTGAGGCATATCCACCACTATGCGATACCAAGGGCTCTTATACTGCACAGTTCGAACATGTAAGCACATTCCAAGAAGTCCTTTCTCGAGGTCACTGCTAATCTTGCTCCAGACCATCTTGCTGCGGCCCACTTTTAAAGAGGTTATCAGTCGAGGAGACGATTATTAGGTAGGAATCATAGAGACAATTTCTAGTGATGCTAAAGACATCGACTGGGTTGAGAAATTGGGCGCAGGTCTCCCGGATATGGATGAGGCATGATTGAAATGATATACCGAATATTATCCCCGAACCAACACGATTGGATAGATCTACAAGAAATCTGACTTTTCTCAAACCGTGCCTTTCCAATAATTCTGTTTTGCGCACTGTACCCTGAATGTTCCAAATTTGGATATTGGCGCGCCTGGCGCCTAAAGCGGTTCTGGACCCTGAATGTTGACCCCACAGAAATCAACAGAGGAAAATACGTTTATGGACATGCCTTATCTTCATTGATAGTTGTACATACCTCTTTTACACCCCCTATAATGCCTTCTTCCGTGGTCACTGCCACTGTGCAGTCCATCAGCCATCCCAAACCGCCCCTGCAACGCTCGCTGGATCAAGCACCGAGGACGTCGAACCGCGATGATTTCTTCTGGTCATATACAGAGGAGCCACATAGAACACGGAGACAAGCAATCATCAATGCGCACCCGGAGGTGATTGCTCCTGACCCAAAGGAGCTGCGCTTAGCTTTATGCTAATGCCGCTCCAAGGTAACCAAGCTATGCGGCCCAGAACCATTGACTAAGTACTGCGTACTCGCAATCGTTACTCTGCAATTGATGTGTGCGGCCAGCTTACAAAATACACCAATACTCTCCTTGACGTTCTTTCTCACAGCCTACATCGTTGGTGCAACGGGTAACCAGGCCCTCTTCCTGGCGATTCATGAGATCTCCCACAACCTGGCCTTCAAGTCCCCATTAGCGAACAGATTTTTGGCTATGTTTGCCAATCTTCCAATCGGAATACCCTACAGTGCGGCATTCCGAGTAAGGATCCTTTTCTGGACCAAATACCCTTGGCAGACATAGCTAAAGACATTACAGCCCTACCACCTAACCCACCATAAATCCCTTGGCGTCGACGGCCTAGACACGGACCTCCCCACCACCCTTGAAGCCTTTTTCCTAGACTCAGTCTTTGGTAAAGCCTTCTTCGCCACCTTTCAAATCCTGTTCTACGCTCTCCGCCCCATGATGATCTACCAGCTCCCTCTCACCACCATTCACATCCTCAACATTCTCGCTCAAGTTCTGTTTGACTGGCTCCTTACCCGCTATGTTGGCGGCCATGCCCTGGCTTACCTTGTCATGAGCTCTTTCCTAGCCGGCTCCTTACATCCCTGCGCCGCTCACTTCATTGCCGAACATTACATTTTCGACAAACAACCAGAGACCGCAAAAGACCCTTCTAACCTCACTCTCGTGCCCGAAACATTTTCCTACTATGGCCCCTTAAACATGCTTACTTTCAACGTGGGCTTACATAACGAACACCACGATTTCCCCGCCGTCCCATGGACGCGTTTGCCGGCATTGCATGAGATCGCAAGAGAGTTCTATAAAGAGTTGCCACATCACAAGAGCTGGATTTGGGTGATTTGGCAATTTATCTGGGATAAGGAGGTCGGTTTATGGTGTCGGGTAAAAAGAAAAGAAAAGTGGAGAAAAGTTGGGGCGTGGAGGGAGGAGATTGGGGAGAATGAGCGGCAGAACAGTGTTTTGTGAGGGGAAAACTGAAAGACATTCAAGCGCTTCCAGGACGCGACTGTTGCATCTACGATGTAAAGGTGGGTAAGCTTTTGTTAATTCGATTCCCATAGCATGTTTGAAATTAGATTTAATTGTGATTCGGCGTGAATCAACAAATTTTGGTTTCAAATATAAAATACAGTGCGTTAGGGAAACGATCGAGGCTACCTAGAGTCAGGGTGTCTTTCCGCTATAGTTCCATGGCAGCACTGCTAGGGTTCCCTCCTGAACCGGTACGCCCGAGCGATACACCCGAAACTCTCTTCACTTGCTCTCTCACACCTCGACCCACCGTCATAGCCCCGATTGCACCAAATTCTGCGAAAGCACAAGAACGAAGCCCTACCGATCAGAAGAAAAAGTAAGCCAGGAGGAAGCTCAACAAGCACAGGGCGGCCACAATCTGCACTGGAACACCGTCCGCTGGTTGCTGCTGAATACCCATGCCTGTCGTCCCGGTCGTGATACGCTCTCTCGAATCCTGATTGACAGCGTCACTCTTCCTCTGCCTCAGAACTTGGTCTTCGGCTTGCTGTTTCAGCCTCAGAATTTGCCCTTTGGCTTCAGAAAGCTGCGCGCGCAAGTCTTCGGTAGAAATCGGCACAGCATTGGCGACGGTTGATGCGGCGGCGCCGAGCGTGGACTGCCTGTTTGACGAAGAAGCATTACTGGCCGGCTCTGCGCCTCCAAGACCCTTGCTATTCGTGATAGAATGAATCTGAGGTGTGGTGGCATCTGGTGCGGGGGAACCGAATGAGGGCGAGGGGGAGCCATAAGAGGGAGGTGGTGCTTCTTCCCCAAGGTGCTAGTAGATCGAATGTTAGTACACCCGGACACTAGGTGGTATTTAAGGAAAAGTCACTTACAGTTCCGTTTACGTTGTTGTGAGTTGGAGTCGCTGTAGACCCTTCTGCTGGCAGGAAAAGCACCCGAATCTTTCTCTCCTCGATGGAGCCTTTAGCAACTTTTTCGATATTTTGCCACTGTGGAGTGTCAGCGGCAGGCACTCAGATATAGCGAACAAAATCGCTAACAATAGCTGTGATGTTTGCCAACTCTCTATCTGGCGTTATAGCCACTGACTGGACGAGGAATTTATCGCGGCACCGTGCATCCGGTGGTGGGTCTTCTCGCATAGCCTGTAGAAGCACTGCAAAATGCCGTCAGCTACCCTCTCTACACAGACCACAAGATTCTTGATATACCCTGCACTTCGACTTCGCTACCAGGCTCGATGCGCCCAGAGTTGGGGCGAACGCAATATCTAATGCTGCGGTTAGCGCCAGCCGACGGCCGTTTGACCGAAGACATACTGTTTTGGAGCAGTGGTTTTGACCTGTTGTATTATGCCCGGTTAGCATCATGGAGACGAATAATATGAAGGGCATAGGTGAGATTACTTTGAAGGCTATAGGATCGCCGTTTGGATTCGATAGGCGCAGTAGCTGAGTGACCTCGTGGGTGAAGGGTCCTGATTCAGTCAGGCGGACACTTCTCAAGACGATTTGTTTCGGACACATACTGCGAAAGCCAAGCTCTGGGGGATCGAGCTGGACAGACATGGTGAAATGGTTATTCTCTAAGTCGTCAAAGTATCGCGTGTGTACGGCGGAAGGGTTATGTAGGCTTCCTAGACGATTACTTCCGACTAAGCTCTAAGTTGATAGAGGGTTCTGTTTATGAGAAGTGTGCGAGCAGAGAGCAATTGCAGTGTTGTATCAGAAGAAGTGTCGTTGCAACATGGCTGGTAGGACTTGCGGGCTGGGGGTTCACTGGTCTCACTCAGGCTTTCGCTTGATTTCCGGCGGCACAAGTTTATATCGTTGATTGCGAAACCTTGTTCGTTTTTTTGGAATTTGCCGAGAGCCCCATCAAAATTTTCAAAAAGTGCAAAATAAGAACGAATCAACCCCACTGCCCCCCCAGTGCTTCATATGTAGTATATTCAATGCTTGATATGTAGTATATT
>JAABVA010000866.1_pt1 | contig 34972 bp, 32 predicted proteins | sample 5560331 | NCBI WGS metagenome assembly JAABVA01 (sample SAMN12812661, study PRJNA571458) | rock metagenome | isolation source: Antarctica rocks | place: Antarctica: Victoria Land, Mt New Zealand sud | collected 2016-01-07 | reverse complement strand
GCCGAGGCGCCCGGCCAGGACGCAGACGGGCCGACCGAGGCGGCTGAGGCGGCTGAGGAGACGGCGCTCGTCACCCGCCACCTCCTCGGGAGCCGCCGGCACCGCTGCCGCCACCGAAGCCGCCGCCGCCACCGAAGCCGCCGCCACCGCCGAAGCCACTGCCACCGAAGCCACCGCCGCCGAAGCCCGTACGGCCGCCCGTGGGGGTGCCGGACCTCGTCCGCACTCCGGCGGGAGCGACGATCTGAGCGCCGTCAATTAGCCCACTGGTGATCTGCGTGTAGCCGTTCGATGCCAGCCCGGTCGTGACCGGTCGCCTGACCTGCTTTCCACCGACCGTCGACTCGACGTAGCTGCCTGCTGCCGAGCTGTGCACGGCGGCTGTGGGCACGGCCAGCACCCCGGTCAGCTGCCGGACGACGATGGACAGTGATGCTCCGGCGCCGGGGTAGAGGCCGCCCGGGTTGCCGGTGACGTTCACCGTCACCGGGTAGGCGGCGACACCCGAGGTCGAGCTGGGCACCAGGCCCACGGTCGCGACGGTGCCGTAGACCGGTGTGGTGGAGCCATCTGGGGTGATGACAACCTGCTCGCCGGCCTTGAGCTGGCCGACCTCGGTGTCATCGACGGTGCCGGCGACCTGGTAGCTGCCGTCGCTGATCACGACCACCTGTGGCGAGGACGACGCACCCGACGATGACGCCGCCGATGACGTCGCCGCCGAGCCGGACGCGGAGCTACCGGACCCCGAGCTCGAGGCCGCAGAGCCGCTCCCGCCTGAGCCGCCACCTGTCGAGCCGCCGCCCGAGACGCCAGAACCGCCCGTCGAGCCCCCTCCCGAGCCGCTGCCGGACGAGGACGACGAACCGGCCGAGCCAGACCCTGTCGTCCCGCCTCCGCTGACCTGCTGGCCGACAGCCAGGTTGACCGCTGCCACCTTGCCGGCGATGGGTGCGGTCAACGTCGCAGACGACAGCTGAGTCTGCGCGACCGTGTAGGCGGCCTGTGCCGAGCTGAGCGCCGCCTGGTCGGCTGCCAGCTGCGGAGCTGTCGCGCCGGCATCGGTGTCCGAGGTCAGCTTGGCGGCGTCGTTGGCCACGGTGGCATTCGCTTGGGCAAGCGAGGTCGACAGCGACGTCGCGTTGATCGTCGCCAGCGGTTGCCCGGCCGTGACCGCCTCGCCGACGGTGGCGGGCACCGACGTGACCTGCCCGGACACCGCGAAGGACAAGTTCGCCGTCTCGGCCGGCTGGATCGTGCCCGTCGCCGCCACCGTGGAGCGCAAGGTGCGGGTGTCCGCGGTCACCAGCCGCGTGGTCGGCGCTGCTGCCGTGGACCGCGTGGCTGCCCATGTCCCGACGGCCGCAGCCACCAGCAAGACGGCGACCAGCCCCGTAATGATGCGACGCCGCCGGGACCAGCTGCGTAGCCGGAGCAACCGGCGCCGGTCGGCCGGTCCGGGCCCCTGTGCGGCCGGAGGCAGGTGTGCATCGTCGGGCGCCGGTTCGGTCAGGATCTGATCGAGCGACATGTACCGACCGTTCGGCCATTGGCTGGGTGAAACCTGCCGACGACCTGGCAATCGGCTGCCAATATCTCTGTCTGCAGAAGGATCGAGTTAGCGTGCACCAATGACAGGCGACGAGTCCCTGACGATCGCCGACGACCTGCTCGACGTCAGCGTCAACCTGCTGCGTGCAGCAAGGATCGGTGCAGGTGACGGGCTCGGCGGCGAGCTCAGCCTGGCCCAGATGCGCCTGCTTCGGCTGGTCGGGCGCCAACCGCACCTGACCGTCACCGAGGTCGCCGAGCAGCTCCGCCTGGCGCCCAACACCGTGAGCACCATCGTCGGACGCCTGACCGGCCTGGGCTTGCTGGGCCGCAACCCCGATCCCCACGACGGGCGCGTCAGCCGTCTGCATCTCGCTCCCGAGGCCGAGGCACGCATGACTGCCTGGCGGGCCATCCGGTTGCAGGTCACCGCAGCTGCCGCCAGCCGCCTTGCCCCGGACGAGATAGCCGCGGTCCGCGCCGCGATACCGGCACTGCGCCAGTTGAGTGAGCTGATGAACCGCGTCGAGGCCAAGCCCGCTGCCTGATCGCGGCGCTTACGGGCGCCGGGCGTCGAACGTGCCTTCACCTGGTGGGATCGCCGGCCGTAGCGCCTACCGCGGTGCCGGAGCAGGTCGCCCACCGGCTGCTGCACCCCGTCGATCTTGACGACCTTCGATGTGGACGGCTACGTGTACGCGGCGCTGAAGGCCGGCGCCACGGGCTATCTGCTCAAAGATGTGGCCCCTCGCGACCTGGTCGCGGCCGTCCGGGCCGCGGCCGTTGGTGAGGCCCTGCTCGCGCCAGCGGTGACCCGCCGGCTGATCGAGCGCTATGTCGCGCTGCCACCACCCGGGCAGACGGCGCAGGTGCTCGCCGAACTCACCGACCGGGAGCGCGACGTTCTCCGGGTTCTCCGGCTCGTTGCCCGCGGCCTGTCGAACGCTGAGATCGCCGAGCAGCTGTGGGTCTCCGCGGCGACGGTGAAGACGCATGTCGCCCGGCTCCCGGCCAAGCTCGCCCTCCGCGACCGGGTGCAGGCGGCCGTCGCGGCGTACGAGACGGGGCTCGTCCGACCGGGCGGACAGTAGAGCTCTCGCCCGGGCGAACCGCCGTTCGTCAGGGCAGCAGATGGACGTCCAGCAACTCCGTCTGCTGCGGCCCAGGGGAGAAGGCGGCGCTGCCCCGTGCTCCCTCGTAGCGTCCCGTCCCTCCAATCACCGGCATCGTGAAGCGATCGACGGTCCGGTGGCCTCCCGCGATGACCAGCGTGCCGCCCTTCAGGTAGGCGACCGTCTCGGACTGCTTGAACCCGGCGTCGAGGTTGCCGGCCACGAGCTGGGCGGTGAAGGTGAACCGCCCGAGGGGATGTCCAACTCGTCACCACCTGACGGCGGTTGCGGCACTGGCAACAGCAGGGCGATACCCACGGGGGACGCTCTGTTCACAGGGGGTTGGTTGGAGACAGCCCGGTTGCCCGGTTGACGCGGCCAACAAGCGGCCGGCCCATGCGCTCACGAGCCAGAGAACGCGGTCACGGCAGCGCGACCGGCTACGACGGCCCGACCGGTCCGGGATGCCCCAGCGGACGGGCGCGCTTGGCAGCCGGCCGAGCGCAAGGGACGGAGAACGCTCGCCTTCAGCTACCGCGGCTCCTGGGCGATCGTTGACGTGCTCGTGCCGTAACTGTCCGGCAGCTAAGGCCGCCGCTCGGCCTGACCAGAGATCGGGGCCGCAGCGACAACAACGTTGTCGCGGTAGTGGCGGGTGGCGGAGTCGAACGGCCCACCGCAGGTGATAAGGGTGAGCGTCGGCGGGCCATCGGTGCGGAACAAGGAGGTGGGCAGTGCCGCCTTGGGGTAGGAGACGCGAGCTGTGACCTGGTAGTGCAGCACCCGGCCAGCTGTGTCGGTCACCTCCACGGGGTCGCCGATGCCGACGTCGAGCAGCGCCGCCAGGGCGCCCGTGCCGTAGCCGGCAGCGTCGACATGCCCGGCGAGTACGGCTGAGCCTGCGCCCTGATCAGGGGCCGTGCCCCCGGCCCACCATCCGACGGTGTCCGGGTCGGGTGGCAGATCCAGCCCGCGCAGCCGGGTGACCCCCACGGGCAGGATCGCGGCTTCGACGCGCTGGCGAGGCAGCGCCAGCCGGCTGGGCAGCGGAACGGCCGCCCGTGTGGGCGCCGGCCGCAGCGGATGTGGGATCGCACTGACGACCGCCGGTGGGTGTATGCCGCGTTCGGTTGCCGCAGCTGGACGCACCAGGTCAGGCGCGGCGGCTGCTGGCTGTTGCCGGAGCAGGTGGAGTCCCAGACTCGCCATCACCAGGCCCAGCAGCGCGGTTAGCAGCGGTAGACCGGATCGCAGGAGGCCGCGATGCCGCGCCCGCCGGCGGCCGACCTGGCCTGCCGGCGGGCCACCCGGGCTCACTCCGACCGGCGAGCCCGGCGCAGCACGACGGTGCCGGCACCGGCCACGAGAACCAGCCCGAGCGCGGCCAGAGCCGCCCCTTCGGCTGCGGTGCTGCTGGCGGCTTGACCGCCGCTGCCCGCGTTGACCGAAGTGGGGCTGGTGCCGGCTTGGGCTGCGAGCAGCTCGTTGAGGTGGTTCTGCACCACGGGAGCGGTGGCCTTCGCCAGCACCAGGACCGTGGAGTCCTGGCCGGAGCTGATCTCAGTCGCGCCCGCTGCGAGGGCCTGGCGGTGACCGGAGGTCTGTGAGTTCAGGAACAGGGCGTCGAACGCCGACCCAGAAGTCGCCGATGCCTGGGCGAGCTGCTGCTGCTGGGTGGCGTCCGGCGTCCCGGGAAGGGAGACGCCTAACTGGGCGGCGACCGCCTGCAACTTCGCGTCACCCGCGGTGTGGTCGGCGATGAACATCTGCCCGAGGGTGCGAACCGTCGCCGAAGCGGCGTGCGACTGAGCGGCTTGCCCCGCGCTGATCTCGGTCAGGTTGTACTGGTGCGCGGCCTTGAGCCAGGTGGTGTCCTGCCCGGACGGGGCGGCGGCAGCGGGGGAGGCGAACAGCAGGGCAGCGCCGAGCGCGAGGCCGCCGGCGACGGGGACGGTGCGGGACAGGGCCACGGGATGCTCCAAGCGGTAAGAGGGCGGGATGTTCGCCGAGGTGCTACCCACCGAGATGTGACCGACGCCGCTTCGGGGTACCGGATCTGCCTAGCCATCCTCGGCGGGGCGCAGCCGGCTCAGGTACTGCCAGCACCTGCTTCCACGAGCGTAGGGCGGGGCCCGTCCGCTCTGTCGACCACAGCTCATATTCGGCCCCAGGGTGCCTGCGCCTGCTCACCCGGCACGTGTCACCCGCTCGAGCACAGACGTCCCGTTCCCGGTGCTGCTGGCGGAGGTTCGGCAGCTCCGCAGAGACCGGGCTCGGGCTGGCGCTGCGGTTTCGGACCTGCCGCCAGAACGGTGCGTACTTACGTCGGTGGCGAGGTCACCAAGCTGATGGCACCGAGGCTCCCGGATGGGCTGAGCGCGCTGCTGTGTCCGTCCCCGAGCCGGGTGTCAGCCCTAGAGGGCGCCGTGGCGAGAGCCGGCTGCTGAAGGTGCTGCTGGGCGAGTTGCGGGTGCCCCGCCTCGGCCCGGATCATCCCGCAGGCAGCCCCGAGTCGCTGTTCGCGGACAAAACGGTACTCCTCCCACGGTCACCGGCAGATGCTAGATCGGCATCGGTGCACAGGTGGCGAGGCAAGTGCCGAAGCCACGCTGAGCTGCAGGTCCGCCAGGTACATCCCGCCCCGGCCCCTCCGAGCGGCACCGGCAGCGGGCTGGGTCACGAGCGCACCGTACGAGGCCCGGCGCGAAGGACGGTGCGCACGGAGCCCGCCACCTGCCGGCCGGCCCACCAGCCGCGAGCTGGCACCGGCGTTCACATCCCGGTGCTGCACTGCACCCGAGCGAGGTCAGCTGGCCGGTGGCCCGCCGCGGCGCCGAGCACAGTCAGGCCATGATCGGTGGTAGGACGGGTGCGGGGGTGGGTGGTCAAGGCTGGGGCGGCAGGGGGAGTGCAGACAGGGGAACCCTGGCCAGCACCAAGGTCAGTTGGGTGGACCCGAAGCGGCCTGTCCCCAGCACCGAACCGGCGGGTGACATCTGCTGTGTCCCGCGTCCGGAGACGTCCAACGCGAGGGTAGTAGGTCGCGGAAGCCGTTGCCGGGTCCCGAAGACCGGCACCCAGTCGGGCGTGACGAAACTGGGTTGGCCTTGGGCTCGTAGCCGGACCAGCAGCCCCGCGGCCTGTGGCCACAGGTGATGCGAGACGATGCGGATGAGCAGCGGGCCGTGGTGCGGGCCGAGCCAACGCTGCACGGCGGCTGCTTCGGTCGAGACGGGTCGGCTGTCACGGGCGGCCGGCAGGTCCCGGATTCTGATCCCGCCGAGCAGGGGTAAGGCAAGAACGATCCCGGCTGCGGTAGTGGCAAGAACGGTGACTGTTCGGGCGGCACCTAAGCCGGTGGCGCAGCGGGGAGCGCTGGTCGTGGCGGCTGACGCGCGGTGTCTGAGGGGACCGGCTAGCAGGGCCACGGCTCCGACCAGAAGCGGGACCGGCGCCGCGGGGAGCCAGAACAGCAGGTAGGGATCGTGGGCTCCGACGGTTTGGTGCGCGGCCACGACGCCGGCGATCACCCCGGCGGTTGACACTGCCCCGCACGCTCGGCTGACCGGTTCCTGTGTGGCGTAGCCGAGGGCAGCCAGCAGCGGCCCGGCTACGAGGCAGAGCGTGAGCATGGTGAGGCCGCCCGCCGGCGCCGGTAGCTGGTCGAGCCGGCCGGGTGCGCGGGAGAGCAGGGTCCGGTACAGCAGCTGGCCGGCGACCGACGCGCCGGCATGCCAGGTCGTGACGTGCCGGCTGGTGGTTACGAAGTGGGCGATCCGGCTAAGGTTGCCGCCGCCGAAGATCTGCTCGAGCAACGGCGGAAGCCACGCGGCAAGCAGCAGCGACCATCCCGCCGCCTGCCACCGGCCGAGGCCTGTCCGGGGCAGCTCGAACCGCACCGTCCGATGCCGGCCGGACCTCGGCGTCCTGTCTCGGGCTGTCAGCGTCGAGCGCGAGGCGGTCGCGACGCGAACGAGCAGCACGGTGCCAGCGACAACCAGAACGAGCGGCAACGTCCCGATATGGGTCTGGACGAGGAACGTCGCCGCTACCGATGCGCCGACGCCCCAGCCGGGTCGCCGCAGCAGCACCCCGGCGGCGAGCAGGAGGAACAGCAGTGAGGGCAGGATGACGGCGTACGGGTTCCACGGTGAAACGAAGGCGCCGGGGCGGAAGCCGTGTTGGAGCACCAGTACCGCAGCAGCCGCCGACACCGCACCAACTGCGCTTCCCGCTTGGAGCGACGGCGCCCGCAGTCGCGTGGCGGTCAGCACGATCAGGACGGCCGTCAGCGCATGGGACAGGGCGACGGTAGCGCCCAGGGCACGTCCGTCGGCTCCCAGCAGCCGGTAGGGACCTGCCAGCAGGTACAGCCACAACGGGCCGGGGTGGTTCCAGCCGAACCGTGAGTAGGCGCCGAGGCTTCGCTGCCAGGCGCCCGCCTCCCGCACGCCGAGCTCAACCAGCGCCTGGTCACCGGTCCAGGTGAGCGCGGGGCCGACCAGCACCTGTACGACCAGGTCAAGCAGTGGTGCCGCGGCCAGCAGACAGGCCCCAGCGACCGCCACCGTCAGCAACCGCCTGTGCCCGGGCGTGATCGGCGGGAAGACGGCCACCCCCGGCACATTAGAGGCTCGCGCCGGACCGGTCTGCTGGCCCACCAGACCCCGGAGCGGCCGTCCGGCGCGCAGTAAGTAGCGCCCTCGAGCCCGGCGGCATCTGCTACGTCCAGCAGACCGCAGCAGAGGTTGTCCGGGTCCCGCGGAAGTTGAGGTGGCGGTCCGCCGGCTGGGTCCTGCCTGGTGGCAGGTCTCGGGTGAACCGCCAAGAACACTCGAGACCGAAACCGCTGACCCAGCAGAGACGGTGACGCATGGGCGGCGACAACGCCCAGACCACTCCTTCTACTGCTGGACCGGGTACGAGGGGCCGACTCGAGGTGGGCCCCTGAGATTGACCGCGGCCTTCGGTCTCGCCGCACTGCCGGACGTGCTGTGGCCGCATCTGTGGGGTAGCGCGGCCCGCCGGGGTGGGCATAGCCCGGTCATGGCCCCGGCGAGTAGGAAGGTCGCTTCGATGCCGACGCCGGCTCGGGCTGGCGTGACACCAGCACCAGGGAGCCGATGGCTGCCGCGCTGAGGGGGACGCTAGGCACTGGCGTCAGCTTCCGGCCGCCCCCTTGACAAGCTGGCCTCCATACCAGCTGTCCCTGCGTCAGCCTGCCCCGCCGACCGCGCGACCACCAGGAGCAGCGCCGCGTCCTGCTCCCGCGCCGGTCCCGCCGCCGCCCCCACCGCCCAGCCCAAGCTCGCGCGTGCTCGTCGTAGTGCTGGTCGGCAGGGCTTGCTTGAGATCGGCCAACACGACCTGCAGCCCGGCAGTCAGCCCAGAGGTCACCTGAGTTACCGAGGGTCCCACGGCCCCGAGCGTGACGACCGCGGTGCTGGTCCTGCCGGCACGCAGGACCGTGACGAGGCCATGTCGTGGATCACCTCGCCGACCCCGGCGGGTGCTGATCGTAGATGAGACCGGGTTTGTGAAGAAGGGCCCGATGTCGGCGGGGGTCGCCCGCAAGTACTCGGGGACCGCCGGTCGGGTCGAGAACTGCCAGGTCGGGGTGTTCCTGGCCTATGCCACCCCCGCGGGTCGCACGCTGGTGGACCGCGAGCTCTACCTGCCCAAGGGATGGGCCGAGGACACCGGTCGTCGGGCGCAGGCCCGGGTCCCGGCCTCGGTGGCGTTCGCCACCAAACCCGAGCTGGCGATGGCGATGCTGACCCGGGCGATGGACGCCGGCCTACCGGCCGGGTGGGTGACCGGCGATGAGGTCTACGGCCAGTACTGCCGGCTGCGCGCCCTGCTGGGGCCCGGAACATGGCCTACGTGCTGGCCGTACCGGTCAACCAACGGGTGCACGCCGCAACCGGCGCTACCGACGTCCGGGTCGACGCCCTGGCAGCAGCACTGGCACCGCACGCTTGGAAACCGATCTCGGCGGGAGCGGGCGTCAAAGGCCCCCGGCTCTATGACTGGGCCCGCGCCGCGATCCGCCCGCTGGCCGGCCCCGGCTACTGGCTGGTGGTCCGGCGCAGCCGCACGGACCCTGCCGACCGTGCCTACTACCTGTGCGCCGGGCCGCCGCACACCCGGCTACGTGAGCTGGCCCGGGTCGCCGGCACCCGCTGGGCCATCGAAGAATGCTTCCAAAGCGCCAAAGGCGAAGTCGGGCTCGACCAGTACCAGCTCGTGATCGACGTCGGCGCGGTGACGTTCGTCGACTGCGCCGGCCTGAGCCCGCTGCTCCGCGCCGATAGGGACGCGGCCCGCAGCCAGGGCGGGGTGCGACTGCGCGGCGACTGCCTCGCGCTGAGCCGGCTGACGGGCCTGATGGATCACGCTGGCCTGCCCCGGCCCAGGCTGCTCGCCGCGACCCATCCGGTCGCCGCTGCCGCGAGCTGCTCGGGGAGCGACTGAAGGCTGGCCGTGGCCGCCGCTAGAGGCGGCCCTGGCGCCCTCGTCTCACCCCGCTGCCGCGGCCGCCAGCAGCCCAGCTACCCGCTCAGCACCGTCGCGGAGCAGTCCCGCGGTCACCCGCACATGGTCCGACGGCAGCCTGTCGAGGATGAACGGTGAGCCGGCCGCGACGCCGACGCCCTGCGTCGCCATCGCGAGCAGGACGGTCTGCTCGTCGGCCACCGGAACCCAGGTGTTGATCCCGTCGGCCGCGCTCGCGTGCATGCCGTAGTCGGCCAGGGCCGCCACGAGCCGGGCGCGCCGCTCGGTGTAGGTCTCCCGGGCGCGCGCGACGACAGCCTGCGTCGCAGGATCACGCAGCAGCTCGAGCAGCACCTGCTGCAGCAGCCGGCTCGACCAGCCGGGGCCGAGCAGCCGGCGGTCGACGAGCGAGCTGATCAGCGGGGCGGGTCCGGCCATCGCGGCGAGTCGCAAGTCGGGGCCGTAGCTCTTGGAAAACCCCTGGATGTGCACGGTCGAGTCCGGCAGCCACGTTCCGAGGCTGACCGCTGGCCCCTGCGCGATGTCGCCGGAGTGGTCGTCCTCGACGACTAGCGCGTCGGTCCCGCCGAGCAGCCGGGCGAGCTGGCGGGCGCGGACCGGCGACAGGCTGGCACCCGTCGGGTTCTGGGCCCGCGGCTGCAGGAAGACGGCAACCGGGCGCTGGGCGAGCCCGGCGGTCAGCGACTGCGGCGTCACGCCCTCCGCATCGAGCTCCAACGAGATGATCTCGGCGCCGATGAGTTCCAGCAGGTCCAGCAGGGGCGGGTAGGACGGGTTCTCGACCAGCACCCGGCTGCCCAGGTGCACCCGCTCGCGCACCACGCGGTCCAGGGCGTCCATGGCTCCGTCGACGACCGTGATCGACGCCGGCTCGTACGGCCAGCGGCGCCGCAGCTCGTCCTCCAGCCCCGCGATCACCGGCGGGTCGTAGTAGTCGCGGGTGTTGTCGGCCGGCACGACGCGGGCGATGGCGGCCGCCACGTCCGGAAGCAGGGCGAGGTCCGGCGTGCCGGTCGACAGGTCGAGCGCCGGCCGTCCCGGGCTGCCCATGGTCCGCCGCACCCGCCACACCGAGCGCGGCGACTGCAGATCGGCGACGAAGGTGCCGCGACGGCCCTGCGGGCTTATTAGCCCAGCTCGACTCAGCAGCGCCCAGGCCTGGCTGACGGTGGTGGGGCTGGTGCCCAGCGCGACGGCGAGCTCTCGAACGGTCGGCAGCCGCGCCCCCGGCGCCAGCTCGCCGCCGCGGATGAGCCGGGCAACCCCCCCGGCCACGCCGTGCGGGCTGCGCGCGTCGATCGAGGCGATGAAGAGGTTCAGCAACGGCGGACCCGGGCTCGTGGCGGCGTAACACGACGTAACAATTGAGACCTAGACAGCGTCTGTACTAGAACATAGCGTTCGCCTTGCTACAGCCCGCGCCCCGCTGGGCGCCGCTCCGTCGGGAAGGTCGAATGGCTGCCAACATCCTGCGTGCCGCACTGGTTCAGACGCTGTGGACCGGTGACAAGGAGACGATGATCAAGGCGCACGAGGAGTACGCCCGTGACGCCGCAGCAGCAGGCGCCCGCGTCATCTGCTTCCAAGAGCTGTTCTACGGGCCGTACTTCTGCCAGGTGCAGGACAAGCAGTTCTTCAGCTACGCCGAGTCCATCCCCGGGCCGACGACCGAGCGGTTCCAGGCGCTCGCCGCCGAACTCGGCATCGTCATGGTGCTTCCGATGTACGAGGAGGAGCAGCCCGGCGTCCTCTACAACACGGCTGCCGTTGTCGACGCCGACGGCCGCTACCTCGGCAAGTACCGCAAGACGATGATCCCGCAGGTCGCCGGATTCTGGGAGAAGTTCTACTTCCGTCCGGGCAACCTCGGGTACCCCGTCTTCGACACGGCCGTCGGCAAGGTCGGCGTCTACATCTGCTACGACAGGCACTTCCCGGAGGGCTGGCGGGCGCTCGGCCTCAACGGCGCCCAGCTCGTGTTCAACCCGTCCGCGACCAGCCGCGGCCTGTCCAACTACATCTGGCGCGTCGAGCAGCCTGCCGCGGCGGTGGCCAACCAGTACTTCATCGGCACGATCAACCGGGTCGGCATCGAAGAGCTCGGTGACGACGACTTCTACGGCAGCTCGTACTTCGTCGACCCCGAAGGCGTGCCGGTCGGCGAGCTCGCCGACGACCACCAGTCGGAGCTGGTCGTTCGCGACCTCGACATGGACCTGCTCGCGGAGGTACGGGCGCGGTGGGCCTTCTACCGTGACAGGCGTCCCGACATGTACGGCGACCTGACCCGCCCCTGATGTCGGTCCTGATCAGCGGCGGCACCGTCGTCAGCGCGAGCGGCCCCTACCCGGCCGACGTGCTGGTCGACGGCGAGACCATAGCCGCCGTCTACACGCCTGGTACAGCTGCCCTCGCCGGGGTGTCCGCGGAGCGCACGATCGACGCCACCGGCAAGTACGTCGTGCCGGGCGGCGTCGACGTGCACACCCACATGCAGATGCCCTTCGGCGGCACCGAGGCCTCCGACACCTTCGCCACGGGCACCACAGCGGCAGCGTGGGGCGGCACCACGACCATCGTCGACTTCGCGCTGCAGCGCACCGGCGAGGTCGTGCAGGACGGGCTCGCCGCGTGGCATGCCAAGGCCGACGGCAACTGCGCCATCGACTACGGCTTCCACATGATCCTCGGCGGGGTCGACGACGACGCCCTCAAGGCGGTCGACGCGCTGGTCGCCGACGAGGGCGTCACCAGCTTCAAGCTGTTCATGGGCTACCCCGGCGTCTTCTACAGCGACGACGGCCAGATCCTGCGGGCGATGCAGAAGGCCCGCGACAACGGCGCGACGATCATGATGCACGCCGAGAACGGCATCGCCATCGACGTCCTCGTCGCCCAGGCGCTCGCCCGGGGCGACGTCGGGCCGATCAACCACGGCCTGACCCGCCCGCAGGTGCTCGAGGCCGAGGCGACCAGCCGCGCCATCGCCCTGGCAGAAGTCGCTCAGGACTGCCCGCTCTACATCGTCCACCTGTCGGCCAGCCGAGCGCTCGACGCCGTGGCGTCAGCCCGCGCGGCCGGGCGCAACGTGTTCGCCGAGACCTGCCCGCAGTACCTCTACCTGACCCTGGAGGAGCAGCTCGGCGCCCCCGGCTTCGAGGGCGCGAAGTGGGTGTGCTCGACACCGCTGCGCAGCGGTAAGGAGGGGCACGCGCACGACCTGTGGTCCGGGCTTCGCCGCAACGACCTGGCGGTGGTCTCGACCGACCACTGCCCCTTCTGCTTCAAGGACCAGAAGGAGCTCGGCCAGGGCGACTTCTCCAAGATCCCGAACGGCATCGGCGGGGTCGAGCACCGGATGGACCTGATCTACCAGGGGGTCGTCAGCGGGCAGCTCTCGCTCGCACGCTGGGTCGAGACCTGCGCGACCACGCCGGCCCGGATGTTCGGCATGTACCCGAAGAAGGGGATCATCGCTCCGGGCTCGGACGCCGACATCGTCATCTACGACCCGGCGGGGCGCACCGAGATCGGCGTCGCAACGCACCACATGAACATGGACTACTCCGCCTACGAGGGCATGACGATCGACGGCCACGTCGACACCGTGCTGTCGCGCGGGTCGGTCGTCGTCGACGCCGGCCAGTTCTCCGGGCGGGTCGGCCATGGGCGGTACGTGCCCCGCGGCCTGTCGCAGTACCTGCAGTGACGCACTCGCTGCCTGTCTTCGCGCCTGCCCTGCCATCCGGGGGCCGGCACCTGCCATGAGGGGATCATCGTTGGAACGCATCGGCCACTGGGTCGACGGGCAGCACACGCCCGGCACCTCGGGACGCACCGCACCGGTTTGGAACCCCGCGACCGGCGAGGCGCAGGCCGAGGTCGAGCTGGCGAGCGCGGCCGAGGTCGACGCGGCTGTCGCGGCCGCAGTGGCGGCGTTCCCGGAGTGGAGCGGCCGCTCCCTGGCCGCTCGCACCCAGGTGATGTTCCGCTTCCGCGAGCTGCTCGAGGGCAATCGCAAGACGCTCGCCGAGGTCGTCTCCCTCGAGCACGGCAAGACGGCCGCCGACGCCGACGGCGAGATCGCCCGCGCCCTGGACAACGTCGACTTCGCCTGCGGCCTCAGCCACCTGCTGAAGGGCGACTACTCCGAAGGTGTCTCAGGCGGCGGCGCCGGTGCCATCGACGTCTACTCCTCGCGCCACCCGCTCGGCGTCGTCGCTGGCATCACGCCGTTCAACTTCCCGGCCATGGTGCCGCTGTGGATGATCCCGACAGCGATCGCGTGTGGCAACACCTTCGTGCTCAAGCCCTCCGAGCGTGACCCGTCGGCGTCGTTGTTCATCGCCGACCTGCTGCGCCAGTCGGGCCTTCCGGCCGGCGTGGTCAACGTCGTTCAGGGCGATCGCGAGGCCGTCGAGCGCCTGCTTGAGCACCCGAGCGTGCAGGCCATCAGCTTCGTGGGCTCGACCGACATTGCCCGGCACATCTACCAGACCGGCACCTCCCACGGGAAGCGGGTGCAGGCGCTCGGTGGAGCGAAGAACCACATGGTGGTGCTGCCTGACGCCGACCTGGCGCTCGCGGCCGACGCTGCCGTCTCCGCGGGCTACGGCTCGTCGGGCGAGCGCTGCATGGCGATCTCCGTCGTCGTGGCCGTGGGCGCCGTAGCCGACCCGCTCGTCGACGCCATCGCCGAGCGGCTCCCGAGCATCGAGGTTGGCACCGGCACCGGCGGTGCCAGCGAGATGGGGCCGCTCATCACCGCGCAGCACCGGGACCGGGTGGCGGGCTATGTCGCCGGCGCCCCCGCCGACGGCGCGCAGGTGCGGGTCGATGGGCGGGAGGCGCCGGCCACGAAGCGCCCCGGCTTCTTCCTCGGTGCGTCGCTGCTCGACCACGTCCAGCCCGGGAGCCCGGCGCACGTCGAGGAGATCTTCGGCCCCGTGCTGTCCGTGGTGCGCGTCGACACCTACGAGCAGGCGATGCAGGTGGTCGAGTCGACGCCGTATGGCAACGGTGCCGCCATCTTTACCCGCGACGGCGGCGTCGCCCGGCGCTTCACGCAGGAGGTGCAGGCGGGCATGGTCGGCATCAACGTGCCGATCCCCGTCCCCGTGGCGCAGCACAGCTTCGGCGGGTGGAAGGGCTCGCTGTTCGGCGACCTGCACATGTACGGCCCCGAGGGGATGATGTTCTACACGCGCGGCAAGGTCGTCACGTCCCGGTGGCCGGAGGCGGCGACGAGCAGCGTCGACCTCGGCTTCCCGCAGAGCAACGGCTGACGGCCGCGTGGACATCGGTGTGGTCCTGCAGACCAACCCGCCCGCCTCGCGCGTGGTCGAGCTGGCCCGGCAGGCGGAGACGCTCGGCTTCAGCCACGCCTGGACCTTCGACTCCCACCTGCTGTGGCAGGAGCCGTTCGTCATCTACAGCCAGATCCTGGCTGCGACACGCAAGATCAAGGTCGGTCCGATGGTGACGAACCCGGCGACCCGCGACTGGACCGTCACCGCATCGCTGTTCGCCACGCTCAACGAGATGTTCGGCAACCGGACCGTGTGCGGCATCGGCCGGGGTGATTCGGCGGTGCGGGCGGTCAACGGCAAGCCCACGACCCTCGCCACCCTGCGCGAGTGCGTGCACACGGTGCGGGAGCTCGCCAACGGACGTGAGGCCGACTACAACGGCGGCCGCGTGCGGCTGCCGTGGGCGTCGGACGGCGAGCTCGAGGTCTGGATCGCGGCGTACGGACCCAAGGCGCTGGCCCTGACCGGCGAGGTGGCCGACGGCTTCATCCTGCAGCTGGCCGACCCCGACATCACGGCCTGGACGATCAAGAGCGTGCGGGAGGCCGCCGAGCGCGTCGGCCGCGATCCGGACGACATCACGATCTGCGTCGCCGCTCCCGCGTACGTCGGCGACGACCTGCCGCACATGCGCGAGCAGTGTCGCTGGTTCGGCGGGATGGTCGGCAACCACGTGGCCGACATCGTCTCGCGGTACGGCAACGAGCCCGGTGGCACCTCGGCGGTGCCGGCCGCGCTCACCGACTACATCGCCGGGCGCACCGGCTACGACTACAACCAGCACGGGCGCGCGGGCAACGCCCACACCGACTTCGTGCCGGACGAGATCATCGACCGCTTCTGCCTGCTCGGCCCGCCTGCGGAGCACATCGCCCGGTTGCAGGAGCTGGAGTCGCTCGGCGTCGACCACTTCGCGGTCTACCTGCAGCACGACGCCAAGGCCGCCACGCTCGAGGCCTACGGCGAGACCGTCATCCCCGCGCTGCGTCCGCTGCAGAAGGCGAAGCTGTCATGACGGCCGTCAGCCCGGTGGTCAACGGCCAGCAGCAGGCGCGCAGCGAGGCCTACTGCGCCGACCGCGCCCACGTCTTCCACTCCTGGTCGGCGCAGGCGAGCCTGGACCCGGTCGTCGTCGCCGGCGGCGCCGGCAGCTGGTTTTGGGACGAGGACGGCCGGCGCTACCTCGACTTCTCCAGCCAGCTGGTCAACCTCAACCTCGGCCACCAGCACCCAGTCATCGTGGCGGCGATCGCCGAGCAGGCTGCCACGCTGTGCACGATTGCGCCCATCTTCGCCGAGGCCAAGCGCAGTCGCGCTGCCGAGCTGATCGCCAGCCATTCGCCCGCCGGACTCGACCGCGTCTTCTTCACCAACGGCGGGGCCGACGCCAACGAGCACGCCGTGCGCATGGCCCGGCTCACGACGGGTCGCCCGAAGGTGCTCTCGATGTACCGCTCGTACCACGGCGGCACGGCGACCGCCATGGCCCTGACCGGCGACCCGCGGCGCTGGGCCAACGACAACGGGGCCGGGGGAGTCGTGCACTTCTTCGGTCCGTATGCCTACCGCAGCGCCTTCCACGCCGACAGCGAGGCGCAGGAGGGCGAGCGGGCGCTGCAGCACCTCACTGACGTGCTGACCCTGGAGGGGCCGCAGACGATCGCTGCGATCATTCTGGAGCCCGTCGTCGGGACCAACGGCATCCTCGTGCCGCCGCCGGGCTACCTCGCGGGGGTGCGCGAGCTGTGTAACAGGTACGGGGTCGTGCTGATCGCCGACGAGGTGATGTCGGGCTTTGGGCGCTGCGGCGAGTGGTTTGCCATGGACCACTGGAAGGTGGTCCCGGACCTCATCACCTTCGCCAAGGGCGTCAACTCCGGGTACGTGCCCCTCGGCGGTGTGATCATGAGCGATGCCATCGCCGATGCGTTCGCGACGCGGCCTTACCCCGGCGGCCTGACCTACTCCGGGCACGTGCTCGGCTGCGCGGCAGCGGTGGCGAGCATGCAGGCCTTCGAGGATGAGGGCATCCTGCCCTACGTCCGGCGGGTCGGCGAGGAGGTCGTCCGCCCCGGGCTGGAGGCGATCGCGGCAGCGCATCCCAGCGTTGGCGAGGTGCGTGGGCTGGGCTTGTTCTGGGCGATTGAGCTGGTCCGCAACCCGCAGACCCGCGAGCCGTTGGTGCCCTTTAACGCCACCGGGGCGGATGCTGCCCCCATGAACGAGCTGGCTGCGGCGGCGAAGTCGCAGGGGCTGTTCCCGTTCACCCACTTCAACCGGATGCACGTGGTACCGCCGCTCAACACCTCTGAGGACGACCTGCGGCACGGGCTCGCGATCATTGACCACGTGCTCGCGCTGGCCGACCGCCACGTGCCGGAGCAGGCGCGGTGACGCCGGTCCTGGAGCTGAGCTCGGTCAGCCGCTCGTTCCCCGGCTCGCGGGCGCTGACCGATGTCTCGCTCCGCATCGACGCGGGTGAGATTCGCGCGCTGCTGGGGGAGAACGGCGCCGGAAAATCGACCCTGATCCGGATCGTGACCGGTGCCATCGCCGCCGACTCGGGGACGGTGCGCATCGCCGGCAAGGAGCTGCGCCGGCCGACCCCGAGAGCGGCGCAGCGGCTCGGGGTGCGCGCCATCTACCAGGAGCGGCAGATCGCCGCCGACCTGACCGTCGCTGAGAACGTCTACCTGGAGGCGCCGCCCCGCAACCGCTGGGGCGCGGCGACCCGGCACGCGGCGATCGGGAAGGCCGGCGCGCTGCTGAAGGCACTCGGCATCGACCTGGACCCGGCGGCGAACGCGGGCGTGCTAACCGCGGCGCAGCAGCAGCTCGTCGAGCTCGCGCGCGCGGTGTCCGCACGCGCAGCTCTGGTGATCATGGATGAGCCCACGGCATCGTTGCACCCGGACGAGGTGGCCACCTTGTTCCGGGTGGTGCGCCGGCTGCAGGCCGAGGGCACGGCGGTGCTCTACGTCTCGCACCACCTCGACGAGGTCTTCGAGATCGCCGACCGGGCCACGGTCCTGCGCAACGGTGTTCACGTCGCCGATGTCGACATCCGGACAAATGGCCACGGGGTGCAACCGGCCACCGGTAATCGCGCCCGCCCGGCGGCGACGACCCGCGAGGAGCTCGTCACGCTGATGTTCGGTCACGAGGTCAACCGCACCCGCCTCGCGCGGAGCACCGCCGGGCGTGGCCCGGCGCTCCGCGCGACCGAAGTGCTGCTCGGCCGGGCCCAGACGCCCGTCAACGTCACGGTGCAGTACGGCGAGGTGCTCGCCTTGTCGGGCGGCAGCGGATCAGGAGCCTCCGAGCTCGCAGCCCTGCTCGCCGGCGTGACCCCGCCGCGCTCGGGCGAGGTGCGCTTCGTGAATGCAGCAAGCCGGGCTGCGACGAGCTCGCCTGCTTCGAGCCACGTCGCCCGAGGTAACGGCGGCGAAGGCATCAACCTGCACGACCGCGCCCGAGCGGCGAGCTCGGGCGTGGCGTACCTGCCGAGCAACCGCAAGCGCGACGGCCTGCTGCTCGAGCGCTCCATCGTCGAGAACCTGATGCTCGTCCCGCGCCGCGGTGCGGCGCACGTCTTCTACTGGCCGGCCGCAGCCCGCCGCGCGGCGCAGCAGGCGGTGGCCGACGGCAACGTGAAGACGAGCGATGTCAGCCAGCGGGTGATGACCCTGTCGGGCGGCAACCAGCAGAAGGTGATCCTGGCTCGCTGGATGCTCGGCGTCAGCCGGATCATGGTTCTGGACGAGCCGACCGCCGGCATCGACGTGTCGGCCAAGTTCGAGATCTACCGGCGGCTGCTCGACCTCGCGGCCGACGGGCTCGCCGTCGTCATCGTCTCCAGCGACTACGAGGAGATCGCCTGTGTGGCCGACCGGGTCCTGCTCATGCGGGACGGCATCGTGACGGCCGAGCTCGACGGCGAGCACTCGTCAGCGGAAGAGCTGTATCAGCGGGAGATGGCGGGGGCAGCGTGACCCAGACAGTCGATGTCGACACCCCGGGCGCTGCGCCGCCGCCCGAGCGCGGCGGTGCCTCGCGGCACGCCGGCCAGCGGCAGTCCTTGCTGTCGAGCCTGCATCTGGCATCGTTCCTGCGTACAGCCGCTCCGCTGCTCGCGATCATCATCGGGCTGTCGCTCTACACCAACGGCCGCAACTCCGCGTTCCTCACCTCGGGCAACATCCAGGACATCCTCGGGACGAGCGCGGTGCTCGGGGTCCTTGCCATCGGCCAGACGTTCCTGCTCGTCGGCGGCCAGCTCGACCTGTCGGTGGGCAGCATCGTGTCCTTCATCGGCGTGCTCGGTGCCAAGGAGTACGCGAACGGCTGGTCCACGCCGGCGGTGATCGCCGTCAGCCTGCTCATCGGTGCCCTTGTCGGGCTGATTTGGGGGCTGGTCGTCACCTCGCTGCGCGTGCCGCCGTTCATCCTGACCCTGGGTGGCCTCGGCATCTTCTCGTCGCTGGCGCTGGTGATCGCCGACAACCGGCCGATTCCGATGACCAGTGCCCTCACGACGCTGGGGTTCGGTGACTTCCTGGGGGTGCGCGCCTCGGCCAGCGTGATGTTCGCCGTCGCGATCGTCGCCATCGTGCTGCTGCACTTCACCCGCTTCGGGCGCAGCGCCTTCGCGCTCGGCTCCTCCCCGCAGGCGGCTTACCTCGCCGGGGTGCCGACCAAGCGGCTGACGATCATGCTGTTCGTGCTCAACAGCATGCTCGCCTCGCTGGCCGGCATCGTGTTGATGGCCCGGCTCGCGGCCGGTGACCCCCGTGGCGGAGCCGGCCTGGAGCTCAGCGCGATCGCGGCCATCGTGCTCGGCGGGGCAGCGCTGGCCGGTGGCCGCGGCAGCATCGTCGGCAGCCTGCTCGGCGTCATCGTTTTCGGCGTCGTCAACGCCTCGCTGACGTTCCTGAACATCGCCGGCGCCTGGCAGAACCTCGTGTCAGGCGGCATTCTCGTCGCGGCCGTCACCCTGACCGCCGCTGCCGACGTCTACTCGGCCCAACGCAGCGGGGGCCAACGAACGAGCCGGTTGCAGCAGATCAGCAGCCGCCTGCTCAGCCGCCCGCCCAAGCCCACGTAACAGGTTTCGCCCCCCACCCTCCTCGCCGACCCGCACGACCAGCCCTACCCGTTCTGGCCTCTCCAACGTTGCAGATGCCGCCACCCAGCACGTCCGACGTCACCTCATCTCAGGGAGCCGCATCATGCCCGGTCCGTTTTCGCCCGACAGCAGCGTCGTCACCACGCTGTCGACCCCGATGGAACGCCGCGCGTTCCTGCGCGGGCTCGGCGCCATGGGTGGCGCGGCGGCGATCGGCGGCGTGCTGAGCGCCTGCGGCTCGTCGTCGAAGTCGTCCTCGTCCTCCAGCTCGTCGCCGGCTGCCGGCGCGGGCGGCTCGTCAGCTGCCGCCGGCGCCGAGGTCGGGAAGGGCAAGACCATCGCCGTCGTGCTCAACGGCAACAACGCCTACAGCACTTACCTGGCCGCGGGCGTGCTGCACGCGATCGAGGGCACCGCATACGAGTTCAAGGGCGTGCAGAACAACTTCGACTCTTCCGTCGAGCTGAGCAACATCCAGTCGCTGCTCAGCCAGGGGGTCGCCGGCATCGTCGTGCTGCCCGTCAGCTCGTCCACCGTGGCCAAGGCGGCGCAGCTCGCCTACAACCGCAAGGTGCCGTTCGGCAACGCCCTCTACCCGGGCAAGAGCGACGCCGACAAGTACTTCACCGGCGTGGCCGCCCTCGACTCGGTGCAGGGCGGCCGGCTCATCGGGGACTACCTGAAGAAGAAGGCCAAGCCGGGCAAGGTCATCGTCGTGCAGGGCATCGTCGGCCAGGGCTTCTCCGAGCGCATCGACCAGGGCTTTGACGAGAGCATCAAGGGCAGCGGCTTCCAGGTGGTCGTGCGCCAGCAGGCGATGTACGACCGGCAGAAGTCGATCGACATCGTCCAGGCCGGCCTTGCCGCCCACCCCGACGTGACCGCGATCGTGACCCATGCCGCCTCGATGAGCGATGGCGTCGCATCCTTCCTCAAGCAGAAGAAGCTCACAAACATCACGCACGTCTCCAGCGACGGCGACGACGAGATGTTCACCTACTTCGGCACCCCGTACCTGGCTGCCGACCGCTATTACTCCTCGGCCCAGACTGGTGTCATCGCCACCCAGGCGGTGCGGGCCAAGCTCGAGGGCAAGTCGTTCCCCTTCGCGACGCCCATCGACCAGGTCATGATCGAGGCGGGCAGCTACAAGGCTGAGCTGAGCAAGAACCCGTACGACTACCCGCAGTACAAGTCCCGCGTGGCCAAGCTCTGAGCTGCTGAGATCTGACGCCCAGGTCACCACACCTGCTGTTCGAGAGGAACGACCATGGGTGTTGACACCGAAGGGCAGGCCGACACGGCTGCCGCTGCATCGACCGGGCGCTACGTGCCCATCATTGACATCGGACCCTTCCTCGTGGGCGACGCGCAGGGCAGGGCCGATGTGGCGGCCGCGATGCGCGACGCCTGCGAGAACATCGGCTTCCTGCAGATCGTCGGCCACGGCGTCGCCCCAGACCTGCTCGAGCGCTGCTACTCGCTGAGCAAGGACTTCTTCGACCTCCCGCTGCAGGAGAAACTCAAGGTCAAGCAGCCGTCGCCGGACCAGGTGCGCGGCTACAGCGCGGTCGGAGCCGAGGGGCTGTCGTTCAGCCTCGATGAGGTGTCGCCGGGTGACTTGAAGGAGTCCTACAGCATCGGGCCGGCGGCGGTGCCCGACGACCCGTACTACATGGCCGCCGCCGCCGGACCGCACTTCGCACCCAACGTGTGGCCGGAGGCGCCGACCGAGCTGCGGGCGACCTACGAGCAGTACTTCGAGGTGATGGCGAAGCTCAGCGCCGATCTGATGCGGATCTTCGCTGTCGCGCTCGACCTGCCGGAGAACTTCTTCTCCGACAAGATCGACCAGCACATCAGCATGTTCCGCACGCTGAGCTACCCCGACCAGCCGGAGGAGCCCAAGGCCGGCCAGCTCCGGGCGGGCGCCCACTCCGACTACGGCAGCCTCACGATCCTTCGCCAGGACAACGCCCCGGGTGGCCTGCAGGTGCGCGACCGGAGCGGCAGCTGGCAGGACATCCCGCCGACCGAGGGCGCGCTGGTGGTCAACATAGGCGACCTCATGCAGCAGTGGACGAATGACAAGTGGCTGTCGACGATGCACCGCGTCGTCAACCCGCCGCGGACCGCGGCCAAGGGCAGCCGGCGCGTCTCGCTGGTCTTCTTCCACCAGCCGAACTACGACGCGCTGGTGGAGTGCCTCGACAGCTGCCAGGACGCCGAGCACCCGGCGAAGTACGAGCCGGTGACCTCGGGGGACCACCTGTACAGCAAGTTCGTCAAGCAGTCGACGTTCGGGGCCGGGGTGTGAGCCGCGCGTGAGCGCACGCCTGTCGTTTACCAGCGTGCTGGCGGCCGACGTCGTCGCCCTGTCGGCCTTCTACGCCGAGCTGTTCGGGCTCGATGGGGTGCCTTCGCTGGACTCGCCGCACTTTCGCGGGCTCCGCAGCGAGCGGGTGGTCATCGGGTTCAGCGGGCCGAGCGCGTACGAGCTGCTCAACCTGCCGCATCCGGACCCGGACGATGCCGGGGTGCACAGCTTTTTCACCTTCGATGTCGAGGGGCCGGAAGCGGTGGATGCGGCTACCGAGCGTGCGGTAGGGCTTGGTGCCACGCTTCGGTGGGGACCGGGCCAGACTTACTACGGCGCTCACCAGTCGACGCTGCTTGACCCGGAAGGCAACGCGTTTCGGATCAACTTCCTCACCATCGAGGAGGTTGCCCCCTAATCGGGTGACCTGAGCTCGGCCACCTCTCCCACGGCCCCTGCGGTGCCCCAGTCAACCCCGTCAACCTCGGCTGGTGCAGCCCCTGCTCCGGCCGGTACTGCAATGCCCCCCAAGCACGCAGCTCCGCGACACATTGCATGACGCTTCCGCACGCTCTGCCCGTTTTGTCAGTGTCTTTCAGCGAGCTCGGCCTCTTGCGGGGGGGAGCGTCATGCAATGTGCAGAAGCGACAACCGAAAGCGCACGTTCCTCCCCTCAGCGCAACTGACGACCACGTCAGCACGTCCTTCAGGCAGAACCGGTCGAATGTGCCGGACGTGCCGCGCGTGCTGACCAACGGTTGTGCCGGTACTCGACCTCGAGCGCGACGCCGAAGGTGGCGCTGAGGTTGGCCGACGTCATGACGTCGGTGAGCGGCCCGGCGGTGACGATGCGGCCGCCCGACAGCAGCAGCGCATGAGTGACCCCGAGCGGCAGCTCCTCGACGTGGTGCGTGACGTGAATCGTCGTCGGCGCCTGCGGGTCCTGCGCCAGGTCCGAGAGCATCTCGACGAGGTCCTCGCGGCTGCCGAGGTCCATCCCAGCCGCGGGTTCGTCGAGCAGTAGCAGCTCGGGATCGTTCATGAGCGCCCGGCAGATCTGCACCCGCTTGCGTTCGCCTTCGGACAGGGTGCCGTAGCGCGCCGCGGCGAGTTCGCCCACCCCGAAGTGGTCCAGCAGGCCCCGCGCGCGGTCGAGCTCGGCCGGCTGGTAGGACTCCCGCCAGCGGCCGAGTACGGCGCGCGCCGCGGTGACGACCACGTCAAGGGCTCGCTCGCGCTCGGGTATCCGCTGCGCGAGTGCGGCCGAGGACAAGCCGATGCGGCGCCGCAAGGTGAAGACGTCGATAGCGCCCAGCCGCTCGCCCAGCACCTCGGCGGCCCCCGACGTCGGATGCATCGTGGCTGACGCGATCTGCAGCAGGGTGGTCTTGCCAGCCCCGTTCGGCCCCAGCAACGCCCAGCGGTCTGCCCGGTTGACGGTCCAGTTGATCTCGCTCAGCAGCATCCGCTCGCCGCGCCGGATGGCGAGGTCGGTCAGCCGCAGCACGGGCCGGGAGGCAGGTTCGTGGGTCGTCTGATCTTCTGCGGCCACCGCCTCGACACTAGCGCCGGCACCCGTGACGATCGTGGCCGGTCACGCCCCGAGCGCAGTAGCGGTTCAGCCGGGAGCACTGCCGCTGGCTCGGTGGGCCAGACTGGGCAGCATGAAGTTTCTCGAGGTCGACGGTCTTGGTCAGGTCAGCCGGGTGGGACTGGGGACGTGGCAGTTCGGGTCCCGCGAGTGGGGCTACGGCGACGGCTACGCATCCGGTGCTGCCCGTGACATCGTCCGGCGGGCTCGTGAGCTCGGCGTGACACTGTTCGACACCGCTGAGGTCTACGGGTTCGGCAAGAGCGAGCGCATCCTCGGCGAGGCCCTCGGCCCCGAGCGCGACCAGGTCGTCGTTGCCAGCAAGCTGTTCCCGGTGGCGCCCTTCCCAGCGGTGGCTCGCTACCGCGAGCAGGCCAGCGCTCGCCGGCTCCAGCTGCGCCGCATCCCGCTCTACCAGGTGCACCAGCCCAACCCCGTCGTCCCCGACTCGGTGATCATGCCGGGCCTACGCAGCCTGGTGCAGGATGGTCGCATCGGTGCGGTGGGCGTGTCGAACTACTCGTTGCAGCGGTGGCGCAAGGCCGACGAGGCGCTCGGCAGCCCCGTGGTGAGCAACCAGGTCCAGTTCTCCCTCGCGCAGCCGGGCGCGCTGGAGGACATGGTGCCCTTCGCGCAGCAGCACGACCGGATGGTGATGGCCTACAGCCCGCTCGCGCAGGGCCTGCTAGGCGGCAAGTACGGGGTCGACAACCGTCCCGGCGGTGTGCGGGCGATGAACCCGCTGTTCGGCACCGAGAACCTGCGCCGGATAGTGCCCCTGCTCGACACGCTGCGCTCGGTCGCCGCGGCGCACGACGCCAAGCCCGCGCAGGTGGCCCTCGCGTGGCTGCTCAGCCTGCCGCGTGTCGTCGTCATCCCCGGTGCCTCGAGTGTCGAGCAACTGGAGTTCAACGTGGCTGCGGCCGAGCTCGAGCTCGACGCGGGCTCGCTCGCCGCGCTCACCGAGGCGGCGCGGGCGTTCTCGCCCGTCTCCGCGGCTCAGACGCTGGTCGGCGGCGTGCGGAAGAAGCTGGGCGTCTAGCCCGAGCGTGACGAGCGCGGCTCGACGGAAGGGGACGGTAGGCATGCAGCGCACTCTGTACGAGCGGGACCACGAGGCGTGGCGAGACGTCGTCCGCGAGTTCGTGGAGCGCGAGGTGGTGCCGCATCAGCGGCGCTGGGACGACGAGCACCTCGTCGACCGCGAGACGTGGCGTGCCGCCGGCAAGCAGGGGCTGATCGGCATCGCCGTTCCGGAGCAGTACGGCGGGGGTGGGCTCGAGGACTACCGCTTCCGGACCGTGGTGATGGAGGAGCTGGCCAAGGTCGGAGCCGCCTCCCTGTCCCTGGCCTTCGGGCTGCAGGACGACATCGCGCTGCCGTACTTCACGGGCCTCGCCACGGCGGAGCAAAAGCAGCGGTGGCTGCCGGGCCTGGCGTCGGGCGAACTGATCGCCGCGATCGCGATGACCGAGCCGGGCGCGGGCAGCGACCTGCAGGGCGTGCGCACCACTGCGGTCCGCGACGGCGACGCGTGGGTCGTCAACGGCGCCAAGACGTTCATCACCAACGGTATCCACGCCGACCTCGTCATCGTGGTGGCGCGCACCGACCCGGACGCCGGGTCGCGCGGCTTCTCCCTGCTCGTGGTCGAGCGCGGGATGGCGGGCTTCACCCGCGGCCGCAAGCTCGAGAAGATCGGCCTGCAGGCGCAGGACACAGCCGAGCTGGCCTTCGACGACGTCCGGGTGCCGGTCGAGAACGTGCTCGGCCAGCTGGGCGGCGGGTTCGTCCACCTGATGGAGCGGCTCCCGGGCGAGCGCATCTCGATCGCGGAGCAGGCCCACACCGCCTCGCGCGCCGCACTGGGCTGGACCCTGGAGCACACCCGCACCCGGACCGCCTTCGGGCAGCCGATCGCGTCGTTCCAGAACACCGCCTTCGAGTTCGCCGACATGGTGAGCGAGATCGACGTGCTGGAGGCCTACCTCGACGCCGCGGTGCTGGCGCTGAACGCCGGCACCCTGACCGCGGTCGATGCGGCGAAGGCGAAGCTGCGCGCGACTGAGCTGCAGAAGCGCGTGATGGACCGCTGCCTGCAGCTGTTCGGCGGGTACGGCTACATGCTCGAGTACCCGATTGCCCGGGCGTTCGTCGATGCCCGCGTGCAGACGATCTACGGCGGCACCTCGGAGATCATGAAGACGATCATCGCGCGCGACCTCACCGGCCTGCGCTGACCCCTGCTGCTGCTGCTCCGGCCGGGCGAGGGCACGAATCGGGTCGGACCCAGGGGCTAGATTCCCGCCATGGCGAACGTGGCGACTGGACCGCTGGCAGGCTTGCGCGTCATCGAGATGGCGGGCCTGGGGCCCGGGCCGTTCTGCGCGATGGTCCTCGCCGACCTCGGTGCCGACGTCGTGCGGGTCGACCGCCCCGGGCGGGTGAACGAGGCCGAGGTCGCGGCCGATGTGCTCAACCGGGGCCGCCGCTCGGTGTGCATCGACCTCAAGCACCCCGACGGTCCGGGTGCGGTCTTGGATCTGGCCGCCTCGGCCGACGTGCTAGTCGAGGGCTTCCGGCCAGGTGTCATGGAGCGCCTCGGGCTGGGGCCGGATGTGTGCGCCGAGCGCAACCCCGGGCTCGTTTACGCCCGGATGACCGGCTGGGGGCAGGACGGCCCGCTCGCCCGCAGCGCCGGGCACGACATCAACTACATCGCGCTCACCGGGGCGCTGTTCGGCAGCGGGCGCGCTGACGGGCCGCCGCAGTTCCCGATGAACCTGCTCGGCGACTTCGGCGGCGGCGGCAACCTGCTGGTCATCGGGATCCTGTCCGCGCTCTTCGAGCGCGGCCGCTCCGGCCTGGGGCAGGTCGTCGACGGCTCCATCGTCGACGGCACCGCCACGCTCACGGCCTTCATCCACGGCCGGATGGCGGGCGGGACGTGGGACGGCACCCGGCGCGGGCAGAACCTGCTCGACACCGGTGCTCCCTTCTACGACGTGTACGAGACGGCCGACGGGCAGTGGATGTCCGTCGGGGCGCTGGAGCCGCAGTTCTTCGCCGAGCTCGTCCGGCTGCTCGACATCGACGGTGTCCCAGCCCAGGCTGATCTGGCGCAGTGGCCGCGGATGCGCAGCATGTTCACGACCCGGTTCCGGGAGCGCACCCGCGACGAGTGGACGCAGCACTTCGCCGGCACCGACGCCTGCGTCGCTCCGGTGTTGAACTTCCTCGAGGCTGCCGAGGACCCGCACCTCGCGGCCCGGCGGACGTTTCTCGAGCACGACGGGCGGCTGCAGCCGGCTCCTTCCCCTCGTTTCTCGCGCACAGCCGCTGAGTTGGGTACGCCGCCGCCGCTGCCGGGCCAGCACAGCCGGGAGGTGCTCGCTGACTGGAAGGTCGACCCGGAGCCCCTGCTGGGGAGCGGCGCCGTCGTTCAGCGCTGATGGGCGGCGGCTGTGTCGCCGCTCTACAATCCGTTTCGTTGGTACCAACGCGCTGTCATTATCGAGCTGGAGGACGCCATGCAAGCAGGTCGCGACGCCGTCATCGTCGATGCGGTGCGCACGCCGGTTGGGAAGCGTCGGGGTTCGCTGGCCGACTGGCACGCCGCCGACCTGTCCGCCTTCGTCCTCGGCGCGCTCGTCGACCGCAACGGCGTCGATCCCGTCGTCGTCGACGACGTGATCTGGGGCTGCGTGCAGCAGGTCGGGCAGCAGAGCACCAACGTCGGCCGCATGGCTGTGCTCGCGGCCGGCTGGCCGGAGTCCGTGCCGGCGACCACCATCGACCGGCAGTGCGGCTCCTCGCAGCAGTCGGTGCACTTCGCCGCCGCCGGCCTGGTGTCGGGGCAGTACGACGTCGCGATCGCTGGCGGCGTCGAGATCATGAGTGTTGTGCCGATCGGTGCCAGCAGCGCCTTCGCTGAGTTCGGCCGTCCGGGCGGTCCCCTCGTCGACAAGCGGTACGGCGTGCGGTTCAACCAGGGCGTCGGCGCCGAGATGATGGTCGACAAGTGGGGCTTCTCGCGTGCCCAGCTCGACGAGTTCGCCGCCACGTCCCACGAGAAGCTGGCCGACGCGACGGACGAGGGGCGCCTCGCCTCGCAGATCGCGCCGGTGCCCGTCGACGGCGGGCACCTGAGCGCCGACGAGGGCCTTCGTCGCGGCACCAGTGCCGAGACGCTCGCCAAGCTCAAGCCCGCGTTCAAGGAGGACGGCTCGATCCACGCCGGCAACTCCTCGCAGATCAGCGACGGCGCGGCAGCCTTGCTGATGATGACATCGGACAAGGCGCGCGAGCTCGGGCTGCGCCCTATCGCGCGCGTGCACACCGCGGTTCTCGCCGGCGACGACCCGGTGATGATGCTGAGCGCGCCCATCCCGGCCACGCACAAGGCGCTGCGCAAGTCGGGCTTGTCCATCGGCGAGATCGGCGCGTTCGAGGTCAACGAGGCCTTCGCGCCCGTTCCCATGGCGTGGCTTGCCGAGACCGGCGCCGACGAGAAGGCGCTGAACGTCAACGGCGGTGCCATCGCGATCGGCCACCCGTTGGGAGCCTCCGGCGCCCGGCTGATGACCGCCCTGGTACACCAGATGCGCGACGCGGGTACCCGCTACGGCTTGCAGACGATGTGTGAGGGCGGAGGCATGGCCAACGCCACCATTCTTGAGCTGCTCGGCTGATCTGGTTGCCCGTAGGGGTGACTGCATCGCACGTCGGGCGTCGCAATGAGCCAGAGGGTGGCGAGCGGCCGGGGCTGATTGACACGACTTGCCGTCCAGCCGGATAGTCCCGAGGTCGTTCCCGCACCGGGCGGCCGCTCGGTGCTTTCGTACATGGAGGTACGTATGTCCGAGACCGTGTCCACCGCCCCCTACCTGGGTGATCTGCTTCAGGACGCTCCGACGAACTGGGGGAAGTGGGGGGCCGACGACGAGATCGGGGCGCTGAACTACCTCGGGCCCGAGCAGGCGCTGGCGGCCACTCGGTCGGTGCGCTCGGGCAAGGTCTTCACCCTTCAGCGGCTGATCGGCGACCCCAAGGGCGACCCCGTATGGCCGGGGCGCACCCCTGCCGAGCGGACCCAGATCCTCGACGAGTCGAGCTGGGACGGGGAGCAGGCGCCCGCCTTCCCGGGTGGCTTGCACTACGCCGACGACAAGATCAACGCTTTCTTGCAGGGCTCGACGCAGTACGACGCCCTGGGCCACGTCTGGTACGACGGCAAGCTCTACAACGGTTTCGACGCCCGGACGACCGTGGGCGGGCTGGAGAAGGCCAGCGTCGAGCCTGTTGCCCAGCGCGGCGTGGTCGGCCGGGGGGTGCTGCTGGACATGGCGCGCTACCGCGGCAAGGACAACCTCGATGCCGCCGAGACCTTCACCCACGAGGACCTCATGGCCTGCGCCGAGCAGCAGGGAATCACCATCAACAAGCGCGACGTGCTGCTCATCCGAACGAACTTCCTCAAGCTGTTCTTCGACCTGGGCGACGCGTTCTACGAGGACTTCTGCGAGCCCGGCCTGGTCTACAGCCCTGAGCTGGTGCAGTGGTTCCAGGACATGGAGATCCCCAACCTGGTCACCGACACCATCGCGAACGAGATCACCACCGACCCGTCGACGGGCGTGGCACTGACCCTGCACAACGCGCTCATGCGCAACCTCGGCGTGCTGTTCACCGAGATCTGCGACCTCGAGCTGCTGGCACAAGACTGCGCCGCCGACGGACAGTGGGACTTCATGTACACCGCAGCGCCGCTCAAGGTGGCAAAGGCAAGCGGCTCGCCGGTCAACCCGGTCGCCATCAAGTAAGCCGCCATCAGATGGCCCCGAGCGAGATCGGACCCTGTCCCGGCCGACCTCGCCCCGCACAGGGCCCGGGCGCAGTCACCGGCACACTTCCCGGGCACAGCACAACCCCACCCAAAATGGCCCCGCGAGGTGGAGGACGTGCTGTACCAGCACCCGGCCGTGCGCGAGACCGGAGTCGTCGGAGTGGCGGACGAGTACCGCGGCGAGACGGTCAAGGCCTTCGTCAGCCTCAAGGCCGGGGCCAGCGTCACCCCCGAGGAGCTCATCGCCTTCTGCCGCGAGCGGATGGCGGCGTACAAGTACCCGCGCCAGGTCGAGATCGTCGACGAGATCCCCAAGACGGTGACGGGCAAGGTGCTGCGCCGCGAGCTCCGGGACAAAGAGGCGGGGGCGCAACCCTCCGGCTGAAGGGGGGCGGGCTTGTGGCAGAAGGGCCGATCAACGGGAGCTCGAACAGGAGGCGCGGATGGATCGGGTTGCGCTCATCACCGGTGGCGCAAGCGGGATCGGCTTGGCCGTTGCCCGCGCGCTGAGTTCGCAGGGAGCCAGGGTGGTGCTCGCCGACCGTGACGAGGGGACCGGCCGCGTCGCTGCGGAGGACGTAGGCGGCGTGTTCGTCCACGCCGACGTCCGCGACCCGGCTTCGGTGCAGCAGGCGGTGGACGCAGCAGAGCGCGAGCCCGGACGGCTCGATCTTGTGGTCCTCAATGCCGGCATCACCACCGGCGAGACGCCGATCGACCAGTTGGACCTCGAGCGTTACCGCACCATCGTCGGGGTGAACGTCGACGGCGTGGTGTTCGGGATCCAGTCGGCGTTGCCCGCGCTGCGTCGCGGGGGCGGGGGCGCCATCGTTGTGACCGCCTCGTTGTCCGGCCTCACCCCATACCCGCAGGATCCGGTGTACTCGATGACCAAGCATGCGGTCGTCGGCCTCACCCGGTCTCTCGCCCAGCCGCTGGCAGCAGAGGGCATTATCGTCAACTGCATCTGCCCCGGATTCGTCTCCACGCCATTGATCGACGATTACCGCGGCCGCTTCGCCGACCAGGGGCTGCCGCTGCTGGAGCCAGATGACATCGCGGCAGCAGTCCTGGCTGCAGCGAGCAGCAGCGAGTCCGGGCAGGCGTGGGTCTGCCAACCCGGGCGTACCGCCGAGCCCTATCGCTTCCGCGGCGTCCCCGGCCCGGTCGGCGCATAGCCGGGGATTGCGCTCGGCACTGGATGCGAGCTCGCGATTCGGGTCGGCCCGCGGTCCTGAGCCACGCGGGTAAGCCACCGCAAAGCGAACTTGTTCGTAACGAACGTGTTCGCTGCAGTGAACCCGTGGCCACCGCCGCTCGAACTCGAGCCAGCCGACGAGAACGCCCCGCCAAGCCTGCCCTGACCCGGGAGGGCATCATCGCGTCTGCGGTCCAGGTGCTACGGGCGGAGGGCCTGGAACGCGTCACGATGCGGCGGCTGGCGCAGGAGCTCGACACTGGCCCGGCCTCGCTGTACGTGTACGTCCGAAACACCGTCGAGCTGCATGCCGCCGTGCTGGACGAGCTGCTCGGTGCGGTCGACCTATCGCCGGTCGCATCGGACGGCGACTGGCGCGAGCGGCTCGTGCAGGTCCTGAACTCCTACACCGAGGTGCTGTTCGACAACCTCGGCCTGGCACAGTCCGCGCTCGTCGGCCGGCCGTCCGGGCCGCGCTACAAAAACCTGCTCGAGGCGGTGCTGACACTGCTCAGTGAGGGCGGCGTCCCCGATGACCGCGCGGCGTGGGCCGTCGACCTGCTGCTTCAGGTGGCGACGGCAACGGCGGCCGAGCACGGAACCCGCCAGCGCGGGATCGATTCCGACGACGAGGAGGACGCCCTCGAAGCGGCGTTGCGCCAGGTGTCACCCGATGCCCACCCGCACATCGCGGCGCTCGGCACGGAACTGCTGTCTAGACCGGGCCGAGACCGTCTCACCTGGGCCTTCATGGTGATCCTCAACGGCATCGGGCACACGCCTCGTCCCGGTCGTACTGCGGACAGGTACCAGCCGTAGGGCGCGGCTAGGCCACCCCCGAGGCGGCACCGCCACCGAATAGTTCTGCCCCGACAGGGGCCGGCACGTGCCGGTCACCTCATCCCGTGGTGCCCTCACGCACCGCCCCACCACCAGATCTGGAGACCGGCATGACCTCACCGCCTGCCACGACACCTACGGCAACACCTATGACGACATCTACGACGGCACCGGCTGCGGGACCCTCAGGCCTCGCGGCCGGGCCACATCCCGGCGACGGCTCAACCGCGGTCACGACCTCCGAGGTAAGTGGCCGGCTGACCACGCGCCTACGCCTGATCCTGGCCGTCGTGCTCGTGGCCGACGTTCTCGACCTCATGGACTCGACCATCACGAACATCGCCGCGCCGTCGATCGTGCGTGAGTCGGGGGCGGTGAGTCCCTGTCAAGTGGCTGGGCGCCAGCTACGCCCTGGCCATGGGTGTCCTGCTGGTGGTCGGTGGCCGGCTCGGTGACCGGTACGGCAAGCGGCGGCTCTTCCTGACCGGCATCACCGGCTTCACCGCTGCGTCGGCTGTGTGCGGGCTAGCCGTCGACCCGATCATGCTGATTGCCGGTCGGCTGGTGCAGGGCGGCTTCGGGGCCTTGCTGATCCCGCAGGGCATCGGCATCCTCATCGCCACGTTCTCCCGGCAGCAGATACCGCGAGCGGTCAGCGCGTTCGGACCCGTCATGGGCGGCTCAGCCGTGCTCGGACCGCTGGTGGCCGGCTTCATCATTGACGCCGATGTTGCCGGCCTGTCATGGCGGCCCGTGTTCCTGATCAACATCGTCCTGGGTGCCGTCGGACTCGTCGCCGCAGTGAAGCTGCTTCCCGTCGATGAGCCGGTGAGCGACGTCCCGATCGATGGGCTCGGCGCCGGGCTGCTGGGTGCCAGCATGTTCGGCCTGATGTACGGGCTCATCGAAGGCTCCACTGCGGGCTGGACAGCCATGCCGATTCTGAGCCTGGTCGCGGGGGCCGTGCTGCTCGCCGGGTTCGGCGTCCGGCAGCGGGGGGCGACCGAACCGCTGATCCTGCCGTCGCTGCTCACCAATCGGGGGTTCACATCCGGCCTACTGCTCGGTCTGGCCTTCTTCGCCGCCGTGAACGGACTGGCCTACGTTGTCTCGCTGTTCTTCCAGACAGCGCTCGGTCTCACCCCGTCGTCGGCAGCGCTCGCGATCGCGCCACTCATGGTCGGCATCATCGGCGCGTCCTTCGTGTGCCGGCCGCTGATCGAGAAGCTCGGACGGCTCCTCGTGATCATCGGCCTCGCCGTAACGCTGGCCGGCACCGTCGGCTGTGGACCACCGTCCTCGCGCAGGGACCGGCGCGGGCGCGTGGGCACTCGCTCCATCACTGGGCGTTCTCGGTGTCGGTATGGGTGCCTGCTTCAGCAGCATCTACGACGTCGCGATCGCAGACGTCGCACCAGGGGAGGCCGGCAGCGCCAGCGGAGCGCTCAGCGCCGTTCAGCAACTCGCCGCAGCCACCGGCTCAGCGGTGGTCACCACGGTCTACTTCTCGCAACAGACCCGCCATGGGGCGGCGCACGCCATGACGGTCAGTGTGGGCGTGGTCGGCGCGATCGCCGCGCTCTGCCTCGGCCTGGTCTGGCTGCTCCCCAAGAAGCCCCCAGCAGACGAGCACTGAGAAGGGGCACGGCAAGGGATCGGGGCCGCCTGAGCGACACATCGTGAACGCTGCGGTCGGTTCACCAGGAGCTGCGGCGGCTAGTGGATCGGGTTGTGTCGATAGACGACGCAAGCAGATCGCCAACTGTGCGCTTGCGCCCCTTCGAGCTGCAGCAAACGATCGGGATGTGTCTGCGGCGAGGCTCTGGCGGGTGTACTCGAAGGTCTTTACGCGTGCGCTGAGACGGTGCCAGGATGCCGACGTCATGGGGTATGTCGCAACGACGATCCGCAAGGGGACCAGATGCCGTTCGAGGAAGTGGCAAACCTCGACGAGATCGAGGTCGGCGAGACGCTGCTGGTGGAGCTTGCCGAGCCGGTCTGCCTGATCCGGCTCGACGAGCAGGATGTGCGGGCCATCCACAACACGTGCAGCCACCAGCAGCAACCGCTCAACGAGGGCACGGTCGAGGACGACGACAGCCTGGTCTGCGCTGCCCACGCAGCGAGGTTCAACCTGACCACGGGCGAGTCGATCGGCATCCCCGAGGTCGCGACGATTCCCGTCTACGCCTGCAAGGTCGAGAACGGGAGCGTGCTGGTCGACCTCGACCAGCAGCTGAACGACGCCGTTCCCAGCTGACTGCTGCCGCTAGCAGCGCCGTCAACACCCCTGCTGTTGCCGCCGCGCCGGCGCGGGTCGAGACTGCGATGGCGGCCCGACTGGTCCGCCCGGCGCGAGGAGTCCTGCATGCCCCAGGCCACCGTCAACGGCACAACCCTTACCTACAGCGACGACGGGCCGCGTGACGCTCCCGTCCTGCTGTTCAGCCACTCACTGTTCTTTGATTCGGCCATGTTCCACCAGCAGGTTGCCGACTTCAGGGACCGCTACCGGGTCATCTGCTACGACCACCGGGGCCAGGGAGCCAGCAGCCGGGCATCGCTCGAGCAGCTGGACATGGACACCCTGGCCGACGATGCAAGCGCGCTGCTGGAGCATCTCGACGCCGGTCCGGCGCACGTGCTCGGCAACTCGATGGGCGGGTTCATCGCGCTCCGACTGGCCGCTCGTCGCCCGGACTTGGTACTGTCCGCGGTCGTGATGGGCAGCTCAGCCGAGGCCGAGGGGAAGATTGCGGAGTTCGACCCGCTGGTGAGCGCCATGCGCGAGCAGGGCACCGAGCCGGTCATCGACACCCTGATGTGGATCATGTTCGGCGACGACATCCTGGCCGACCCGGAGCGGGCTGACGTCACCGGCCACTGGCGGACCAAAATGCTCGGACTCGACCGTGGCATCGCCGACTGCGCCTACCAGGTCGTCCACCGCAGTCCGGTGCTGGACGAACTGTCGTCGTGCACCGTCCCCGTTCTGGCGATCATCGGCGAGCAGGACCATGCCTACTCCATGGCCAACAACGAGGCGATCATCAAGGCGGTCAAAGACGGCCGGCTCGTCGTCCTTCCCGGGGCCGGCCACTCCATCGCTCTTGAGCAGCCGGGGCCGGTCAACGCCGCGATCAAGCAGCACCTGGCGGCCGCCAGCGGGTGAGGCGCGAGAGTCAGCCCCCTGCCATGGCGCCGATCACCAGGAAGGGTTCCCTGCCTTCCGCGACGGCGTCGGGCAGGGGGGCGTCGGGCAAGTCGTGGGACAGGTCCTGTTCGCAGGCGAAGAACCGGACGAACGCCCGCCGCTGGCCGGTACCCGCGTCGCGCATGGTGCCGCGCAGCATTGGGTAGCGCTGCTCCACCGCATCCAACACGGCCCGCTGGGTGGGCACGCACTGCACCGACAGCTCGCGCTCGCAGTGGGCGAGCTGCCGAAGGTGTGCCGGCAGCACGACCCGGATCACGGCAGCGTCTGCGCTTCCACCGACAGCACGGCAGGAAGGTCACGCACGATGGGAGCCCAGGAGTCGCCGGAGTCGGCTGAGCCGTACACCTGGCC
>JAABVA010000865.1_pt1 | contig 34982 bp, 39 predicted proteins | sample 5560331 | NCBI WGS metagenome assembly JAABVA01 (sample SAMN12812661, study PRJNA571458) | rock metagenome | isolation source: Antarctica rocks | place: Antarctica: Victoria Land, Mt New Zealand sud | collected 2016-01-07 | reverse complement strand
AATACGCCCCCATTGGTCGTCGCGCAGCCCGTAACGTCGCATCGGTCAGCTCCACAGTGGCTGACCCCTACGAATCGAAAAACGCCTCGCGCCGGAAGCCCCTAAATGACGACACGCCCTAGTCGGCATCGTCCTGGTCGGCGCGTATTTGGTGCTGGCGGTCAATTCGGAAGCCGTCAAGCGCGCAGCGTACGACTATTCCCGGCGGTTGCTCGACGCCGCCCAGTCCTTGCAGGCCACATCTCAAAGAGGGACCGGCAGCAAGCCCAAACCCCAGCCGACGACCTAGACTTCCACCTTGGTTGCAAACGGCTCGGGAATTGACGGGCTCCAGCCGGAACGCAATTCCCGTCCGTAAAAATGTGTTTTGGATCCTCCACGGGTGGCATGCACCGGGTAGCCGCGGCGCTGAAAAGCATTCTTGACCTGGCCGCGCGGATAGTCCGGCTGATCGCTGCCCACGGAGCAGAAGGCCGTTCCATACACCGCGCCTTCTGCCATGCGACCACCGAGCCAACGATCCAGTATAGCGGGCGTGACGTTCCTCCGACTGCCATGGTGTGGCACCTGGACAAATCTTGGCGGCTTAAGCAGACCGAGGATGCTGGCGTAATCAGCCGCTTCGTTCAGCCCCCCGGGTCCCGCATCCGAAGTCAGTAAAATACTCTGACCGTCGATGACGGCGTGCTGAACAATGGAGGTTTCATTTGAGGCCGAAGTCGGTTCTGGGTTGTTCGACAAAGTCTCGAAGTCCCAGCGCTCATCGAGCCATGATTTTACCGCCTCGACCAGAGCCTTGTACAAAAGACCCGCCCGGGTTTCGCGGTACGATGTCGGTGTTTTATCAAGATCATGGATCAGGTTGACATAGCGCTGCCGCGACGGTGCTAGAATGCGAAACAGTCCGACCGTCGCGCCCTGAAAGGCCTCATGGACCTGGGTGCCCTGGGCGAGCGCCAGTTGCTCAAGCTGCACGAGATAGGGGTGCATCTCACGCATCTTCTGGATCAGGCCGTCCAGCGTGTAGTTGCCGTGGAAGTGGGGCAAGACTTCGGCCGCGTATAGCCATGGCCGGTTCATCCAGAGATGCTTGACGGGAAAGCGTTTCATGACGCCGATGAGTCCCGTCGCATGGTCGTTGTCAGCATGCGAGAGGACCATGTGATTGATGTGGTAGTGCCAGCCGTACTGGGTCCCAATGTGGTTGATGATCGTCTGCGCGGTATCAGCGTACCCGCCGTCCACAACATGAAGATAGTAACCCTGGTCGTCGCCGTAACGAATGCAGATCGCGTCTCCGTTGCTGGTGCCAACGGGGAGAAAGTCAATTTCGTACATTGTCGTTCCGATTTGGAGAGGAAGGCTGCAATCAGTACGCGACTTTGAACGTCGGGCTGTCCTGTGGCCGCGTCCGCCGATGATCGTAGATGCGGGTTGTCGCGATGTTCGCGTGGCCGAGCCACTCCTGCACCTTGGCGATGTCGGCCTGATGGTCGAGTGCGTTGGTCGCGGCCGTCGCTCGGAGCGCGTGGGCGCCAATCTCAAACCCAAGCTGCGCGGAATAGGCCCGCACCAGCTTGTAAACGCCGTCGGCTGTGATTGCCCGCTCGAGCCGACCGGTACGGTTGTTGCGGACCGGACGGAATAGCGCGCCGGTCTCATCGGCGCCGTGCCCGGCCGCCTCCAGATAATCGTGCACGACCGCGTTGGTCCCGGGGTGCAGCGGCAGGTAGCGCGTCTTGCCGCCCTTGCCGGACACGCGCAGATGCGGCACGCCTTTGCGTGCGTGCCGGAAATCCCGCACCTTCAGCTTGCAAAGCTCCTCGCGCCGCAACGCGTGGTAGAGAAGCGTCGAGAGGATCGCGCGGTCGCGCTTGCTCTTGACGGTATCGGCAGCGGGCGCGGCCAGCAGCTCGCGGGCCTGATGATCGCCAAGTGCCGGCGTCTTGCCTTCGCCGCTCTCCGTCTTGGGCCGCTCGACGCCTTTGACCGGGTTATGGGTGACGGCGTTCTTCTCGCACAAAAATTCGAACAGCGAGGACAAGGAGGCCAGCCGATGCCGGATGGTGGGGCCGCCAAGCCCGCGCCGCACCAGGTCGTCGCGCCATGCAATAAGGTGGGCGCGGGTGACGGTGCGGAACTCCTCCGGCCGGGCAATGCCGGTGAATTGGGTAAAGTCACGCACTGCGTTCTCATAGGCACGCCGGGTGCTCGGGTTGCTAAGATTGGCAAACCACTCGACCTCGGGTGGCACGTCGGCCAAGCGGTGAAACTCGGCCGCGGTCAACAGCCTGTTACCGGGAATGATTTGGACGGGAAGCTGGTCGGCGATCATGGGCTTTCGTCTCTGTCGATCGTCTTCTCGTAGAAGATCTCGTACGGACGAAAACCGGAGCGTTCGTAGCTGGCCTGTGCCGACGTGTTCACCGCGAGAGAATTTATCCGCAAACGCCGGACACCGGCACGGTGGAAGAATTCCTCAAACCCCTCCAGCAGCTGCGTCGCGATCTGCTGTCCTCGGAAGGCGGGCATGACGCAGATATCAGAGATGTAGCCAAAGCGATTGGAGTCGGATGTCTCGGCAATATTGTCGGTCTGCTCGATCCATCCCGCGGCAAAGCCGAGAAAGCAGCCGGCACGCTCCGCCACCAGCACGACACCCTTCGTCTCGGCTTGATGCTGCATCCAATCGAGATAGGTGTCCGCGACCTGCTCGCCAGGCAGTCGCGTGGGATGACGCGAGCGCTCATAGCCCTGGAGCTCAATGATGGCGACGCGCAGGTCTGGTCGGTCAGGTGGGCCGGCGGGACGAATGACGAGCGGGTCGATCATGCGGGAGATCTTATTCTTGATAAAATCTGTTATCAAGAGTGGAAGGGGGCTCGGGCAGGGGGCTCTGGAGCGCGCGTCGGCCGGCGCGAGCCGACGGCATCAACCGGGATCGAGGCGCGCCCGGCCCCGATCATGAAACTTTGGTTAGGTGTGGCGGCGCGCAATGATGAGCGGTCCGACGCGCAATCGAGGGCCGTTTCCGGCGCACTTTCGTTGAGACTCTTTGGCGTGACCGACGCATGCTTTGGGAGACCGAGCGCACGATCGCTGAGACGGACGCGAGACTCGGCGAACCGGCGCGCGCTCACGGAGACGGATCACGTTGGCAACCCGGCGGCTCGCATTCGTCCATGAGTTCCTGCGACCGGCCGGGGTCGAGATCCCCGCGCAGGAGTTTGCGGATCTCGGCGGGCTTGGCGTCGAACTGCTCGACGGGGCTTTTCAGTCGTAGCTGTTGCGGGTCAGCGGCGGCTCGAGGTCGTCGATCTGCCGGGACCGGATCGCGTCGACCACGCCGGCGTCGACGGGCTTGGCGCCGATCTCGAAGCCGGCCTCGAAGGCGCGCACGAGGTGCTGGCCGATCTGGAGCGGCGTTTTCAGCTTCGCCGCGAGCAACGTCGCGCCGCCGAGTGCGGGTACTGACCTCCGGCTAAGCCGCCTTCGACCCCTCGACGGCCCTCGGCGCGAAAGCGTACTCGGTCCCCAGATGAGCAGGCTCTCCAGTATTGGGCGCAGCGTCTGGCCACGTTCCGTCAGGCTGTATTCGACACGCGGCGGAACCTCCGCGAACACGACCCAGGCGATCAGTCCGTCGGCTTCCAGCTCGCGGAGCTGCTGGGTCAGCGTGCGCTGGGTGATCTTGCACAGCAGCCGCCGAAGCTCGCCAAAGCGCAGCGTGCCGCCGAGCAGCCGGTACAGAATCACGCTCTTCCACTTGCCGCCCATCCGGTCGAGCGTCGCCTCCATGGGACAGTCGACCGGGCTCCGGTGACGCTGCTTGCGCATAGTATCCAATCCGTACCTACAGACCAGTTTACTGCCTACTTTGCGGAACGCCTGCAAGCCGGTAGGACGCCGACGTCAACGCAGGAGCCGCCCGTGACCGCCATGACCGAACCCGAGATGCGCTGGCTGCTGCTGACGATCGCGTGGACGGGGCTCCTGTGGATCCCGTACATCGCGCAGCTTATGGTCCAGCTGGGCCCGGTCGCGGCGGTGTGGGACCCGACCGGCGCGCACCCGCACGAGGCGGCGTGGGCGCTGCGGGCGAAGCGGGCGCACTACAACGCCGTCGAGAACCTCGTGCTGTTTGCCCCGCTGGTGCTGATGATCCACGAGGCGCAGCTCGGCGACGGGCGGACGGCAACGGCGTGCGCGGTCTACTTTGCGGCGCGCGTCGCGCATTACGTGATCCATGTCGCGGCGGTCCCGGTCCTGCGCACGCTCGCGTTCCTGGTCGCGTGGGGGGCGACGGCGGTGCTGGCGCTGCGGGTGGTCGGGTGGGTGTGAGGCGTTGAACGGGTCCTTCCTTCCGAGCGCGCTCTGGGCGACGGCGGCCCTGAAGCACGCGAACAGGCCGAGGAGAAGCGACGTCAGCAGGCCGGACCGGCCGCGTGTTGTGAGTCTGGGGTCACTCAAGTCAAGCGCCGCCGCTCAGCCCGTCGACGATCGCGCTCACAAACTCCCTGGCGATGTGCCCATCGGGATCGAGCTTCGGGTTAAAGATCGTGATCGTGATGCCTCTCGCCCGCCCGCTCCCGATCGCGACGCGCAGGGCAGCGGTAAGTTCGAGAAACGACAAACCGTCGGGAAGACGGTAGTCGACGGCCGGCATGATGGCGTTATCGAGCACGTCAGCGTCGAGGTGGATCCAAAACCCATCGAGGTCTGGCCGGGTGACCCGCCTCATCATTTCATTCGCGGCACGATCCATGCCGATCCGACGAACGGCCGGAAGCTCGATCAGCTCGATCGCGGTGTTCTCGATCCGTTGGCTACCGTTCTCTTCGGCATCCTTCGCATCTCGCCGGCCGAGCACCGCGACGTCCGCCTCGTGGACCAAGGGGTGATGGCCCTCGAAGGCGGTGACGATCGCCGGGCCGTGACCGGTGGCGAATGCCAGGTCCATCGACGCCGCCTCGCCATTGGGCTCGGCCTCGGGTTGGTAGAAGTCGGCGTGCCCGTCAAGAAATAGCAGCCCGGGACGCCCCTCCCGCCGCAGCGCCAAGAGGCCGCCCAGCAGGATCGAGCAGTCGCCGCCGAGCACGACGGGAAACTCGCCAGCGCTCAGCACAGCGCCGACGGCGTCGGCGAGCTGGGGTGTGTAGGTGGCGATCCCGCGCGCGTTGAGCACGCGGGTCGCGGGGTCGATCTTCGGGTCAAACGGCGGCGGCTCGACCCGGCCCGCGCGGTACGCGCCGAGCCGATCGGCCAAACCGGCATTCAGCAGGGCTTCGGGCAGCTGCTCCACCCCCTTGGGAAACAGGCCCAAGATCGAAGGCGCCTCGATGATCGCGAAACGGCGGATGCGCGGCGACGCAGTTCCATCGCTCATAGGGACCTCTTTTCCAAACGCCGGCGTGGGGGTCGTGATTGCGCTCAGGCTTATCGCCATCACCGGTGAAATCGGCCCAATGTTGCAAGAAGTCTTCTCTCTGGGCATCCCTGTCAGCGTCCCCCGCTCAGCACGACTATAAGGAAAACGGCCGTTTTCTTGGCATTTGCTTCTGTTCAGGGTTCCGCTGAAAGGGCATCAGGCAGCGGCAAACCGCGCGGCGACACCGGCGTGCTCTGCACGATGCTGGTCGTGGTCTGGCCAAAGGCTAGGAACTGGTCCAGCACCTCGTCGAGTTGGTCCAACCCCGGCAAGTGTACCTTCATCACGAAGCAATCCTCACCGGTGACGCGATGACACTCCACCACTTGCGGCAGCCGCCGCGCCAGTTCGGCGACTTTGGGCAGTTGCCCCGGCGCCGGCCGCACCCGCACAAAGGCGCACACCGCGTAGCCAAGGGCAGCCGGATCCAGGTCCAGCCTGTAGCCTGCGATCACCCCCGCTTCTTCAAGCCGCAAGACACGCTCGCGGACAGCGGGCGCCGACATGCCGACGCACCGTGCCAGTTCGGAGGTGCCTATGCGCGGATTATCGCGAAGCCGCTGCAGCAGTTCTACATTGCGGCGGTGACGTAGCAATTCTGAGACTTGAAGGTGCAAGAGCCAACTTCCTTGCTGATCTGAATGCAATATCAGCATACCGCCTTCAGGTCGGCATTCACAGCTTCAACGTTGGTGTGCCACGTTTTGGCATGAGCTCCAGCACCCGTTCCCCCGCAAACAGCCCGACACCTTCGCTCGCCGACCGGGTGCCGCCGCACGCCTTTTTCCTGGTCAGCGCAGTATTCCACTATCTCGGTCCGTCTTTCGCCGTGCTTCTGTTCACACGCATTGCGCCCTCCGGGGTCGCCTGGCTGCGCATCGCGAGCGCGGGGCTGGTATTCGCGCTGTGGCGCCAGCCTTGGCGGTTCCTTGCCGCCCTGCCGCGGCGGGACCAGGCCGTCGTCGCGGCACTCGGCATCGTGCTGGCCGTCATGAATACGGCCTTCTACGAGGCGATCGCCCGACTGCCGCTCGCCACCGTGGGCGCGATCGAGTTCCTCGGCCCGATCCTGGTGGCCGCCGCGGGTGCGCGCACCTGGCGCAATGCCGCCGCGCTCTTCTTAGCAGTCGCAGGCGTATACGTGCTGACCGACGTGAGGATCGTCAGCGAGACGCTGGGCTACGTGTTTGCCTTCGCTAACTGCGTGCTGTTCGTGCTCTACATTCTGCTCGGCCATCGCATTGCGTCGAGTGGCGGGGGAACGTCCGGCATCGATCGGCTCGGCGCCGCCATGCTAATCGCGTCTGTGGCCGCGCTGCCGATCGGCCTTCGCAGCGCGCTGCCTGCCTTCGGCGACCCGCTGCTCCTGGCAGCTGCGGTCGGCGTGGGCGTGTCCTCGTCGGTGATTCCCTACGTGTGCGACCAGCTTGCCATGAGCCGGCTGCCACGCGCGACCTTCGCTTTGCTGCTCTCGCTGCTGCCTGCAACCGCAACCGCGATCGGGTTCCTCGTGCTTGACCAGGTGCCGACGACGGCAGAACTCGTGGGCATCGCGCTGGTCATTGGCGGCGTCGCCCTGCATCAATCCCGAACGTAGCGCCCATCATCAGACAACCCATCGAACTCGGCAGCGGATGTGTGAGGATTTGGCGCGGATCGTCGCCACAGTCCCATACGGCCGTTCCCCACCGGGTTTGCCACATTGGGGTAGACCTCAACGAGGCGTGCTGCGGCTACGCGGGGCGAGTAGGCGGTGCTTCCGCGTCACACGGGACTGAAGGCAGGGATCGCAACGCCCTGCGTCTCGTATGCCTTGCGAGCATGATCCGTATCCGCCACGGCGCTCATGCAGGCGTACAACCGCGGCGTATCACGTGCAAAGTCGAATTTGCTCGCCCACCAACCCGCGATCATAAAGACGTAGATGTCAGCGATGCTGAGGGTCTCACCCGACAAGAAGGGACCTGTCATTCCCTGGTCGGTCGCCCTGAATGCCGCTTCGAGGCGCCTGCCCATCCAGGCCTGAACAGCCGCCTTCGACTGCGAGTCGTCATTGAGTGCGAACTCGGCACGCCGCCACGTCATGAAGTCAGCGTGGAGGGCTGCGGCATGGAACAGCCAGCGCAAGGCGCTCTGCCGCTCCCGCTTGCCTGTCGGCAGCAGGCGGGCGGAGGGGAAGCGTTCGGCCAAATGCAGCAGGATGGCGCCAGTCTCCGGGATGACCTCACCCTCGTCCTCAAGCACGGGTGCTGTGCAGAACGGATTGAGCTTCTGGAATGCCGGTGTCCTATGCTCGCCACGAAACAGATTGATGGTCACGAGGTCGAATGCCGCTCCGGTCGCAACGATGGCCACGTGCGGCGCTAGCCCCGATGTTCCAGGGTGCAAATGCAGGCGTAAGGTCACGACTGTGCTCCGAGTGAAATGAGAAGGCCGGTATTCATATTGCCCTTCATTCTGCTATCTGCGTGCTATGAACGTTTATCTTCGTACTATCCGACCTGCGTCTGCGCATGAACATACCGCGAAGGACCACATAGAAGGTGGGCGTGAACACCAAGCCGAATGCGGTCACCCCGAGCATGCCGAACAGCACCGCCGTGCCCAGAGATTGACGCATTTCCGCTCCGGCGCCCGTCGCGAGAGCGAGCGGCACCACGCCCAGGATGAAGGCGAACGACGTCATCAGGATCGGGCGCAGCCGGATCCGGGCGGCCAGCACCGCTGACTGCAGCGGGCTCGATCCGGCATCCTCCGTCTGCTTGGCAAATTCGACGATCAGGATGGCGTTCTTCGCCGCGAGCCCGACGAGCACAATGAATCCGATCTGTGCCAGGATGTCGACGTTCATGCCGCGCAGCAGCAGGCCGGAGACGGCTGCCAGCAGGCACATCGGCACGATCAGCACCACCGCGAGCGGCAGCGTCCAGCTCTCGTATTGCGCAGCCAGCACCAGAAAGACGAACAGCACGGATGCGCCGAAGATCAGCAGCGTCGTGTTGGCGGCGATCTTCTGCTGGTAGGCGATCTCTGTCCACGTGAAGCCAAACCCATCCGGCAGGTGCTCCGCGGCCAGCTTCTCCATGGTCGCGAGCGCCTGTCCGGAGCTGATGCCCGGAAGCGTTGATCCCTGCAGCTCGGCGGCCGGGAACAGGTTGTAGCGCGGCACCCGGTAGGGGCCGGTGACGTCCCTCAGCACGGTCACCGCCCCGATCGGCACCATCTGCCCGGCGTCGTTGCGCGTCTTCAGGTTGGCGATGTCCTGCTGGTCCTCTCGGAACCGTCCATCCGCCTGCGCGGTCACCTGGTAGGTCCGGCCAAGGTAGTTGAAGTCGTTGATGTAGGCCGAGCCGAGATAGGTCTGGAGCGCGTCGAACACCCGGTCGGAGGTGACGCCCAGCATCTGCGCCTTCACCCGGTCGATGTCGGCATACACCTTCGGCGTGCGCGTGTTGAACAGAGAGAACACGCCGACGAAGCCCGGTGTCGCATTCGCCGCTTTCGCCAGCTCCTGGGTCGCGGCTTCCAGCGCGGGCAGGCCGCGCCCACGCTTGTCCTGCACGAACATCTTGAAGCCCCCCGCCGTGCCGATGCCGCGGACGGGGGGGGGCGTGATGACGATGCTGAGCGCCGACGGCATGACCGCCAGCCGCTGCCGCAGCGTGGCCGCGATCTTCGCCTGGGTCAGCCCCGCCGCGTCCCGCTCCTCAAACGGCTTCAACCTTGCGAAGATCGCCCCGGCATTCGACGCGTTGGTGAACGTCGCCCCGTCGAACCCGGCAAACGCGACGGCGTGCTCAACGCCTGGCGTGGCCAGGATGACCTGCGTCGCCTCCTTAACGGCGGCGCTCGTCCGATCGAGCGAGCTGCCGGCCGGAAGCTGTATCGCGTCGATCAGATAGCCCTGGTCCTGCGCGGTCACGAAGCCGCTCGGCGCCTTGGCGAACTGGTATCCGGTCAGCGCGATCAGCCCGGCATAGAGGGCGAGCATGATGACCGCTGCGCGGGCCAGGCGGCCCGTCAGCCGGCCATAGTGATCGCTCAGCCAATCAAACCCTGCGTTGAACCCGCGGAAGAACGCACGGATCGGACGGAACAACATCGGTCCGCGCTTGTCATGGTTCGCAACATGCGGCTTGAACAGCAGTGCGCACAAAGCGGGGCTGAGCGTCAGCGACACGAGGCAGGAGATCACCGTCGAGGCCGCGATCGTCACCGCGAACTGGCGGAAGAACTGCCCGGCGATGCCGGAGATGAAGGCGGACGGGATGAACACCGCGCATAGCGTCAGCGCGATGGCGATAAGCGCCCCGCCAACCTCGTCCATCGTTAGGTGCGCCGCCTCGCGCGGGCTCAGCCCACGCTGCAGATTCCGCTCCACGTTCTCCACGACCACGATCGCGTCGTCCACCACGATGCCCACCGCGAGGACCAAGCCGAACAGGCTGAGATTGTTCAACGAGAACCCTGCAGCGGAAAGCACCGCGAAGGTGCCAACGAGCGAGACCGGGATCGCCACGATCGGGATGACCGACGCCCGCCAGGTCTGCAGGAACAGGACCACGACGACGACGACCAGGGCCACCGCCTCCCAGATTGTGGTCAGCACCTCGTGCACGGATTGCGCGATGAAGTCCGTCGGGTTGAACGGGATGTCGTAGCGCAGCCCGGCTGGGAAGTCCTGCGACAGGCCGGCCATCGCCGCCTTCACGCGCTCCGCCGTGGCCAGCGCGTTGCTGCCGGGCTGCTGGTAGATGATGAGCGGCACAGCGGCGCTGCCGTCGAGGTAGCCGCTCGATCCGTAATCCTGCGCGGCCAACTCGACCCGGGCGATGTCGCGTACCCTGATCGTGCGCCCGGCGGAATCGGTCTTGACCACGATGTCCTCGAACTGCGCCGGGTCCACTAGGCGCCCCAGTGTCTGCACATTGAGCTGGAATGCCCCTGGCGACGGCACCGGTGGTTGGTTTAGCAGCCCCGCCGACACCTGGACGTTCTGCGACCGCAGGGCGGCCACCACCTCGCCCGCGGTCAGGTTGCGGGCAGCGACTTTCTCCGGGTCCAGCCAGATCCGCATCGCGTAATCCCGCGCGCCGACCACGTTCACGTCGCCTACGCCGTCGATGCGGGCCAGCACGTCCTTCACCTGCAGCGTGGCGTAGTTGGAGATGTAGAGCTGGTCGCGCGAGCCGTCCGGGGAGGACAGCGTGATCAGCATCATCAGGTCGGGCGAGGCCTTCTTCACCGTCACGCCCAGCCGCTGCACCGCGTCCGGCAGGCGGGGCTGCGCGATGGCCACCCGGTTCTGCGTGAGCACCTGCGCGGTGTCGAGGTTGGTGCCCAGCTTGAACGTGACGGTGAGCGTCAGCCGTCCATCGCCCGTCGCCTGGCTGCTGATGTACAGCATGTTCTCGACGCCGTTGATCTGCTGCTCGAGCGGAGTCGCAACCGTCTCGCTGACGACCTCGGCCGAAGCGCCGGGATAGGTCGCGCTGATCTGGATCGTCGGCGGCGCGATCTCCGGGAACTGCGACACCGGCAGCGTGAGGTAGGCGACGCCGCCGACGATGGTGATGAACAGGCTCACCACGGTCGCAAAGATCGGGTGGTCGATGAAGAAATGGGTGAGCTTCATGGCGGCGGGCTCCGGCTCAGTTCTGTGAGGACTTGATCTCGCCGGAGACCGGCATCACGGCGACGCCGGGCCGCGCGCGGATGATCCCGTCGACGATCACGCGATCAGAAGCCTCGATCCCGGACCGCACCACACGCAAGCCATCCACCAGCGGACCGACCTCCACCGGCTTCGGCGTCACATGATTATCGGTCGTCACCGTCATGACGACCTTCCGTGATTGGTCGGTCGTCACGGCAGCATCCGGCACCAGCAACGCCGGATGTGGATCGGAGAGCGGGACGCGCAGCCGCCCGAACTGCCCGGGCGTCAGCACTTGCCCGGGGTTCGCGAAGGTTGCGCGGATGTGGATCGTGCCTGACCCGCGGTCGACCTGGTTGTCCAGGAAGTCGATGCGGCCGTGTCGCGTCCAGCCCTTCTCGCCGCCTACCTGAACGTCCACCGTCTGGCCGCCATCCCGTGCCAGGACGTTGCGGCGGTCCGCCGCGGCGCCCTGGTACAGGATGTAATCGGCCTCGCTCATGTCGAACCCGAACCAGATGGGATCCACCGCCACGATCGTCGCCATAAGAGTGGGCGAGGCAATGGCGCTTCCACCGCTAACCAGGTTCCCGACCGACACCTGGTGCGCCCCGATCCGGCCCGTGATCGGGGCGGTGACGCGGCTGAACTCGAGGTCCAGCTCGGCCGACCGTATCTCGGCCCGAGCGGTCGAGACCGCGGCAATGGCCGATTGCATCTGAGCCACGCGCTGATCCTGGACGCTTGCGGCGATGTAGTCGCTAGCACGGAGGGAGTTGCCGCGGGCGACATCCCTGGTCGTCTGGTTGAGTTGGGCTTCGGCGGTCGTCGCTTGCGCCTGGGACTTTTGCAGCGCGATCTCGTACGGTCGGGGGTCGATGGTGAACAGCCGGTCGCCCCTGTTGACCATCTGCCCATCGGCAAAAAGCTGCTCGGTTAGGTAACCTCCAACCCGCGGCCGGATTTCCACCACGGCGACGGCGGAGAATTGGCCAGTGAACTCCCGGTATTCGGTGATGGTCCGCTGCACCGGCGCACTCACCGTCACCTGTGGCGCGGCCGGCTGGGCACGCGTTGCCGGCGTGACCATCAGCAGGATAGCAGACGCCAAGCAGCAGGCTGCATAGTGAGACCTCATGGCTGGTCCCCTAGCCCAGCCGCCCGCAGGAGCGGTCCGGAGTCGTCCCGTCCCGGCGGCGGCCTGTGCCATGCCGATGGCATTCAGCGTTCCGAACGCGACCGAACCACAGGCCACCATCACGAGCACAGAGATCATGCTCCCGCCGTGCCGGGCCAATCCAACTTCCGCCGGCTGCCACCATAAGACGCACCACCTAACGCATTCACGGTGCGGAGGTCCTGCCGTGCTGGACCCGCTTGCTCGTGAGTTCAAGCAGCCCGTTCAGGGCCAGCACGGCTTCCTGGCCGACCTGTTCGATCAGGATAGCTTGCGCTTGCTGCCAGAGCGGGGCGGCTTGGGCGAGCCGCGCGCGCCCCGCGTCAGTGATCGTCAGCAGATGCACGCGGCGGTCCGCCGGATCGGGCACGCTCTGCACGAGGCCTGCCGCGGCAAGAGGTTTGAGATTGCGTGTGAGCGTGCTCTGATCGACGCCCACCCGCTCCGCAAGCGCGGTCTGCGACAATCCGAAGGCCCGCAGCTGAGCGCCATAAAGCTGAGCGAGCAGGCCGAACTGGGCGCCGGTCAGTCCCGTGGGCGCAATCAGAGTGTCGTACAACCGCGTAGCCTCGCGGGCTACGCGGCGGAGCCGCAGGCAGGTGCAGCCCGCCACCTCGCGGATATCCACGCCGCCGATCACCGGTCCGTGACCCGGCTCGTCGCCCAACCGGCTATTGGGCGACGCCGGACGCCCGCTCCCCTCGCCTTCCATCCCTTGCATATGCAACCTCAAAGGCCGGGCGGCAAGTCACCCAGGCCAAGCGGCCGGCACTTTGGAAGCGATCCACCCGCAGAGCGCCGCGTTGACCTTGCCTGGCCGCTCGTGCTGCATCCAATGGCCCGAGCCGATCGTCGTGTACGTGAGATTGCGGCACTTCGCCCGCATGGGACCAGCCAGGTCCGAGTACTCCGTGTCGTTCACGAAGTCATTCTGTCCGGAGAGGAAGAGGGCGGGCATCTCGATCGCGTCGGCACGCGCTTCCTGGGCGTAGCGGTCGTTGTCGGCATCGTTCATGTAGAGGGAGTTCACGCCGAAGAATCCGGTCCGTTGATAAGCCTGGACGTATGATGCCAGATCGGCGTCGTCGAGTATCGCGGGATCGAACGGCACGTCGGGCGCGGGCCGTCCGGGGCCGAACCAGCCCCCCTGCTTGCGGACGAAAGCCGTCGGGAAAGGCTTGCCGGCCTGCTCGGGATCGCCCCGGCGCATGATCACCTTGAAGAGGTTTCCCACGTTGGCCTCGAAGGACCGCCGCGCCTCGTCGAAGTGCTCGTGGTAGAACTCGACGTACTCGAACTGCCCTACCGGGAAATCCGCCGCCGGGTAGATTTTCCGGTTCACGAGCGGGATCAGCCGATCCACGCCCCGTTCGAGCGTGTCATAGGGAACACAGAGCGCGGCGACGGCGTGGCACCGGTCAGGGTGGTGCCGGGCGATGTTCCAAGCCACGGCCGCGCCCCAGTCGTGCCCGACCCAGACCGCGCGCTCGATGCCGAGCGCGTCGGCGAATTCGATCATGTCGCGCACGATCTCGCGCTGGGCGTAGGCGGCGTAGGCGTCGTAGGCGGCGGACTGGCCGCAGCCCCTGAGGTCCGGGGCGACGACGCGGAAGCCGAGCCGCGGCAGCGCCTCGATCTGGTGGCGCCAAGCGAGCGCGATCTCGGGCCAGCCGTGAATGAGGATGACGGCGGGGCCGCTTTTCGGGCCTGCGTCTAAATAGAAGCTCGCGTGCCTGGCGCTCCGGGCGAACTGGCCCGGCAAGCCGCTCGTGTTGCTGCTGGCCATCTCTCGAGTCCCTCCTTCGTCGCGCCCGGCGGCGTCGGCTCCGAGCGCAGGGCCAGCGGCGAGCGCCGGTCCGGCCGCGATCGCGGCGAGGCCCGTAGCTTTGAGAAGATGTCTGCGCTCCATCGCTTCCTCCCGATTTGGTGGCGTCACCTGCCAGCGCCTGGCACGTCCGCCTTCTCGAGTAACTTGCATATACAAGCATTATGGCGGACGGTAGGCAAGCTTGCCGACATTGCCCAGGAGTCTCCATGCCGAACGAGGCTACAATCGCCGCCGATGCCGGCCCTGCCGCTAGCGCTCGGGGTCTCCTGCCCGGATCTCTCGCCGGGGACGCGGCGGGTTCGCAGCCGACCCCCGGTGACCCGCGGGCCGCGCAGCGCGAGGCCCTCCTGCACGGGCCGGTGCTGCCGACGCTGCTGCGCCTCGGGTTGCCCACGATCGCCGTGCTGCTCGCCCAGACCGTGGTCGCAGTCGCGGAGACCTACTGGACCAGCTTCCTGGGCACGGAAGCGCTCGCCGGCGTGGCCCTCGTGTTCCCGATCCTGACCCTGATGGCCACCATGAGCAACGGCGGCATCGGCGGCGGCGTTTCCTCGGCCGTGGCGCGCGCGGTCGGCGCCGGGCGGCGCGAGGAGGCGGACGCGCTGCTGCGGCACGCCCTCGTGCTCGCGGTCGTCTTCGGCGCCTTATTCACGGCCGGCACGGCACTCGGGGGACGTGCGCTCTACGACGCGCTTGGCGGCAAGGGGCCGGTGCTGGACACGGCGCTGCTCTACTCGGGCTGGGTGTTCGCGGGCGCGGTCCCGATCTGGGCGGTCAACCTCCTCGCTGCGGCCCTGCGCGGTGCGGGGGAGGTCAGGCTGCCGGCGCGCGTGACGCTCGTGGGGGCCGCGGTGCTGATCCCGCTCTCGCCCGCCCTCATCTTCGGCCTCGGCCCGCTGCCGCGCATGGGCGTGGCCGGCGCCGGCCTTGCCGTCGTGCTCTACTACCTGGGCGCGCTCGCCGCGTTGATGCGCCACGTCGCGCGCGGGCATGGCGCGTTGACGCTGCGGCCAGGGCCGCTACGCCGGTCGGGGTTCGGCGCCATCCTCGGTGTGGGCCTCGTCTCGGCACTCGGCACCTTGATGGCCAACCTCACCACCGTGCTCGTGACGGGCGCGGTCGGCTTGGTCGGCGGTGCGGACGCGCTCGCCGGCTACGGCGTCGCGTCGCGCCTCGACTGGCTGCTGATCCCGCTGCTCTTCGGCCTGGGGACCGCCGTCCTCACCATGGTGGGCGTCGCGACCGGCGCCGGCCGACATGCCCGTGCTCGCCGGGTCGCGTGGACGGCCGCGGGCCTCGCCGCAGGCGCCACCGAGGCGATCGGTCTCGCCGCCGCGATCTTCCCCAACGCCTGGATGGGCCTCTTCAGCACCGACCCGGCGGTGGTGCAGGCGGGCGCACAGTATTTGCGGATCGTCGCGCCGCTCTACGGCGCCGTGGGTGTTGGCATGGTGCTCTACTTCGCGCGCCAGGGCATGGGCCGAATGCTCTGGCCCTTCCTGGCCGGGGCGACGCGGCTCATCGTCGCGGGCGGAGGCGCGTGGCTGCTGGTCCGCGGCGGCGCTGGGCTGGCCTCGATCTTCGCCATGGCCGCCACCGCCTCCGCCCTGTTTGGGCTGCTGAACGCCGCCGGTCTCCTGCTGGCGCGGCCAGCCGATGCGGGCGAGCGTACCGCGCGAGCCCTACGAGCGCGGGATGAGAAATCATATTGACAGCGCCAATCTCCTCGGAGCAACGTGGTTGACAGTGTCAACCAGGAGGTTCCCGGAATGTCTTCTCTAGGCCCGGGGTTGGTCGCGGCGGCCTGCTTGGGCTTCATGCCCATCGCCGCCGCGGCGTCCGACATCGTGGTCGCCGTGAGCGGCATCACCTCCGACACCGGCGAGATCGGCTGCGCGCTCTTCGGGACGCAGCGCGGCTTCCCGCTCGATACCAGCGCCGCGGTGACGCAGTGGCGCCATGCCGACCGGGGCGGCGTCACGTGCCGCTTCGAGCGGCTGAACCCAGGATCCTACGCGGTCGCCGTCGGGCACGACCTCAACGGCAATCACCGCACCGACACGAACTGGCTCGGCATCCCCACCGAGCCGTGGGGCGTGTCGAATAATTTGCGTCCTACGCTGCGCGCCCCGCGCTTCGAGGAGGCCGCCGTGCAGCTCGCTGCGGGCGCCGCGGTGACGATCAACGTCCGGGTCGCGCCATGACTGAGAGCCGTCACCGAGTCCTCTCAACCCGGCGGGCGCAGCGGCTGCACGCCCGCTACGGTCCCTGGGCGGTCGTCACAGGTGCCTCCTCCGGAATCGGCCGCGAGATGGCGCTCCAACTCGCCGGGGCCGGGCTGAACGTCGTCCTCGTAGCCCGCGACCGCGACGCGCTCGACGCTTTGGCATCCGAAATCGAGGCCCGGCATGGCGTCGAGGCACGCGTCACCGCCGCCGACCTCGCGACGCGCTCCGGTGTGGGGGCGACCGAGGAAGCGTCCCAGCACCTTGACGTCGGACTGTTGGTCGCCGCCGCAGGATTCGGGACCTCCGGCCGGTTCTTGGACGCTGAGGGCGAGCAGGAATGCGAGATGCTCGACGTGAACTGCCGCGCTGTGCTCCTGCAGAGCTTGCACTTCGGCCGCCGCTTCGCGCAGCAGGGGCGCGGCGGCATGGTGCTGATGGGCTCGCTGGTCGGGTTCCAGGGCGTGCCGCGGGCCGCGCACTACGCCGCCACCAAGGCCTACGTGCAGTCCCTAGCCGAGGCGCTGCACGTCGAGCTGGCCCCTTGGGCGTGGACGTGCTCGCCTCCGCCCCCGGCCCAGTGCACAGCGGGTTCGCCGCGCGCGCCGACATGCAGATGAGCGCGGCGGCGCAGCCCGCCGAGGTGGCGCGAGCGACCCTCAACGCCCTCGGGCGCAAGATGACCGTCGTGCCCGGCCTCCTGTCTAAGGCGCTGACCTACTCGCTCTTGCCCTTGCCGCGGTGGGGCCGCGTCCGGATCATGCGCCGCGTGATGGCAGGGATGACGAAGCACCCTCATGGGCAAGCCGACCACCAGAAGCCGAGACCTGCGTGAGGACTGCATGCGGGAAGCGTTGGCGATCATCGAGGAAGCCGGCGTGGAGGCGCTCAGCTTGCGCGACGTCGCCCGGCGCCTCAACGTCTCTCACCAAGCGCCGTACAAGCATTTCCCCAGCCGCGATCACCTCCTCGCGGAGATCGTCGGCCGGGCGTTCACGGCCTTCGCCCGTCACCTCGACGCCAGGCCGCGGGGCGACAGCCCGCGCGAGGACCTGGCGGCGATGGGGTGGGCTTACCTGCGATACGCGACCGAGCATCCGCTGCAGTACCGCCTGATGTTCGGGACGCCTCTGCCTGACCCGGACCGGCATCCCGAGATGATGCGCAGCGCGCAGCATGCCTTCTCGCTCCTGCGCGACGGCCTGGCCCGGATCGCCACCGAGCAAGGGCCTTCGGAGGGGTCAGGGGGCGCGGCGGAGTTGGACGCGCTGTTCGTCTGGGCGACCATGCACGGGCTGGCGAGCATCCTCCATTCGCACGCGCTCGACACGCTCGGGCTGTCGGCGAGCGTCCTGGCCGACGCGATCCCCCACGCGCTGCGACGGGTCGGCGCCGCACTTCCGTTCCCGGCGGCAGGGTTGGGCGCCGGGGACGCGACGCAACTTCGGCCACCACGCTTCGAGGAGGATGAACCGTGACCGGCGGCCTGGACGAGCATCCAACCGTGAAACGGCTGCGAGCCAGAGCGGAGCAGGCCCAGATCGCCCCGGCGTCAATCGGCGCCCACGAACTGCGCGGGCTGGCGCTGGCCGCAGGTGCCGACGATTGCGGCTTCGTGCGCATCGACGACCCGGCCCTGGACGACGAACGCCCGCACGTCCTGCGCTGCTATCCTGCCACGCGGACCCTGCTCGCGTTCGTGCGCCGCATGCACCGCGAGCCGATCCGCTCGCCTGACCGGTCCGTCGCGAACCTGGAGTTCCACCACTGCGGTGGCGACGTCGATGACATCGCGCGCAAGATCGTCCGCCACCTTGAAGACAGGGGCATCGGCGCCGTCAACCCGGCAATCGCGTTCCCGATGGAGCTGGAAGCCTTCCCGGGCCGCGGCTGGATCGTGTCGCACAAGATCGTCGCCGAGGCCGCGGGCCTGGGCCGCATGGGCATCCACCGCAGCCTCATTCACCCCAAATACGGCAGCTTCGTCCTGCTCGGGACGGTCCTGGTCGGCGTCGAAGTCGACGAGGCGTCCGTGCCGCTCGACTACAATCCCTGCCTCGGATGCAAGCTTTGCGTCGCGGCCTGCCCAGTCGGCGCGCTGAAGCCGGACGGCTATTTCGATTTCTCGGCCTGCTACACGCACAACTATCAGCAATTCCTGGGCGGCTTCGTGAACTGGGTCGAGGACCTCGCCGACAGCCGTTCCGCCCGTGACTATGAAGAGCGCGTCACCTACGCCGAGACCGCCCAGCGATGGCAGAGCCTCTCATATGGGCCGAACTACAACGCGGCATACTGCATCGCGGTCTGCCCGGCCGGGGAGGACGTGATCGGCCGCTACCTGAGCGACCGCAGAGCCTTCACGGAAGAGGTCGTGCGCCCCCTGCAGCGCAAGGTCGAGCCGGTCTATGTGACAAAGGGCACCGACGCCGCGGATTATGTCGCTCGGCGCTTCCCGCACAAGCGCGTGCGCCACGTGCGGCCGAGCGGCCGGGCGACGAACGCCGCCAACTTCCTCACCGGCATGCGCCTGAGCTTCCAGCGCGGCAAGGCGGGCGAGCTCGACGCCACGTACCATTTCAGCTTCACCGGCGCCGAGCAGGCCAAGGCGACGGTGGTGATCCGCGGTCGCGCGCTCAGCATCGTGGACGGGCACGAAGGCCAGGCGGACTTGCAGGTCGTGGCCGACGCGCGGACTTGGATACGCTTCCTGAATCACGAGGTCTCCATCTTGCGGTGCCTGGCCACCCGGAAGCTCCGGCTCAAGGGACCGCCGCGCTTGCTGGTCGCGTTCGGCCGGTGCTTTCCGACGTGAGGCGATCGGGTGCCGAGGGAGGATGCCATGGCGGTTGCCACGGTCGCTCGCAAGAGCGTTGATCTCGCTGCGTGGCCCGAACTCACGGTCGTCTATCTCGGCTTCTCGGTGAAGGCCTGGACGGGGCTGCCGCCATTGCTCAAGGTCGGCCGGGGGATCGCGGGTCTGCTCCGCGATAAACCCGACGGCCTGCTGGCCCACCAATCCGTCAAGTATGGCGTCCTGCACGTCGGGATGCGGCAATATTGGCGCGATCTCGAGAGCCTGGAAAAGTTCACGAGGACCGAGCCGCACAGCCGGTGGTGGGCGGAGTTCTCCGGGCGAGACCATGGCGTCGGTTTCTGGCACGAGACGTACCGGCTCAGGGGCGGCATGGAGGCGATCTACGTCGGGATGCCCGGGCCGACGGGTTTCGGCCTTTTCGCACCTGAGCGAGACCCGGCGGGAGCGCTACTCACTGCCCGCTCACGCCTTGGATGAGGCCAGCGGGTGCCGTGCTCCTCGACGCCCACCTTCGCCACCCCAGATGCGAGCGGCGTAGCCGGACACCGTGAATAACGCGGCCTGACCGGGGCATGGCGCCGCCGCAGGCCCCTTGCGATGACCGGCCGACTCAGTAGCGACGATGACCGCTGGGTGCTGCGCGTTGCCGATCGCGCGCTGCTCGGCAACAAGAGCGGTGCCACCCGCCTGGGCTTCGCCGTGCTGCTCAAGCTGTTCCAAGCCGAGGGCCGCTTCCCGCGCCGTGCTGAGGACGTGCCCGCCGCCGCGATCGAGGTCATTGCAGGCCAGGTCGGCGTCGCCGCGGCTGTCTGGCAGGGCTACGATTGGCGCGGCAGGACGGTCGAGTACCACCGCGCCCAGGTGCGCGCGGCGCTCGGGTTCCGCGAAGCCACGCTGGACGACGCCGAGGCGCTCGGCGGCTGGCTCGACGGCCAGGTGCTCGCCCTTGAACGCCGGCCGGACCGGCTGCTGGCCGCGGCGCGCGAATGGTGCCGGTCGCAGAAGCTGGAACCGCCCTCGACGTGCGCGGCGACCGGATCTGTGGCTACCGCGAGTACTTTGGCGATATTGATCCCGAGCTCATAGCGCAGATGGCCGGCACCGGTAAGGCTTCGGGCTCCTAGAGCACACAGTGCTTCCCTGCCCGGCTGGGATCGGGCGTATCCCGCCAGTTGGCACGGTGCTGCTGCGAGCCGCCTGGTTTGGCATCAGTCTGGTCGCACCCGGAATGGGCGCCGCTCAGGCCCAGGAAGCCGCGCCGGACCGTTTCCCCGTCCTGCGCCCTTATGCGCCCGGAACACCGCAGCACGGCACGGGAGCGACCGAGACACGGCCGGGCTACGCGACGCTGCGCAGCGATGAGGACTGGTCCTGGCTCGCCGATCCCGGACGTCGGACGGACCCGCTCGATGCGCTGAAATACGGCGTCGTACCCTGGGCCTCCCAGGTCGTCATGACATTCGGCGGCGACGCCCGCGTCTCGGTGCGCGACTACGACAACGAGGCGTTCGGGCAAGGCAGGGGCGGCAACACCGCGCTCTATGTCCGCCTGAACCCCTACGCCTTCCTCCAGGCCGGCGAGCGACTGCGCCTCTTCGGGGCACTCAAGTATGGCGACCTGACCGAGCGGCGCGTGCCACTACCGCCGGCCGAGCGTGACCGGGTGGATCTGCACGAGGCGTTCGCGGAGGTCGCCATTGGCGACATGCTTGGGCTGACGCTGCCCGACGCGCTCGTGCGTGCTGGGCGCATGGAGCTCCACTACGGGGCCGGGCGGCTCGTCTCCATCCGCGAGAAGCCCAACGTGCGCCGGGACTTCGACGGCGGCCTCGTGCGGGTGCGGCTCGGCCCCATGGTGGCGGATGCCTTCCTGGTCGAGCCCACGACGGACAGCCCCGGCAGCTTCGACAATCGCCGGGATCACCGCCAGACGCTCTGGGGCCTCTAGACCAGCACGGCGCTGCCAGGACGCAGCAACCTCGACCTGTTCTATGTCGGATACCGTCGTGGCCAGAGCCCCTACGACATTTCGGCAAGCGCCCAGGCCTCCGTTGCGGCTGGCGGCGGCCCCACATCGGCCGGATCTGCGTCCACCGGCATGATGGGCACGCCGGTGGACGAGAGGCGACACACCCTGGGCGCACGCTGGTGGAGCGGCGCCGACGAGCAGCCCGGTTGGTTGCTGGATGTGGAAGCGGGGCTGCAGGTGGGCGATGCCGCCGGCCCGCGCAGCCGGCGCTACAGCGTATTTGCCTGGTATGCGGCGGGGCGGGCCGAATACCTGTTCGGCGACGTTCCCCTACGGCCCTCGCTTGGGGTGGACTTTGGGGTCAACTCGGGTGACGGCAACGCTGCGGACGGCCACATCGGCACGTTCCGGGCGCCGTTCCCGCCGGGCCGCTACTTCGGCGAGGCGAACCCGATCGGCCCTGGCAACATTGCCGGCTTGCGCCCGCTCGTCGCGATCCGGCCAGCCGAGCGGTTGACCTTGCAAGCGGAAGCCAACGTGTTCTGGCGCGTTTCCACCCGCGACGGCATCTACACCGTTGCCGAAACGCCGCTGCGGGGTCCCCTGGGATCGCGCAGCTATGTTGGAACCGACGTTACCTTGGTAGCAACCTACCGCATCGACCCGCACACCACGCTGGAAGCGAAGGCAGCCCGCTTCTTTCTTCTTTCCAGGTGGGTACCTGGCCGACAATAAGCCGAACCTGAGGACGACCTATCTCGAACTAACAGCCAGCTACAGGTTTAGGAGAGCACGGTGGCAAGCATCATTGAGGGCGACACGTTCACGCAAGTCGTCCACTTCGCGGTCGAACCCGAACGGCAAGCGGAGTTGATCGAGGCAATCACCGCCGAAGTCGAACGCTGGGTGCGGCATTGCCCGGGGTTCGTATCGTCCAGCTTTCACGCCAGCTTGGATGGCCGGCACGTCCTGAACTACGCGCAATGGCGCACCGAAGCCGACTTCGTCGCTTTCACAAGGCATCCGGAAGGCGAGCGCCTCGGCACCGCGGTCCGGGCAGCGAAGCCGCTCGCCGGTCCAGGGGCCGTGAGATATCACGCAACGCGTGTGATCAATGCGCCCTGATGGGCAGTTCCGGTGATTCTCGGTTTCGGGCAATACGCCCTCAAGATAACCGACTTGCCCAGGACCCCTCGATCCCGAGCCGCCCCCCTTCGAGCAAACGCTGTGACCACTTTTTTCACATATCCCGAACCTCCCCTACCGGGCCTGGCGCACGGGGGGCATGCCGCGGTAGCCGCAGGTGCGCCGGCCCACACTGGGAGAGCGCCTGCGCTGGCGGCTCTGGCCGCCACCCGAGGCGCGCGACCGCGAGCTGGCCGCCCGGCGCGGGGCGGAGCCGCATAACAAGCCCAATGGACCGTTTGATGGTTTGTAAAAAGCGGCGCTCTCGTGCCCGTGCCCTTCAGGCGTGCTGGAAGGACCGCGTCAGCAAGTCCAGCGCCCCCTGCAGAACGTCCTGCACGAAGGCCGGGTCGGCGTGCAGCTTCGACATGAGCGCCATGGACTGGCCGATGCCGAGCAGAACCCGGCTGAGAGCCCGGATGTCAACGTCGTCTGGCAACTCGGTGCCGCGTCGTGCCCGCTCCAGGGTGCGGTAGAGCGCCGCCTCACCTGCGCTGATGGAGGCCGTGGCTGCCCGGCAGATGGCCTCGCTCGGGGCCGGGCATTCGAGCACCGTGTTGGTCACCAGGCACCCGCGCGGGGTCTGCGGATCGGTGTAGCGTCGGGCAAGGTCCCTCAAGTACGCCCGTATCGCGTCGAGCGCCGATCCAGTCCCGTCGAGGGCGGCGACCGACGGCGCGGTGAAGACGCTCCGGTAGCGGTCAATGGCCGAAAGGAACAGCGCCTCCTTGTCGCCGAACACCGCATAGAGGCTCGCCTTCTGCATGCGCATTCCCCTGGTGAGGTCCGAGAGGGTGGTTCCCTGGAAGCCATGCTCCCAGAACAGTCGCACAGCGGCATCAAGGGCAGCCCTCTCGTCGAACGTCCGCGGTCTCGCCATGGGATTTAAGACTAGGCGGGTATGCTCTGCACCAGCATCACGAACCAGTGTGATCCTGGATTGTCACTTGAATGCGCCGTGTTCCATACCGCACGGTCTGGTTGATTTTAGATTCTATCCGATCTCAGAGGTGCCCATGGCCGACGGCTTCCTTCACGCTGCGACAACTGTGGATGGGACCGCGATCCACTATGCAGAGGCAGGGAGCGGCGATCCGGTTGTGCTCGTGCCGGGCTGGCCGGAGACCTGGTATGCCTGGCGGCGCGTGATGCCGCTGCTGGCCGCGGCAGGCTACCGGGCGGTGGCGCTGGACCCGCCAGGGTTGGGCGACAGCGGCCTGCTTGCCGATGGCAAGTACGACACGGGCCGCGTGGCCGACCTGCTGCAGGGCGCAGTGAAAGCGCTCGGCCTCGGGCGGTATCACCTCGTTGGCCATGACGTCGGCACCTGGATCTCCTTCGCGTGGGGGAGCCGCCATGCCGCCGACCTGCGGAGCCTCACCCTGCTCGAGGCGGCGCTGCCCGGCATCACCCCGGACGCCGCGTTCGGCGTCGGGAACGCCCCCAAGGTGTTCCAGTTCTACCTCAACGCCGTGCCCGAGCTGCCCGAGCTGCTCGTCCGCGGCCACGAGCGGGAGTTCCTAGCCTGGCTCTACCGCGTCAAGTCCGTCCACACGGACGCGATCGGTTCCGCCGACCTCGACGAGTACATGCGCACCTACGGCGACCCGGCGCGCATGGCGGCGGGCTTCGGCTACTACCGCGCGGTGCCCGCCGACATAGAGCAGAACCGGGCGGCAGGCCCCCTGCCCATGCCGGTGCTGGCGCTCGGCGCCGAGAAGGGGACCGGCTCGGCGCTGTTTCAGGCGCTCAAGGGCCGCGCGCCCAACCTGCAAGGCGGGCAGATCGACGGCTACGGCCACTTCCTGGCCGAGGAGTGCCCGGAGCTGCTGGCTCAGCGCATCCTCGACTTCATCCGGCAGAACGCCGGGTGAGCGGCTTCCTGATCTCCGGGGCGGTCGGGCTTGGGGTGGGCGTGATCTACGGCCTCATCCGCGTGGACGCCCCCGCCCCGCCCCTGGCCGCCTTGTTCGGCCTGCTGGGCATGCTGGCCGGCCAGGCGCTCGTGACCGTCCTGCGCAGCCAGTTCGGCCGCTGACGTGCGGTTCGGCATCAACACCTTCCTGTGGACCAAGGCGTTCGCAGCGGCGGACCTCGGATTGATCGAGCACGTGCAGCGGCTCGGGGCGGACGGTATCGAGTTCGCCCGCTTCGGGTTCGGCGGCTTCCCGGTCGAGGCAGTCCGCGCGGAGCTGGACCGGCTCGGGATGCCCTGCACCCTCTGCACCGCCCCGCCCACTCCGGAGCAGAGCGTCATCCACCCCGACCCGGGTGCGCGGGCACGCGGGATAGAGTACCTGCGTCAAGCTATCGAGGTGGCAGCCGGGCTAGGGAGCTGCCTCGTCGTAGGACCCCTCTACGCGCATGTCGGCTGGTTCACCGGGCAGCGGCGGACGCCGCAGCAGTGGAGTTGGGCGGTCGAAGGGTTCCAGGCGCTTATCCCCGACCTGGAGCGGCACGACGTTTCCTTCGCGCTTGAGCCGCTGAACCGCTTCGAGGGTTTCTTCCTGGGCACCGCCGCCGAGGGGCGGGCACTGTGCGAGGCCATAGGCCATCCCCGGGTCGGGCTGCTGCTCGACACCGTGCACATGACGATTGAGGACAAGAGGCTGGCCGACGCGATCCGCCGCGCCGGGCCGTGGCTGCGGCACATGCACACGCCGGAGAACGACCGCGGCACCCCGGGCACCGGCCTGGTGGACTGGCCCGCGCTGTTCGGAGCGCTGCGCGAGGTCGGCTTCGACGGCTGGTGCACCATCGAGAGCTTCGCCTGGGACCGCCCCGACGTCGCCGCAGCGACCTTCTGCTGGCGCGACCTGGCCGTCAGCCCCGACGCGCTCGGGCGCGAGGGCGTCGCCTTCCTGCGCGGTGCGGCAAAGGCGGCCATGGCGGCAACGGCCGTGGGAGCAGGCTAGATGGACGGCGCCGCAGCGTTCGGCCTAGCGCTGCTCGCCGCCTGCACGGCGCTGATTGTGCATTATGAGGTGCTGCGGCTGACGCTGGTGCTGGCGCCGCGCCCGGGCGTGCCGGTCAGGCTGCGCATGCTCGGGGCGATGGGCGCCCTACTGGCGGCGCACGGCGTGTGCATCACGCTGTATGGCACGCTGGCTTGGGCCATGGGCGGCCGGCTCGGCGGCTTCGCAGGCGCCCGGCCGCCGGCGGCGCTTGCCGACCATCTCTACGTCTCGGCCGTCACTTACACCTGCGTCGGCTTCGGCGACGCCTACCCGGTCGGGGCCATGCGGGCGCTAGTCGGCGTGGAGTCCCTGAACGGCCTGGTGCTGATCGGCTGGTCCGCGACCTTCGCCTACCTGCTCATGCAGCGGCTCTGGCTGGAGGACCCGGCGGTGCGCGACCGCGTGCTGGGCCAGGCGCCGCTGCAGCGTGGGTTGCTGCGCGGGGCCAAGGATGACGTGGCCTCCGACCTCTCGCTGGTGCTGCCGCACCCGCAACCGCATCAGGAAAGGCCCGCCGCATGATGTCCCGCCAACTCGATGCCGCCCGGCCCTGGCCTTATCGGGTCGCCATCCTTGCCGTGGTCGCCGCCGGCCCGGCGTGGGGGCAGATGCCCCTGCCAGGCCCGCCCACGCCGGGCATCACGCAGGCAGGCAGGTCGCCGCCCGGCCCCGCCCCGGACGTGGCGGCGCAGGTCAGCCCGGCCGTGCGGGGCCAGACGCTGGTCGTGGTCAACAAGCTCGCCCTCACCATCGGCTTCTACGACCCGGTGAACGGAGAGCAGCAAGCCCTGTTCTCCCTGCCGCCGCGGCCGCACGAGATCACCGTCAGCGCCGACCGGCGCACCGCCTACGTCTCGATCTACGGCGACGGCATCTATGCCGCCAACCCGCATCCCGGCCACCAAGTCGCCGTGGTGGACCTCGCAGGCCGACGCCCGACCGGGTTCCTGTCCACCGGCGACGTGCCCGCGCCGCATGGCATGGCGCTGGCGCCGGACGGGGCGCTCTGGGTCAGCAGTGACATGGGCCAGGCCGTGCTGGTCCTGGACCCGCATACCGGCGAGCGCCTGGCCGCCATCCCGACCGGGACCACGGGCAGCCACTGGCTGGCGATGACGCCGGACGGGCGCAAGGTCTATGCCAGCAACCGCGCCGGCGCGGGCATCCCAGTGATCGACGCCGTCGCGGGCAAGCCCATGCTGCCCGTTGTGGTCCCGCACGCCGTCACGGGCCTGTCCGTGTCGCACGACGGCGCCCGGCTCTATGCCGCCGACGACCAAGACGCGGCGCTGCTGGTGATCGACACCGCGACCGACAAGCTGATTGACACCGTGCCGCTCGCAGGCCTGCCGCGGGTCAGCGCGGACGTGGACCGCGAGCGGCGGGTGCGCGTCACGCCGGACGGGCGGTATGTGTTCGTGTCCGACTCCCTCTCCGGCGTGGTGATCGCAGCCGAGGCTGCTGATCTCCGGCGCCAGCGGCTGCTGGTGGTGGAGAAGGGGCCGATGGGCTTCGCCTTCTCCTCCGACAGCCGCACCGCCTGGGTCGCCAACCACGATGCGGGCAGCGTCACCATCGTGGACATCGCCAGCCTGCGCGCCTTGCGCGACTTCCGCACTGGGGAAGGGCCGGAGACGATGGAGCTGGTGGGACCATGAGCCTCGCCTTCCCCGAGACCGGCATCCCCGCTGCCGGCGCCCGCTACACCGGGACCGCGCAGGCGCTGCACTGGCTCGTGGCGGCCCTGATGTTCGCGGTGCTGCCGCTGGCCTGGGTGATGGTCAGCATGGGAGACACCGCGCCCGGCAAGGACCTGCTTTATACCTTGCATAAGTCGGTCGGCCTGACGATCCTGGCGCTGGCCGCCGTGCGCCTGGCCTGGCGGGCCACGCATCCGGCCCCGGCGCTGCGCCATGTCGCGCGCTGGGAGGCGGCCGGCGCCTTCGCCTCGCACTGGCTGCTTTATGCGATCCTTCTCGCCATGCCAGCCAGCGGCTACCTGCTCTCGGCGGCGGGCGGGCACCCCGTTAGCTACTTCGGCCTGTTCACTGTGCCGGGGCTGCCGAAGAATGAGGTGGTGGCGAAAACGGCGCTTGCCGTTCATCTCGCCACCCAGTGGGCCGTCTACGCCCTGGTCGCGCTTCATCTGGCCGCAACCGCATGGCACGTCGCGGTCCGGCGCGACGGCGCGCTCGAGCGCATGCTGCCTACACAGGAGGAACAGCGGTGAACCAAGGAGAGCAAACAATGTCCAAGGTGCTTGAGGGCAAGACGATCGCCATCCTGTGCGGGACCGGCTTCGAGAAGCTGGAGCTGACGGAGCCTCGGGCGGCGCTGGACGCGGCGGGCGCAAAAACGGTGCTGATCGCGCCTACATCCAGCCCGATCAAGGCCTGGGACATGGTGAACTGGGCAGAGGAGTTCCCGGTGGACATGGCCTTGGCGGAGGCTGCCGTGCATGCCGAAAAGGGCATGTTCGACGGGTTGCACCTCCCCGACGGCCCGCTCAATGCCGACGTGCTGCGCGGCGACGCGTTCGCGGTGTTCTTCATCCGCGAGTTCTTCTTCAAGGCCCGCAAGCCGGTCAGCGCGTTGTGCCACGCGCCTTGGCTGCTCGTGGAGGCCGACGTGCTGCGCGGGCGCACGGTGACGTCGTTTCCCGTAATTGCGACGGATCTCCGCAACGCTGGCGCAATCTGGGTGAACGGCGCCGCGATCCGCGATGGCAACCTGCTCACTGGCCGCAGCCCGGCTGATACGCCGGAATTCAACGCGGCCATGGTCGCGATGTTCGCGGAAACGGCAACGCGCGCACCAGAAGGGCCAATACCATGAGCGGTTCGAACGAGGTTTCACCAGCCGGCCTGATCGCCGTCGACAAGATCGGCGGCGTGGTCCTGTTCCTCGATCCCACCACCTACGAGACGACCAAGACCCTCGACAGCTTCCCGCCCCGCCCGCACGAGCTGGTGCTGTCCCCCGACCGCACGCTGGCCTATGTGCCGATCTACGGCGACGGCATCCACGGCAAGAACCCGCATCCCGGCCACCTGATCGCCGTCATAGACCTCGCCCAACAGGCGCATGTCGGCGACATCGACGTCGCCCCCCTGCTCGCGCCGCACGGATCGGAGTTCGGCGCCGACGGCCTGCTCTACACCGTGTGCGAGAACAGCGGCGTCGTCGCGGTGATCGACGCCGCCGCCAAGCGCGTCTTGGCCACGATCCCGGTCGGCTCGACTAACTCGCACCGCATCGCGCTCGCCCCGGGGTCCACGCGGCTCTACACCGAGAACGAGGAGGACCCGACCGCCTCCGTGCTGGACTTGGTAACGCGGCAGAAGGTGGCCGAGATCGCCATGCCAAACGGCTCCGCCGGCCTGGCCATCTCTCCCGATGGCCGCACCCTGCTGCTCGTTGACGCGAAAGCGCCGGAGCTTGCCGTCGTGGACACCGCGACGGACCGTGTAACCCGGCCCATCCGGCTCGACGGGCACGATAAGCCGGCGCAGATCGCGCGCTGGAGCCCGGACGGGCGCCATGTGGTCGTCACCAGCTACGAGGCACCGCTTGCCACCCTGCTCGACCCGGCGCTGGAGCGTCAGCGTCTGCTGCACCTCGGCCGCGGGCCGATGAACATGGGCTTCCACCCGGACGGCCGCACGGTCCTGATCGCCAACCATGACGAGGGCACGCTGGCCGTCGTGGACATGGACCAGAGCGAGGTGCTGCGCACCGTGCCGTGCGGCAAGGGCGTCGAAACGCTGTCGTTCTTCTGAGGAGGCACGCACGATGGAAACGACCCTGACCCGGCGCGTCGCCCTCCTGGCCGCCGCGGCCGAACTTTCCGTCACGGCGGCACCGGCCTACGCTCAGCAGCCGCCCCCGGGCACGACCGGCCAGGCGCGGGAAGCGGACCACACCATACCCGGTTTTGCCTTTCGCGATGGCGGCCACATGGACACCCGTATGCACTACCGCACCCTTGGCGAACAGCGCCGGGGGGCGGACGGGCAGGTGACCAACGCCGCGCTGCTGCTGCACGGCACGACCGGGACGGGCGCGCAGTTCCTACAGCCCTCCATGGCCGAGCACCTGTTCGGGCCAGGCCAGCCGCTCGACACGGCACGCTGGTTCGTCGTCATGCCGGACGCCATCGGCGCAGGCGGCTCGTCCAAGCCGTCGGATAGGCTGCGCAGCGGCTTCCCGCGCTTCGGCTACCTGGACCAGGTCGAGGCACAGCGCCGCCTGGTCACGGAAGGGCTTGGCATCGCGCACCTCCGCCTTGTGCTCGGCACCTCGATGGGTGGGATGCAGGCCTGGCTGTGGGCCGGGCTGCACCCGGGCATGATGGACGTCGTCGTGCCGGTCGCCTGCCAGCCCGTGCCGGTCAGCGGGCGCAACATGATGTGGCGCGAGCTGATCCTGCAAGCCATCGCCAACGACCCGGGGTTCAACGGTGGCGGCTACGACGTCCAGCCCACGCTGTGGGCCGGCATCTGGCCGCTGTTCCGCATCCAGACCTCGAACGCCGCCGCCCTGGAGAAGACCGCGCCGACCCGCGCCGCCGCCGAGCAGCTCACGGCGCAGCTCGTGGCCGAAGGGCGCGCACGGGACGCCAACGACACGCGCTACATGTTCGACAGCTCGCGCGACTATGACCCCGGGCCGCTGCTGCCCGCCATCACCGCCCGCCTGCATGCGATCAACTTCGCCGACGACCTGCTCAATCCGGCCGAGCTGGGCGTGCTGGAACGCGCGATGCCCGCGGTGCGGCACGGGACCTTCGCGGTCCTGCCCACATCGACCGAGACGCAGGGGCATCAGACGCTGGCCCAGGCCGGGGTGTGGTCCGCGGAGCTGGCGCGCGCGATGCAGGGCTTGGACCCGTGACGCCGCCCCGTGCGCGCCGGTGAGTGCCCTGCCGCTCGCCTGGGGGCTCGCCCTGGGCGGCGTGCTCGTCCTCCAGTTGGCCAACAACGCCCTGCTCGGGCGGCAGCTTGGCAGCGCCCTGCTGTCGGCGCTGTGCAGCTTCGGCGTCGGCACGCTGGTGCTCGCGACGGCTGTTGCCGTGACCAGGCCGAAGCTGCCCCAAGCCGAGGCCCTGCGGGCCGTGTCCATCTGGGCCTGGCCCGCCGGCGGCCTGCTCGGCGCGCTTTACTTCAGCAGCACGGTGCTGCTGGCGCCGCGGCTCGGCACTGCGGCGCTGCTGGCCCTGATCATCGCAGGGCAGGTTCTGGCGGCGGCAGCCGTGGACCATTTCGGCCTGTTCGGCTTCGAGGTGCGCAGCTTCGGCCTGCACCGGGCGGCGGCGTGCCTGCTGATGGTGGGCGGTGCCTGGCTGTTCACCCGGTGAGCCGCGGCAGGACCGTCCGGGGCTGGACTGCTATTGCCGGGAGCGCCGTTGCCGTCCTCGCGCATCCCGCCGTGGCGCAGGTCGTGCGCGACCCGCCGGTGGCCTACCGGGAGCTGCGCTTCGAGGACACGGCCCTGCCCCCAGGCGACTGGGCGGATCGGTTGAAGCGTATCTCGCTCGGCCCCGACGCCTGGGTCAGCTTCGGCGGGGAGCTGCGGGAACGCTACGACTACTACGCCGCGCCCCAGTTCGGCCTGGCACCGCAGCGGCGCGACGCGGCGCTGCTGTCCCGGATGCTGCTGCAAGCTGATATACGGGTGTCCGACACCGTGCGCGCCTTCTTGCAGTTCGGCGCCGAGGCGCAGTCCGGCCGGCGCGGCCCGGCGCCGCCGACCGACGTGAACCGGCTCGACTTGGCGCAGGCCTTCCTGGACCTGTCGGCGGACGCCGGACCGGGGCGCCTCACCCTGCGCCCGGGGCGACAGGAACTGGCGTTCGGCGCCGAGCGGCTGATCTCCGTGCGCGAGAGCCCCAACATACGCCAGAGCTTCGACGGCGGCCGCGCCACATACCGGGCCGGGGGGCTCACCCTTGACCTGTTCGGGGTCAAGCCGGTCCAGAACCGCCGGGACGTGTTCGACGACACCCCGATCGGCGGGCAGTGGCTGTGGGGACTGTATGGCACCGCCCCGCTGCCGGCGCTGCCGCAGGCGAGCCTGGACGCCTACTACATCGGCCGCTCACGCCAGGGCGCCGCCTACGCGCGCGGGACGGCGCAGGACGTGCGCCACACGCTCGGGCTGCGGCTGTGGCGCAAGCAGGGTCCACTCGACTACGACATGGAGGCCTCGTTCCAGGCCGGCAGCTTCGGCCAGGCGTCCGTGCGCGCCTGGGCGTTCGGCTCGGACACCGGCTACACGCTGGCTGCGCTGCCGCTCAAGCCGCGCCTGGGCCTCAAGCTGGATGCTGCCAGCGGCGACGGGGGCGGCCGGACGCTCGGCACCTTCGATCCGCTGTTTCCCAAGTACGCCTACTTCACCGAGGCGCAGCTCACCGAGTTCATGAACGTGGTCTCGGTCTTTCCGTCCCTGACCCTCGCCGTCACCGACCGCCTTGCGGTGACGGCCGGGGTGGGCTGGATCACCGGCGAGACCCGGCCGGGCACGTCCGGCAGCGGCGAGTTCTTCAAGGGCAGCGGCCAGGATTTGGTCGCCTGCCTGCTCGCCGACCTGCTGTGGGACCCAAGCTTTCCGCCGGAGCGCAAGACGCTGCGCGCCCTGCAACGCCGGCTGGTTACGCCCGAGGACCAGATGCGGGAGCTGCTCGGCACGATCTATGAACGCTCCGCCTCCGCCATGGCGCGCGATCTTGCCGGCACGCTCAAGGGTGCGGTCGCCGAGACCTTCTCCGGCATCTACGCCAATGCCAACCGCGACGCGCGCTGGCTGTCCACCGCCGCCTATGCCGACCTCGTCTCCGGCGGCGCCGAAGGCGCGCTGCCGGCCATGCGCACCGGCGACCTCGTGCAAGGCCGCACGACGGCCTTCCTGCAAATTCCGCTCACCGTGCTGCAGACCACCCCGGCCGTCGGCCGAGTGCTGGTCGGCGCCCTGCTCAACGCCGCCTACCAGGCGGACGGCCGCGTCAAAGGCCGCGTGCTGTTCCTGCTCGATGAGGTGGCCCGGCTCGGCTACATGCAGGTGCTGGAGCAGGCCCGCGACGCCGGCCGCAAATACGGCATCACCCTGCTGCTGCTCTACCAGTCGCTCGGCCAGCTCGTCGCCCAATGGGGCCGTGAGGGCAAGCAGGCCTGGTACGACAGCACCTCCTGGCGGCTGTTCGCCGCCGTGCAGGACCCGGACACCGCGAAGGAACTCTCCGCCATGTGCGGCGAGTACGGCGTGGTGGCCACCAGCCAGGGCGACACCGAGGGCAGCCAGGCCCGCTCAGGCATCGCCTCCAGCAGCTCGGGGCGGTCGGAGAACCGCTCGGAGGTGAAGCGGGCGCTGATCAAGCCGGACGAGCTGACCCACGACACCCGCACCGACGAGGCGTTCGTGCTGGTGCGCGGATCGAAGCCGCTGCGCTGCGGCCGAGCCGTCTGGTTCCGCCGTCCCGAATGGTCGGGTCTGGTGGCCGCCAACCGCTTCCATCGCGACGACCGGGACGCAGCAGACTGACGATGCAGTGGTCGTTGTTCCGCATCCTGGGCGGCATCGCGGCGGCCTGGATCGCCTGGGCGCTGCTGAACGATTTTGCCGGCATCCTGTTCCTGCTCTGCGCCGCCGTGGCCGGCTGGCGCCTGTGGCTGGCGGCATCGGGGATGCCGGGGCAGCGGCCTGGCACCGGGCGGTCCCCTGCCCCGCCGTCACGGCGTCAGGACAGGGACGAAGAGTCTCCGGCTCCGGCAGTCGCCCCCGTCTCGCGCAGCTCACGCTCATTGGATCGCGCCTTGGCCGAGCTGGACGGCATGGTGGGCCTCGCCTCGGTCAAGGCGGAGATCAGCAAGCTGATCGACGTGCTGGCGGCGGAGCGCGAGCGTGCCCGTCTCGGCCACAAGGGCGAGCCGCCCGCCCTGCATTGCGTGTTCCTGGGCAACCCCGGCACCGGCAAGACCACGGTTGCCCGGCTCATGGGCGAGATCCTGCACGGGCTGGGCTATCTCAAGCGCGGCCACCTGGTCGAGGCGGACCGCTCCACCCTGGTGGCCGGCTACATCGGCCATACCGCCATCCGGGTGCGCGAGACCGTTCAGGCCGCGATGGACGGGGTGCTGTTCATCGACGAGGCGTACAGCCTGGCCAGTACCGGCCCGGGCGGCAGCAACAACGATTTCGGCCGCGAGGCGATCGACACCCTGCTCAAGCTGATGGAGGACCATCGCGGTCGGCTCTGCGTGGTGGTCGCCGGCTACACCGGCGAGATGCGCCGCTTCCTGGACAGCAACCCCGGCCTGCGCTCGCGCTTCACCCGCACCATTGACTTCGCCGACTACAACGCCCCCGAGCTGGCGGCGATCTACCGCGGCCTGGTCGCCGCGTCCGGCTTCCACCTGGCCCCAGAGGCGGATGACGCGCTGATGGAGGCGTGCGACACCATGTTGCGCGCCCGGGCGGAGACGTTCGGCAACGGCCGCGATATGCGCACGCTGTGGGAGCGCACCCGGGAGGCGCAGGCCGGTCGGGTTATGCGGCAGGCCAGCCGCACAGCCGCCGACCTGGTGACGATCGAAGCGGTCGACATCGACGCCGCTGCGGCCGTCGGAACGGCGGCATGACCAGGCTGGCCGCCGCCCAAGGCTGGTTCCACCGCCCGGCGACTGCCGCTCCGGTCGCATGGCGGCAGGACCGGCTGTTCCGGGGCGCCGTGATCGGCGCTGGCATTACGCTGGCCGTGCTCTTGGTGCGGCCGGGGGTCTCGCGCCAGGACAGGCAACTGCCGCCGCTGGACACGTCCTCGGCCGGGATACCGGCTGTCCTGAGCCCGGTCGGGCGGAGCACCGTGCTCCCGGCCCAGACGCCACCTGCCGAGGTGCCGAAGATCGCACCCGGTTATCCTCTGGGGGACGTCACGGTCGTGCCAACCCCCGACAACGATCGCTTCGGTACCTTCAAGCCTGGGAAGCACCCATGATCCGTTCCGCCCTGCTTCTGTCAGCCTCTTTGCTGGCCTTGCCCCTTGCTGGGCGTGCCCAATCCCCTGCTCCGGCGTCGCCGACACCCGCCGCCGCGCCAAGTCAGCTCGATCGGATCGAAAGCAAGCTCGACGACGTGCTACGCCGGCTAGATCAGTCCCGTCCGCAGCCTCCTGGGGCTGCTCAGGGCCAGGCAACGCCGTCGGGGGGAGCACTGCCCTCCCCTGCCCCCAACCAAGCTCCTGCGGCCTCGGCGCAGGCGTATAAGCCGGGCGCGCTGGTCGTGGTCCACGCGGCCCCGAAAGACGTCAACAGCCTGTCAGAGGTCCCGTCGGATAGCGTGGGCGGTTTCGTCTATGAGGGCGGTCCGATCGCGTTCACCGACATCCGAACGCGGGGCGTACGCTACGCCGGCCCGGTCGGCGCGGAAATCCAGGGTTGGCTGCAAGCAAGAGAAGCCGGACGCTACCAGCTCGGGACCGACCTGACCGCCCATTTTGGGATTGGGACCACGTTCGCCCCGACCTGCTTCCTGCAAGCCTGGCTGGAAGGCCGCAGCCTCGACCAGCGTTCTGTCCTTGTCAGCCATCCTGGCAGCAACGAAGCAGCGGGATCGCTTGTGCTAGCAGCCTGTCGGAGTGGGGTGTCGGGTCATTTGGTCGGCAAAGGTCGCAAATGAGGTGATGGGTGTCCGCTGTGTCGGCGCAGAGCGGCCAAGTCGGTGTCTGTGGCGATTTTGGCCGCCCCGA
>JAABVA010000864.1_pt1 | contig 34987 bp, 30 predicted proteins | sample 5560331 | NCBI WGS metagenome assembly JAABVA01 (sample SAMN12812661, study PRJNA571458) | rock metagenome | isolation source: Antarctica rocks | place: Antarctica: Victoria Land, Mt New Zealand sud | collected 2016-01-07 | reverse complement strand
CACCACATAGGAGTCGCCGTGACCGGCGTTGGTGATCCACCGCTTCACACCGCCAACGACCCAGCCTTCGCCGTCGCGGACCGCTCTGGTACGCATCGACGCCACGTCCGAGCCGGCGTCCGCCTCGGACAGGGCATAGCAGAACAGCGCCTCGCCGGCAGCCAGCGGGCACAGCCACTGCTGTTTTTGCGCCTCGGTGCCAGCCAGCAGCACCGGCAGCGAACCGAGCTTGTTCACCGCCGGGATCAGCGAGGACGACGCGCACCCGCGGGCGACTTCCTCGATCACCAGGCACGCTGCGAGCGCATCGGCGCCGTTGCCGCCGTACGCCTCCGGCACGTGCACTGCGTGCAGGTCAGCGGCCCGCAGCGCGTCGTAGGCCTCCTGCGGGAACCTGGCTTCCTCATCCACCAGCGCCGCGTAGGGGGCGATCTTGTCCGCCACCAGTCCGCGGACTGCCTCACGTAGCGCCAGATGCTCTGCGGACAGCGCGTAGGTGTCGAACATGGCTGCGCCTCCTTGAGCAGGCTGGGTCGACCCTAGCCGGACGCCCAGGTACCTGTCACCAGAAAAGAGCCCTGCGAGGACGGCGTACGTGGGGGCAGGACGCAGCAGGAACAGGGGAAGCATGAGCAGGTGAACGACCACCCCAGCGGCTGTTGAGCTGGGAACCGGCGGCCCGGCGGTCATCCCTACCGGCGTGGACGGCAGCCGGACCTCGCTGCGAGCCGGCGCGCCTACGCCGGGGGGTTGGCCCACCGGCAGAAAACCCGGCTCGTGGTGGCGCACGGGACCGGTAGCATCCCCTGGCCGGCTGGCCGGCTGGCCGGCGCGGCTCCCGGTAGCGCAGCCGTGATCGCCGCAGCGGCACAGAACCTCTCCGACGAGCTGCGCACCCAGGTGGCCCAAGGCGCAGCCCATGCCAACATCACGTGCCGAGTTCATCGTCGGCGTCGGCGCCCCCTTCACTGAGCTGACCCGGATCGCCGACAGGTCCGCGCCGAGCTGGTCGTCGCCGGCGCATCCGAGTCCGGGCACCGCCGCGTCGGGTCGCCGGCGACCCGGCTGCTGCGTTCGGGACACTGCCCGGTCACCGTCGTCCCCTGTCAGAACCGCCGCATACCGGACCTCCGCAGCTGACGTCACCGCCGTTTCAACCGCGGGCAGCTACTTTGCGCACGCCAGGCAGAGCGCTGCGCTGTAGGGCTTGTCCGACGTGGCGATGACGGTGTCCGGATGGATTGGCGGGCAGTTAGCCCGCAGGTGACACCGTTGAACTTGGCCGCGCGAATCGGGAACTGGGTTGAGCTGCTCGATCCACCCCGACGGCGGTATGTAGGGCAACCGGTCTCCTGCCTGACATCGACGGAGGCGTTCGTGCCGAATGGCGCCGAACCCCAGCATGCTCTGGTTGTCCACCAGCGGAAGCGTTGGCCACGGGGGTTTGAGCTCGCATCACCCGACGGGCGCGGCCTGTGATCGTGGCCCACGTCGGTGGTGGTCGCCATGAGCTCTTCCGGGGGGTGCTTGCTCAGCTGTCGAGCCTGCCGTAGACCCGGTTCGCCATCTGCCGGGCCAGCAGGCCAAGCTGCTCATCCTCATAGACCCCGGCCGGCTCTTCCAGCAGGCGTGCGACGACCAGGGCCTCATCCCGGCTCAGCAGCGCCATCCTTTGGCGCTCGGCCCGCTCGATCACCTCGCGGCGGACCCCGCTAGTGACATCGGCGTGCAGCCGGCCGTCGTCCGCGAGCAATCCGAAGGCGCCGACACCACCGCCGATGAACTCCCACCGGCCGGTAACAGTGCCGCCGTCGTCGTAGCTCAGCCGCACCCGATCCCCCTCACCCGGCGCCGAGGGGTCGGCCTGCTCGGCGAGCATCGCCGTGTACTCGTCGCGCTCAAACGGTCTGCCATCCGCACTGCGGGCGACGGCGGTGGGTCGTGTGGCCATTGAGGACTCCTCACCCAACCAGGGGACCCGACTCTGCCACCGGGCCAACAGCCTGCCAGGCGACGACCGCATGCCCGTCGCACACCTAAACGTCGTCCCGGCGGTGGCGGTGATTCCCACGAAGGGGCCAAGCCGCAGGCGATTCACGTCCGCATCCGTCGCAAGGGCTCCGCCGGCCGGCGCCATCTGTCGGCCGCCGGCCCGGCGGGTTTACCCCCACGTACCGGTACGCAGTCGGCAAGTGCCACGGCGTCCGGCGGAGTCGACCGACCGAGCACCAGTGGCCAGATGCCGGGCGGTCCGAGGCGGCGCAGTCGCCCCAAGGCTCCCTCGCTACCGTCGGCGGGGCTGGCTGAGCTGACAGGCGTCCAGCTCAGCCAGCCCGACGGCTGCTACCTGTGCTCGGAACCCGCTACCAGACCGGGGACGGTTCGATCACCGGGCGCAGAACGTACTGACCCAATGGCTTGCTGGTTGAATGCTGGCGTGACTGACCATAAGGACGTGAGCGTGACAACCATGCCTTTGTACGGGCTCATCGAACAGCTAGTCCGCAGTCGACCCCATCAGGACGAGCAGCAGCCCGTAGCGGGGCGAGGTGTTGCCAGCAACCATGAGGCGCTCAAAGCCGTCGTGCAACTGGCTACCGCCATACAGATACCCGCCGAAGCGGGCGACCTCCCCCGGGAAAGGCCCAGCAGATGGCTTCATTGCTCTTAGTGATCCGGGACTACATCGAGCCGGTGGCCGTAGCCGCAGCTGACAGTGAGGCGGCAGAGCAACTGTCCCGGTACCTCGCTGAGGTCATCGCCAAGCTGGCCTGATCCTGTGATCGCAGCCCTTGGCCCTGGTCGGGTGGCGGAGGCAAGGGCTCTGCTCCGGCTCCGGCTCCGGCTGCACCGGCGCGGGAACCGGCGGCTGCACCTCGCCCCCCGGCGCCTGCAGCGGATGGCCCGCCTGCTGGAGCTCGCCTGCCGCCGGCCGCTTCCGGCGGCCGACCGGCGGCAGCTGCACCGGGCGCTGGTGGAGTGCTCGAGGTGATGACGCTCGACGACCCCCAGGGTGCGACCGGGAAGCTGCCCGTGTGCTGGCCGGTCATCCCGAGCAGGGATGGTCACTGCTGTGCAACGGGGTGATCGCCATCGATGACACCGGCGAGCTGCTGCCGGACGGCAGCATCGTCGTTCCCCACCGTGGGACAGCCCCGGCACAATCGATGCCGTCGCGCCAGCGCCCCCGGGACACCTGCGTGCCGCATGCCGCCGGACGCGGCACTGCCGCGCAGGGGGCGTGAGCTGGCCGGGCCACATGGACCCGGGCGGCCCTGCTGCAACAGCGGGGTGACCGGGCCCGGCGCCGGAGGTCCGGGAAGGGTTGGCAGGGGCCGCGGCGCCGGGACGGCAGGCAGCGTCCGCGCAGTGGGCAGCTGCCGTGTCAGGGTAGGGACGCCAAGCACGGCCGCTACTGATACCCGCGGTTCAGAGACGCCGGGCGGATCGCCGTGAGCGAAACGCCAGCGCTACCGCCGGGCGGGGCCTCATCGTGAACAGCGGGTGACGCTGCCTGCTCGTATCGTCCTTGACCCGGAGGTTTGACCTTGCACCGTCGTCTTGCCGCTTTCCCCTCGCGCTGTGGGCGGTGCTGGTCGCTGGTTGCGGGAGCAGTAGCACCGCGGCGACGCCTTCCCAGGCTGTGACCGCCACGTCGGCGAAGACCTCCGCCAGCAACGCCAAGGTCACGCTTACCGGCTCGGTCGCTGCGGCCGGTCGGACCTTGCCTATCAACGGGGTCGGCGCGTTCGACTTTGCCCAGCACCGCGGCACGGTCAGCCTGTCTGCGGGGCGGGGCGGGGCGATCGAGAACCGGATCATCGGCAGCGTCATTTATGAGAAGCTGCCGGCGCAGCTGACGGCCCGGACCGGCGGCAAGCAGTGGCTCAAGATCGACCTGAACGACCCCGACAACGCGAAGGGCGGCAGCGGTCAGCTTGGCAGCCTGAGTCAGAGCTCAGACCCGACTCAGGTGCTGAAGTACTTGCGCGGCGCTGGACAGCGAGACGAACGACGGCGCTGTTCGTAATGTCGATCTTTCTCAGAATGCCTGCTGCTCGGCGCCAGCCGAGTGTCGTCCTGCTCGACGCGGAGCTGCCCGACGCCACCGCCGGGGAGGTGCTGGCCCGGCTCGCGAGCGACCCGCTGTCGGCTCTGGTGCCGCGCATCGTGCTCACCGGCGAGCAGGACCCCCGGGAGCACATGCGCCTACGCGCAGCGGGAGCGCACGAGGTGCTGCCACTGCCCCTCGATGTGCGCGCCCTGCTGCAGGCGGTCGCGAGCCGGTTGGGGCTCGCTGAGCGGTCATAAGTCTGATCCCCGTATCGATGACCTCAACCGGCTCGCACCGGACTCAGGCCGAGGGCAGCGGCCGCTTACCGCTCAGGTGAGCCCGGTATCCTGAAGCTGTGAGCGTCGCACCGCCACCGACTATCACCCTCGATGACCGCTTCGCGCGTGAGCTTGCGGAGATGGCCGTTCCCTGGCGCGCGGAGAAGGCTCCCGACCCGCGGCTGCTGGTGCTCAACGAGCCGCTGGCCACAGGGCTCGGCCTCGACCCCGACTGGCTGCGGAGCTCGGACGGCCTTGGCCTGCTGGTCGGCAACCTCGTCCCCGGCGGTGCCACTCCGGTGGCGCAGGCCTACGCCGGGCACCAGTTCGGCGGCTACGCCCCGCGTCTCGGCGACGGGCGCGCACTCCTGCTCGGTGAGATCGTCGACGTCGACGGCCACCTTCGCGACCTGCACCTGAAGGGTTCCGGGCGCACGCCGTTCGCACGTGGTGGGGACGGCCTGGCTGCGGTCGGTCCGATGCTTCGCGAGTACGTGGTCAGCGAGGCGATGCACGCCCTGCACATCCCCACGACCCGCTCCCTTGCCGTTGTCGCGACGGGGCGCTCGGTGTACCGCGAGACACCGCTGCCGGGAGCCGTTCTCACGCGGGTCGCGAGCAGCCATCTGCGCGTGGGGAGCTTCCAGTACGCCCGGGCCGCGGGCGACGTCAACCTCCTGCGCCGGCTCGCCGACCACGCAATCGGCCGGCACCACGCTACCGCCGGGGCGGCCGAGCGCCCGTATCTCGCCCTGTTCGAGGCGGTGGTCGCCGCCCAGGCGTCGCTCGTTGCGCAGTGGATGCTCGTCGGTTTCGTGCACGGGGTCATGAACACCGACAACATGACGATTTCCGGCGAGACCATCGATTACGGGCCGTGCGCCTTCATGGAGGCCTTCGACCCGGCCACCGTCTACAGCTCGATCGACACGGGCGGCCGCTACGCCTACGCCAACCAGCCGGTCGTTGCGGAGTGGAACCTCGCCCGGCTCGCCGAGGCTCTCCTCTCCCTCATTCACGACGACCAGGAGCACGCGGTCGCACTCGCGGTGGACTCACTCGGCGCATTCCGCCAGCAGTACAGCGCCGTCTGGTCGGCCGGCATGCGGGCCAAACTCGGCCTGTCCGAAGCTCCCGACGACGCGGTGACCTCCGCTCTGGTCGACGAGCTGCTCACCCTGCTTCAGGAGAGCCACGTCGATTACACGTCGTTCTTCCGCCAGCTCGGCACGGCCGCCCGCGGCGACGCCGAGCCCGCACGCAGCCTGTTTCTTGACCTCGCGGCGGTCGATGCCTGGGTGGAGCGCTGGCGCGCCTTCGGTCCGGACGCTGTCCTGATGGACCGGGTCAACCCCGTCTACATCCCCCGCAACCACCTCGTCGAGCAGGCCCTTACCGCCGCGACCGAGGGCGACCTGGAACCGATCAGACGGCTCCTGGACGCAGTGACGACCCCTTATGACGAGCGATCGGGCCTCGAGCGCTACGCCGCCCCCGCCCCGGACGACTTCGGCGCCTACCGGACCTTCTGCGGGACCTGAGGCTCCGCCTCGATCTCGAGCGCCGCCGCGACTCCCGCGTCGGGACTCGGACTAGGGCTCGAGCCGGCTCGGGTCCGCTGGGACGTCGACGGCATGCTGCCGCAGTGTGGCGAGCGGCACGATGGTCAACACGGCCTCGTTGGTCGATGCCAGCACGACCGGCGCCGCGGCCCCGTCGCGGTCAGCTCGGGCCCAGTTCACGGCCGTGACACACCAGCGGTCGCCCGGCACCAGTCCGGGGAAGCCGTACTCAGGTCTCGGGGTGGACAGGTCGTTCCCGACCCTGCGCTGGTGATCCAGGAACTCGGCCGTGACGACGGCGCAGATGGTGTGGCTTCCGAGATCCTCCGGTCCGGTGCTACAGCAACCGTCGCGAAAGAATCCAGTCGGCGGATCTGTGCCACACGATTCAAGCTCGCCGGCAAGGACGTTGCGTTCTGCCACTGACCCAGCATCCGGCACGGTGACGCGGTCGTCCCACCGCCCGGGTTGGTTGCTCAGCCGTCGGTCGGCGTTGCGCGGACAGCGGACGGACGTGAGGTCGGCCGAGGGCGCAGCCACAATGCTGCCTGTGACGGGCACTAAGTTCGGTGTCAACGCGATGCGGTCTCGTCTCAGCAGGACTTCGCCGATCTGGTGCGCCGAGCCGACGAGCTCGGCTACGACGTGTTCGCCGCTCCGGACCACCTCGGTGGGCTATCGCCCGTTCATGGCGCTGATCGCGGCAGGCACCATCAGTGCGCGGCTGCGGCTGCGAACCTATGTGCTTAAACACTTGCTTCTGGAACGCGGCGCTGCTGGCCCGGGATGTCGCGACGCTGGACCTGTTGTCCGGTGGTCGCGCGGAGCTCGGTCTCGGCGCCGGTCACATGAAGACCGAGCACCAACGAGGGCTTGCCGTGGCCGCCGCTGGAGCAGCGGGTGCAGGCTCTGGAGCGGCTGCTGGTGGAGGTCAAGCGGCGTCTGGCCGATGAGGACTATCAGCCTCGCCCGCGAGCTGGCAGAGGCCCTCATCCAGCCCTACAGTGGACACGAAAGCCGCCAGTCCCTCGAGATCTACAGCCGTCTCGCCCTCGCCGGCGCCCAGCAGCACTACGACGAAGCCATCACCCGGGTTCCCTGTCGGACCACCGCTACCCTGCGGGCTGGGCCACATTCGGGAGAACTGGGCCGGAACGGGTAGCAGCGCGGGGTGGGCCCACCCCGCGGTCCGCTTCCCTCGCGCCCTGCCCGGATCCACGAGTGGTCACGGTGGCGCGTCGACCAGACCGCCACGCCGAGCCACCCCTGACCGGCCAGCCACGTCCCTCGCCCCCAGGAAGGTCACCATCTGATGCTGAACTCCGCCTCCGAGGCCGGCGCGACGATCACAGCCGCAGTGCCCGCACTCACCGCTCCGGGGCCAGGCTGGTAGCCGCCAAAACGCCTGCGGACGGTGGCCCGCGGCCTGTTGAAGGCGGTCCGGCCCAAGCAATGGGTCAAGAACGTGCTCGTGGTGGCGGCCCCGGCATCAGCCGGGGTGCTGCTCGAGCCGCCGGTGCTCGCTCGCACCGCCGTCGCGCTGGTGGCCTTCACCGCGTGCGCTGCCGCCGGGTACCTGGTCAACGACGCCGGCGACGTGGCCGCCGACCGCCGGCACCCGACCAAGCGGTATCGCCCGATCGCAGCGGGCATCGTCCCGGTCGGGCTGGCGCGCGCCGCCGCACTGGTCCTGGCCGTGACGGCACTCGTCGCCGGCGGCCTGCTCTGCGGCTGGGAGCTCAGCGCCTCGCTGGTGGTCTACCTGGCCGTCACGTTCACCTACTCCACCTGGCTCAAGCACATCGCCATCCTGGAGATGCTGATGGTCGCCGCCGGCTTCCTGCTGCGGACCGTGACAGGTGCTGCAGCCACCCACGTGACGCTGTCGCGGTGGTTTCTCATCGTCGCTGGCTTCGGTTCGCTCTACATGGTCGTCGGCAAGCGGTACGCCGAAGCCACCGGGCTCGGTGAGAAGGCAGCCGGTGCCCGGCGGATCCTCGCCGAGTATCCGCTCAACTTCCTGCGTCAGACGCGTGAACTGTCCGCAGCTGTCACGCTCGTGGCCTACTGCCTGTGGGCGTTCGAACGCGCACCGGCTCAGGGTTTTTCCTGGGGACAGCTGTCGATCCTGCCGATGACCTTCGGCCTGCTGCGCTACGGCCTGTTGCTCGAGCGCGGCCAGGGCGGCGCCCCGGAGGACGTCGTGCTCGGCGACCGTCCGCTGCTCATCGCCGGGGCGGTCTGGGTGGTGACCTTCGGCCTCGGCGTTCTCACCACGAGGTTGTGAACTGTGGGCCGTCCCCAGCCGCCGCCCAGGCGGCGGGCGAAGGCTCTGGCCCTGCTCGCCCTGGCGACGTCGATTGCGATCTCAGGAGTGGTCGTCGTGCTCGTCGCCGGCCTGTGGTCATCGCCGCAGCAACCTGGCGCGGTCGGCTTCGACTGGCCCAACAGCGTGACCCGGCACGACCTTCGCGCGCATCCAGCAGCTGCTGGACGACAAGGCGTCCGCTGTGCCATCAGCCGTCCAGCTGCGGCATCCCCTCGACCGCTGTGGAGGCCACGGCATACAGCCGTCTCGGGATGCGCCCGGCGCGGTAGGCCAGCCGGCCGCCCTCGACGCCCTTGCGCATCGCCTCCGCCATCAGCGCGGGTTGCTGCGCGCGCGTGACCGCGGACGCGAGCAGCACCGCATCGCAGCCCAGCTCCATCGCAAGCGCGGCGTCGGATGCGGTGCCAAGACCGGCGTCGAGCACGAGCGGCACCGTGATGCGCTCCCGCATGATCGCGATGTTGTAGGGGTTGCGGATGCCGGCGCCGCTGCCGATCGGCGACCCCAACGGCATCACCGCGGCGACCCCTGCGTCCTGCAGGCGGCTCGCGAGCACGGGGTCGTCGGTGGTGTAGGCGAAGACGCGGAAGCCGTCGTCGACGAGCTGCTCCGCGGCGTCGAGCAGCTCGACCGCGTCAGGCAGCAGGGTGCGGTCGTCGCCGATGACCTCGAGCTTGACCCAGTCGGTGACGAAGGCCTCGCGGGCGAGCCGCGCCGTGCTGACGGCGTCGCGCGCGGTGAAGCAGCCGGCCGTATTGGGCAAAACGCGACAGCCCGCGCGGTCGACGACGTCGAGCAGGCTGGTCCCGGTGCCGCGGGCCTGCGGGTCAAGCCGGCGCAGGGCGATGGTGACGACTTCGGCGCCGGACGCCTCCAGCGCCGCCTCGAGCGCGGCCATGCTCGACGCCCCGCCGGTGCCCATGATCAGCCGCGACGAGAACGTCTCTCCGGCCACGATCAGCGGATCATCCATCGCCTGCTCCTTCCGTCGTCGCTCCCTGCGCTGCGGTCAGCCGCCTTGCACGGCGACGAGCACCTCGACGGCGTCACCGTCGACGAGCGGGTGCCCGTCCCACTCCTGGCGCGGGACGACCTCGCCGTTCACGGCAACGGCGATTCCCCGGCTACCGCCACCGAGCCCCTGGAGCGCCAGCACGTCGAGCACTCGCGCGCCCGCAGCCACCTGGGTCGGCTCGCCATTGACTTGCAGGGTCATCTGAACCCCCCGACGAATCGGTCGGGTGCGAAGGGCCGAGCGAGCTCGGGTCCGGGAGCACCTGCTCCGCTGGTCAGCAGCCGGACCACGAGCTCGGCCGTCACCGGGCTGAGCAGCACCCCATTGCGGTAGTGGCCAGTCGCGACGAGCACCCGATCGTCCCACCAGCCCAGCAGGGGAGCGTTGTCCGGCGTCCCGGGGCGCAGGCCGGCTGTCGTCGAGACCAGCTCGAGCTCCCCCACCTCGGGCAGCAGCTCCATCGCCGCGCGCAGCAGGTCGTGGACGCCGCGGGCGGTGACCGTCCGGTCGCTGCGCTCCTCGACGGTGGCGCCGACCACGAGCCTGCCGTCGGCGCGCGGGACGAGGTAGGCCTCGATCCCCCGCAGGTTGCGGGTGGTCAGTGGCTCGGGGCCGCGCAGGTGCAGCAGCTGGCCCTTGACGGCACGCACGGGCAGCTCGGGCATGAGGGCGGCCGATCCCGATCCTGCCGCCAGCACGACGGCGCCCGCAGCAACGTCGGCCAGTCGCAGCACCCGCTCGGCGACGAGCTCGACGCCCGCGCGCCGGCAGGCCTCGCGCAGCGCGAGCACGAGAGCCCGGTTGTCGACCTGGTGGTCGCCCTGCACGAGCAGGCCGCCGCGCGTGGTCGGGGCGAGCGCGGGCTCGAGTGCGCGACACTCGCGCCCTCGCAGCCGCTGCACCGACAGGCCGAGTTTCTCCTGGTAGGCCGCTAGGTCGTCGAGCAGCGCCATGTCGTCGCCGTCACGGGCCACCGACAGGGTGCCGCTCGCGCGGTAGCCGAACGTCTCGGGCGTGCCGCGAATGGCCTGCGCAAGTTCGGCCGCGTGGTTCGGCCAGGCCGCCGACGACTCGAGCGTGAGCGCCAGCAGCGGCTCCTCGCCGTAGTGCACCTCGGTGACCGGCGCAAGCATCCCCGCCGCTGCCCATGAAGCCTGCTCAGGAGCGGTCGCGGCGAGCTGAGGGTCGAGCACGACGATGCGTCCGAGGCCGGCCCGCGCGGCCCGCCACGCAACGGTGAGGCCGATGACACCACCGCCGACCACAGCGACATCTGGCCGAGCGCTCGCCCGGGGCTGTGACACCACTGCGTCCTCCCTTCACCGGCACGACCCGGATCAGGTGCTGACGGTCGAAGGCTGCCAGCCTTCCTCTCAGCCCCGTCCCACCAGGCTCCCGTGGCGCCGAGGATATCGCCTGCCGGGGGTGGCTGCTGCCTGGACGGCTGACGTCTGCGTCGGTGACGGGTGAGAATACGGGGTGGATTTCCAAGACGTCATCCGGCGGCGTCGAATGATCCGGGACTACCAGGATCGTCCCCTGGAGCAGGACGTCGTCGAGCGGATCGTGGCCAACGGGCTGCGCGCGCCGTCCGCTGGGTTCTCCCAGGGGTGGGCCTTCCTGGTCCTGCAGGACGCTGCCGACCGGGAGCGGTTCTGGCAGGTGGCCGGCGAACAGGACTGGCTCGAGCGGCACCCCACGATGCGGGTCGCACCGCTGCTGGTCGTCCCGCTCTCGCACAAGGAGACCTACCTCGACCGGTACGCCACCCCGGAGAAGGGCTGGACCGACCGCGACGAAACCCGCTGGCCGGTGCCCTACTGGGACATCGACACCGGCATGGCCGCCTTGCTGATGCTCCTGAGCGCCGTCGACGCTGGGCTGGGCGCGTCCTTCTTCGGCATCCTGCCCGGGCAGATGGCGGCGTTCCGCGCAGCCTTCGGCGTCCCAGGCGAGTACACCCCGATCGGCGCCATCAGTGTCGGCTACCGACATCCGGACGCTTCCCAGCAGTCTGCGGGGCTGACGGCCGCTCGCCGCCCACCAGAGGACATGGTGCACCGCGGCTATTGGTGACCAGTGCGCTTCACGGACAACCCGCACCCTACGGCCGCTTCTTGGGCGCCCCCCTGCGATCAAGCCGCGTCGGAGACGACGAAGGCCCGGTAGCCGCAGGAGATTTCGAGCACGAGCCCCACGAGTGCGATCGCAATGCCACCACGCCCAGGACAAATGTCCCGAGCGCGATGAGTCCGTCCCCGCCGACATCGCCCCCAGCCGGGTGCGGGCTACCGCACTCCAGGTTGTCGTAAGCCAGTGAGGCAGCGCACCTTGGAGCGCAGGATCGGGCCATGTTCGCGCTCGCTCTGGCTCCGTTGCGGGCGCGCGAGTTCCGGCTGTTGCTCGCAGCCCGGACGGTCTCATTACTTGGCACGGCCATGGCGCCGGTTGGGCTGGCGTTCGCCGTGTTGCAGGCGACCGGGCGGGTGGGCGATCTCGGTCTGGTGCTTGCGGCCCAGTCCGGGGCCATGCTGCTGGTACTTCCCATTGGTGGTGTGCTGGCCGACCGCCGGCCTCGGCGGCAGGTGCTGCTCACCGCTGACTGCGTCAGTGCACTGGCGCAGGGCCTGACGACCGCTGCTGTGCTGGCCGGCGGTCGCGGCATCGTGGCGCTTGCAGTGCTGCAGGCAGCCGTTGGCGCCTCGCGCGGCTTCGCTTTCCCGGCGCTGACCGGGCTGGTGCCCCAAACGGTGCCCGAGGCTGTTCGGCAGCAGGGCAACGCGTTGGTCGGGCTGAGCCGCAACGCCACAAGCCTGCTCGGCGGGCCCCTGGGTGGCCTGCTCGCAGTACTCGTCAGTCCGGCCGCGGCGCTCGCCGTTGACGCCGCGTCCTACGCAATCAGCGCCTCGTGCTGGTACCGACTTCCTGTCATCGCCGGCGGCGCTACTCGGGGTGGGATGCTCACCGACCTTCGAGAAGGGTGGAACGAGTTCCGTTCCCGCACCTGGCTGTGGGCGATCGTCGTGCAGTTCGCGATGGTCGTCGGGGTCGGTGCCGCCGCATTCGACGTCCTCGCTCCCGTCGTCGCCCGCGACCGGCTAGGCGGGGCGTCGGCATTCGGAGTCATCCTCGGGGCCGAAGCGCTCGGTGCCATCGCAGCCGGCGTGACTGCCCTGCGGGTGTCCTTCCGGCGCCCGCTGCTCGTCGGCACCTGCGGGACGCTGCTGCTAGCCCCTGAGCTGCTCCTGATGGCCTGGTCGTCCTCCCTGCCTGTCATTTCTGTATCGGCCGCCGCTGCCGGTGCGGGTATGGGCCTGTTGGCGTGCTGTGGACGACAGCACTGCAGGACCTGGTGCCACACGAGGTGCTCTCGCGAGTGTCGTCCTACGACGCGCTGGGCTCGTTCGCGCTGCTACCCGTCGGGTTGGCGCTGATGGGACCACTGGTGCAGGTCGCGGGTGTACCAGGCGCCCTCATCACCGGTGCGGTCGGGACCCTCATCCCCACATTCGCAGTACTGGCCGTCCATGACGTGCGGCGCCCCACCGCCGAACTGAGACCCCTCCCGGTAACCACCCGGCCGCCGCCGACGCGGGCACCGGCGGCGCCTGACAGCAGAACTTGAGTCACGAGGAGGCGAGGGGGAGCGGGCGTCCACGGAGCCTGGCGACCCGCGGCCTTCCCCACACGGATAGACCAACCGGCAGGAGCCGACGATGATCTGCACCACCTGCAACAACGAGATCGACCCCACCGAGCCTTACCGCAACCGGACTACACCAGCTGCAGACTACACCAGCTGCATTAGTCACAACACGGCCACGACATCAGCTACGGCACCACCTTCGTGCCGCAGAGGATGCCGGCCACCTCACGGACCCGGAGACCAACCGATGAACGACGACCTGAGCGAACTGTCCTCGCGCTGCTGGTCTACCGATCCCCGGAACGCGCAGGCCAACGCCTGTTCTACGTCCACACCCAGTCGGCCGAAGCCGCCCTCGTCCTGCGCCCCGGGCATCGCCGCGCCTCGGAGAACACCGATGTCCAAGCCCACTCACTCGGAGCCATGGATCGGGGCCTACCGGGGGCCCGGCATCCCAACCGGTAGGCGCGCTCTACGCGCGCATTTCTCGATGAGTCAACGAACCCCTCTACGCGCGCATCTTTGATGAGTCAACGCGCAGGGTTGGCTTCCGGAATATGAAAGATACTTCCGTCCAGTGAATAACGGATGAAGGGCGCTGTCGTGACTGATCACTCGATCTCCACCCCCACCGGTCGTCCGCACGAGACCCCTATCGTGGGATCCGACGGCGGCGCCCGGCTCGCCGACGCCCTCGTGTCCGAGCTCGACTCCCGTCTCGCGGACGCCGACGAGGCGCTTACCACCGGCTACCCCGGAGACAAACCCGACCGGCAGCCGGTGCAGACCGTCTATGTCTCGGCCGACCTGTACCGCGAGGACATCGTGCCCGCCTGGGGCGCCGCGGCCCTGGCGGTGATCGACGACCATGCCACCCTCTTCGCCGAGGTCGCCGGGGACGACAAGCTGGTGGCGCTGGTGCGAGCCAAGCTCGACGCCGAGCCCATCGAGGACCTGCGTATCGACTTCGAGGACGGGTATGGCAGCCGGGGCGATGACGTCGAGGACGCCGACGTGCAGGCAGCCGCGTCCGGGCTGGCCGCGGCGATCGCGGGCGGGATCGCCGCGCCGTTCCGGGGGATCAGGTTCAAGAGCCTCGAGGCACCCTCTCGGCGCCGGGGCATCCGGACGCTAACGATGTTCCTGTCGAGACTGCTTGAGGACGGCGGCACCCTCGACGACTTCGTGGTCACCCTGCCCAAGATCACGAGCGTCGACCAGGTCGAGGCGATGACCGAGCTCACCGGCCGGGTGGAGGAATCCCTCGGCCTTGACCCGCGCAGCCTGCGCTTCGAGCTGCAGATCGAGACGCCGCAGTCTATCCTCGGCCCGGACGGCACCGCGATGGTTGCCCGGATGATGCACGTCAGCGAGGGCCGGGTGACCGCGCTGCACTACGGCACGTACGACTACTCCGCGTTCTGCGGTATCCCGGCGGCCTACCAGTCCATGAGCATCCGGTCGCGGACCACGCCAAGCTGGTGATGCAGGCCGCCGCGGCCGGCACCGGGGTGCGGCTCTCCGACGGGTCCACCAACGTGCTTCCGTTGGGCGACGAGGCTGCCGTACGGCGCGGCTGGAAGCTGCACTCCCGGTTGGTGCGGCGATCGCTCGAGCGCGGCTACTACCAGGGCTGGGACCTGCACCCGGCGCAGCTGGCGACGCGCTTCGCCGCGACCTACACGTTCTTCCGTGAGGGCTTCGACGAGGCCGCCCTGCGGCTGCGCAACTACGTGCAGCAGGCCGGTTCGAGCGTTATGGATGAGCCGGCGACCGTGCGGGCGCTGTCTGACTTCGTCATGCGCGGCGTGGACTGCGGCGCGGTTTCCGTGGCCGAGGTCGAGTCGTCCGTCGGTCTGGACGCCGCCACACTCAGCCGGCTGGCCCGGCCGCAACGCGCGTGATCGCGATCACCGCGAACCGTTGACGAAGTCGACGCACCCCCCTAGAGTTCCGACTGACGGTATTCAATTTCCATCGAGCGGAAAAGAGCCGTGGGCCGGAATCAGAGTTGTCGCCGGGTCGCACCGGGGCTGCAAACAGGGAGTGAAGATCAAGATGAGCATCGTCCTCGGGGCCAACCAGTACGGAAAGGCCGAGAACCGCGTCGTACGCATCTACCGCGACTCCGACCGTCACGAGATCCGGGACCTCAACGTCTCGACGTCGCTGCGCGGCGACTTCGAGGACGCCCATGTCTCCGGCGACCAGCTGAAGGTGCTGCCGACGGACACCCAGAAGAACACCAGCTTCGCCTACGCCAAGGAGCACGGCGTAACCTCGCCCGAGGACTACGCGGTCGCACTCGGCACACACTTCCTCGACGCGGCTCCGCCGGCCACCGGCGCACGGATCGGCGTCGAGGAGTATGCCTGGGACCGGATCCCGGTCGACGGTGTCGGTCACGACCACTCCTTCGTTCGTCGCGGCACCGAGATCCGCACTTGCGTGGTGACCGTGGAGGGCCGCGGCGACGACCAGCAGGTCGAGGTGGTGTCCGGCTTCACCGACCTGGTCGTGCTGAAGTCCACCGGGTCGGAGTTCAAGGGCTTCCTCAAGGACAGGTACACGACCCTGCAGGAGACCGACGACCGGATCATGGCCACGTCGCTGACCGCGCACTGGCGCTATGTGGGCACCTCGTCGAGCCGGGACACCGAGTGGGACGCGACGTACGAGGACATCAAGACGATCATGATGTCCGCCTTCGCCACGACGTATAGCCGGGCTCTGCAGGAGACGCTCTACGTGATGGGCAAGAACGTCCTCGAGGCGCACCCCGAGGTTGCCGAGGTCACGTTCTCCGCCCCCAACAAGCACCATTTCCTGGTCGACCTGTCGCCCTTCGGCCTGCCGAACGACGGTGAGGTCTACATCGCCGCGGACCGACCGTATGGCCTGATCGAGGCGATCCTGGTCCGCGCCGGCGCACCCACGACCAACCCAGCAAGCGCTACCAGTGAAGGTGAGAGATGAGCACAGCGACAACTTCGCCGAGGCGACCCGCCGTCCACCCTGTCGACGAGGTGCTGCCCGCGCAGCAGCTCGCGATCTACGGTCTGCAGCACGTGATGGCGTTCTACGCCGGTGCCGTCATCGTGCCGATTCTGCTCGCCGGAGCGATCGGCCTGAACCAGAGCCAGCTGATCCACCTGATTAACGCTGACCTGTTCACCTGCGGCATCGCCTCGATCCTGCAGTCGGTCGGCGTGTGGAAGATCGGCGTCCGACTGCCCCTGCTGCAGGGCGTCACGTTCACCGCGGTCACCCCGATGATCATCATCGGTCTCGACAACGGCGGCGGCGCACGCAGCCTGCCCTACATCTACGGCGCGGTCATCATCGCCGGGCTGTTCACATTGCTGATCGCCCCCTTCTTCTCCCAGCTGGTCCGGTTCTTCCCGCCCGTGGTCACCGGCACGGTGATCACGATCATCGGGATCACGCTGATCCCGGTGGCGGCCTTCGACGCGGGCGGCGGCCAGTTCGCCTTCCTCAACCCCGAGCTGGTGCCGGCGAACCTGAAGTTCGGCAGCTACACGAACCTGGCCTTGGCCGCCTTCACCATCCTGCTCATCCTCGCCCTCACCCGCTTCACCCGGGGCTTCGTGCAGACTGTCGCGGTCCTCGCCGGCCTGGTCATCGGCACCGGGGTCGCCGCCCTGGTGAGCGACGGCTCGGGCGGCAAGGTCGCCAAGTTCACCTCGGTGGGCGGTGCGGACTGGGTCGGCTTCACCGGTCCTTTCCACTTCGGTGCCCCGAAGTTCGCCGTGGTGCCGATCCTGCTGATGATCGTGGTCATGCTGATCACGGCCGTCGAGACGACCGGTGACGTCTACGCCACCGGGCAGATCGTCGAGAAGCCGATCGCCAAGCGGGACATCGCGGCCGCGCTGCGCGCCGACGGGCTGGCCACCTTCCTCGGCGGCGTCATGAACTCCTTTCCCTACACCTGCTTCGCCGAGAACGTCGGACTGGTCCGGCTGACCCGGGTCAAGAGCCGGTGGGTGGTGGCCACCGCCGGCGGCTTCATGATCCTGCTCGGACTGCTGCCCAAAGCCGGAGCGATCGTGTCGAGCGTCCCGCCGTCGGTCCTCGGTGGCGCGGCGCTGGTCATGTTCGGCACTGTGGCCGCCGTCGGCATCCAGACTCTGGGGCGGGTGGACTTCAAGAGCCACCGCAACGTGGTCGTCGTCGCGGTCAGCATCGCGATCGCGATGATCCCGGTGGGCCTCCCTCAGGTCAACGGCACCTCGGCGGTTCTCGTGGAGCTGCCGAAGAACGTCCAGGCGTTCCTCAACTCTGGCATCACCACGGGCTCTGTCGCGGCGATCTTGCTGAACCTGATACTGAACCAGTTCGGCGGCAAGCCCGACTACGAGGACAAGACCGGCCCACGCTCGGACATCGAGGCGATCAACACCATGCCCAGCGCACAGTTCGTCGCGCTGGTCGCCCCGGCGTACCAGGGTGACGCCGGGATCGCCGAGGCCGTGGCCGACCGTCGTCCCTTCGCGGACGCCAACGGGTTGCGAGCCGAGATGCAGGACCAGCTGTTCTCACTCACCCCGGGGCAGCAGACCGAGCTGATGCGCGGCTACCCGACACTCGCGAGCGCCGACCTGTCCATGATCGACCACGCCGACCGGTCCTTCGTCGACCAGGCTGCCGCCGGGCTCACCTTCCTCGGTGAGGACGAGCAGCAGGCGTTCACGGAGGTCAACGTGGCCTACCACGAGAAGTTCGGCTTCCCACTCATCGTCGCGGCCCGCGAGCTCACCTCCGAGCAGGTGCTCGAGCAGGCCCTGCAGCGGCTGGACAACTCACCCACGCAGGAGCACGCCGCAGCGTTGCTGGAGATCGCCAAGATCGCCAACCACCGGCTCGAGGACGTGGTCGAGGACACCACGCCGATGGGCTCGACCCGCGCAACAAGCCTCGCTCGGCTGCACTAGGCAGGACGGGTGCGGCCGGGTGCGAGACACCGCGCCCGGCACCCCGTTCATGCGTGCTGGGACGTCCGAGCGATGACCCCCTTAACCAGACAAGAAGGACCCCGTGCCCGACCTGGCCGAATTCAACCGAGCGACCGACGACGACCTGCGGTCCTGGTTGATGCCGCTGACGGCGGCGACCGACTGGGCGGACGCGCTCGTCGAGCGCCGCCCGTACGACGACCTCGACGCCCTGCTGGCCACCTCCGACGAGGTTGTGCTCGGCCTGCCGGAGTCGCAGGTCGAGGCCGCGCTGGCCGGTCACCCCAGGATCGGGGAGAAGGCAGCCGGTCTTGACGAAAACTCTGCCGCTCGTTCGGCACGGGAGCAGGCCGGCATGTCGCGGGCCGAAGCCTCGCTGCAGGAGGCGATGGCGGAAGGGAACGCCGACTACGAGGCACGCTTCGGCCGCATCTACCTGGTGGCGGCCGCCGGCCGCAGCGCCGAGGACCTGCTCGGCTTGCTCCACGACCGTCTCGGCAACGCCCCCGAGGCCGAGCTCGTTGTGGTCCGCAGCGAGCTCGCCCGGATCAGCCGACTCCGACTGACCGAGCTGCTCACGGTGCGGGAGGGGTCTCGATGAGCGTCTCCACCCATGTTCTGGACGCCGGCCGCGGTACGCCTGCGCAGGGGATGGAGCTGCGGTTGGAGCGGCTTGACGGCACCGACGTGGGCAGTGGCACCACCGACCGTGACGGGCGCTGCCCCGAGCTGACCGAGGGTCTGACACTCGAGGCAGGAACCTACCGGATGCGCTTCGAGACCGGCGACTGGTTTGCGCGCACCAGGACGCCCACCTTCTATCCCGTGGTGGAGCTGGTCTTCGAGGTCACCGACGCCGCCGCGCACTACCACCTGCCGCTGCTGCTCAGCCCCTTCGCCTATTCCACCTACCGCGGCAGCTGAGCCACGCACCTGGGCTCCGGCCCGCCGCTGCTGAAGAGCTGCTCGTCGTGGACGAGCACCGACCTCCTTGACCGGGTCCGGGGATGCGGCGTACTGTTTCATTAAGCGGAAAATGAGTTCCACATACCGGAAAGTTGCTCGGATGTCTGACCACGGCCTCGCGTACCTCGCGAACTGCTCGATGCTCTTCACCGAGCGCCCGCTCCTCGAGCGCCCACAGGCGGCCAAGGACGCCGGCTTCGACGCCATCGAGTTCTGGTGGCCGTGGCCGGACCAGCCAGCCCCCGAGGATGCCGAGATCGACTGCTTTGTGGCTGCCGTCCGCGACGCCGACGTCCGGCTTGTCGGGCTGAACTTCTTCGCCGGTGACGTGGCCGGGCCCGACTGCGGAGTGCTCTCGATCCCCGAGCGGGCAGGCCAGTTCCGCGACAACATCGACGTCACGGTCGGCATCGGCGAGCAGCTGGGCGTGTCCGGCTTCAACGCCCTCTACGGCAACCGCGTCGAGGGCGTCGCGGCGCAGCAGCAGGACGAGCTCGCACGCGAATTGCTCGGCCTCGCCGCCCGGGCGGCGAGCCGGATCGGCGCGACCGTGCTGATCGAGTCGGTCAGCGGCCCCAAGCCGTACCCGCTGCGCACCGCGGCCGACAGTGCCGCCGTGGTCGCTGCGGTACATGAGGCCGGCCACGACAACATCGGCTTGCTGTGCGACCTGTTCCATCTCGCCAACAACGGGGACGACGTCCCGGCCGCCATCGCGACTTACGCCGACCTCATCGCCCACGTCCAGATCGCCGATTGTCCCGGCCGCGGCGAGCCCGGCACGGGCGACCTCGACATCGACGGCCTGCTCGGCGACCTCGTCGCTCGCGGCTACGACGGGTGGGTCGGCCTGGAGTACAAGCCCACGACCGACACCGAAGCCAGCCTGGCCTGGCTGCTAACCTCTCGGAGGAGTTCTCACGCATGAGCACCATCGCCTTCATCGGCCTCGGAATCATGGGTCAGCCCATGTCGGTCCACCTGCAGAACGCCGGCCACGACGTCTGCGGCGTCCACCTCTCGCCGGAGCGCACCAAGCCGCTCGTCGACGCAGGCGGCCGCGCCGCCACCACGATCGCTGAGGGGGTCAAGGGCGCCGACGTCGTCGCGGTGATGGTGCCGGACTCTCCCGATGTCGAGCAGGTGCTCGCCGGGGAGGGCGGCGTGTTCGAGCACGCCGAGCCCGGCACCCTGGTGATCGACTTCTCCAGCATCCGCCCCGACGTGACCGCCTCCCTCGCGGAGCAAGGAAGAGACAAGGGGTTCCGCCTCCTCGACGCCCCTGTCTCCGGTGGCGAGGCGGGCGCGGTGAACGCCGTCCTCTCGATCATGGTCGGTGGCAGCGCGGAGGACTTCGCCGAGGCCAAACCGATCCTGGACACCGTCGGCAAGACCATCGTGCACGTCGGCCCGAGCGGCTCCGGACAGACGGTCAAGGCCGCCAACCAGCTGATCGTGGCCGTCAACATCGAGGTCGTCGCCGAGGCGCTGGTCTTCCTGGAGGCGTACGGCGTCGACACCGACGCCGCCCTCGAGGTGCTGGGCGGCGGACTGGCCGGCTCCAAGGTGCTGGACCAGAAGAAGGCCAACATGCTCAGCCGGAACTTCGACCCGGGTTTCCGGATCGACCTGCACCACAAGGACATGGGCATCGTGACCTCCGCGGCCCGGGAGGCCGGTGTGGTGCTGCCCCTGGGCGCGATCGCCGCTCAGCTGATGGCCTCCGCGCGTGCCAACGGCGACGGCGGCCTGGACCACTCTGCGTTGCTCCGCGGCGTCGAGCGGCTCTCCGGCCGCACCACCGACTGACCCCCGTCTGACCCCGACTGACCCCGACTGACCCCCCAAGAGATCGAGAGCAGGAATCATGGCACGGATGACAGCAGCCCAGGCCGCGGTGGAGATCCTCAAGAAGGAAGGCGTCACCAACGTCTTCGGGCTGCCGGGTGCCGCGATCAACCCGTTCTACAAGGCGATGAGGACGAACGGGGGACTGCACCACACGTTGGCCCGTCACGTCGAGGGCGCCTCGCACATGGCCGAGGGCTACACCCGTGCCAAGGCCGGCAACATCGGCGTCTGCGTGGGCACCAGCGGACCGGCCGGCACCGACATGATCACCGGGCTCTACTCCGCGAGCGCCGACTCGATCCCGATCCTGTGCATCACCGGGCAGGCGCCGGTGGCCAAGCTGCACAAGGAGGACTTCCAGGCTGTCGACATCGCCGCCATCGCGTCGTCACTGACCAAGATGGCGGTCACCGTGCTCGAGGCCGCGCAGGTGCCGGGCATCTTCGCCCAGGCGTTCCACCTGATGCGGTCGGGCCGTCCCGGTCCGGTGCTGGTCGACCTGCCGATCGACGTGCAGATGACCGAGATCGAGTTCGACGTCGAGACCTACCAGCCGCTGCCGGCGTACAAGCCGGCCGCGACGCGAGCCCAGATCGAGAAGGCCTTCGACATGCTGGTCGCCTCGGAGCGTCCGCTGCTGGTCTCTGGTGGCGGTGTGGTCAACGCCGACGCCGCCGACCTGCTCGTCGAGTTCGCCGAACTGACCGGCGTGCCGGTGATCCCGACCCTGATGGGCTGGGGCACGATCCCTGACGACCACGAGCTGAACGCCGGCATGGTCGGCCTGCAGACCTCGCACCGTTACGGCAACGCCAGCATGCTCGCCGCGGACTTCGTGCTCGGAGTCGGCAACCGGTGGGCCAACCGGCACACGGGTGGCGTGGAGACCTACACCGCCGGCCGGACGTTCGTACACGTCGACATCGAGCCGACCCAGATCGGCCGCGTGTTCGCGCCCGACTTCGGCATCGTCTCCGACGCCAAGGCGGCACTGGAGCTGTTCGTCGAGGTCGCCCGTGCGCGCAAGGACGCCGACACCCTGCCGGACCGTTCCACCTGGGCCGAGGAGTGTCGGCAGCGCAAGCACACCCTGTGGCGCAAGACGAACTTCGACAACATCCCGGTCAAGCCGCAGCGGGTCTACCAGGAGATGAACCGGGCCTTCGGCAAGCACACCCGCTACGTCTCCACCATCGGTCTCTCGCAGATCCAGGCTGCCCAGCTGCTGCATGTCTTTGAGCCGCGGCACTGGATCAACGCCGGGCAGGCAGGCCCCCTCGGCTGGACCATCCCCGCCGCCCTAGGGGTGGCGACCGCCGACCCGGAGAGCACCGTCGTCGCGCTGTCGGGCGACTACGACTTCCAGTTCATGATCGAGGAGCTCGCGGTCGGGGCGCAGTTCAACATCCCCTACATCCACGTGCTGGTGAACAACGCCTACCTCGGTCTGATCCGTCAGGCACAGCGGGGCTTCGACATGGACTACTGCGTGCAGCTCTCCTTCGACAACGTCAACTCACCCGAGGTCGGCGGGTACGGCGTCGACCACGTCAAGGTGGCCGAGGGGCTGGGCTGCAAGGCGATCCGGGTCTTCGACCCCGAGGAGATCCTGCCCGCCCTGGAGCAGGCAAAGAAGATGCTGGTCGAGCACCGGGTCCCGATTGTGGTCGAGGTCATCCTGGAGCGCGTCACGAACGTCTCGATGGGCCTGGACATCGACCAGGTCACCGAGTTCGAAGAGCTCGCCGAGCACGGCGACCACGCCCCGACGGCGCTCTACGCCAACCTGGACTGACTGGTCGACCGCCGATGACCCGTGTCCTGCTGGCCCCCGACAAGTTCAAAGGCACGCTCACGGCCGCGGAGGTAGCCGCACACCTGGCCACCGGCATCCGCTCGGTTCGGCCCGACGTCGACATCGTCGTCGTGCCGGTCTCCGACGGCGGGGACGGGCTGCTCGACGCGGCGATCCGGGCCGGATTCGAGACGGTGCCGGTGGAGGCCTGCGGGCCGACCGGGGACGTCGGCGACACGTCGTACGTTCGCCGAGGGGAAGAGGCGGTCATCGAGATGGCCGAGATCTGCGGAATGGTCCGCCTGCCCGGCGGGACGCTCGCCCCCACCACGGCCACCAGCCGGGGGGTGGGTGAGGTGATCGCCAAGGCCCTCGATGCGGGCTGCCGCCAGATCCTGATCGGCATCGGGGGGAGTGCCTCCACCGACGCAGGTGCAGGCATGCTCCAGGCGCTGGGTGCCCGGGTGGTCGACGCCGAGGGCCACGAGGTCGGCCTTGGCGGTGGCCCGCTCGCACGGGTCGCCGGCCTGAACCTGTCCGGGCTGCATCCCGGCATCGCCGGCGCCCGGATCACCGTGGCCTGCGACGTGGACAACCCGCTCACCGGCCCGAGTGGCGCGGCCGCCGTCTACGGGCCACAGAAGGGTGCCTCTCCCGACCAGGTCGCCGAACTCGACGCGGCGCTCGGTCGGATGGCGGACGCGGTCACGGTCGCCACCGGTCGGGACCTTCGGGGCGACCCGGGCGCAGGTGCAGCCGGCGGAGTCGGGTTCGGTGCCATCGCGGTGCTCGGCGCCGCGCTGCGGTCGGGCGCCGACGTCGTCCAGGAGCTGACCGGGCTCCAGGCCGCGATGGTCGGCGCCGACCTGGTGGTGACCGGGGAGGGCTCACTCGACCAGCAGACCCTGCACGGCAAGGCGCCTGCCGCCGTGGCCGCCGCCGCGCGCCGCGCCGGCGTCCCGGTGGTCGCGGTCGCCGGCCGGTGCGAGCTCGAGACCACGACGCTGCGCCAGGCCGGTATCGAAGCGACCTACACGCTGACTGACCTCGCCAACTACCCGGAGGAGCCCTTCGACGCGTCCGGACCGCTGTTGCACAGCATCGGCGCCCGGATCGCCGGCCACCACGTCATCGGCAGCGTGCGCACCGCCGCCGATCCCGTCGACCTCGCCATCCGGGCCCGCCGCGCCGTCGTCGGCGGAGCCGAGGTCTCCTGCACTGTCCTCGTCAGCGACGGCCGGATCGTCGCCGTCGAGGAGTACGACGCCATGGTCGAGGCCATAGTGAGCGTCGAGCTGGCCGACGACGAGGTGCTGCTGCCGGGTCTCGTCGACACCCACGTGCACGTCAACGAGCCCGGCCGCACCGAGTGGGAGGGCTTCGCCTCGGCGACCCGGGCTGCCGCCGCGGGCGGGATCACCACGATCATCGACATGCCCCTCAACTCCGTGCCGCCCACCACCACCCTCGAGGGGCTGCACGCCAAGCAGGACGTGGCCCGTGACCAGATCGCGGTGGACGTCGGCTTCTGGGGAGGCGCCGTCCCCGGCAACGTCGCCGAGCTCGCTGCGCTGCACCAGGCCGGGGTGTTCGGCTTCAAGTGCTTCCTGATCCACTCCGGCGTGGACGAGTTCGCACACCTCGACGCCGACGGCTTCGCGTCCGCGATGGACGAGGTGGCCCGGATCGGTGCGCTGATGCTGGTGCACGCCGAGGACGCCCGCCAGATCGACGAGAGCCAGGCGGCCGGTCCGTCGTACGCCGGTTTCCTGGCCTCGCGGCCCCCTGCTGCCGAGCGGTCCGCCATCGCCCAGGTCGTCGAGCAGGCCGAGCGCACCGGCGCCCGGACCCACCTGCTGCACCTCAGCAGTGCCGAGGCGCTGCCCGCCCTGCGCCGCGCCCGGAAAGGGTCCGCCGACCTGTCGGTGGAGACCTGCCCGCACTACTTGGTCTTCGAGGCCGACGAGGTGCCCGATGGCGCCACCGAGTTCAAGTGCTGCCCGCCCATCCGCGAGGCCGGCAACCGCGAAGCTCTCTGGGCCGGACTGGCGGCCCGCGACATCGACATGGTGGTCTCCGACCACTCGCCCAGCACCGTCGAGCTCAAGCGCGCCCCCGGCGGGCAGAACGGTGGGGACTTCGGGCTGGCATGGGGTGGGATCGCCTCGATCCAGGTGTCCCTGGCCGCGGTGTGGACCGCGGCCCGCGCGCATGGCCACGACCTGACCGACATCGTCCGGTGGATGGCGCTCGCCCCCGCCGACCGGACGGGGCTCTCCCACAAGGGCCGCATCGAGGTCGGCGCCGACGCCGACCTGGTGGTGCTCGCGCCCGCCGAGGAGTTCGTGGTCGACGTTGCCCGGCTCGCCCACAAGAACCCCGTCTCCGCCTACTCCGGCCGGCGGTTCTCCGGAGTCGTGCGCCGCACCTGGCTGCGTGGCGCGCCCGTCACCGGCGACAGCACACCCCACGGCCGCTTCCTGCAGAGAGGACAACGATGAGCAGCTACTACGCACCCGCGGGAGGCCTGCCTCCACAGACCCGACTGACCACCGACCGGTCCCGGTTCAACGAGGCGTACGTCGTCCTGCCGCGCGGCTCGGTCACCGACATCGTGGTGAGCTTCCTGCCGTTCTGGGAGCAGACCCGCCTGTGGGTGGTCGCCCGGCCCCTGTCCGGCTTCGCCGAGACCTTCAGCCAGTACATCGTCGAGGTCTCGCCGGGCGGCGGCAGCGACAAACCCGAGACCGACCCCGAGGCCGAGGCCGTCCTGTTCGTGATGAAGGGAACGCTGCGGCTGACCATCGAGGGGGACGAGCACATCCTCGAGCCGGGTGGTTACGCGTTCCTCCCACCGGGGTGTACCTGGACCGCCCACCAGAGCGGCGAAGGGCCGACGACGTTCCACTGGCTGCGCAAGGCCTACGAGCGGGTCGAGGGTCTCGACCTCCCGGAGGCGTTCGTGGTCAACGAGCACGACGTCGAGCCGGTGGAGATGCCGGGCACCGACGGTGTGTGGACGACCACCCGCTTCGTGGACCAGTCCGACCTGCGCCACGACATGCACGTCAACATCGTGAACTTCAAGCCCGGAGGCGCCATCCCGTTCCCGGAGACGCACGTGATGGAGCACGGCATCTACATCCTCGAGGGCAAGGCGATGTACCTGCTCAACGAGGACTGGGTCGAGGTGGAGGAGGGCGACTTCCTGTGGCTGCGCGCGTTCTGCCCGCAGGCCTGCTACGCCGGCGGGCCCGGTGGTTTCCGCTACCTGCTCTACAAGGACGTCAACCGGCACATGCGGCTGCGCGGCGCCCTCGGCTGATCAAGGGCCGTCGGCCCGACCGGGTACATCCCGAAGCAATCTCGCCAGGTGAAAAAGTTTTTCGAACAACTCTTCCGACCGCGGCCTGTCGCTGCCTAAGATCGGATGACGAGTTCTGCGTGACCCAGGTCACCAGAACGAGGAGGTGGCGAACGGATGGAGGCACGGATGGGCACACCCGGAGTGACGGTCAACGGACGAACCGAGGGGTTCGCCGGCATCTCCCCGCACACCACGGCCCTGGACTGGCTGCGCGGCCGCGGCCTGACCGGGTGCAAGGAAGGCTGTGCCGAGGGCGAGTGCGGCGCCTGCGCCATCATGGTCGCTCGCCCCTCCACGACCGGTGACGGGAGCGCCGAGTGGGTATCCATCAACGCCTGTCTGATCCCCGCGGCCGGCCTCGACGGCCAGGAGGTGCTGACCGCCGAAGGACTCGGCTCCCCGGGTGCCCTGCACCCGGTCCAGCACGAGATTGCGGTGCGTGGTGGCTCCCAGTGCGGCTACTGCACCCCGGGATTCGTGTGCAGCATGGCCGCGGAGTACTACCGGGCCGGCCGCTGCCGGCCGCACGGCGCACCGGGCACGCCCGAGGTGAGCAGCAGCAACGGCTTCCCCGACCCCAACGCGCCCGGCGCCGAGGCCGACCAGGAGCACGGGCCGAACGGCTTCGACCTGCACGCGCTGAGCGGCAACCTGTGCCGGTGCACGGGCTACCGCCCGATCAAGGACGCCGCCTTCGCGCTCGGGGAGCCCGGGGCCGACGACGCCTTGGCCCAGCGCCGCGACCAGGCGCCGCCCGCCCCGCGTCCGACGCGGATCAGCACCGGCGATGCCGAGTTCGTGCGTCCCGCCGATCTGGCCGCGACACTTCAGCTGCTCGCGGACCGCCCCGACGCGATCCTGGTCGCCGGCTCCACCGACTGGGGTCGAGGTCAACATCCGCGGCGTGCGGGCCCCCTTCGTGGTGGCGATCGACCAGCTCTCGGAGCTGCGCCGGCTGTCCGTCGACGACGACCGAATCCAGCTCGGCGCCGCGCTGACGCTCACCGAGATCGAGCGTCGCCTCGACGGTCAGGTTCGGCTGCTGGGCGAGGTCTTCCCACAGTTCGCCTCGCGGCTGATCCGCAACGGCGCCACGCTGGGGGGCAACCTCGGCACCGGTTCCCCGATCGGTGACGCCCTGCCCGCGCTGCTCGCGCTCGAGGTCGAGCTGGTGCTCGCCTCCACCGAGGGCGAGCGGACGGTTCCGCTGGCCGACTACTTCACCGGCTACCGGCGGACCGTGCGCCGCCAGGGCGAGCTGATCAAGGAGATCCTGGTCCCGCGGCCGCTCGCCGAGCTGACGGCCTTCCACAAGATCGCCAAGCGCCGCTTCGACGACATCTCCAGCGTCGCCGTCGCCTTCGCGATCGACGTCACCGAGGGCGTCGTACGACGTGCCGCGATCGGGATCGGCGGCGTCGCCGCGACGCCCATCCGGGCCCGCGACACCGAGGCTGCCCTGGTGGGGAGGCCCTGGACCGACGAGACCGTCCGGGAGGCAGCCGCCGTGATGGCCGCCGAGGGCACCCCCCTCGACGACCACCGCGCCAGCGCCGGCTACCGATCCGCGATGCTCGGCCAGGCGCTGCTCAAGCTGCACGCCCAGCACCCGCTCACGCAAGGAGCCCCAGCATGAGCCACCTCTCCCAGCGCCCCGACGTCGCCGCCGACCTGATGGAGGTCGGCAAGGCACTGCCTCACGAGTCGGCCGCCCTGCACGTTACCGGCCAGGCGCTCTACACCGACGACCTGGTCGGCCGCACCAAGGACTGCCTGCACGCGTGGCCGGTCCAGGCCACCCAGGCCAAGGCGAGGATCACCCACCTCGACGTCAACGCGGCCTACGACGTCCCGGGCGTGGTCCGCGTGCTCACCGCCGCAGACGTCCCCGGCATCAACGACGCGGGCGTCAAGCACGACGAGCCGCTGTTCCCCGACCAGGTCTGCTTCTACGGTCATGCGGTCTGCTGGGTGCTCGGTGAGACCCAGGAGGCGGCCCGGCTCGGTGCCGCCGCCGTGATGCTCGAGCTCGACCCGCTGCCGGCGCTGATCAACGTCAAGGAGGCGATCACGGCCCAGGAGTTCCAGGGTGCGCAGCCCACCGTCGAGCGCGGCGACGTGAGCGGCGGGATCGAGTCCTCGGCCCACGTGTTCAGCGGCGAACTCGAGTTCGCCGGCCAGGAGCACTTCTACCTCGAGACCCACTGCGCGTTGGCGCAGGTCGACGAGGCCGGGCAGGTCTTCGTCCAGAGCAGCACCCAGCACCCCTCCGAGACCCAGGAGATCGTGGCCCACGTGCTCGGTCTGCGCAGCTCCGAGATCACCGTGCAGTGCCTGCGGATGGGGGGCGCGTTCGGCGGCAAGGAGATGCAGCCACACGGCTTCGCGGCGATCGCGGCGCTGGGCAGCATCCTCACCGGCCGCCCGGTGCGGCTGCGCCTGAACCGCACCCAGGACCTCACCATGACGGGCAAGCGGCACGGCTTCCACGCAGAGTGGCGGGTCGGCTTCGCCGAGGACGGCAGGATCCAGGCGCTGGAGGCCACCTTGACCGCCGACGGCGGCTGGAGCCTCGACCTGTCCGAGCCGGTGCTGGCCCGGGCGCTGTGCCACATCGACAACGCCTACTGGATCCCGAACATCAGGGTCACCGGCCGGATCGCAAAGACCAACAAGACCTCACAGACCGCGTTCCGCGGCTTCGGTGGTCCGCAGGGGATGATCGTGATCGAGGACATCCTCGGCCGGTGCGCCCCGCTCATGGGTCTCGACCCGGTCGAGCTCCGCAGCCGCAACTTCTACGACGAGGACCAGACCACACCCTACGGGCAGCCGGTGCGGCACCCCGACCGGATCCACGCGGCCTGGGACCAGGTGCACGAGCTCGGTGAGCTGGCCCGGCGCCGTGCGGAGATCGTCCGGTTCAACGCCGAGCACGTGCACGTCAAGCGGGCACTGGCGATCACACCGGTCAAGTTCGGCATCTCCTTCAACCTCACCGCGTTCAACCAGGCCGGTGCACTGGTGCACGTCTACAAGGACGGCTCGGTGCTGATCAACCACGGTGGCACCGAGATGGGCCAGGGGTTGCACACCAAGATGCTCCAGGTCGCGGCGACCACCCTGGGTGTCCCGCTCAGCTTGGTGCGCCTGGCCCCCACCCGGACGGACAAGGTGCCCAACACCTCGGCGACCGCGGCCTCCTCGGGCGCGGACCTCAACGGCGGCGCGGTCAAGAACGCCTGCGAGCAGATCCGCACCCGGCTGGAGCAGGTCGCCGCGGGCGGCCTCGGAGCTCCTGCGGCTGACGTCCGCTTCGTCGACGGCGAGGCCACGGCCATCGGCCGCACCGCGGTGGGCATCTCGTGGGAGGAGGTCGTCCGCACGGCGTACTTCCAGCGGGTGCAGCTCTCCGCGGCCGGCTACTACCGCACCGAGGGTCTGCACTGGGACTCCTCGATCATGCACGGCTCGCCGTTCAAGTACTTCGCATACGGCGCGGCCGCCACCGAGGTGGAGGTCGACGGATTCACCGGCGCCTACACCACCCGGCGCGTCGACATCGTGCACGACGTAGGCGACAGCCTCTCGCCGCTGATCGACATCGGCCAGATCGAGGGCGGCTTCGTCCAGGGCGCCGGCTGGCTGACCCTGGAGGACCTGCGCTGGGACGAGAGCGACGGGCCGCAGCGCGGCCGGCTATCCACCCAGGCCGCGAGCACCTACAAGCTCCCCAGCTTCTCGGAGATGCCGCAGGACTTCCGGGTCACGCTGCTCGACCGCGCACACGAGGACGGCGCCGTCTACGGCTCCAAGGCCGTGGGGGAGCCGCCGCTGATGCTGGCCTTCTCGGTCCGCGAGGCGCTGCGCGAGGCCGCCGCGGCCTTCGGCCCGACCGGCACCAGCGTCGACCTGGGCTCACCAGCGACGCCGGAGGCGGTCTGGTGGGCACTCGACGAGGCCCGTCGTGGGCACGACGAGGGCCACCTGGTCGAGGGCAAGCCCGGCCAGCAGCCGGACCCCGCCGATCCGGAAGCGCCGGTTCGGATGCCGGAGTCCGAGGTCGCTCAGGTAGTCGTCCCGCACCGCAGCGTCCCGCACCTCACGAAGGTCTAGGCGAGGACCGGCGATGCAGTGGGTAGCCGCCGTCGAGCGTCTGCGCTCGCGCCGGGAGCCAGGGGTGCTGGTGACGGTCGTGGCCGCGCGGGGACACGCCCCCCGCGAGGCCGGCGCCAAGATGGTCGTCGCCGCCCGCGACGCCTGGGGCTCGGTCGGGGGCGGCAACCTGGAGGCCAAGGCCATCGAGCGCGCCCGCGAGCTGTTGTTCGATCCGGCCGCAGCGCCCCAGATGTTCACGACCGACCTGTCCGACAAGGCGCCCGTGGAGTACGGCGTGCAGTGCTGTGGCGGTCAGGTCACGGTGCTGCTCGAGCCGTTGGCGGTGCTGCCGACCGTCGCGATCTTCGGGATGGGCCACGTCGGGCTCGAGCTGGCTCGGATCCTGGCCCGTCACGACCTCGACCTGCACCTGGTCGACTCACGACCCGAGCGGCTCGCCGACGACGTGCTGGCGGTGCTCGACGACGCGCAGGCTCGGGTCCACCGTCACCACGTCCCGGTGCTTCCCGAGCTGGTGCTCGGTGAGCTGCCGACCGGCACCCACGTCCTGGTGATGACCCACGACCACGCGGAGGACGCCGCGCTGGTCGACGCCGCGCTGCGCACCAGCCACCTCGGCTCGATCGGGCTGATCGGCTCCAGCGCCAAGTGGACGCGGTTCCGCAAGAAGCTCGCCTCCGAAGGCCTCGACGAGCAGGCCATCGCCCGGGTGACGACTCCGATCGGGATCCCCGAGCTCACCGGCAAGGAGCCGGCCGTCATTGCTGTCGGCATCGCCACGGCCCTGCTCCGGAGGTTCGAGCAGGAGGCTGCGGCCCACGAGTCGCGGGAACACCACCGATGACGACCTTCCTCGGAACGTTCCTGGACACGCCGAAGAGCCCGTTCTGCGGCGGCGCCCTGCGCGCGGCCGCCGACAGCGCCCTGCTGGTGCGCGACGGCGTCATCGTCGAGCGCGGCTCGGCCGAGGCGGCGCGCTCCTCGCACCCCGACGAGGAGATCGTCCACCTGTCCGGTGGCCTGGTGCTGCCCGGGTTCGTCGACACCCACGTGCACTTCCCGCAGGTGCGGATCATCGGTGCCCTGGGGATGCCGCTGCTCGACTGGCTCGAGCGGAGCGCCCTTCCCGAGGAGGCCCGGCTGGTCGACCCGGCCTACGCCGGTGAGGTGGCCACGGAGTTCCTGACCGGACTCACCTCCGCCGGCACCACGACGGCGCTGGTCTTCGGCGCGCACTTCTCCGCCGCCGTCGACGTGCTGTTCACCCAGGCGGCCGAGATCGGCCTGCGCGTCACCAGCGGACTGGTCGTCAGCGACCGGATCCTTCGACCCGACCTGCTCACCTCGCCGCAGAAGGCGTACGACGAGGGCCTCGAGCTCGCGAAGCGGTGGCACCAGGTGGGCCGCAACCGCTACACCGTGATCCCACGCTTCTCGCTCTCGTGCACCGAAGGACTGCTCGACTCGTGCGCGGCACTGCTCGACACGGTCGAAGGCTCGTGGTTCACCTCCCACCTCAACGAGAACCTCGCCGAGGTCGCGACGGTGTGCGACCTGTTCGAAGGCTGCCACGACTACCTCGCCTCCTACCACCAGCACGGACTGGTCGGAAGCCGAAGCGTCTACGCACACAACGTGCACGCGACACCGGGCGAGCTCGACATCCTGGCGCAGCAGGGCGCAAGTGTCGCGCACTGCCCGACCAGCAACTCCGCGCTCGGCAGCGGGCTATTCCCGCTGCGGGAGCATGTGGAGCACGGCGTGCACGTTGCGCTCGGCTCCGATGTTGGCGCCGGCCCCGGCTTCGCGCTCCTCAAGGAGGGGCTGCAGGCGTACTTCGTGCAGCAGCTGCTCGGCGACCGTGGACTGTCGCTGACGTCGGCTCACCTGCTGCACCTCGCGACCTCCGCTGGCGCACACGCCCTCGGGCTGGCCGAGGAGATCGGCGACTTCTCCGTGGGCAAGCAGTTCGACGCCCTCTGGCTACGCCCTGCCGACGGCACCCCGCTGGACATCGGCATCCGGCACGCCGACGGTCCCGGCGACGCGCTCGCCAAGGCGTTCTCGCTGGGCACGCCGGCCGACATCGACCGGATCTACATCTCGGGAGAACGCGTGGGAGCCGCACGCTAGACTTCCGTCAAACGAAAGAGCTTTTCCGGCAGCACCCAGTCCTGGCTGGGCGAGGACAGTGAGGACGCGATGACCCTCGAGGTCAAGGAGACCAGCCCGCGCAGCTCAGGCGGGGTCCAGTCGCTCGACCGCGCCTTCGTGATCCTCGAGGCGATGGCAGATGCCGGCGGGATCATCGGGCTGTCCCAGCTGGCCGAGGAGGCCAACCTGCCGCTGGCGACGACCTACCGACTGGTGCGGACCCTGGTGAACCTCGACTATGTGCGCCAGGAACCCTCGCGGCAGTACTCCCTCGGCCCGCGGCTGATGCGGCTGACCGACGCCAGCTCCAAGCGCATCGCCATCTGGGCCAACCGGGCCATGACCGCCGCCGCCGCCGAGCTCGGGGAGTCGGTCAACCTCGCGGTCCTCGACGGCGACGAGATCGTCTACGTCGCCCAGGTCCAGCCGTCGGTCAACTTCATGCGGATGTTCACCGAGGTGGGACGTCGTACCCTCCCGCACGCAACCGCTGTGGGCAAGGCGATCCTGGCGAGCCGGCCCGAAGCCGATGTGGTGGCCCTGCTCGAGCGCACCGGGATGCCGCAGCACACCGACCGCACGCTGACGCAGCCCGCCGACTTCATCACCGCCCTGGCGCAGGCACGGCTGCACGGCTACGCGATGGATGAGGGGGAGCAGGAGCTGGGCGTGCGCTGCGTTGCGGTGCTCATCCCCGAAGCACCACAGCCGATGGCCCTGTCGATGTCCGGCCCGCTGCCACGGATGACCGACGAGGTGATCGAGACAGCCGCTCGAGTGCTCCGCGCAACCGCCGCCGAGATCGGTGCCGAGCTCAACCGCACGCGCAACCATTCCGGGGTGTAGCAGATGTGCCAGACCGTCGTGGCGCACCCCGGCAACCGAGTGAAAAGGGTCTGAATGTGCAGACTGGCGAAATGCTGACTCTCCATGAGGCGACCGGCCTCTGCACCGCCGCCCGGGCCGCTGCAGCCGAGCTGAGGGTGGCCATGTCGTTCGCCGTGATGGACCCCGGCGGCCACCTGGTGGCCTTCGTTCGCATGGACGGTGCGGCATGGGTGAGCGCCGACGTCGCGCAGGGCAAGGCGTGGACGGCCGCGGCGTACGGCACCTCGAGCGCCGCACAGAAGGACAAGATGGCATCGATGCCGAACTTCGCCGGCGCCATCACGGCCATGACCCATGGAAGGTTCACGCCTCAGACCGGGGCGGTGCCGATCTATCGTGACGGAGCGCTGCTCGGCGCCATCGGAGCCAGCGGTGGAACGGGGGAGCAGGACGAGGCGGTGTGCGGCTCGGCTGTCACCGAGCTGGGCTACCAGATCGGCGGCTGACGGCACATGGAACTCCTCCACCCGGCCCGCTGGCCGAGGCGCTCGGCCGACCTCTATGACCACCGTGATCGACGGTTGTGCGGTCGTCACCATGGACCCGTCCCGCCGGGAGCTTCGTAGCGGGCACGTGGTCATCATCGGCAACCGGATCGGGGCGCCGTCGCGGAGGGGCCGGCCCCGACGTACGACCGTGCCCGGATGGTGGACGGCAGCGGTTGCGTCCTGACCCCCGGGCTGGTCAACACGCACAACCATCTCTACCAGTGGGCCACCCGTGGACTGGCTGTCGACGACAGCCTCTTCGGCTGGCTCACCTCGCTCTATCCGGTCTGGGGCGGGATCGTCGCCGAGGTCGTGAATATCGCGGCGCAGGGTGCGCTTGCCTGGTTGGCTCGCACCGGCTGCACCACCACCGCCGACCACCATTACGTCTTCCCGCTCGGGGCCGGCGACGTCTTCGAGTCGGAGGTCGCGGCAGCCCGTTCGGTAGGGCTGCGCTTCCACCCCGCCCGTGGCTCGATGGACCTCGGACAGAGCGACGGCGGGCTTCCTCCCGACCACGTCGTCGAGGATCGTGACACGATCCTCTCGGCGACCGAGGAGGTGATCGACCGCTGGCACGACCCGGCGCCGGACTCCATGCTCAGGGTCGCTGTTGCGCCGTGTTCGCCGTTCTCGGTCACCGGTGGGTTGATGCGCGACTCCGCCGCGCTCGCTCGACGCAGGGGCGTGCGGATGCACACCCATCTGGCCGAGACGACGGACGAACAAGAGTTCTGCCGGGGCCGGTTCGGCTGCCCCCCACTTGAGTACGCCGAGAGCCTGGGGTGGACCGGTGAGGACGTGTGGTACGCCCACGGCATCCACTTCAGTGCTGCCGAGGTGACCAAGATGGGGGCGTCCCGCACAGGCGTGGCGCACTGTCCTTCGTCGAATGCCCGGCTCGGCGCCGGGGTGGCCCGGGGCTCCCCGGTCGGCCTCGGTGTCGACGGGGCCGCCAGCAACGAGGCGGGCAGGCTGCTCGAGGAGGTGCGGCAGGCCGTCTCTTCGCGCGCGCTCTGCACGGGCCCGGTTGCGATGGCGGTGCGGGGCGCGTTGGAGATGGCGACTCTCGGAGGAGCCGCCCTGCTCGGCCGCAGCGAGGACATCGGTTCCGTCGAGGTCGGCGAGCTCGCGGATCTGGCGCTGTGGCGACTGGACACGCTGGCCCACTCCGGGATCACCGACCCCGTCGCCGCACTGGTGCTCGGCACCCCACCGCCGTTGGAGCTGCTCGTCGTCGACGGGCGCCCGGTGGTGGGAACGAGACAGGATCGTCACCGTGGACGAGTCGACGTTGACGACACAGGTCGGCGCCGCTCACACGAAGCTGCTCAGGAAGGGCGGATGAGCACGGGCGGACAGCCGGCGGAGGAAACCGGCTCTTCGTCATGAAGCGTGGGGGGCGTGATCGACACGTAGTTCGAGCCTGGGCCTGAGAAGGGGCCTGGGGCCTCAGGATCCGTGGTGTCTAGGACACGGAACAGGGAGGCCCCAGGTGG
>JAABVA010000863.1_pt1 | contig 35012 bp, 31 predicted proteins | sample 5560331 | NCBI WGS metagenome assembly JAABVA01 (sample SAMN12812661, study PRJNA571458) | rock metagenome | isolation source: Antarctica rocks | place: Antarctica: Victoria Land, Mt New Zealand sud | collected 2016-01-07 | reverse complement strand
CATCTTTTCGCAAAAGAGACCTTAGCTCTTCTGATGTGTAATTTTTTATCTTTAATGCAATCTTGCCCATACCAGCAAGGTACGGTTTTTTATTTAATTGTAAAAATATATTAGACTTTATATAGATATAAAAGGCATTAAAAAACCTTCTGCTCATCAAACACAAAGAATATTGGAGGGCGTGCAGCAAATAGGTCGTGAATTAATTGAAATTCGTTTTTTTGCTTTGATTAGTAAAAAATAGGATTATAAATCTTAAGCCCAAGAACTGAATTACAAATGGGACCAGCTAGAATATTATTGAAGGAGGGAAATTACTGCACTACTTTTGATTGAGAAACTAAAGTTTGCTTAAGCATTGACTTACATAGTAGCACGTCCGCCGTGCTTTTGGCAATATAATGTTACTAACAGTGCTTTCTAGTTTGTCTATCCGAAAAGCGTCGACTGTTCAGTTTTATTTGTTTTTAAAGTATATTGATTTTTCTTACCTTTTTTTGTGACTTGAATGTCTTCCATTTTTTGTAAAAAAGTTGTAAGTTTTTTGATAGTCCAATCAAGTCCAGACTCGTCAATAATTTCTTTTGCAGAAAGCCGTCTTCCGTTAAACACTTTTAGTATTCTGTCATTCGCGGTGTCAAGAGATACTGATGGTTCTTGAACTAAGGATGTTATTGTTGGCTGTTCGAAATAAATTGTATCTGGATTTTCTAGTCCATCATGATCAACTGGTATTGCTCCTTTTTGAATTAAAAGATTATTTGCATTTTTTTCATTTGGTTCGGGCTTCCTTACGAAAATTTTTCTTCCTTTTCTTAGACCGTCAATTACTCCTGACCAAGTCCCACCCTTTTCACTCGACTCGGCAACGTAAATGTCGTTTGCAAGACCGTAAATAATAGGATTACGAGCCATTGCTAAACCTGCTGACCAAACAGCCTTAGGGTGAAAGGTGCTTAACACTAAAACATCCCCATCTACAATTTGCTTATAGTACGTCTTAAAACCTGAGTTGAATGTTGTAATACCTTGAGGAAGTACAATAATACTTTGACCTTTATATTTTATTGCCGAATCTAAAGCCTGTTTATCTACTCCTTTTGCAAATCCACTAACTACTACCTTAAAATCTTTGCTTGCGAGCTTAGCAATATTATCTGTGAATTCTAATGACTTTTCTTCCGCTGCCCTTGAACCGACAATTGCAATTGATTTTTCATAAAGAATTTGTTTATTTCCTTTTACATACAAAAGAGGCGGCGAATGACTTGCTTTAAGATTTTGTTTTAAAGTTTTAGGAAATTCAAGTGAAGTTATTGGTATGAGTTCATAACCTTGACTAAAGAGATTTTCAGCAAAAAAAGCATTATTTGGAAGTTCCAATTTTGCTCTTTGTAAATCTGAAATTTCCTTTGCGTCAAGTTGGTATTTAATGCTCCAAATTGATTCAGGTAAGTTGAAAAAATCTTCTATAGTGATTTTTTCTTTGTGAAAGAATTTTATAATAAGACTATTAATTTTGCTATAGCCCCATTTAGGCAAATGGGCTAATGCTATCCAATATGTTGCTTCGTTTTTCATTTTATACTAAATCTCCTCCCACTGTTCTTGCAATAACAATAGGAGCAATTTTTGTAGCTCCGAGGTTAGAGAATAATTTGCCAAGCTCTTTAATTGTTGCGCCACTATCAAATATATCATCAAAGAGTAACATACTCTTTCCAACCAAAATGTTTGGATTATTAAAAGAAAATGCACCGCTTACATTATCTGATTTTAAATAACCATTTTCAAATACTTTTTGTTCTTTCGTTTGCTTAGTTTTAATAAGGGCATGTGTTATTGGAAACGCTAAAACTTGTGAAAGTTTTAGCGCAAAATTCTTTACTAAATCGCCTGATGATGTGGGAGGAACGTATGCGATATAATCAAATTTTTCTTGACCGAATTTTTTTCTGAAAGCTTTCAAACATAATTTGAGTAAAAAGTCAGGAAAATCTTCTTTTGTTTCATATTTACTTCGATGCAATGCGGCACCTACGTTTGAAACTCCGTAGTAACTTGCAGCTACTCCATTTACAATGTTTGAGCCTCTTGCTTCAACTTCAAGGTTTGGGAAATAGTCTTCTCTAAAATCTTCTAGTTTCTTTATCCATTGATCATTACTTTTTACGGTGATTTTATTCAAACCAGTATTGTCGCAATTCGTAAAATTATGGGTTATTGAGTCACCTAAGAAATCACATAAAAACTTCATTCTTGATTGCGAACTCTCCACATATTGGATCATTTGCTCCAAATCATCCTTTTTAGTATTTCTTAGTTCTTCGAAAGCTTTTGTGTTTAATGCAGGTGCATTCGTTATATACTCAATTTTTTTTCTTCGACCAACTGTCACTTCTCTTATAATGCCTTGCTCAATTAAGTCCGATTTGATAACTCTGATTTGTGTCTGTTTGAGATTTGTTTTTTTCATAAGTTCTCTTTCTCCCAACAGTTCATTACGTGTTGCATTAATTACCTTTTCATATTTGAGAATTGATGGTCTGCCACCTTCTATAAAGGCTTCAGGAAGCTTTTTGTCTTCGGGACTATAAAACAAAATTATGCGGGAGGGTTTGCCATCTCTACCGGCTCTTCCAATTTCCTGGTAGTAATGAATTGGGCTTTGTGGGATTTGAGTGTGAATTATAAATCGAATATCTGGTTTATCAATTCCCATTCCTAAAGCATTAGTGGAAATTATGCACTTCCATTTATTACTCATTAAACCATTTTCAATTGCTATTCTTGAATCAGTGTCTAGGCCTGCGTTATAACCAATTGTAGAAAGGTTTAAATGTTCAAACCATTTCGAATAAATTTCAGTATCAACTCTAGTCCCTGTATATAATATTCCAGTTCCTTCTAATTTGTCTAAATTTTGCCCAAGACAAATTAACTTTTCATCTTCTGATGTGACTTTAACAACGAATAATCTAAAATTCTCTCTCAATAAATTTCCTCGTAAAATAGAAATATTGCCACCAATTTGCGAAGCAATATCTGTTTCTACTTTTTTAGTTGCTGTTGCCGTTGTTGCTAAAACTGGTAATCCCGTTGGAAGTAATCTTACAAGATTAATAATGCGTCTGAAAGCTGGTCTAAAGTCATGACCCCAAATAGATATACAATGAGCTTCATCAACGACTACCATTGAGAGGTTCATCTGTCTTGTAGCTTCAATCCATTCACTATTTTCTTGCCTTTCAGGAGCTATGTAAAGTATTTTAACTTTACCTGCTTTAGCATCTTCAATTATTTGAGTATTTTCTTCGGGTGTCTGTTCACTGTTTATACATTTTGCTGAAATACCCAAACTGTTTAACTTCTTCACTTGGTCTCTCATTAAAGCAATAAGAGGTGAAAATATTACGGTCGTTCCCTTAAAAACTGTGGCAGGAAATTGAAAACATAATGATTTCCCAAAACCTGTTTTCTCAATTAATAAAACTCGTTCACCTTTTAAAATTCGGTCAATAGTTTCCCATTGGTCATCATAGAATCTTTCAATACCAAAAGTCTGTTTTAGTTTATTTTCTTGTTCGTTTCGGTTTGTCATAACATTAGCAGTAACTCTTGTGTTGGCACAATTCCCATGAATGTTTTATATATCTAACAAACAATTCTTCCATTAAAAGGATGATGAATTATAAGCGTACAAAACATTGCCTTTTAGCAATTACTATTATAGTGGAGGGAAAAGTTATGTTTCTGGAATATAAAAATATAAAAAAGTATTGACTTTTTTACCATGTTAGATTTGCAGCAATACAAACTACACAAGCCTTACAAAATTGACTAACACTTGCAACTTTTTCCTCAGCAGCCACTTTTATCAAAATTATTTTTACGGGACTTAATCTAATATATAACTTTCAAACTCTTCTTTTCCTTCCCTAAAAACCCATCAAATCATATCAATCTCCTGCAAATACAACTCATCAATTTCCTTTGCATACTTCTTCTCAATCACTTTTCTTTTGGCTTTCATGGTTGGCGTAATTTCGCCTTCTTCCATGCTAAAAGGATTGCGTTTTACTTTAAAGTTTTTGATGCGTTCAAACTTGGCCAATTCGTTGGATAGCTTTTTTACATCAGTATTGATCCAATCAACAATGCGCTGATCTTCAATAAAAACATCCGGCTGTTCAAAAAAAGCTTCATCCAAACCAAAAGCTTCCTGCAAAATTTCTTTGGAAGGAATAATAAAAGCCGTAATATATTCGCGTTTATCGCCAATTAGAAAAATCTGCTCGATCTTCGGACTTTTTAAATACGTGTTTTCAACCGGCGTTGGATAAACATTCTTGCCAAAAGAACTAACCAGCATGTTTTTCAACCGGTCGGTAATTTGTAAATTGCCTTGGTAAAAGCGGCCAATATCTCCGGTATGGAACCAACCGTCTTCATCAATTACGTTTCGGGTTTCCTCCGGTTTGTTCCAATAGCCTTTCATCACACAATGTCCGCGGGTAATAATCTCGCCTTCTTCGGACTGAAAACCAGGTTTAAAAGTATCGTGGGTTTGGATGGTGTAAATTTTACGGGTGTCGATATTTTGGATCGCCACTTCAATCCGCGGAATAATCCTTCCAACGGTTCCATAAATTTGCCGGTTGTATTCAGTAACCGACATCACAGGCGAAGTTTCCGTCAACCCATATCCTTCCAAAACCCGAATACTTAAATCGCCAAAAAACTCACCTATATTTTTAGGCAGGGCACCTCCGCCGGAAAGCATAAATTTCAAACGTCCACCGGTTTTTTCTTTGATCTTGCTAAAAACTAATTTCTCGGCCAGGTTTTTTTCTGCTGATAAAATCATTCCCGGCTTTTTGCCTGCTTCTTTTATCTCCCTAAATTCCCTGCCTTTTTTCAGCGACCATAAAAAAATCCTGGTTTTAATGCCACCTGCTGCTTGTCCGTTTTTCATTGCCCGGTCGTGTATGCGTTCCAGCAATCGCGGTACGCAACTCATTACCGTTGGCTTAACCTCTGCCATGTTCTTCGCCAGCAGTTCCAAACTTTGTGCAAATGCAATTTTAGCTCCTGTTGCCAGGCAAACGTGGTAAGTTGCCGTGCACTCAAGAATATGCGAAAGCGGCAAAAAGGACAAGAACACATCGTCTTTTGTAATAACTGTGATCTGGTCAAGCGATGCACGCACGTTTTGCGTTAAGTTGTAATGCGTTAACATGACGCCTTTTGGCGTACCGGTAGTGCCGGAAGTATAGATCAATGTAGAAATATCGGAAGTTAAAATGCTTTCGCGGCAGGCATTAATCGTGGAAGTGTATTGATTTAAAACATGGTTTCCTTCTACTATTAAAGCAGACAAGGAAATAATGCCGGCATTAAATTTAGCTTTTTCGGTGAATTTTTGGTAATCATCAAAAATTGGAATGAGCCGTATCAGTTCCTTGCACCGGTTAGCAATTTTTAAGATTTTTTTTAGAAGAAAAGGACTGCCGATCAACAGCGTTTTGGCACCAGAATCATTTAAAATATATTCAATTTCTGTTTCCGAAAGGGTAGGATAGATAGAAGTGTTTACCGCGCCAATCTGCTGTAAGGCTTGGTCGTAATACACATATTCGGGGCCATTATCTACAATTAACGAAAGCCGGTCATTTTTCTTGATGCCAATATCCAAAAAATATGCAGAAATGGCATTGATGTTTTCTAAAGCTTGTTTGTAGGTAATTTCTTCCCATTGGTCATCCACTTTATGGGTAATAAAAACAGCATCTTCCGGATGGATATGATGTATAACATTTTGTAAAAGACTGGGAACAGTTGAATACTCAGTTACTGGATTCATGAAATAGTAGGTTTGTAAATTTAATTTGGCTTGTCAAACTTAAATTTATTTACGTGCTAAAACAAAAAAGGGATGCTAAAAGAAGCATCCCTTTTCAATATAATTTTAGAAGATTTTTTAAACAGAAAAACTGTCGCCACAACCACAAGTACGGCTGGCATTTGGATTATGAAAATTAAAGCCTTTTCCGTTCAAGCCGTCAGAAAAATCAAGTTCAGTACCGGCTAAGTAAAGAAAAGATTTCATGTCTAAAGAAATCCTGATGCCTTTATCTTCAAAAAACTGGTCGCCAGGTTTTATTTCGTTGTCGAAATCCAATATGTAGGATAAACCAGAACAACCTCCACCTGCAACAGAAACCCGCAGAAAATAAGATTCGTTTAAGTTAGAAGATTTGATCAGTTCTTCTACTTTACTTTTTGCTTTATCAGTTACGGTTATCATTTTTGTTTGTGTAGTATCAAGTAATGAGTATCAAGTATCAAGACATTTCCAAAGATTAGTACCGATTTCTTGATACTAATTTCTTGATACTTGCTACTTTCTTAATGGTGTACTTTTTCCGATTCGATCGGAGCAAGGCCATTTTTAACACGGTAATCATTGATAGCTGCTTTGATGGCATCTTCTGCCAAAACAGAACAATGTATTTTTACCGGTGGCAATGCCAATTCTTCCACAATGTCCATGTTGTCAATTTTCATGGCATCATCAATGCTTTTCCCTTTTAACCATTCTGTAGCCAAAGAAGAAGAAGCGATTGCAGAACCACAACCGAAAGTTTTAAATTTTGCGTCTTTGATCACGTTAAATTCATCTACTTCAATTTGCAAACGCATTACGTCGCCGCACTCTGGCGCGCCAACTAATCCGGTCCCTACTTTGTTACTGCTTTTATCCAAAGTACCAACGTTGCGCGGGTTTGAATAATGATCGATTACTTTATCTGAATAAGCCATAGCTTTATGTTTTACTTGTTTGATTAAATTTGTTCAAAAACCCTACCGGATTATATTTTTTGTCAGTTTGGCAATACTGTTTTTATCGCCTAAAAAATTAGTGTTCTGCCCATTCGATAGAATCCAGGTCAATGCCTTCTTTAAACATTTCCCAAAGCGGGGAGAGTTCGCGAAGGTGTGTAACTGCATTTTTGGTTACTTCGATAGCGCGGTCAACTTCTTCTTCCGTAGTAAACCTTCCTAAACCAAAACGGATAGACGAGTGTGCCAAATCGTCTGACAGACCTAAGCTTTTCAACACATAAGAAGGCTCTAAAGAAGCTGAAGTACAGGCAGAACCTGAAGAAACCGCCAGATCTTTCATGGCCATCATCAAACCTTCGCCTTCCACATATTTAAAAGAAATATTGGCAGTATGCGGTAAACGGCGTTCTACATTTCCGTTTACGTATGATTCTTCCAATTGCGTTAACGAAGCTTCTAATTTATCGCGCAAAGCAGAAAGCCTTACCGCATCTTGTTGCATTTCTAAACGCCCTAATTCGCAGGCTTTACCTAAACCAACAATGCCGGGAACGTTTAAAGTTCCAGAACGCATGCCTCTTTCGTGGCCGCCGCCGTCCATTTGTGCCGTAACTTTAACACGTGGGTTTTTACGGCGGACATACAATGCGCCAACACCTTTCGGGCCGTACATTTTATGCGCAGATAAAGCTAACAGATCAATTCCATCTTCAATCACGTTAACCGGAATTTTACCAACAGCTTGTGTAGCATCCGTCATGAACAAAGCACCAAAAGAGTGTGCTATTTTAGCAATTTCTTTTATGGGTTGAATCACACCAATTTCGTTGTTGCCATACATAATTGAAACCAAAATAGTTTCTTGTGACATGGCTGCAACCAATTGTTCCAGGTCAATCAACCCATCTGGTTTTGGTACCAAATAAGTAATACGTGCACCTAATTTTTCCAAATGTTTGCAAGCATCCAAAACAGCTTTATGCTCGGTAACCATGGTAATGATATGGTTGCCTTTTTCCTTGTACATTTCAAAAACACCTTTCAATGCCAGGTTATCGGATTCTGTAGCACCGGAAGTAAATATGATTTCTTTTTCGTTCGCGCCAATTATTTGTGCAACCTGTTCGCGGGCGTAATCAACAGCTTCTTCTGCAACCCAGCCAAAAGCATGGTTCCGGCTGGCAGAATTGCCAAATTTTTGAACAAAGTAAGGTAGCATTGCCTCTAAAACCCGAGGGTCCATCGGCGTAGTGGCATTGTTGTCAAGATAAATAGGAAGATCCATGTTCTTAATTAGATTAAGTATAAATGTTGATGCAAATGTATTAAATCTTTTGAGTTAATTTTCCAAATTGCTGTGTAAAACAGGTCTTGTTGGTCATTAACTTGCAATTTTAAAATTCGTATTTTTAACTTAAACATCCGGGTCTTTTCAGCTTATTGCTACATAATTTAAAGCAGTCTTTTTTTTACCGATAAAAGAAGTATATTTGCGCCTATTTTTGAAAAGAACTCAACCAAAATGAAAAAAGAAATTCATCCTTCCAGCTATAGATTAGTGGTTTTTAAAGATATGTCTAACGAATATTCTTTCATCACCAAATCTTGCATTGATTCCAAAGAAACCGTAAAATGGGAAGACGGCCAGGAATATCCGCTGATCAAATTAGAAATTTCCCATACTTCGCACCCGTTTTATACTGGCAAAATGAAGTTGGTGGATACAGCAGGGCGTATCGATAAATTCCGTACCCGTTACAACAAAAAGTAAGCCTTGTTTAAAATATTGGATGGTCCCGGTTATGCAGCCGGGACTTTTTTATTTTTGTTAGATGGGAATTATTCTTTTTGACGGTGCCGCTCAGCAAACTTTATTGCCGCTTACTTTTACACGGCCAGTTGCTGACCTTCGGATCGGAATGCTTACCATCGCCGAAAAATGGCAGAAATATTTAGGTCAGGAAGCTTCATTTATGACACAGGATTATCTCCTGGAAAAATTTCCGCTTAAAATCAGCAACGAAAATTTAATGATCAATGGTTCCGTTTGTCCGGATGAAACCCTGCTGGAAGCTGTAAATCATTTGCAGGAAGGTGAAATGCTGAAACAAAACGGCTTTTTGATTGCAGCAAAAGTTGCCGCCGCTGATGTAAAAACCTTTCAAACTATAAATGCTTCTTTTAAGGGTATAAATTATACAATTGACTTTGTTCGCATAGTTTACCCGGAAGATATTTTTATGCAGAACGATACTGAGCTGCGTAAAGATTTTGCTTTATTGACAAAAGGAAAAACAAGTGCGGCCATCAGCAATACAAATACTGTTTTAGGCAATAATTTTTTTGCAGAAGAAGGCGCAGCGGCAGAATGTGCAACTTTCAACACGCACTTGGGTCCGGTTTACCTCAGCAAAAATTCGGAAGTTTTTGAAGGGGCCAACATTCGTGGTAGTTTTTTTACGGGTGAAAGTTCGCAAGTGAAAATGGGCGCAAAAATTTATGGCGCTACCACCATTGGCCCGCATTCCACAGTTGGGGGCGAAGTGAAAAATGCTGTGATCCAGGGTTATTCTTCAAAAGGCCATGAAGGTTATTTAGGAAATTCAGTAATAGGCGAGTGGTGTAATATTGGTGCCGATTCTAACAACTCGAACCTCAAAAACACTTATGCCAAGGTTAAACTTTGGGATTATCAAACACAAAAACTGCGCAACACGGGTTTGCAATTTTGTGGGTTGATCATGGCCGACCATGCCAAATGCGGCATCAACACCATGTTCAACACCGGAACTGTTGTTGGTGTCGGCAGTAATGTTTTCGGTGCAGGTTATCCGCCAAAATTTGTCCCTGATTTTAGCTGGGGAGGAATTTCAGACACAGAAGTTTATGCCATAAACAAAGCATTGGAAACAGCAGTGCGTGTTTTTGAACGGAAGAACAAGAATTTTAACGCAATAGAAGCTGATATTTTAAAACATATTTTTGAATTAACTACATCTTACAGATCAATATAAATCAATATGAGACAAAAAATAGTTGCCGGAAACTGGAAAATGAACCTGGAATATAATGAAGGTTTAACCATTTTTTCTGAAGTGATCAACATGGTAAACGATGAAGTGATGGGCAACCAAACGGCTATCGTTTGCTGCCCTTACACTTATTTGTACAGTTTGTCGCAATTAGTGAAAGGGCACGCTAAAATTTCTGTAGGTGCGCAAAATTGCCATCAAGAAGAAGCCGGTGCTTTTACGGGCGAAATTTCTGCTAAGATGATCCGTTCTGTTGGTGTCCAATATGTGATTTTGGGCCATTCCGAACGCCGTCAGTATTTTGGGGAAACCAATGAATTGCTGGCTAAAAAAGCTGATGTTGTATTGGGCAACTCTTTAAAACCTATTTTTTGTATCGGCGAAACTTTGGAAGAACGGGAATCTGATCACTATTTTGAAGTGATTAAAACACAATTGAAAGAAGGTATTTTTCACTTATCAAACGAGCAATTTGCACAGGTAGTGATTGCGTATGAACCGGTTTGGGCAATTGGCACCGGCAAAACAGCTTCAGCAGAACAGGCGCAGGAAATCCATGCTTTCATCCGCAACGAAATTGCAGATAACTACAATCAGGAAATTGCCGATGATACAAGCATTTTATATGGTGGAAGCTGCAACACCAAAAACGCGAACGAGCTTTTTTCTCAACCAGATATTGACGGCGGATTGATTGGCGGTGCTTCTTTAAAGTCAAGGGATTTTGTGGATATTATCAAGGCGTTTTAATTAGTAGTGAGTATCAAGTAGCAAGTATCAAGAAACGCGTATTATTCATACAGTGAAATTTGCTTCCTGCATTTTACTTGATACTAAATACTTGTTACATGATACTTTTTAAAAATGAATTACTGTGAGCTTCTTTTTACTACGATTTTTCAGGAAGAATACCAGCAGGATTTGCTGATGAACGAACTGGCAGAAGCTGGTTGTGATACGTTTGAAGAATTGGATTTCGGCTTTAAAGCTTACATTCCTGCTCCTTACTTTGATAAGGAAAAATTGGATGAACGCTTGGAACCTTTTCATGATATTTTAAGTTTTTCTTATGAGGTGAACCTCATTCCGAATAAAAACTGGAACGCGGTTTGGGAAAGTAATTTTCAGCCGATCCAAATCAAGGGTCAGGTTTGGGTTCGGGCAACTTTTCATGAACCACGGCCTGATTTTCCTTTTGAAATTGTGATCGACCCCAAAATGGCTTTCGGCACCGGCCATCATCAAACCACTTCTATGATGATGGATTTTATGCTGGATACTGTTTTTACCGGCAAAAAAACATTAGACATGGGCTGCGGAACCGGAATCCTGGCTATACTGGCAGCTAAAAAAGGTGCAGCAGAAATTACTGCGATAGATTACGATCCGGTTTGCTGCGAAAGCACTATAGAAAATGCAGCATTAAACCATATCAAAGACATGCGGATTTTATGCGGATCAAAAGAAGTAATCCCGAATGAACAATTTGATCTAATCCTCGCCAACATTAACCGTAATATCTTGCTCGATCAGATGGAAACTTATGGGCGCAGTTTGAAACCAGGCGGATTATTGTTTTTAAGCGGTTTTTACCAGGATCCCGACCTGGATATTTTAAAAGCAAAAGCTGCTTTGTGCAGTTTACATTATCTGGAACATAAAAACGATCAGAATTGGGCAGCAGCAAAATTTGTTCGTTGAACTTTTGATTCTTTTCTTCATCAAACAAAATAATAGCTGATGCTTTATGTTAATAATTATTAATTAAGCCTCAGGTTTTACATGAAAGTACATTTTATAGCAATGGGCGGAAGTGCAATGCACAACCTGGCTATTGCTTTGCACAAAAAAGGTTTTACAGTTACCGGTTCTGACGATGTTTTTACCGAGCCATCCAAATCAAGATTAGAAAGGTTTGGTTTGCTTCCTGCAAATCAGGGTTGGGACGCACAAATTATCACGCCTGATCTGGATGCCGTCATTTTAGGGATGCACGCTAAAGCAGACAATCCGGAACTGCTGGAAGCACAAAAAAAAGACATTGAAATTTATTCTTATCCAGAGTATGTTTACGGGCAATCCCGGAACAAAACCCGTGTAGTGATAGGCGGAAGTCATGGCAAAACCACGATCACGTCCATGATTTTACATGTGCTAAAAGAAGCATCGCGGGATTTTGATTATTTGGTCGGCGCGCAGTTAGAAGGCTTTGACACGATGGTGAAACTGACGGAAGAAGCACCTTTAATTGTGATCGAAGGCGATGAATATTTATCCTCGCCGATAGACAGAAGGCCAAAGTTTCATCTGTATAAAGCTACGATTGGGTTGATTAGTGGTATTGCTTGGGACCATATCAACGTGTTTCCAACTTTTGATATTTACTTGCAGCAGTTTGCTTTGTTTATCGATACAATTCAGGCAAAAGGAAAATTGATTTATTGTGAGCAGGATCAGGTGCTGAAAGAAATGGTAGAAACGCATCCAACGGCTATTGAAAAAATTGCTTACCGCTTGCCTCCGCATAAAATCAGTAACGGGATCACCAGTTTGATTTACCAAAACCAGGAGTATCCGCTACAAGTTTTTGGCGATCATAACTTGCTGAATTTAGAGGCGGCAAAAACAATATGCCTTCAGCTTCAGCTTGCACCAGAAGTTTTTTATAAAGCCATTAGTAGTTTTAAAGGAGCTGCAAAACGGTTGGAACTGATCGGCAGTAATCACAAAACAAATGTTTATAAAGATTTTGCACATTCTCCGTCCAAACTTTCTGCAACCATCAAAGCAGTAAAAGATCAATTTCCAAACAGGAAATTAGTGGCTTGTATTGAATTGCATACCTTCAGCAGTTTGAACAAAGCTTTTTTAAATGAATATCAAGGAACGATGGACGCTGCTGATGAAGCCATTGTTTTTATCGATCAGCATACTTTTTTACAAAAAACCTTGGAACCTTATCCGGCACAGGAAGTAAAAGATGCTTTTAAGCGAAAAGATATTTTATTTTTTGATCAGGCAGAAGCATTGTTCAATCATCTTAAACAATTGAATTATAAGGATACAAACTTATTGCTGATGAGTTCGGGCACTTTTGCAAGTACAGATTTATCCAAGTTTGCGGAAACAATTTTATAGTTCGATTAAAATTTAAATATACTAATAACCAATTACCAAAGTAGCCGTATAAATTGTAACTATTATAAATTGCTTTCAACTATTAATTAAGCTCTATGAAGTCATTAGGAAAAAAAATCAGGTTGTTGCGCCATCAAAAAGGCTGGAGCCAGGAAGATGTTGCCAAACAATTGGACATATCGATACCTGCGTTTTCAAAAATTGAAACCGGTATCACGGATATTAATTTATCAAGATTGGAACAGATTTCAAAATTGTATGAAATGTCAGTTGTGCAATTGCTGACTTTTAACGATATAGAACAGGAACAAAAATCAGCTTCTGAAATAGAATCCATGCAGAAAAAATTAGTGGAAAGAGAAGCGGAACTGATTGACCTGCAAAAAAAGGTGATCGAACTTTATGAAGAACTGAGACGGCCAAAAGCAATCGCATAAATGCGTATCTTATAAGTTTGCCGCAAGATAAATTATTTAAAAATATAGCGCATTGTAACATGTTTTTTTCCAAACCTCACGTTCATAGCTTCATGCAAGGCTAACATTTTATCATTAAAATCACCCACCCAGGATAGTTCCAGTTCCTTATATTGGTTTAAAGGATAAACGTATTCTTTAAGTTTGATGAATATGGCCGACTCCAAACCATGTTTTTGGAATTTTTGCTTCGTGCCCATTACAACAGCTCTCATCCTGTCAACACCACGATATCTGCGGTATAAAAATTTTAGCTTGCCAATCAGGTCTAATTTGCCGTTCAGGCCTTTGATCATCTGGTTGGCATCCGGTAAGATCACAATAAAAGCGGCCGGTTCTTTATTGATGTAAACAAACCAGATCAGGTTTGGGTCCATAATTGCCTTCATTTTTTCAAAGGTTTCTAAAATGGTTTTAGGATCGATAGGGGTGAAGCTGTTAAAATCCCGCCAGGCATCATTGTAGATTTCCAAAAAATCTGCTGTAAACATCTTTATCTTGTTGGCATCAAAACTTTTGAATTCGTATCCCGGTTTTTTGGCCACCCAGTTTGCAATTTGTGTAAAACGGTCAGGAAAAGGTTTATACACATCTAATTGGTTAGTGATCTGCTCGTAAAGCACATAAAAACCATAACGTTCAAAAAAAGCCTTGTAATAAGGATGGTGATAGTTCATGCCATAATAAGGCGCGGTAAAACCTTCGATCAGCAATCCCCAGAAACTATCGTTTTCGCCAAAATTGATCGGGCCGTCCATGGCTTTCATGCCTTGTGCTTTCAGCCAGTTTTGGGCAGTATCAAAAAGCGCAAAAGCAACTGTTTCGTCGTTGATACTTTCAAAAAACCCCATTCCGCCGGTTGGCTGCTCGTTTTGATAAGCTTTTTTTTCATTGATAAAAGCAGCAATACGGCCGATTAATTCCCCTGCATCATTTTTAACAATCCATCTGGTACAGGTTCCGTGTTGAAAAAAGTTGTTTTTTTTAGGGTCAAAAACAGCTTCTACATTTTCATCAAGCGGGCAAATCCAAACCTGATCGTTTTTATAAATGATCTTTGCCGCTTTCAAAAATTCTTTCCTGCTTCTTTTATCCTTAACTTCTGTAATAACCATTGTTTTTTGTTAGAAGCCCAAATATAAAAAAAGCTGCGGTGTGAAAAATGTTAAATTGACAGCCGGAAGGGAATTTTTGTGTATAACTATTATTGCAGATTTTTTAAAGTAATTCTTTAATTATAAGTTAATCTCTTTGCTATTAGAAGTTTAAACAATTATAAATTAAATAATCTGGCTATAAATATTAATTGAAATATTCCAAACAAAGGAGATAAAGATTTCGTTAAAGCAGCATATCAGCAGTCGAAATAATAAATAATTGTAAAAAATTAATCCTGGTTTTGAATTTTACTTAAAAATAACTAAATACTTAAAAATCTGCCGGGAAATATTATACGTATGTCAATTTAAATCAACTATAAAATAATCAAATCAACTATCATGGAAATTTTCACAAAAAAAGATGATCAGCTTCTAACTTCTCCGGAAGCAGAGCCATCACAAAAAATGCAAAGGAGACAATTTTTGCGTTATGCAGGTGCAGGAACTGCAGCAGTAGGTTTATTTGCAGCAGAAGCTTGTAAAAAAGACATAACCAAATTTACAGGTGTTTACCTTGGAAGCGGGGACTTTGGTATTTTAAATTATGCTTATACGTTAGAGCAATTGGAAGCAGCATTTTACATAAAAGTTGTAGCCGATGCAAGCTTTAAAACTAATTTTAGTGCTGATGAGCAATTGCTAATTACAGAGGTTCGTGATCACGAAGTTTTACACCGCGAATTTTTCAAAGCTGCATTAGCTGATAAAGCAATTCCTTCTCTAGCATTTAATTTTTCTGCCATCAATTTTGGAAGTCGCGCAAGTGTTTTAGCTTCTGCAAAAGCATTTGAAGATTTAGGTGTATCTGCTTATAACGGTGCAGGTTATTTAATCCAAAGCCCAACTTATTTAACTTTAGCTGGCAAAATCGTTTCTGTTGAAGCCCGTCATGCAGCTTATTTCAGGGATTTAGTTTCTCCGAATACATTTGTAGGACAAGATGTGGTTAATGTTGCCGGAAATGGTTTGGAGTATGACAAAACTCCGCAATATGTTTTGGGAATGGCCAGTGCCTATATTACTACTAAAATTAACGCAGACGATTTACCTACCTCTTAAAAAATCATTATCATGGACTTATTAAAAGTAATTGAAGAAATAGAAAAAGTTGACCCGGAATTTCAGGACAAAATCAGTCCGCGCCGTGCAGCTATTAAAAATATAACCAGCTTTGGCTCTAAAGTAGCCGTTGCGGCTTTACCATTTGCTTTAGGCTCTTTATTTAAAAAAGCTTATGCACAGCAACCAACCAGCACAATTGTAACTGTTTTAAACTATGCTTTGCAATTAGAGTTTTTAGAATCTAATTTTTACAATGCAGGTTTGAACACAGCCGCTTATGCTGCCATGAAGGCAACACTGAGCGCAAGTGAATTGGCAGGTTTAAATTTGATCACTACTGACGAAGCGCATCACGTAACTTATTTACAAACTGTAATAACTTCTTTAGGTGCTACCCCGGTTTCATTTACCGCTGCAAATTTTGATTTTACTGCTCAAGGAACTTTTCCTACGGTATATAGCAGCAGTGATACCTGGCTTGCAGTTGCAGAAACTTTTGAAGATACAGGTGTAAGGGCATACAAAGGTCAAGCCCCGGCTTTATTGCGTAACAAAACAGTTTTAACTGCTGCTTTAGATATTCACTCTGTTGAAGCACGCCACGCTTCACACCTGCGTATGTTGCGCAGGGCAAGAATGCTTTCTACAGGAACTACATCTGCCGCTGCTATCAGACCTTGGATTACTGGTGCCAACGATACAGGTATTGGAAGTGCTGTTGATGGTTCTTATGCAGGTGAAGATAATGTAATGCAGGGTCCTGTAAATGTTACTACTTTGGCTTCTGTTAGCGGTTCATCGACTTCAGCTATGGTTGCTTCACAAGCATTTGATGAACCTTTAGATATGGCTACAGTTGTTAAAATTGTAACACCTTTCTTTAAATCATAATTAAAGAATTAGAATTTAATAAAAAAAGAGCGAAAATTTTTCGCTCTTTTTTTATGCAATAACCAGACAGTGGTAAAATTTCTATTCTGCAATCACTTTTACTTCGATATTTCCACGTGTGGCTTTAGAGTACGGGCAACCTTTATGCGCGGCATCAGCCAGTTTTTGTGCTTTTTCCAAATCAATCCCAGGAATATGCACATGCAGTTCTGCCGACAAAGCATATGATGTGGCACCTTCTTGGTTGAAACTAACATGCACATCCACCGTTGCCTCGCTTACATTCAAGTCATCTCGTTTACCAATAGAACCCAAAGCACCCAAATAACAGCTTCCCCAAGCCGCAGCAAAAAGCAGTTCCGGGTTAGCATAACCTGCTTCGCCGCCCATTTCTGCCGGCCTTTTCAATTCCACATCAATTACGCCATCGGCAGATTTTACCGTGCCTTCGCGGCCGCCTTTTGCAGTTACCACTGCGGTATATAATGTTTCCATTTCTTTTTTGTATTTGAATGGTTAACACTGTGTTTAAAAATTTTGTTTGATTTTTGGTGAAACAAGTTGCTAAAATAATTAGTATATTAGCGATATGAATGATGACAGGATACGTGAAAAGCTTTCCATTTTGGCAGATGCCGCCAAGTACGACGTTTCCTGCTCGTCCAGCGGCAGCAAGCGCAAAAACGACAACAAAGGTTTGGGCGATGCCAGCAACGGGATTTGCCATACTTATACCGAAGATGGCCGCTGCGTTTCACTGCTGAAAATCCTGCTGACTAACCATTGTATTTTTGATTGCGCATATTGTGTTTCGCGCAAAAGCAACGATATCAAACGTGCTGCTTTTACCGTACAGGAAGTGGTGGATTTAACGATGAACTTTTACCGGAGAAATTATATCGAAGGGTTATTTTTAAGTTCCGGGATTTTTAAAGATGCGGATTATACGATGGAAAGATTGGTGCGCATAGCTAAAAAACTGCGTACAGAGCATAAATTTAATGGTTATATCCACCTTAAATCTATTCCCGGGGCCAGCGATGAACTGATGCGCGAAGCCGGTTTATACGCAGATCGTTTGAGCGTAAATTTAGAATTGCCCACCGAAGCCGGGCTAAAATTGCTGGCTCCCGATAAAAACCAAAAGGATATGATCAAGCCGATGAATTTCATCAAAAACGAGATCATTCTTCGCAAAGAAGAAAAAAGTTTGTTTAAAAAAGCACCGTTGTTTGCGCCGGCCGGACAAAGTACGCAAATGGTAATTGGTGCCACACCCGAAAACGACCGCCAGATTTTATATACCGCTAATCATTTTTACAAATCCTTTAACCTGAAACGGGTTTATTATTCGGGCTATGTTCCGGTAAGTAATGATAACCGTTTGCCGGGATTAAGTACCGCTGTGCCAATGGTGCGCGAAAACCGTTTGTACCAGGCCGATTGGCTGATGCGTTTTTATGGTTTTGATGTGCGGGAGATTGTAGATCAAAATAATCCACATTTGGATTTGGACATTGATCCGAAGTTGAGCTGGGCCATCCGCAATTTGCAGCATTTTCCTATCGATATTAATAAAGCTGACCTGCAATTGATTTTACGTGTGCCGGGAATTGGCCTGCAATCGGCAAAAAAAATTGTAAGCGGCCGTAAGTTTGGCAAACTCAATTGGGAACATCTCAAATCATTGGGCATCGCCATTAACCGGGCGCGTTATTTTATCACTTGCAACAGCCGGGATTTTGAGCGGAAAGAATTCTCCGGAACCAAGATCAAACAGTTTATCCTGGCCGAATCGCAAAGCAAATACCTCAAACAAAAACCTAACCAGCTAAGCCTTTTTTAACATGACAATTTTGGAATACGACGGTACTTTTGAAGGCTTGCTAACCGTGATTTTTGAGGTGTATGAACACAAATTGGGCTTGGTAAAAATTTGCCGTTCTGGGTCGCCGCAACAAGTATTTTTTACTGATAAAAGAAGCATCGCTTCCGATCCGGCCAAGGCAAACCGGGTTTTAAAAGGCTTAACGGAGCGGCTTTCGGCGGGCGGTGTGCAGCGGCTTTATGCAGCACATTTATCGGAACTGGAAGGCGAAGAGGATAATTTGCTGGGTTTTATTCGCTACGTTTTCAGCAGTAAGGAAGCGGTAGAAGATGATTTTGGCAATAAATATGTCATCCGGCTTTCCTTAGTGATTAAAATGGTACGCCGGGAAAAGCACCGGATGGAAGCTTTTGTCCGTTTCCAAAAAATGGCCGATGGTATCTTTTATGCTTCTGTGGAGCCGGATTACAATGTTTTGCCGCTGATTTTAGCACATTTCAAACGCCGTTATGCTGATCAGCGCTGGATTATTTACGACCTGAAAAGAGCTTACGGTATTTATTACGACCTGAACGAAGCAGAATTTGTACAACTGGATTTTGTTTCCGGAAAGCAGTACGGCAAAACCATCATTTCTTCTTATTCCGAAGATGAAATGCTGTATCAGGCGCTGTGGAAAGATTATTTTAAACACGTGAACATCCCGGCCCGAAAAAATACAAAATTGCATTTGCAGCACGTGCCCAAACGCTATTGGAAACATTTGACAGAGAAATTTTAGGACGGTAAAAGAAGCATCAGCTCAAAACCGTATCTGTAACCTTGGCAATATCCAAACTAATTTTCAGGATAAACCGAAGTTGGTCTTCCAGAAATAAAACATCTGCCTGGTTATTGTCAGCCATATTTTTCGAGATAGTATTTTTAATTTCTGTGTTAGCAGCTTCTGTAGAACTTTCGGTGACGATGCCTAATTTTTTATTGGTTTCCTTTAAGATCAACTGCGCATGGCGGGCAATTTTAAATTGGGCAGGCAGGCAGAAGCTGTTTTTATCGGGCAAATTTGCAGCAATGGCCGCAATGGCAGAAGATAACATGTGGTTCAAAACCAAAAACTTATGAATGTCTTGTGCATGTTTTTGTTTGCTTTTCGGTTCGGAGATCATGCGTTCAAAAGCGGCAGACAAGTTACCCGATTCTACATAAACATCTTTTCGCGCCAGCTTGTATTCTACCATATTCAGCGGCAAACCGTTTAATCGTTCTGTAACTGTTTTGAGGTAATTTTGATTGCTGATGATTACTTTGCTCAAACTTTCGTTCAACAGATCTGATTCCCAGTTGGGGAAAATTATAAATGCGGAGGAAAACGCTAATGCTGAACCGATGAAAGTATCCAGCACACGCTCTTCAACCGTGTGGATCAGCGGGACACCCAAAAAACTGAAAGCAATGAGTACATAAGGTGTCATAAAAATAACGCTGACCGCATAATCCAAACGTAAAAAACTGTAAGTAAAAAGCATCAGGACCAGCATGATCAGAAACTGAAGGGTTTTATCAGGAATTAAAAAAAGGATCAGGATGCCAACCAATCCACCCACAACTGTACCGATTAATCTTTGGGAATTACGTTGTTTGGTAAAGCTAAAGCCAGGTTTCAGGATTACGATAATAGTGAGCAAAACCCAGTAACTGTGGTGGCCTGTGACTACTGTTTTTGCCAGGATAAAACCAATGCCGCAAACGATGGCCACACGGAAAGCATGTTTGAAAGAAGCTGATTTGAAGGTTAGGTTTTCCAAAAAAAGCCGCGGCGCATAATCTTGATGGGTTACAAAACGGGCAAATTCCAGGTTGTCCGAGGTTTTTTTAGAAGTTTGCCGTGCATTGGTATAACTCGCCATATCCGTTAAACGCTGATTAATATTGCGGATATTGACCAGGATCTTTTTCAGAAACAAAGAGCTGTTTTCCTGGTCGGCGGCAGCAATCTGATCAATATGCGTTTTTATGTTTTCCAGTTGTAAAGTATGTGAAATAATCCGTTTGTATTTTTTATTGGATTGAACCGAAAGACCGACCAGGTGCAGTTCATCTGCCATTTGATGGATCAATCGGGAAATTTCTTCCAGCACACCGCTCTGTAAATAAGTTTTCCTCAGGTTGCTGTAGTCATAATGCGTATAAGTAATCTGATCAAAAAGATCTACTAAATCTACAAACGTTAGGATGAGCATCCGGCCGGAATAAGTAGATTCTTTGACGATTGTTCTCGACTTAAATAAAAGTTCCCGCACCGCATCCTGGTGCTGGCTTACCTTGATCTGTTGCGAAACCAAATCTTTATAGTTCTCGTCAATATTGGTTTTCACTGCATAAAACCTGGCTTTCAACCTTAAATATTTGGCTACCTGACTGATACATTCCCCCAAAGCCTGCTGCGCGGCACGATAGGGCCTGATCCGGAAAAACAGCAAACTTAAAATGGTGTACCAAACCCCTCCGGCAAAAATCAGCAGGCTGGAATTAATGACCTGCTGTGGCGCCATGCGTTTTTCGATCATAAAAATCATGATCAGCAGGGCGCAAGTCCCGATAGAAGTTGCCTTGGTCCCGTAGATGGGGAACATGGAAAAAAAGAAGGAAAAAAGCACGACTTCTATCCCAAGTAATATCGGGTTATGCTGGATAAAACCAGTGATCAGCGATACCAATAAAATCAGTAAACAACAGATTACCATACTGTTCCGCTTATGAACAACCGGCCCTGGCGCATCCACTACACTTACACATAATGCACCCAATGCCATATCAACGCCAATGGATAATTGATTAAGCTGGTTGAATAAAAGGGCCGGGACAAGCACGCCGATAGTGATGCGCAACCCATCCGAAAAATATTGGCTGTAAAAGAAGCTGTAAATATTTCTGGTAGATAGCTGCATGGTAGGTACGAAGGTATGATTAGAATATGCTTTTCTGTTTGCCGGGAAAAATCATCAGGCAAAAATATTTTATAAACAGCATTTTAAGAAATGCTTCTTTTAGCACTAAAAAATTGATATTAAATAGCCGATAATCTTATTAAATCTTTATTTTGGCAAAGAAAAGGTTAACAATATTGTATGAAAATCAGTCAGAAGGAATTTGTATTTAACAACGAGGTCGTTACCCGTTTTGATTTGTATAACAGTTTATTTTTAACACTTCCGTTTTACCAGGTCAAATCCACGGGAACTTTACTGCCGTTTTTTAAATCACATGTGGAAGAAGGCATCAGCAATAAATTATCTCCGGTAGAAATTATTGAAAACTTTTTTAACAAATACCAGCAGTATATTAAGGATGCAGACCGTTTCCATTTGCTGTTCCGGTTTATACAGTACATTGAGCGGCAAGTGGTTTTGTTTGATGCGATTGAAGATTCTGCATTTTCAAAGTTGGAAACAACCGATGACAGCAGCTCGATGCAGGTTTTGCTGCAGCAGGTGGTCAACCAGCCAGACACCCACGAAAAGGTGCGCAAAGCTTTGCAGAAATTTACGTTGCGCTTGGTATTGACGGCACATCCAACGCAGTTTTATCCGGGCAGTGTACTGGGGATCATCACGGAACTAACGGAAGCCCTCAAAACCAACGACATTAACCAGATATATTTGCTGTTGCAGCAGTTGGGCAAAACACCTTTTCTAAATAAAAATAAACCTACGCCGGTTGACGAAGCCATTTCTTTAGCCTGGTTTTTGGAGAATGTGTTTTATCAGTCTGCTTCTTCTATCAAGGAAAAATTAGATAACGAATTTGATTTTTTGGCAGAAGATGAGCACCAAACCATAGAATTGGGTTTTTGGCCGGGTGGCGACCGTGATGGTAATCCCAATGTTAACCTACAGTCTACACAAGCGGTAACCGAACTTTTGCGAAAAGTAATTTACCGCTGCTACGCCCGTGATTACAAAGAATTGCGGAAAAGGCTGACTTTCCGTGGTGTAGAACAATTTATGGCCGAACTGGACAAGCAGTTTAACAAGCAGACCCGCGACGGCGAGTTGCATCATAGAAACCAGCAGGCCGTGATCCTGCAAAACCTGGAAGCCATTAAAAATGTACTGCAAAAAGAGCATGACGGCTTATTTAGTAACTTGCTGGATGACCTGATCCGAAAAGTAAAAATTTTTGGCAATTATTTCGCTACGCTGGATATACGGCAGGACAGCCGGATCCTGCGCCAAACGCATCAGTATTGCTTGACAGAAACGCCGCTAAGGCACAGGATGCCAAACGATTATGCAGATCATACGGAAGAAGAAAAATTAAAAACGATCCGTTTTGTGGAAGCAGATTTTTACAGTCCGGATCCGGCTGATGATATGGTAAAAGATACGTTGGACACGATCCGTTACATCCGCGAAATACAGGAAACAAACGGCGAAAAAGCCTGCCACCGGTTCATCATCAGCAACTGCCAGGAAGCTTCTGATATCCTGCAACTGATCAATCTGTTTTTGTGGAGCGGCTGGAAAGCGGATAGCCTGACCGTCGATTTTGTGCCGCTTTTTGAAACCGTGAACGATCTGCAGGAAGCAAGCGGAATTATGGAAAAGCTTTACACCAATCCGTTTTACACCGCGCATTTAAAAAAGAGAAACAACCGGCAAACGATTATGCTTGGTTTTTCCGACAGTACAAAAGATGGCGGCTATTTGATGGCCAACTGGTCTATCTACAAAGCAAAAGTAGAGTTGACCGCCATGTCCAGAAAGTACGATATTGACCTGGCTTTTTTTGACGGCCGGGGAGGGCCACCAGCGCGCGGCGGCGGCAAAACACATCGTTTTTATGCTTCCATGGGGCATGAAATTGCGAACGATTATATCCAGTTGACCATTCAGGGGCAAACCATCAGTACACAATATGGCTCGGTGGATAGTGCCCGTTTCAACATGGAACAATTGATCAATGCCGGAATCGTATCAGCTTTAAACCAGGACAGCGGCGATACGGTTGATGAAAACGGACGGGTTTTGATCGATAATATGGCTGCCGAAAGCTACCGTTATTTTATGGAACTGCGCGGCGATCCTTTGTTTTTGCCGTATCTGGAGCATTTAAGCCCGCTGAAATTATTGTCCGAAATAAACATCAGCAGCCGACCGGTAAAACGAAATTCCGGTGCCGAATTGAAGCTGGAAGATTTGCGTGCCATCAGTTTTGTAACGGCTTGGAGCCAGTTGAAACAAAATATCCCGGGTTTTTATGGCGTAGGGACAGCATTGAAAAAGATGGAAGATGAAGGCAAATGGGAAGATTTGCAAAACCTGTACCGGCAATCGGGCTTTTTCAAAACCATTATTGATAATTGCATGATGTCGATGTCTAAATCCAACTTCAACGTAACGGCAAAACTGGCTGAAGACCCGGAGTACGGTGCTTTTTGGACGATGCTGAAAAACGAATATGAACTTACCTGTTCTTTGCTTTTAAAACTATCAAACACGAAAGTTTTAATGGAAGAATCGCCTGTGGAAAGACAATCTATCGCGCTGCGCGAAAAAATTATTTTGCCTTTGGTGGTGATCCAGCATTATGCTTTGCAACAATTGAAGGCACCAAATTTAAAAGAAGAAGAAAGGAACCTGTACAACAAATTAGTGATCCGTACAGTTTACGGAATTGTAAACGCCGGCAGAAATTTGGCTTAGCATTGATTCAAAATTTATATCAGCAAAAATTTCAATGCTTCTTTTACCGGGTAAAAATTTGATTTGTATCTATAGAAATAAAAACCGCCTGCTTACTATTTTTTATATGGTAAAAGAAGCATAAAAATAAATCGGACATATTTAAAACCGGCTCTTCATTAAAACAAAAAAACCGGCAGAGCTGATCTGCCGGTTTTTTTATGTGCTAAAAGAAGTATTAGAAGCTGTAACGCAAACCAAATTGCATTTGCCAGCGGGACAGAAAAGGATCAACTGCATAAGGTACGCCAGGATCTCTAAAGGTGTACGTTGGATAAGTAGTTGGGGCATTTGCAGCATTTGGTGTAACAGCCCTGGATAAACCAATGCTGGAAGTTGAATTGAACGTGTTTGGAGAGAAGTAATAATGTCCCCATTTTTTGCTTAACAAAGCAGTCAGGTTCACAATATCATAAGTGAAGGTGATGGTTTGCTTGTGTTTTTCAGGGCCAAAATTAAAGTCCTGCGCAAAACGGAAATCTGCCTGCGTGTTCCAAGGTGTGTGGGCTGCGTTACGTTCGGTAAACCGGCCCCGGCGTGTTTTTAAATAGTTGTCTGTATCAATAAAAGTATCAAAAGCATTAGCTTGTGCCTGCTGTATTGCAGTTGGCGTATTTGGTGTGGTGCTAAAAAATTTAATTGTTTCACCTGCATTTGGAATGTAAGCTAAATTAACCTGCTGTGGTGTTCCATTAACTGTAAAGTTGTAAAAACCAAAAGTGTAAGGCGTTCCGGATTGTGCACTAAAGAAGATGGAGAAATTAGACGCAAAAGCTTTTGAAGCAGAAACCAAATGGTAATTTAAAGTAGAAACGATGCGGTGGCGGATATCAAAGTTAGAAAAGGCAGCCTGTGCGTTGTTCGGGTTTAAAGCCTGGTTCAATTGCCAGTTAGATTCCATAGAGTTACGGATACCGTTGGTTACGTCTTTTGATTGGCCATAGGTATAAGCCGCATTTGCCGTAAAGCCAAAAGGGAACGATTTTTCGATTTGCCCGGTCAGGCTGTAACGGTAACCCTGGCTGGTATTGGATAATTCGTAAGCATTGGTGTACAAACGATTTATAGGCTGATTGCTGAAAATCGGCTGTTGATGTTGTGTATCATAAGGATAATAAACAGTATTGTCCACGATGTTCACCTGTTTAAATTGCAAGTCGTGGATGACTTTCGTATAAATCCCTTCTAACGTAAATTTCCATTGGTCCTGGGTTTTTATATCTAAAGCCAAACTGCTTCTCCAAACCTGCGGCATTTTAAAGTTATTGTCAATGATATCAACTTGTGTTGGTCCAGAAGCGCTTGTGTTAGGGGGAAGTCCGGTAATTGGGTCTCTTTGTTGATTTACAAAACCCAAACCACCGTTTGCAGGTGCCTGCACCGGGTTAGTTCCTGCGGTGATCGAGTTGGTTGAACCAATATTATTTCTGTCGAAAGCGCCATAAGTAACGCCGTTATTATAAAAAGCATAACCAAACCAGGCAAAAGGAACACGGCCGGTAAACGTGCCGCTGCCGCCGCGTAAAACCAGACTTTGATCACCCATAATATCATAGTTAAAAGAAACACGCGGGTTAAATTCAACATTATTCAAATATTTATTGGTGATGTCTTTCGGCTTGGTGTAAGTATAAGTTGTACCGTAATTAGGGTCAACCGGTGCATTAATTGTTTTATCGCTGAGAGGTTGCTTGTTTGGAACGCCTGCATAATCCAAACGGACACCGGCCGTCAGTTTAAAATTATCTGTTAAGTTGATCTCATCCTGGCCATATAAACTCAGCAGGTTTACTTTAAATTGTGCCGAAGGATTGGCCAAAATATAATCACGTGTGTTGTTCGTATAGTTATAATTGTTACGTACACGGCTTGGCTGTGCGTTTATAAAGTTAGCAATACTGCTGTAACTGTCGCGGCCGTTCCAGGCATTTACAAAGTTGTAGGTAATGTTGTAAAATTCATTGTGTGTACCAAAAGTAAAGGTGTTTTTTCCGGCGTTTAAAGTAACGTTATCGGTAAATTCAGTCGTTTTTTGGTGCATGTCAAAAATGGCTGCCTCACGGTCAGTTCCCATAAAAATAGTGGAGCCGGGTGAGTTGCCGATTATTTCTATTTGCGGCAAAGCAGGATTATTGTTTGGGTCGCGGTAATCGTGCACACTGGAATATCCAATTACCAAACTGTTGTTCAAAAAGGTGGAGATTTTTGATCTCAACTCAGCAACGGTAGAAGAGGAGTTGTTGTGCGAAGTATAATCAATCCCGCCAAAACGAAAGTTAAAATTATCGCGCTCCAGGTTGGTTGCAGTAGAAGTGATGTAATTGTTTCTGATCGTTAATTGATTGTTATCATTGATATTCCAATCCAAGCGGTTGAAAAATTTATTGGAATGCGAATAGATAGAAGTGTTGTCGTAAGTACCAGGGCTGATTCCGCCGGTATATTTTTGGAAAGCAGCAGTCAGGTTTTGGGCATCAGTTACAGAAAGGATATTAGCCGAACCTGCACTGCCTGCACCAAAAATTACCGGGTCCTGCCGGCGGGTAATTTCTTCGTTTGTGAAGAAGAACAATTTGTTTTTAATGATTGGAAAACCCACCCGGATACCGGTTTGATAATCATAAAAGCCTTGAGAACCGCCCGGCTCTTTTGAACCATCGCCACCCACATTGGCCGGGATATTATTTTTACCGATCAAAGAAGCATTTCGGCCAAAACCATAAAGCGAGCCGGTAACTTTGTTGGTCCCGCTTCTGGTTACGGCGTTGATACTTCCGCCTAAAACATTACCAATTTTAATATCATAAGGGGCCACGTAAACCTGGATATCCTGGATTGCATCAATAGAAACCGGGTTGGTACGCGTGCTGCTTCCCACTTGGCCGGACTGGTTGGTCTGGCCGCCCAAAGAAGGGCTGAAACCAATTGCATCGTTATTGATGGCACCATCAATCGTAACATTGTTGTAACGAAAGTTTGTGCCCTGAAAAGAGTTGTTGCTGCTTTGAGGTGTGGTTCGGGTCAGATCCTGCAAATTCCTGTTTACGGTTGGCAAAGTACGGATTTGGCTTTGGCTGATCCTGGTACTTGCGCCGGTTTTTGTAGCGCCTGCACTTCCTTTTACCGTTACTTCTTTTAGGGCAGTAACTTCTTCGGCCATGATAAAATTATAGGTAGAATTGCCCAGGCTTAGAGTGATGCCCGTGGTTTCATTTTTCTTAAAACCGATATACGTCAGCGTGATGGTATAAGGCCCGCCAGCATTAACGTTGGGCAAAGTATAGCGGCCGTCGCCATTGGTTTGGGTGCCATAACGGGTTCCGGTACTGGTATTTACAGCAACTACAGAAACGCCGGGAAGGGTTACACCTTTAGGATCACTTACTTTACCGCTGATTTGCGCGCTGGTAATCTGCGCTTGTAGATTTCCTGCTGACAACAAGATAAAACAGGAAAATACAAATAGGTACAATTTCTTCATTGTGTCTTTATTTTGGACACAAAGATTAGGTAAACACATTAAGTCAATGTTACAATTAAGTTAACGTGTTGTTATAAACACGTTAACTTAATGTGAAGGAATTGCAGGATTGTAAATCCGTTTTTTCTGAACTTAACATGCTGATGCTTCTTTTACAGCATAAAAATTTAGGTGATAAAAGAAGTATTGTCATTTCGACGAAAGGGAGAAATCTTATTTTGATTTGAAATAGGCGGTTGTTAAATACTAACAAAATTAGTAACTTGGAGGCATGGAAGAGCGATTTAAGAGCCTGTCATTATTTGAATTTCAGACCAGGTTTCCCGATGAGGATAAGTGTGTTGAGTATTTATCAGAACTGAAGTGGTCTGCTGGATATAGCTGTAAGCGTTGTGGCCACGCGCATTATTGTAAAGGGAACAGCCCGTATGACCGTCAATGTACCCGTTGCAGGTATGTAGAATCGGCCTCAGCCGGGACGCTGTTTCACGGCTGTAAGTTCTCTGTTTTAAAGGCATTTTACATCGTTTATTATATTTCAACCACTAAAAATGGGATCAGCAGTACCGAACTCAGCAGAAAGCTGGCTTTAAGACAGAAAACTTGCTGGTTGTTTAAACAAAAGGTAATGAAGGCGATGGAAAGCAGCGGCAACTTCCCGATGGAGGGTAAAGTAGATGTGGACGAAACCTATGTAGGCGGACAGGATGACCAGGCTATAGGCCGTCAGCAGGGCAGCAAGAAAATTGTAGTAGTAGGGATAGAAAAACAGGGCAAAGGTGTATCCAGGATGTACGCACGGGTAATTGAGACCGCCAGTAAAAAGAACCTAAAAGAATTTATGGAAGACCATATCAAGCCGGAAGCAAATGTACGTACGGACAAGTGGACTGGTTATAAAGGGCTGGAAAAGGGGTTTCCCAATATTGTTCGTGAGAAATCAGAAAAGAAGGGCAAAAACTTTGCTGATCTGCATCGTTGCATCATGATGTTTAAGGCTTGGCTAAGGGGTGTCCATCATTCCGTTAAACACCTGCAAGCCTACATCGATGAATATACTTACCGCTTCAACCGACACAAAATGAAAGAGGGCATTTTTGAAAATCTGATCACCAGAATGGTTGAAAAGCCACCTTTTACCTATAAAATGATTATTAGTTAAACCCCTATTTCAAATTTTGATTTAAAACACTAATTTAAAAAAGCTTTCTTCCTAAGGCTGGCAGGACAAAACATCGGTCTTGCCTTAATCCAATTATCTTACGGAATCCACTTTTGTTAACTCCTGGTTCAGGTAAAACGTTTTTTTACGACGGCTTCGGTTTTGACTAATGGATTGGACCTGCCAGCCATTTTGATTTCCTTTATATCCCGTCATAAAATCTATCAGCGCATCACTTGTGGCAACCAATTCATGTGATAGCCGGTTGCTGTCCTTTTTAGCCTGGCTTAGTTCTGCAGTAGTTTTCATTTTTGCAATGCGCGCATCAATCCTTCTTCCGGCAATTTTCAAACTGTCAATCTTGTGCAGATAATTTTTGTATTGTTTGGTATCCGCGTAAGAACTCCTTGAAACCCGGATGGGATTGAATTTTATGTTTGGATTAGATTTTAAGTTGGATTTACCAGCCAAATAGCTAACAGCCAGTCCCTGCGCTTTTTCCTGGTTGGATTGTGCCTGTGCTAAAGGTGGGATTAAAAGGCAACATATAATGGGTACTATTCTTTTCATTGTAATCTTGGGGTTTTTTGGTTGATAAATTGATTTGTTTAAACTTATTTTTGGTTATGGTTTTTTGTACGATACTTCTTTTACAGCATAAAAAACAAGGTCGTCCCCTTTGGAAACCTGCAATCAGCACCTGCCAAAACCTACCAGGCACGTTAGAACGATGGGTGCCATATTTAAGGATGGTTTCCTATTAAGCCCGTTTACTTGGTTTACAATAAAAAGTTTAAACAATTTCGTTTTTATAAATACAATTTCAAACACAAAGAAGCAAATTATTTTTACTTTTTCAGTTTACCTACTTTAGGTATGTTTAACAAACTTTAGATTTATCTGATAGATTGCAAAACCAATATTGATCATGAACTACTTTTTAGTCAAATCCGAACCGCATAAATATAGCTGGCAAAAATTCAACGAAGATAAACGCACGCATTGGGACGGTGTCCGCAACTATCAGGCACGCAATAATTTGCGGGAGATGAAACAGGGCGACCTGGTTTTGTTTTACCATAGCAACGACGGAAAATGTGTGGTCGGCATTGCCAAAGTGGTAAAAGAATTTTATCAGGACCCCACTACTGCTGATCCGAATTGGGTAATGGTTGATTTGGAACCGGTTGAAAGTCTGGCAAAACCAGTTACGCTGGAACAGATCAAAGCCGATGAACTATTACAAAATATAAGTTTGGTAAAGCAGGGCCGGTTATCGGTAATGCAATTAAAAGCTGAAGAATTTGACCGGATCATTGCCATGGGAAATAACCTTTAAACCAACTAACCTCTTTTTGAATAAATAAAATTTCGTTTTATGAGAAGATACTCTTTTTACCTGCTCTTTTTATTGCTTCCGGCTTTTCCGGCATTAGCGCAAAACAAAAACATCCGGGATTTTGACCAGGACTGGACGTTTAATTTGGGCAATGTCCCTGATGCCAAAAATTTAGACTTTAATGATTCCGGCTGGAGAAAACTCAATTTGCCGCACGATTGGAGCATCGAAGGCCAATTTAGTAAAGACAACCCGGCAACTCCCGAAGGCGGTGCTTTGCCTGGAGGAATTGGCTGGTATCGTAAATCTTTTACAATTCCTGAAACTTCCAAAGGAAAAAATATTTCGGTTGATTTTGATGGTGTTTATCAAAAAAGCCAGGTTTGGATCAATGGACATTTGTTGGGTTTCCGGCCCAACGGTTACATTTCTTTCCGCTATAATTTAACGCCGTACTTGTTTTACGGCACAAAAAAGAATGTGCTGGTTGTAAAAGCAGATAATTCAGTCCAGCCCAATTCGCGCTGGTATTCCGGCTCCGGCATTTACCGCAATGTTTGGTTGGTCACCAGTAATAAAATTGCGGTTGACCATTGGGGAACATTTGTAACTACGCCAAAAGTTAGCACACAATCAGCCAGCATCAACCTGAAAACTACCATTAGAAATTACACCGGAAAATTACAGAATGTAACTTTAACTTCTGTTGTTTATGACACGGCGGGTAAAAATATTTTGGTTAAAACAATTACAGGTATCACCATAAAAGATACGGTAAAAGAAGTATCACAAGATTTCACTATTGGCAATCCAAACTTGTGGTCGGTAGATAAACCTTACTTGTACAAAATTGTATCCAAAGTAACGGATGAAAAATCTGTTTCGGATAGTTATGAAACCACACTTGGTATCCGCTATTTTAACTTTGATGCGGATAAAGGATTCTCGCTAAATGGAAAACCCATGAAAATTCTGGGCGTTTGCGATCATCATGATTTGGGAAGTTTAGGTGCTGCGGTAAACACACGTGCTTTGGAACGGCAATTGGAAATACTGAAAGGAATGGGTGTAAACGGTATCCGTACTTCGCATAACCCGCCAACGCCCGAGCTGCTTGACTTGTGCGATAAAATAGGTTTTTTGGTGATGGACGAAGCTTTTGATTGCTGGGAAAAGGGAAAAGCCAAATACGATTATCATTTATATTTTAAAGATTGGCACAAGCGCGATCTGCAAGATCAGGTCCTGCGCGACCGGAACCACCCAAGCGTAATGATTTGGAGCATTGGCAATGAAATTCCGGAACAATCGGACACCAGTGCTACCCGTATTGCACGTGACCTGGCTGCTATTATACATAGTTTGGACACCACCCGTCCAATTACCAGTGCAAACAACGATCCTGGAACGAACAACAAAATCATACAGTCGGGCGCGGTTGATCTCATTGGTTACAATTATCATCATCAAAATTATGCCGGTTTTCAGCAAAGATTTCCAGGCAAAAAATTTATCGGCACCGAAACTACATCTGCTTTAGAAACCCGCGGTTTTTATGATATGCCGTCCGATAGTATCCACCGCTGGCCCAACAATAAAAACTTTGAGAATGGAAAAGGACAGATGGATGCTGAATATCGGGTTTCTGCTTATGATAATGTTTCTGCGCCCTGGGGTTCTTTGCATGAAGAAACCTGGAAAGAGATTAAAAAATACGATTTCTTGTTGGGTATGTTCATCTGGACGGGTTTTGATTATCTGGGCGAACCAACGCCATATTCCTGGCCTTCGCGCAGTTCTTATTTTGGAATTGTAGATTTGGCTGGCTTCCCCAAAGATGTTTATTATATGTATCAAAGTGAGTGGACGGATAAAACGGTGCTGCATATTTTTCCGCACTGGAATTGGCAAGCCGGAAAAACCGTGGATGTTTGGGCTTACTATAATCACGCCGATGAAGTAGAACTGTTTTTAAATGGAAAATCCCTTGGCACAAAAAAGAAAACAGGTGATGATTTGCATGTAATGTGGCGCATAAAATATCAGCCCGGAACGTTAAAAGCAATTTCGCGGAAAGATGGAAAAGTGGTTTTGACAAGTGAAATTAAAACGGCGGGCAAACCTGCAAAAATTCAATTGTTAGCAGACCGTTCAACCATTAAAGCTGATGGAAAAGATTTGTCTTTTATCACCGTAAAAATCTTGGATAAAAATGGAAATGTAGTTCCCGAAGCAGAAAACCTGGTCAATTTTAAAGTTGATAGCGAAGCTGTAATTGCTGGTGTGGATAACGGCGATCCCGTAAGTCATGATTCTTTCAAAGTAAATTACCGCAAGGCTTTTCACGGTTTGGCTTTGGCAATTGTTCAGGCTAAAGAAAAAGCCGGTCGGGTTAGTTTTATGGCTTCGTCCGATGGATTGGAACCGGCAACCATTATATTACAAGTAAGCAAGTAATATTAGTTGAAATTTAATAAGGGCAGGAAGCATAATTGGTTCCTGCCCTTATTTTTTATGTGGTAAAAGAAGCATTAATAAGCTTGGATCAATATTTCAGCAGGGATGTGCAAAACCTCGTTTAATTTGCGGATCATAGTTAAACTTAATTTTCTTTTGCCGGAAAGGATTTCTGATTTTCGGGAACGATAACCTAATATTCCGCCTAATTCTTTTTCTGATAATCCCATTTGGTCTAAACGAAACTTAATCGCATCCAATGGATTTGGGCTTGGAATTGGATAATGTATTGTTTCATACTCCTTTACCAAAATACTGAGCACTTCCAATTCATCAGATTCATTAGAGTTTTCCTTGATTTCTGGCTGCATCAACTCATACACACGAGCTAAACTCTCCTGATATTGATTTTCGTTTTTAATTGGCTTTAACATAACTTATTGTATTTGCATTTATTTTGTCGTACTGTTTATGTGTTCCAAACCAGACTACAAAAACTATTTTTAACCGGTATTCAATATCTACAATCAAACGATAGCTGTTTCCATGTATATTAAACACCACTCTTTTATTATTTAAAATCGATGCATTTCTGTAATGTACTTTAAGTTCATTAGGGTTATTCCAAAGGGCCTCTGTTGCTTCCTCGTTCCAACTAAATAATGCTTGTTCAGCCTGATGAAACTCATTTGCATAATCCTTTAAAGTTTTAAGAGCTATTACACGCATTTTTCTTTTACAAATATACAGTTTTGTTACCAAATTGGTAACTCTAATAAAATAATAATTTATGTCGACCCAATACTTCATCAACTTCTCGGATGATATTGTATAATCGTTTCCCGCAAATATTCCCTATCCAAATGTGTATAAATTTCCGTCGTCGTGATGCTTTCATGGCCCAGCATTTCCTGCACGGCACGCAAATCTGCACCGCCTTCAATTAAATGCGTGGCAAAAGAATGGCGGAAAGTATGCGGACTGATACTCTTTTTAAGGCCTATTTTTTCGGCCAGGCTTTTGATGATCATAAAAACCATTACGCGGGAAAGCAATGCGCCGCGTTTGCTCAGAAAAACATAATCTTCCTGGCCTTTTTTGATCTTGAGATGTACACGGATTTCCTGCAAATAAATGGTTATCATTTTGCTGGCCTGTTCGCCAATCGGTACCAAACGTTCCTTGTTTCCCTTGCCCAAAATCTTGATAAAATCATCTTCCAAGTACAAATTTGAAATTTTTAAAGTGATCAGTTCAGTCACCCGCAAACCGCAACTGTACAGCACTTCCAGCATCGTTTTGTTGCGCATGCCATCAGCTTTGGAAAGGTCGATTGCACCAATTAAAGCATCAATTTCCAAAATATTCAAGGTATCGGGCAGTTTGCGTTGTAACCGCGGCGCTTCAATTAGTTCCGATGGATCGTGTGAAAGCAAATTCTCCATCAGCAGAAATTTATAAAATGCTTTGATGCCCGATAAAATTCGGGCTTGCGAAGCTGGTGTCATTCCAAGTTCGTTCACCCATTGCATAAAAGCTTTTAAATCCTGTTCGACAATCGTTTCCGGTTTGCGTTGGGGCACTAAAGAAACGGCAAACTGCTGCAATTTGTCCATATCCTGCAAATACGCCTCCACAGAATTGGGCGACAAAAACTTTTCAAGCTTTAAATAAGCGCGAAAACCGTTGATGGTAGAAGGCCAGTCCAAAATAGTTTACAGATAATCGTTATGTTTGGGTGATGAAGATACAAATTATCAACGGACCAAACCTAAACCTGCTGGGCCTGCGCGAACCTTCGGTTTATGGCCATGCTTCTTTTACAGACTATTTTTTGGAGTTGCAACAGCGTTTCCCCGAAATAGAATTCAGCTATTTCCAAAGCAATAAAGAAGGCGAACTGATCGATAAAATCCACGAAGTTGGTTTCGATTACGACGGTATTGTGCTGAACGCCGGTGCTTATACGCATACTTCCATTGCTTTGGGCGATGCAATTGCTGCGGTAAAAACACCGGTGGTAGAAGTGCATATCTCCAACGTGCATAAGCGCGAAGCTTTCCGCCATCATTCTTTTTTATCGGCTAATTGCAAAGGTGTAATTGTAGGTTTTGGTTTGGACAGTTATTGGCTGGCGGTAGAAAGTTTTTTGGTTGGCTGAGGTTGGATGCTTTTTTTATAAGGTAAAAATTGGTATAATAAAAAGATTTTAAACCTTTAAAAAAGAATTATTCCAGTAAAATTAAAGTTTGAATACAAATCAACATTTGCATTACATTATATGACTGTCCGTTACTTGTACTATTGCTAAATAATGTTTAAATTTAGGGTAAAAAGAGGGACAATAGCATGAACATAGATGAATTTAGCAGACAATATCCGGATGAGGCGAGCTG
>JAABVA010000861.1_pt1 | contig 35025 bp, 35 predicted proteins | sample 5560331 | NCBI WGS metagenome assembly JAABVA01 (sample SAMN12812661, study PRJNA571458) | rock metagenome | isolation source: Antarctica rocks | place: Antarctica: Victoria Land, Mt New Zealand sud | collected 2016-01-07 | reverse complement strand
CCCCCCACCTCTCCCCTCACGCCATTTTTCACCCCCTTTTCATGCCGCCTCACCCGGTCCCCATCCTGCTCCCACCTCAACTCCTCCTCCCTCTTCCCTTTCCACTCCACCACTACTCAACCTCATTAAAGCCCCCCCCCCTAACGATTCTCAGTACCCACCGCATGTAGTATCCCATAAAGCGGAAGCAATTGTTCACCCATCTTATCAGGACGACGGACTGTGTAGGAGGATGGAGGACTGCGTTGGAGAATGGAGGAAGGGAGGTGGGGGGGGGGGGACGGGAGAGGAGAAGGAAAACTTTCGAGGAGGAGCGGGCGAGAGACTAGAAGATTCAACGATACGTTCCGAAGTATCTTTCACAAGTCTCACAAGATAATTTCTGTATGGAAACCTGCCCAGCGTGTCCTAATCGGATGATATGGAATAAGCCATATCGATTAACAGAATGTTTGAAGAGTGTCTCTCTTCATTGCATCGAAGAAGTCAAAAGTAGCAACCTTATCCTTGGGTAATCCTCTCCTCCATCCTTTCTATTATTGCTAAATTCCTACCCCTTAACCGCCGCTTTTCTCCCCCCCTGGCACCTCCACCCTCTCTGTCACCGCATTCGCCGCATCCTCCTCAGCCCACCTCTTCTTCATACTCTTCACCCTCTTCTCCTCTTCCTTATTAAGCACATCCCAGTCGGGGACCCTATGCTTGCGGTAAAGATCTTCCGCCGTCACAATCTCAATATGACTCCATTTATTCTGATACTTATCCTTGATTTCCTGATGCCGCTCGTCCCCCGATAGCGCGCCAGTGACGATATCGAATCTTCGGAAATGCTCGAGCTTGGTCATTGCATAGCCGGCGAACCATTCAAGGAGCACTTTATCGTTCTGGGCGATAGTTTCTTTATCCACTTCCGCGTTGGTAGCGACGCCCTTTCCGACGCTTTCATCAAATGCTGAGACTTCGCCCATGAAGCACATTGGGGCCTCCGAAGTCGGCTGTTCCTCCTCTGGAGCCCCTTGTTCCATGTACTCATCTTTGAGTATGCGCCAGACCTCGCCATAGCACTGAACATAAACTTTACCATCTTCCATAGTCCTGTCGGCCTGTAACGTGAGTAACCAATCCTTGAGGCGCGGTCTACTACATAACTTCCAGGTCCGAGGTGCTTTGCTATTCAGAATGATGTGACGAAACCAGGTGAGAATTTTCGCTGCTTCGTGGGGCTGGTGTAGAAATAGGCCATCTGTGAGCAAGACAGCGGCGCCATGCGGGAATAGACGGTTCAAATGTGGGTCTGGAGCTAGTTGCGAGGGCGTCATATTGAAGTTCCACACGTTAATGTTCTTCCTGAGCACACGTGCGAGATCTGGAATGCGCCACAGGTCGAAAAAGTCCTCGTGGATCTACGATTTCTTATCAACAACCCTTCCAAGTGGGAGAAGGAACAACAATGACCTACGATAATGACACCGGCGTTAATTCGAGTTGAAAAATAGTCCCATGCGCCTTTCGTCTCATAGCTGAGTATTTCAGTTGCTTTGTTATGCTGAAGAAAGTCGATGACGGCATCGCGCTCTGTTTCTTTCGACGGAGGAAAGATTAGGAAGAAGTTATACATTTCTGTGGTCTCAGCCAACGGGGCTGGTGCTACCAGCCTTGAAAACTCGACATTATACATGTTACGGAACACTGCATTGGTATTGCTTTCGCCATCACGAACAGAAACGACGGGTAATTCATGTGTCAAGGCTGGTAAGGGTTTTTGCAACTCTTCCTCTATTGAGCCTGGTAAGACGTTTCGTGGTTCTTGTTCGGTCGAGTCTGATAGAGGCTTTTGTGGTTCTTCTTCCATTAGTCCTGGACAGGGTTTTCCCATCACAAAGCGTAAAACCGCCTCAGGAGGGCAGGTAGGAAGTTGATCGTCAAGGAAAGTCCAGTCTTCAGAGCCAGAAGGATATATTAGTATAGTGAATTTCTTCGCCATGAACAAGCCACCCGAAACATGCATTTTCAGAGTTTCGGCCATCCTACTTATGTTTTCCTCCGCTTGCGGGAATGGCGCGATATAACCAGAGGATACGGCTGGTTCGCGGTAACTAGACACAACTGGCGCTACCTAGGATTTTATTTAGCGTGAATGTTGTTAGGGGGCATGGAAGCTTTTCATACAGTGTGAAAATAGGCTTTGTAATCCTCTGCAACAATGCTGTGCTTGAACCAGACGAAAAGGTCTCGCGGAGCAGATTTGATGCCTATGAGCAGACGCTTTGCAGATAGCTCGAAACCTTTAAACCGTACGACCCCTTGGTCAATCCGATTTGGTCCAACCTTTATTGTTCCAATGACCTGGCAGGGGTCGTAAGTACTATAAGCCACAAAGTGAGGCTTTTGCGAACCGTATGTCGCAGAGGGTGCTGGGTGATGTGAAGCTAGAAATTCAGGTGTCGAAAGCTTTGATGTTTGAAATCGTGGTGTTGGAAGCACTGGTGTCGGAAATTCTAGTGCAGGAATGCCTGGTGCTGGAAACAGTGATGCTGAAGTGGCGGTTGCGCCAATTTTCTGGGTAGTCCGGTCGTCGAGTTCGAGGCTCTGCTCTTCTTGGTCGAAAGCATCTGACGGGCTTTCGACAACGTCGAATGTTGATGTGAATGTGCTATATTTGCTAAGCGAGGGCTCCTCTCTCCCTTCGGCTAGACTTTCTCGATACGTCTCAAAAGGTGGCTTGGTAGGACCTTTAGTGATAGGCGATGATACAGAAGGCTTCTTAACCACATGGAACTCTTTTGGATTTCTTAGTGTGAGACTATCAAAATCTGGAGCGCGCTCGTTCCGACCGGCTTTCTCAAATCTCCTCTTTATCGAGAGCTTACCAAACTTTTCTGGGGGTTTATCAACAGTACTCGCAGCATTCTGGAGTGGTAGCTTCTTTCCCCGTGGTCTCACGCTGGCATTCCAATTTCCAAGTATGGCTGCCCCACTGGCTTTTGGTTTTTTACCTGCGCTTTTCAATTTTCGGTCTCCTTGCCCCATCCTCAAAGGTCCTGCACCAACACTTCCCATTTGACCGTCCTTTCGATTCGAAACCGTCTTTTCAGCAGGCTTGACTCGAGGTATCATCTGCGCTATCGATACCTTTGGCTTAAGAACCCCAGAGGAATTCCGATCTTCTTGTTGGCTTTTGTTATTAGGACTCAGTCCTTTGGTTCGCTGCTCTGAAGGCTTGCTCTGATGAACGTCACTTAACAGTCCACTTTGCGTTTCAGTGGACTGCTGCGGTCGGTTAACTATAGTCAGTTGTAGTTTTTCTATCAAAGAGTCTTTGTCCGAAAAACAGTCGTTGTCTTCATGTTTCCGATTCGTACTCTCGAGATTTCCAGGTACCCTGTCCGTGGTGTCGTTGTTAGCGAACCGAAGATATTGCGGAACATCTCTTCCGCTCTTGAGATAGTCTTCCTTAAGCTTTAGCGTTTTGGCTTCGAGATCAAGAACATTCCTGTCCTTCAGGTCTTGGCTTGCCGTGCCTGTAGTACCAAAGAAGCCGAGGATCTTATGCCAGAAAGGACCTTTCACGAGTTCAAGGCCACTTCTGAGGGCTGCTTCCTCCTTGGGTGTCCATTTTCGACTTCCGCTTAGTCGCGAATTGGGCTTGGAAGATCCAGTAACGCCTTCATCAGGATTATCTTTCCCATGATTTACTGACGTAGAGGACCCTCTACGCTTTTTTAAAGGTCTATCAGGTTCAGTGTCGTCGTTTTCTTTTAGCGCCTCGCTAGAGGTGTAGTCACTATTATCTCCCTCAAGTTCAGGACTTGTTGATAATCCCAAGCGGACTCTTTTTGCTCTCCGACGTGCTTTGCGTTTTGCAGCTGCCTCTAGCCAATTTTCGACCCTAATTTCCAGAGAATTCACATTGTAAGGTAGCTCTAGGCTTCTACTTATGCGCATCTTTCGATTCTGCCAGTCGTGAAACGTCTGCTCATCTTGAAAGCTGGATGCAGGTTCCCAGGTGCACCGCTCGTCTGGGTATCCTGCCCATTTAACAAGGTACATGTTCGTTCCATCAACTACTCCCTCTGCCAATATTCCCTCAATCGGATATTCATCTTTTGACTCACTAGGAGCTGTCGAGGTGAGGGAGATTGAATCATCATCGCTCGAGGCTGGTGAGTCAATCGATTTATTTCGAGGCATGGCGTCGAGCATGTAGGGTCGGGACTTAAAATGCTGATCTGCTTTGTCTTTGCAGTGTGAAACGATGAGGGAAACTCTGGTTTCCCTGGTCCTTAACTCGGGGTTGAATCGGCAGACAAGCCCGGTCCTTTGCTAGGCGCACGTTGCAGGTGAAATTTGACGTATCCCTTCAATCGTCAGTGAAGCAGCTACCAGGATGTGCGGGCACTATTCCTATAAGGGTACGAACGATACCTATAAGAGTATGGGGGCCGGAGTTATCTGGGGGAGCTGAGTCAATATTCGTACTATCATAGGTATAGTGCCTGTATCATCCTGGGGGCTGCTTCACTGACGGTTGAAGGGATACGTCCTGCAAATAGTTTAGTACTAAATGTTACTCTTCTGGCATTAGAACAAAAGACTTCTGCCGTTGAGTGTTTTAAGTGACATGTCAAAGAGGCTCCGTATGGCCGTTGTCGTAGCTTGTACGGAAGTAAGTGGTATAGTAGAGGCGAGAGGTTTGAATTACAATATCGAACGACTAAGAGACAAGCAAGAATATGGTGTTTCTGATGTACTCAATTGAGTGGCTTGCATCAAACACACTGCAATTGTTGAAAAGGTATGGTGTTGTAAAAGAAGAACAACTCACGTATAACAGGAGCGTAGTACTATCAGTCCTACCGTGTATTCGATACAACTGAAGCGGATTGATCTGTCTGAAGTATGAGACAACGATTGATTCGTTGTCTCGGTTAAAGCTACTGATCACTTTTTAAACTCTCAAGCAGCTGGTATCTTGAATATCATAGACTAAAGAAAGCCTGGGTCACCAAACTGGGATGCTGTAAAGCTCGGTATTGGATATCATTGATCTCTAATATGATCTCTTCCAAAGCATGATTTGTTCCAACTCTTTTGATGTACGATCATTTCCTGCTCTCATGCAGAAGCCTGCATGCGTTCAGTATGCAAACTTTACCTCTCAAAGGCAGTTCAACAAGGACAAGAGGTTTAGTAGAAAGAGCGATATGAACAAGGCAAGTGTGACGATGTCTCCTGAGGGCGATGACTGCAGTCGAGTCTCCATTATTGTCGATTCATAATTTTAGGTGTTTTCCAAGAACCACTGGTGTGTAGATTGGAATATAATGCAGGAATAGTTGTCACAGTACGCTGCACTCTGCTCGACCTCAAATGTGAGTTGAAGGTCGCTTGTGCTCCGACAGTTCTAATGCCTCCTGGATTAACGGGATTGCCGCTGTCATAGCATGGACACACAGTTGAAACAAGTTGAAGAAAGCTTTTACAGCAGGCGATCAACCCTAATGGAATATTTGTAGAAGCTGAGACAATATTGTGCCTTCGTGCGTCAGAATGGTCCTCTTCTAGTAACAAGATTAAGCTATGATCCATAGGGCTGAACTCATGCTGTCTTAGTCATTGCTGCCCTAACGCCTAAATCTAACGGCCCTCGAAACGCCGCAAATAGCTCGATATGTACTTTCTTTGACCGTCAGGCATCAGGAAAAGAACTTGTCTCCTGTTGCTTACCACTAGTGACTCTCTGTGTGCATGGTCTCACAACATAATCAACACTCATATAATACTGGATCTTGACCACAAAAACCTATACCTTTGCGCACTAGCCAGAGATTCCCGTATCCCCTTCATCTTCACACCTATCCCCGAATACCGCAGACATGGCCAACGACGAATACGATGTATGTATCTGCTTTCTCCTTGTCAATCACACCTACTGATTACGGCTCTGTCTAGTTCCTTTTCAAAGGTACCCTCCCTTGCCTTCTCAACACCCAAGAACATCAGCCGTTATCTTTCCCCCCAAATCCAACACTAATGCTTCTCCCACATAGTCGTCCTCATCGGAGATTCCGGCGTCGGGAAATCCAACCTGCTCTCACGTTTCACCCGGAATGAGTTCAACCTCGACTCCAAATCCACCATAGGCGTCGAATTTGCAACCCGCTCCATCCAAGTCGATGCCAAAACCATCAAAGCCCAGATCTGGGATACAGCAGGCCAAGAACGCTACCGCGCCATCACAAGCGCCTACTACCGAGGTGCTGTCGGAGCGCTGCTAGTCTACGATATCAGTAAACACCAGACGTATGAGAATGTGCAGAGATGGTTAAAAGAGCTGCGGGATCACGCGGATGCGAATATTGTGATTATGCTTGTGGGGAATAAGAGCGATTTGAGGCACCTTAGGGCGGTGCCGACGGAGGAGGCGAAGCAGTTTGCCAGTAAATTATATCCCACTGTTAAAAGTGATCTCGGAACGTTGGAATGAGCTGACGGCAGAGCAGGCGACAACAATCTATCATTCATCGAGACTTCAGCCCTCGATGCAAGCAACGTCGAGCTAGCCTTCCAAAATATCCTAACAGGTTGGTCATCCGCCTCCCAACTTTCATCTACATCCCGACAAACCCCCCATACTAATATCACCCTTCCCAGAAATCTACCGTATCGTCTCAAGCAAAGTCATGGACAACGGCGACGGAGGCCAAAACCCCATCGGCGAGCGAAAAGTAATAGACGTGAGTAAATCAGCAGACACGGAGACGAAGTCGGGGAAATGCTGTTAGACTGGGGGTCATAATGGAGGTTTACTTTAGAAATGCCAGACTGTTCGTTGTGGTTTCGAGTCATGGCGTCCTTTCTATTTTGAGTCTTGATACTTGCGCATGCTGAAGGGCTACAAAGGCGTCGGCTGATACTCCTCAGTAAAGTTATTTTCCGTTAAAATGCCGCGTTTCCCAAGACTGACTGTGATTGGGAGTTTGTGCTTTGGAGTGCTATCGACTACGTTGCTTGACCAGAGAAGCTCTTCCATCTCCCTCGAGTTTCCATTTCCCGAAGCTTACAGCACTCAGGGCCAATGCGAAATGGTCTGCAACTTTGAATACGTACACAGAACCGAAAAGACCGCTAGGCTGATGCGAGCATTTTCAAGAATTTTGAAAACAGAGCCGACTGAGCTTGTAAGCTCCCCTAGCATATCGCGCTGACAATGCTGGGACAGTATCTAGAGCACAATGTTCTATCAAACAACATGGCTATTGGCCGAGAAGAAGGGGCTATGTTAGGTTTATTTGTGTCTGCATAGAAACATAATCCAAATTCAGCGATTGAGGTATTTATCTTCATCGAAAGAATTTGCTGTGATAATCATTTTTCCAGTCGAAGGACTCATACTACGGTAGTAGGTCGCAAGTTTTTCGAGGTCTTCGATTTGGGCCTAATGAAGGGTGAATACGATTTTCGAGGGCCGTCGGTCGTTACTAAATATGTGAAAGGGAAAGGCTAACCTTGGTCAACTGACAAGGACTTGTAACTTGGACGCCTTCGCATCCCTGATGCTTATGTGATCGTATTGATGCGTGAGGTCCGACGTATGATTGAACGTGGCTAAGGCATAAACCATAGCCGGGGAAGAAATAGGTATGGGGGGAGCCCACTCTCTTAGGCGCATGAAGATCGCACTCTCTGCATAGTTCTTGAAGCGCCTCGATTCGGCTCTAACGAGGCTTTAGAAACGCAATCGAGGACCGTTGATCTTTATTCACGAACTGGAAGGATATGACTAACTTTGGTCCAAGGATCAGGACTCGCGACTAGGGAGCCTTCAAGCCCTTGATGAGTAAATGACTGTACTGATGTGTGAGGTCCAAGGTATGCTTGAACGACACCGAGGGGCAATGCAGTTTCGAAGACGAAATAGCCTTCATCGAGATCCGTCCTCTTGGAGGGCTTAGGCGGCTGCAGCTCACAGTGTCTGCAGATTTCCTGGAGATCTTCGATTTGGCTCTAATGGAAGTTTAACAGGGCAATTGAAGATCTAACATTATATAATATGTGAAGAGAAGACCTACTTTGGTCCAACGAGCACGACTGGTAACTACCGAGCCTTCGCGCCCTCCGTATGTATACGGCCTTACTGACACGAGAGGTCCCAGGTATCCTAGAACGAGGGCAGACGATAATCCATAGCAAGGGACGAAGAACTGTTTGTCGGGATTGTGCATGGCAGGAATAATGAGGTCTCCATTTGGTCGACTACTTGATTCCTCTTGTGACGAGACCGTAGGATCCATTTCTGGCAGACATGCTCGCTCGTCCAATTGGCCGCTATCCAACGCGCTCTTTATCCAAGTGATAATGAATGCCCAATTCTCTTGCATCATGGTCGAAGTAATTCCGACGTCCTCCAGTTCATGACCAATCTGACACCACGCGGCTTCGTCCCCGTCTTCAGCTGACTCGATGGTGAGGTTTGATATTAGTGACTCCTCGCGCAATCCTGATTGATGCTCAGCCACGAGTTGCTCTAATAGCTTCTCTATCCGAGCCTGACCAGCGCTACATTCTTTCTCAGCGTATGTTGTATAGCTCTGAGCTTAATTCCAAGACACATACCCCAGAAGCCCAACATTGAACGATGTGAGAAGAGAACTGTTCGATATAACACGCAGTCTTATGCTCTCAACATGGTCTTTGCTCCACCTAAGCCTGTCCCAGGTCCTCTTGCTATGCGTGCCAAGACTTTTGTATTTCGTCAGGAGTTCCTCGAGCTCTTGAAGAACCCCGGCGCAAGCCGCTACCAGTTGTTTGAGATCTTGCTGCTTTGCTAGACTCATCTCTCGGTCATGGACCGCGTCTTGCACCTCTTTTAGGACCAGCTGCAAGCTGGCGACTTCTGTCGAAACAACACGAAAGTCTTCTGGCGCATCCCGACATTCTCGCCATACTCTATGTGCAAGCTGGGCGCAGAGAACAAAGTCCCCCGCACTATAGCCAAAGCTCATGGCGGAAGAGCTCAGCGATTGAATTGTTGTACAAAAAAGTAAAGGGACATAAGTGAGAAGGAAATTCTATGTTACGAACACGATGATCGTAAGCGCAGCCATCGAGAATGAAAGGAAATTATATCAACATGTAAAGCACAAGACGAGATTCGAGATTCGAGATTCGATGCGAGCGGTCGCCTTGTCAACCTTGCACAGCCTGCACATGCTGGCTTGAGCTGGCTTTCCAAAAAGCCAGCCAATCAATCGGCTCAAAAGTCTCTCTGGATTTCCTGATTTTATTTGACTCTCCAAACAGTTCGACCGTGACAAGATACGTGGATGTAAAAAGAATGTGACAACCTTTCAAGTGACGAATCATCTACTTCATCTATTGTCACGTGGTTTTGGAGCGCTCAACCAATTAAAGACAGAGCTACGAGCTCCATACTTCTTCTTCATACAGCAACCTCACCGCATCACATCCATGTCTCCACCGCCTCACTAGTAAACAGCAAGCAGATGAGGAAGATCAAACCCTCGAGTCTCCTCCGTACCAGTCACCATGTCCTGAAGTATTCCCCACCCACTCGTCAATTCCCCCACCACCCTCCAATCCTTTCGCCATGCCGCTCCCTCGCCCAGTTACAGACCACCCGCGAAATTTCCCCCGAAATATGGTTCACCAGCTCCAGCCCACCCTTGCGCGCACCTGCTGAGATCTCGCAAAGCACCAACGGCCCCCCGCCTGACGAACGAACCCTAAAACTAGGCAAAAGTACATCTTCCCGACCTCCTCTCCGAAGCCGTAACACTGACAAACACCCCCCTCAACTCCAGCCCTCCGCACACTCCAACCCCGCCTCCCCACCCTCCTCGCCTCCCCCCTGCCACAAGAAATTCTCTCCCCGCACATAACCCTCCACCTCTTCCCTTCAACCCACCCGCACCTCCCCACCGTCTCCGGCCGCGTTGCCTACCACGCCGCGCTTTGGACCGCACCGGTAGCCTGGGGCTGCGTCCCTATCGTTGGTAACGTCAAACTCGTCGTCTTGAGCGAGCGCATGGTCAAAAATGGCTCATCGCCCGCAAAAGGCGTCCTCAACGAGCGCCTCATCGTGCGCTGGAAAACATGTGGGAAACTCAAGTCCCCGTCCAACAGCCAAGATCGAGGGCCCTTGTACAACAGCCACAACAAACCCATTGACAAAATCACGGAATGGCTCGGCGTGCGCGACGCCAAAGAGGAATTCTACGGATTGTTCATTTTCGAGTTCGACGAGGAAGGGCGCATACTCACGCACACGATTGAGCACGCCGAAGAGAGCGGCAGCTGGGATAAGGCGAGTCGGGTTGTAAGCGTGACGGATTGGTTGCTTGGGAGGGCGATGGGGCGGAAGCGGGAGAACGAGGTCGTGGGCGGGTTGGTCTGGGAGTTTTATGGGAAGGGAAGGATGGGATTGAGAGGCGGAGCTGGGCGCCACAGTCAAGGCTAGGGGGGGAGGGCGAAAGTCAGGCCGAAGGAGGAGGGCTAGTGGTGGAGGTTGAGAACCAATTCGGCAGGACATGTTGAGCGGGAAAACACGCGTTCTAGAAGTGCTAAAAAGCTCGAATTTGGGAGCGAGGCGAACGGCGCTCAAGACGGCGTCCCAAGGCGGACGAGTCAACCTCCCATCCGATCATGACGAAGAGCTTTGAATATTCTCGATCATGAACGATCATGGCGAAATTGTACAATACACACCCATCAATGTACCAACAACTCTCCTCAACCATCCTCACCATCTCCCTTCTGATCTCTGCGGTCTAGTCCAGGTTGGTATATTCTAGACCGGTATTGAGGAAGTAGCTTTGATGGAGGGAAAAGTGTATACCCAAGGTTTAGCATCAGAGGATACTTTGCAAGAAATACTTGTAGAGGTTTCATGCTTCGATATTGACCGAAACCGTTCGGATGTGCTGACGGGGAATGAAAGCTCATCGCAGAATATCTCTGTTCTTCCGCTCTCAGCAGATACATATGCTCGCTCCCCCGTACCAGCCTCTCCGTCCGCTGATGTGTGAAAGCCTGTATGCTAGATACAAACGCCAGTCTACCGGTCAACCATGAACCCCTGGAACCCCTACTGCCATGACTGTGCGATTTAATGGGGTGTTGAAGAGAGAAAATAATGAAGGATTTGGGAGAACATCATTGCGCTCATGCATGCCCTAATGCTTCGCCGTGACTTTGTCCCCTGTGAGCTTCTCCACCGCTTCTTTTGCGCTGTTTGGCGATCTTCGTTAGCATCGCTCCAAGAGAAGATAGAGGAAGGAAGAGAGAAAAACTCACATATCGCCCAAAGCAACCATGCAGATCGTCTGCCAAACCCCCAGCCCAATCCTCGGGGTCACACCACGATACAGTCCCTTGAGCCCGTTATTCGAATAGATGTATTTCAGCGTCTTTCCCACCGTCAGATTCAAAGGCCGGTTCGGATCCACGGTTTTGCTCTGCATCTCGACCCGAATAACCTCAATCGGCTGATTCCACGCACTCAAGCCACCACCAAGACCGCTGGCAAGGATTTTCTCCGCGGTGCCGAGTTTCTGCCCTTCTTCTTTGCCCGTGACTCTTCGGATGCCGGATTCAGCCAGGCGGGAAAGACCGAAGCGTGAGCCCCAGTTTGTGGTTTGGCGGATTGCGACGGCGTTGACGCCTTTGTTAATGCCCCGGATGCCTTCTTTTCTGTAGATGTCCATGAAGGTTGCGAATGTGCCTGGGGGTTTGACGCCGGCGGCGGCGATCTTGTGTTTGGTTATCTCGACCGTTTTCATGCATGTGCAGAAGCCCATGGTAGCGTAGGCCTGAGCGACCCCTCCAGCCATCCCTCCAGCGATACCGGCGGTGAAGTCACGGGCGCCGAAGGAGCGGGCGTAGTATTCTGCTTCTGAAGCGACAAATAGGAGAACAGCGCCCTTTGTCGAGGCTTCGATCCAAGCCCAGGGGATGAGTCCTTGGTAGTCTATTATATTTCACCATAATCAGCAAACCACAGAAAGTCTCCTTCAGCTATCGGCCAAGGACTTACAGCCCAGTACACCTCCTCTCCCCCAAACTCTCTTCAGCGCACCAGTAAAGTTGTCCGCTCTGTTCGCAGCCATTGTTGTCTTGACCACTTCTAAAGGCTGCCCTAGTGTCGTGACTTCGAACATGTTCAATCCTGCTCCCAGTAACAGATTACTGAACTTCACAGGCTTCTTCTCGAGCTTCGGGGTTGGGTTTGCGATAGCAGTTGCCATGATAGAGGGAGGGTGCTTTCAGGGCCCTGACCATGGGAGGAGGTGCGCTTCGTTGCTTGTAGAACTTCTGGAGGAAAGGGAGATTGAAATCGTTTGAATTAACTGAGATGTCGCCGGAGCTGTTCCCTTTGAGGCAATCGGTCGTAAGACTAGGTGCCGAAGGAGATAAGGCTCCGTTCGTAAATTGAGTACCTCCGTACTCCGTTCCTATCAATATCCTGCCAGCACTGAAATCTCCTTCACAACGGGCTATGATGTCTCGGCAGCAAAACTTCAAACAATGTCTCGTTTCATTCACCATATGCTCTACCACAGATATTACCTGCACCCCTCTATTATTAGTTGCCTCTGAGCCTCCATGATGAGCAGATGGAGCCATCAAGGCCTTCCTTATAGCCTCAGATGCTGACTTGGAAATACGGAAGAACGTGGGATGGCCATCTCTATGTTACATTCTGATACTTCAATGGGAAGCATACGTGTGAAAAAGTAGGGGTCATCTACGGTCCATACCTTGAGATCCTCTGGTGAAGTAAAAGGTGACCGATGTTGTCACAGCATCATCCACCATATACATTATTAATTCCAACATCCTCTACTATGGTAGAAGGTGCTTGTAGAGGTCTCTTTATTTTTACAAGTTCGATTGCAGTAGAAGGCAAAAAGAAAATCAATATACTATGGGTATCAATCTGTCTACGTACTGGAGGAATGGTTCCTCTCTTGTGTCAGCCACATCTTTCGATACACACCATCACGCTTTGCCATCAGTACGTCGTGGCTCCCCCATTCAACGATCCTACCCTCGACTAACACACCAATACTATCAGCCTTCCGGACAGATGCTAGGCGATGAGCGATCGTAATGGTGGTGCGATCCCGGGTCGCTTGCTCAAGTGCACGTAAGACTGCTGATTCCGATGTCGGATCCAAGGCAGAGGTGGCCTCATCGAGTATTAGCAAAGCTGGGTCTCGAATAAGAGCACGAGCAATAGCGAGGCGCTGGCGTTGGCCGCCAGACATGTAGTTTGTATCCATGCCGCTCCCACCACAAGGGGTGTCAAACCCCTGTGGCAAAGACTGGATGAAATCAAGGATGTTGGCTTCTCGACATACTGCTTCTAGAGTAGCGTCGTTGGGCGTATCAGGTAGTTTTGAATTGCGAGAAGTGGATATTGCAAGGAGTAGGTTCTCCTTAATGGACCCGGAAAAGAATTTCGGGTCTTGAGACACCAGCCCGATGGTGTCACGATATCGTCGCACGTTGAGAAATTTGATATCGAAGCCGTTCAGAAGGATTCTTCCTTTGGTAGGCCTGTAGAATTGCTCGAGTAGGGATACAATTGTGCTTTTTCCAGAGCCTGAGGGACCCACAAGCGCAACATGTTTACCTTGCGGAACGTCGAGATTGAAATTTGAAAGGACAGGCGCCCCTGGCCGAGATGGGTAAGAGAAGCTAACTTTTTCAAAGGTGATAGACCCTCCCTCAACACCCTTACTACCGTACTTCGAATCGGAGTCGATAGGAAGAGGGCCTCGGCGATAGAGATTCAGCACATTTTGAGCAGATAGAAGACCTTTGTTAAGGGCCGGTGACCGGCTGAATGACTCTCCCGCATCCTGAGCTCCAAAGACAATGGCAATAAAGCAGACGAAAAAAGAGTATAGATCAGCATGATGCTCGCCAATCAACTTCGCGCCGTACCAGATGATGAACGCATTAGCAAAGTAAGTCAGTGCTTGAGAGATGGCAAACAGACTTGCTTCTTTGTGGACGGATTTTGAAGCTGTAGATGTCGCCTCTTTCAGAATGCTGGAATACTTCTTTAAAACTGGCTTCTCTTGTACCAAAGCGGCGACTGTCTGGAGAGACGACACGACTTCCAGGGCATATGTATTGGACCGGATATGATGGGTCTGGAGCTTCCGTTGGAATGCATCCAGGAGAGCGAAACGCAGGTAGCCCGAGAGCAGCAGTAGTGGTATGACTGACACCGAAGCTAATGCTAGTCTCCAATTTAATATAAACGAGACGATAGCACCAAGCAGCAGGTTTGTAAGTGTCGAAAGAAAGATTCCAAGGGTAAGTGCATGGACGCCGGCCATATTAGCACATTCGTTTGATAACGAGGAGACTAATGACCCTGGTGCATTCTTTTCCTTGTCGAACCAGTCAACGCCTTGGCGAAGAATGTTTCGCATGGTTATGGAGCGAACCCTGGCAATCATACGCTCACATGAAAGGCCTAGAAAGAAATTTGCGAGCAAATGCAAGATGAGCAAAGTCCCACCAATTGCAATGAAAACTGCTGAGTAGTAGTCGCAATTATTGCGGAAATTAGGCTCCTTGGGATCTGCGAATACCACGATGAGCTTGGCGAAGACCAGGGCTTGTAAGGGAAAAGCAGCACCACAAAGGACGGTCGCCATAGATCCTACGATCATGTAGGCCATTTCCGGTCTGTTGAAGCGTGCAATTTCCAAGATGATTGAGGGGAGTGTAGGCGGGAGTTCTACAGCTTCCTCCTCAGCTTTCAATGTCCTCTCGTTTAGAGGGGAGACTACATCACTGTAGCATGGCAACTGGTGGTCGAATTGGTTGTCCTTCTTATCCAAGGTATCTGTATTTGGGTGGTCGTCTCCTTGTTCGCTTACTAATGAAGCGTATATACCACCTTGACTCAATAGTCGATTATGGGAGCCCTCCTCGGCAACAACGCCCTTCTCCAGGACAACGATCTTGTCTGCGGCTTCTATAGTGCTCAAACGATGGGTAATAACGATAGTTGTTCTTCCCCGAGCGGCTTTGTACAGAGCATCCAGTACAAGATCCTCAGTCTGTGAGTCCAGTGCGGCGGTAACTTCGTCAAAAATCATGATCTTTGCGTCGCTTAAAACAGCGCGAGCGATTGCTACTCGCTGTTTTTGGCCACCACTGAGCAATGTACCTCTCTCTCCAACCATCGTATTAAGGCCATCTGGAAGAGTGAGAATCCAATCGGTCAGATTGGCAATCCTACACGCCTCCATAACCAAGTCCTCTACATCTTCGTCATTTGTGCAGTGCGGACAGTAATTTCGGAGACCGAATTTGATGTTTTCTAGGATGGATCCAGAGAACAGTCTTGGTTCTTGTGACACTAGAGCTATTTGCGACCGGAGAGAATGAACGTCCATGTTCCTGATGTCCTGTCCAGCAATCTTGATAAGGCCAGCTGAAACATCGTAAAAGCGTTCAAGTAAAGCGACGATCGTAGATTTGCCCGACCCAGAGCAACCGACAATACCAGTCATTTTCTGGGCTGGGAGGTCGAGCGTTAAATGGTTAAGAACCTTAAGATTTGGTCTCGATGGGTAGGAGAATTCAACATTCTCAAAGGCGATACTGGCATGTGGAAATATAGCTTTTCGGCATGACCGATAGTACGGGTCGATCTTGGGCAAGCGGTCGATTATCTCAAAGATCCTCCTCCCAGCTTCAAGTGCTTTCGAGAACACTTGCAGGTTAGAAGCGACCTGTCCCAATGAGAAAGCTGCAATGACGATAACGAAAAGTACGTTGACAATTGTCCCAGTATCGAGCTGCTGCGTTCCTAAAAGCCTTGATCCTTCCCAAAACGCAAGACCGTAGCCCAGGTACAGTATGCAGTTTATTGAACCTATCATAAGACCCTGCCATAGGTACTTCTGGCTCCCAGACTTTGCACAAAGCCAGAGTTTCGACGTGTAAAGCGAACAGAGTCGGTCCTCCACGCCAAGGCCCTGCACGACGCGCGAAGATGATGTAGCCTCCCGCGCAACGTCGTTCGCACTTGACAGCGCGTTGGAGGCATAGCGAGAGTGTTTAGCCATGATGCTTCCAACCAGGCCAGTTGAGGCAAACATAAATGGCAGCATTGTCGACATTATAGCGGCTAGTTTTGGACTGCGTGTGAATGCGACTATCATTGCGGTGAGGAATGTGGTCGCAGAGGTTACTGTCATAGCCAGCTTCTCCGAAAGCCCATCTTGAACCAAGTCAACATCAAAAGCTAAACCATCAATAAATTTGCTGACCCCTACTTGGTCAACGTATGCTATGTCTTGACGCAAGATTGCTCCTAAATACTCTTCCCGAATATGATTCGCAAGCTTGTGGCCAGTACTGACGAAACAATAAGTAGATATGTACGTTGCGGAGGCCACTGCGATGGCGATGGCCACAAGGTAGAGGGCGCGAAGATTGATCGAATGCTGAGTTTGAGTAATAGAGCCGCCTTGTGCTATCTCAATGAACAGGTTTGTCATAGAGCCAAGAACAACGGTCATCAGTGGCTGTTGTACTGGATCAGCTTGACGTTTGAAGGTTGACTTAGGGGTCTCACCAGTGCAGTCCCTGCTATCATACAAGATATTATTCCAACTACGTGTAGAACCCTATCATGAGGCGAAGCGTACCGTGCGAGCCCAGCGAAGGAGACGGGTCGATGGTCCATGGATCCATGGTCTCCAGCTATAGATATGGTGGATGTGGAAGATGTATCCGAGAGCTCAAAATCTTTGATCTCATGGCGCGGAGGCTGCCGAAATAGTATCTTGAGGCTCTTCATATCCTATGATCATTCCAAGCTCAAGAATCAGACCTATTTTCGAGCGACTAGGTTCGTTGAGGGTTTCAATCCCTTTTCTTTTGAAATCCTTTCTAGGGCTACTCAGTCAAAACGCCAGTGAAGAGGTGTACTTTCCAACACACACACGCACACACACACCCCACCATGCAAGATAATTATATGGACGAAGAAATACAGAGACGTCAAACGAAGCCACAGGCAAGATAATGGAAAGGTTAGGGAGGTTCGCAGTGCCCTGCCTTGCAACGAAGATAGGAGAAATCATTCAGAGCCGAGAAATAGATCTCCATGAGATCTACCTCGGAAGTTGCTCGTTCAGCGGGACAGGTCGATGAGGATTACGGTATCATTGAAGACATCAGCATGAGTGCCACCTCCGTAAGTGTTTTGCGTGGCATCAGAAAGTCCGCCTGTTTCAGCATCTTGGGGCACTCGGCGTACGGAAAGTCCCATTCTAGGCAGATACGAGTATGTAGGTACACGTACATCGCGATACTCGTGTGGGGCATCTGGAAGTCGGAGCAGTTCCTCAATACAGGCAACCCCCCACAGATCCCGCGTGGGCGTCGCAGCATTTTCGCGGGATGGTTCTTCGTTAGCATCAACCCTTTCAGCCACGATGCACGACCGATGAACTGATGGCTATATAGCTGAGACCCAGTCAAGGCTCAGACTTCAAGACATTGGCATCGCCGTGTCAAACTGGACAAGGGTGTTTCCCGTAGGCTGCGATTCTGCGAAGTCATCCAAAGGGTGGCTAACCCAAAGGGGCTTAGCCAAGGAAACACGTCTGAGGTCAAACGCGGGAACTTGATACCCTACCTCAATCTCACAGTAACGACTTACTGCCGTGCATGAACCCTCAGGTCTTCAGCCTCCTTACGGTAATACTTCCTCAATGCAGTAATTGGCCTCGTGTTATGCCTAGTCATGCAGACACACACCGTACACACCCAGGGTCTTTCTATCAGATACAGTGAACCTGTGAAACGGGTCCACAACAAAGGATCTACGCTGCCTACTTTACTGTATAGTGTTGATGTCTCAAACTCACACTGTACTGATACACGATCATCTGCCTAGTTAGCCAAGAGGACAGTAAGGCGCTAAAGCATTACTACGACGCTGGACGGCACCCAAAGCACGTGGGAAACGATTAGCAAGGCCGATCATCCAGCTACTATTGTGCAAGAATCGGTCAGCACCACATGGAAAGATTCGAGGGCAGCTGTGAAACAAGTGAGATTGTAAAGGAGCCATCGGCCAGCACTCGAAGGCAGGTGATAAAGTCCAGACAGTGCAACTGCGGCGAATCTACAGTTATGAGGGCCTTGAAGCGGGATGGAGAAGGTGACACCCATCTCCGCTGAGGTTTACCGTTGTATATTAGATATTAGTTAGATATCACGATCGACGCTTGCCACGCGTTCAGCCGTTGGGTCTATCCAGCCTCCTTAGAATCGAGTCTGGATGCCAATTTTAGCGGGCGCTGGTGATGTCTCAACCTGTACTGCTGCCGTCTAGCCTTTCCTTTCTCATTGAATTTCGACCTGAACGCATCCACTAGGATGGGTCGAATGCGGCGGGCCTGTAATCTGGAATGGAACACCTGACGCTGCTGGAACTGGACAGCTCTAGCATCAACCCGTCTTCGGGCCTCAATATCTGAGAAGCATATAATCTATAAGAAGGACTACGTTCCGGCATTGATCGATTTCTTCAAACTCAGAGCTTCTCTATTTCTTCTATTATCTCCTAATCTGTTGGCCTGCTAGGCTTCATCCCTCTTTATCATTTCAATTCAAGCCATGGCACAACCGAGCACTATGAGCTGGCCTCGTCCCCGTTCTCCGGATACTTTGAGTAAGCAGAAGATGAGCGTGGAAGAGCAAGCACTGCAAGACACTCGCCGCTTGAATACACAGACACCTCCAAATGACATGGTAAGACACCCGATCTCTCGACATTATCATGTTTAGCTTTATAGATCAGCCGAAGCTCGTTCGTCTTGAAGCAGACCTTGTTTTGGTTCCCAAGAATCTTGTGCAGAGACAAGCAGTAAATCCATTACTGACTAGACCGTGAACGTAGGCTTTCTGGGGTGAGACTGCCTCAGCGATCGATGGTCTTTTACCAGACTATCCAGTCCCTTCCTTGAACGCCATCATTACTGAAGTCGTAAGAGTATCCAAAATCCAGGATGCGACAGCATCAAGGCAATTGGCGGGTGCTTTCTCCGCAACCCAAGCAACACTCGCACAGTCGTTCGGACGCCTTGCCGGAAATTTGAGCTCAGAGTCCAGAGCTGCAAACTGGGCCACAGTCCGTTTCAAATCATTTCTCCTCTCACTTCGTGGGCCCTTATCAGAGTCGAGCTTAGCTTGTGTACTTCCCTCTCCTTTCAAAAATCAGAGTGCTGCCGCTGCCGCGCTATTGAGAGGCCTTGCCGAAGTATATACGGATCCCGCGGTATTTCAGTTCGTAGGAGCAAGCAAGGACGGCAAGAAATTCGAAGTCAGGCAGCTCACCGAGCTGCTGGCTACCACACGTGTTGCTCAGCTTGGTCTAGATGAGATCAAGACGATTCCCAGCTCTCGTCATGTGATTGTTTGGTCCAAAGGTGTCGCTTTCAAAATCGACATTATCGATGTGCAGAGACGTCCCGTTGCTGCTTCGGTCATACTCAATCAAATACAACAAATTCTCAACGACACTGCTGCGAAAGTGGTTAGTGAAAGGAGCATCGCATCACTCTCGACTTCTTGCAGTAGGGATGAATGGGCAAAGGTCCGATCCGAATTGTCAGGCTCCGGTTTATCTTTACAGGTATTGGAATCATCTATCACTTCAATCGCTCTCGAAGCCATCAGCACATCAGAGACTTCTGAGCTAATGGGACTTGCCAAAGGAGACACAGGCAATGTCTATTCCGACAAGACTTGTGGCTTTTCTGTGTTTACAAATGGGGCTTTGGCTGGCCGTGTCGATCACGCAGTTGCTGATGGCGGAGTCGTCGCATTTTTCATGAGTTTCTTAATTGATGCCTACAAGAGGGTACCAGCTCGCTTAGAAGTATCAGACTTACTCTCATGCCATCCTGTCGCTCCAATTCAGCTACCCAGTCATCACGTTCCTTTGCCATCGCAGAATTCCGCCTCACAACAGCTCTTTGCCAAAACTTCAGATATATTCGAAATTCAGCATCCTGGCGACGTTCTAGAACTTCTAAGGAATTCGAAACTGTACAACATCACACTTCAGCTCGCTTTCCAAGCTGCAATCTCTTCACTTCCAGGTGATGCAACACTTCTTCTTGCGGAGCCAACATCTGTTCGTCGATTTGCAAATGGTCGTTGTGACCCAAATTACGTCGTGACTAAAGAGTCTGTTGCATTCTGCGCAGGATTAAAACAGCGGAAACCAATGGAGGAACTACTACCCCTTTTGATGGCTAGCATCCACCAGTACAAGAAGCAACTTGCGGAAACAAAGAACGGAGCTGGCATTGGACCTGGGATTGCACTTCTCCGTGAATGTGTTTCTCAATTACCAGAGTCAGAAGACAAGCAAATCATCACGAATTCCCTCCTTGAATTCCGCAAACCCACTGCGTATTTTACTGGCGAACCCCTAGTTCCCTTGGGCATGACTGCTCAGTCTGCTGTCTTCGCACCGGATCAGATTGCTATGACATATATGGGTCGCCCGGAGAAAATATCAATGTGCTTGACAGGCTCAGGTCGGTTTTCGACGTTGCTTCAGCCTTTGCGAGCAGCATTTGAGCAATCTCTACAGCTCGTTGGAGGCATGACCGCTACGCTAGCTACGATCGAATCCATGTATGCAGAGAAGGCATTGCCCACTCTTATATCGTACGCGAGCCACAAGAACCAAATAAGCGACAAAGGTGCCGTCGTCGTTCATGCAGGCGCTGGCGAGTCTATGGGATACTCCCAACAGGAGAGAACCCTAGTCGAATTTATCCTCTCCGTCGTTGTATTCGACGCCCAGCAAGCTCTAAAAGCCGGTTCTAGCGCTATCGACGTTGCTCAGAAATGCGTGGTTGCGCTCGAGAACTGCGTGTTCTTTAATGCCGGCAAAGGAGCCGTATTCAACTCATTGGGGGAGCATGAATTAGAGGCTGTCGTTGCTGATGGCAAGACAGGGCGGTCTGGTGCAGTTGCCAACACAAAGCATGTTCGAAATCCAATCTTGGCAGCGCGAAAGGTCCTTGAGTCTTCCAGTCACGCTTTCATCGCTGGAGCCGCTGCAGATGAGTTTGCGACCACTCACGATCTCCAAGCCGTTTCAAACAAGCATTTCTCCTCATACGCACGTCGGGCGCAATTTGAGGCCGTTTCTGGAGGGGCATTGAGCCTGAAGAAGCACCCACAAACAGTTGGCGCTATTGTTCTTGATGCCGAAAATCATCTTGCTGTTGCATCTTCGACTGGGGGCGTCGTTAACAAAGCTGCCGGAAGAATTGGAGATACTGCAATCCCCGGTTGTGGAGTCTTTGCTGATAGTCGGATTGCTGTGGCCTGCTCTGGCGAAGGTGATGCGTTTTTACAGAAGAGCGTAGCAGGTCAGGTGGCTGGCATGACTACCTATGGCTCAGTGCCTGTTTCGAAAGCAGCTCGTGCAATTCTGGACGACCTCCAAAAGCAGTTTGAAGCAAGTGGTGGAATTATCTCTCTTGATGCCAAGGGGAATGTCGACATCGAATCTACCGCTAAGTCTTTTTTTGTAGCAGCCGCGCCAAAAGACCAACAACCATGGTCTCGAGTCCTCCCTTGGTCTGAAGATCGGAATGCTTCCGGGGTGCGAACTGAGTTGGAGAAGGAACAAGACACGCATGTCTTTTATGAGGACCAGAACATTGCAGCCGAGCTGTGCAACAAACCTCTGACCTCAGGTGATGCGATCATACGACTGAAAGAAGAAGGGATCGCTCGAACCGCGGCTACCCTGGATGGAAAGCTTACCTTCGTAAGCACCATGCGCTCGATTCGACACGCTTCTAGTGTTCTGAAGCAGGGACTTACCTCCCGCCGTATCGCACTTGTCTTCGACGAAAGCGTCAAACTTACTCCCATGCATGGACTCGGCGATGACTGGGTCGCAGTCACACATGTCGAAGAGGAATTTCACGGCCATTATCCTGGCTACATCAGCTCCAAAAATGGTCCCAGGCAATCTAACGAAGACTTGGATCGCATACGTCAGAGAGCCGCCGACGTAGAAACGCCTGCTACAGACACTACGTTCTTCGGATCCCGAGACGACAGTAACTTATTTGCAAAGATTGTCAGAGGAGAAATCGAGCAATGGCGAGTATGGGAAAGTCCATCGCATGTCGCATTCCTCACCCCGTGGGGCAATACGCCAGGCTACACCGTTTTGGTACCACGCGCCCATCTCTCGAGTGACATCTTCGACCTGTCAGACACCAATTACCATGACCTCTCCGAAGCGATCTTTGATTGTTCAGCACTGCTCAGGAAAGCTTTAGACGTTGACAGGATTGGATTGATCTTCGAAGGGATGGAGATCGATTATGCGCACGCCAAATTAATTCCTATTCCAAGGGAGCGTGTACAGCAAGATATCCAAACAGAGGAATACTCGGAGAGCTATCGCGGATTCGTGTCATCGAAGCACTGCTCAATGACGGTTGAGGTAAGTAGCTCTAAAACCGACTTGGTAGTGTAGCTAACCGGAGTAAATAGACCTCGTCCCTTCAAAAGGTGATGACTCAAATAAAAGAGAGAACCACAAATTTCAAGGCAGTGGTACCACATCAGTCTTGGAAGTACCCTTCAACTCATTTCACTGAGGCCCTCAAATCTTCGTGGTACAGAGATCTGTTCCACGTTGTGGACGGGTTTTTCCATGGTACGATAAAATACTTCAACCAAGAGTTACGTTACAGCTATGCTTTGACGCCAGTAACCACAGACTGTATATCGTCTCCTATGGGACTGGGATCCGATTCGCTCCCTGTCAGTGTAGACCTGTTCAACGCGTCAACCTACCTCGCGGACTCCATGCAGTTCACCTTGGAGTATCTTTTGCGATTCAACGATCATGCTCCAGGCATGTATTATATTGCTCCTTCTTTCCGCGGAGAAGATCCCGATGCCACCCATCTCAACCAGTTCTTCCATGCCGAATGCGAGCTTCGGGGGAATATGGAAGACGCAATGAAAGTTGCTGAAGGCTACATCTACAGCGTCACAAAAACCCTGTTCGAGCAGCATGGAGATATAATTCGGGAAATGGCAGGCACCACAGATCACATTCAAGAACTACTAAACAATTTCGACCCACAAGAAGGTTTCCCCCGCGTCTCCAATGATGCAGCTATCGAGATGGTCCCATCCCGAGCCTGTTGGGAATATGTCGACGACAACGACATCAAGCTTGGCAGAAAATTGACTCGTGCAGGGGAGAGGTTCCTCATCAAAAAATACGGCGGTTTTATATGGCTCACCGAAATGGATCATCTCTCTGTCCCCTTCTATCAGGCGTATACCGAGGAACACGGCACAGAGAAAGCCAAGGCCGCAGATCTACTCTTTGGCTTAGGAGAGACCCTTGGCCTTGGCGAACGGCACGCAACAGTCCAAGAAGCTGTTGCCGCGCTGGACCATCATGAGATACCCCATGATTCATATCAATGGTACCTCGACATCCGAACAGTTCAGCCGGCCAAGACTAGTGGCTGGGGACTGGGAAGCGAGCGGTATCTCTGCTGGTTGCTACAGCATGACGACGTGAGGGATGTGCAGCTGCTACCGAGACTAAAAGGGTCGAAGTTCCTCCCGTAGAAGGGTTTCAGAGGAAAGATCAAATAGATGGATTGCTACGCTGGACCTGTAAAAAGGAAGATATAGTCTAAATATATAAACTATTTGGTTATTTTGAGCTCTGTTCTCACATCTAGCATGTGGAGTCCCTTGAACAAAGTGGTACAATTTTGAATCATCAGTTCGTGCTCGTCACATGACCGTTCGCATATCCCGGATGTTGTCGGCGAATCGGCAGGTGCCGAAAGGTTTTCCTGCCTCAACCAATAAACATCCATCCATTTCCCTCTGCTCATCTGGTGGTGCTGTAATTGAATTAATTATTTGTCTGGTCAGGATAGATCGAGACCAATTGGACGTGGGCCTCTACCACTTACTCCCCAACCTTAGTCTAAGTCTCATACAATCGCGTTCCCTAGGTACGGCGAGGCCGAAGCAATATGGCAGTCCGAGTCTCGAGGGCGCACTACCTGCAATTGAGATCATCAAGATAGCACAACCGAATGGGCTATGAGACACACTGTTGAGATATGGCAAATGGAGACGTCGACCCAAGAATCAACACAAGCGCCGCTTTCGTCATCCGCAATGGGGTACCAAAGACAAGTGACTACAGCCCTCAAAACGGAACTGCGACCAGTGGGCACAAAAGGAGCCTGTCGGGGAGCATACTGTCGAAGTTGTCCTTTTTGACACCAAACCCTGTTGATGAAGATGTCGGTGTATCGCCATCGAAGGCGACCTTCGGAGAGAAGCCCCCCATTAGCCCCAGATCACCTGGAGGTGCAATGGCATCAGCGGTCCAGCAGAAGAAGACGCGAAAGCGCAAAGGTTCGTTGCGAAAGACAGCTCTTCTGGGCACGAAGTTACGACTTGAAGGGAAAGATCGTCGTGCCGCGAACGTGGAACAAGTGAAGACAGTGCAGCCGGGAGAAGTGAAGGGAATGAGCATGGACGGGTCTTCAAGCCCTCCATCACCAGATTCACCGGAAGACATGCTCACGCCTCGCAATACGCATTTCCCTGTATTAGATGCGAAAGTCGGCTGTCCAAACCACACAATCACATCCACAAACACAACGCGCGATGAAAGTCTACCCTTTGGTGGCTTGCTGCGCAGTCCTACATTCGGCGACTCGTCAACCACCGACGAAGACGATCTGATGACCTTCCCGGCACCGGCCACCGCGTCCACCATTCCAAATCCTCTAAAAAAGAACTCTCTACCTGCTACAGACAGCTACTTCCCAGCTCAACCCTCATCCCTCCGCCACCGCCCTCGACCTGCAAAATCTCCTTTGGCCGCGCTCCCAGCCGAACCTCTCCCATCGCCGGAAGAATGGGACTATAGCGAAACGGAGTGGTGGGGCTGGGTGATGCTGGTGGTCACTTGGATTGTATTTGTGGTTGGCATGGGCAGTTGTTTTGGGGTTTGGAGCTGGGCATGGGATGTGGGAGAGACACCATATGCGCCACCAGAGCTGGAGGATGACCCAACACTGCCGATTGTAGGGTACTATCCTGCTTTGATTATACTAACCGGGGTAATGGCATGGGTATGGGTTGTTGTGGCGTGGGTGGGGATGAAGTATTTCAAGCATGCGAAGATCAGTGGAGAGGAAGGATGAGGGGAGTAGAATGCAAGTTTTGGAAAGCTATTGTTGCGACAGGGCCATATCCTCTGAAGCAGAGTGCCCTGGGAGAACGAGCCGATTGACCTCTTGCTCCGAGCAAGCAACTTCGGCGCCGGCACCAATGGGCGCTCAATCGTACCATATCCTCGCCGGCCCTCAAACCATGACACCAACCTCAGCCACACTCTTTTGGACAGCATTCAGCCGCTCCTTGAGCTTCTTCTCTTCGATGGAAGGGACCGCTGTCCCTAGCGGAGTCAAAGCTTGCGCCGCTCCTGGCGCATTACTCACCAGCCCTTTCGAAACAGCGAAGCCACTCGATCGATTGTAAGATGGGCTGTCATTGTAATATTGATCAATGATGGGGTGAATCATGACAGTTTGCTTATGAATGGTGAGGGTTGAATTGGTGGGAACCGTGACCCAATTATCTAAAGTCATGGTCAACCAGGAAGGATACATCAGCCGCTAGGACAATTCGGAAAGTATACCTCTCTCGAAAGTCAGCGGTTCACTGGCCACGAGTACGATATCCGCACCCTTATCCCTCCTTTCCATCTTGTAACTTCCTTTCGCCCCTTCCTGCTTCCAGCTTGTCCCAGACGAGAAGTACAAACTGGCCGCCTCATCGGTTGCACTACTCACATACCGCGTACAGATGACACTATGCCCGTCCGTTACCGCAAAGTTCAGTAGGCTCCGCGTATCGAGTCCCTCTCTTTCTCGATACTCGTCCGGAATTTCGGCAATCATTTGATTGATTCTCTTTATCGTCCTCAGTATCGCCTTCCTAAGGACCACATGCCCAAACCCATGCTTCTGCCCAAGCTCCTCGTCTGGATCAGTCCCATCCTCTCGCATACTATTCAGAAACAGCGCAAACGCCCACTCGCTGTCCGTACTCCCTTGTACGCCATTAAACCACTCCGCCTCGATCGACAAAGCGAGAGCGCGCTTGACGTACTTCCATCCGCCAATATTGCCATTGTGCATCCACATCAGGGCGCCATGACGGAACGGATGGCAGTTGCTGTCAGAGAGTGACCCCTCAGTCGTGGCACGCACATGGGCAAAGATGAGAGAGGAGGTGGTCTTGCTGGCGAGACGTTCGAGATTAATGCAGTTCCATGCGGGGATCGTCGAGGTGAAGATACAAGGTTCCGGGCCGAGAGCCGGGGGGGTGTAGTAGCCGATGCCGAAACCGTCGCCGTTGTGGGGACGGCGCGTGTCCTGAGAGGATGGAAGGTTAGCTGGTAATTTAAGACAGGTTTGACAGGAGGGAAGAGGGTTTACCAAGCGGAGCCGAGAGTCGTATGATTGGGTGAGGATTGAGTGCTGGGGTTCGAGGATAAGCTTGGAGAGAAGAATCTCGTCCTTGCCTTTGTAGACCTGCTGAGAATTAGGTGCCTTGAGACTCTTTACTTGGGATATTTGATACCTCACCAGGAACCTGCACATTGTGCTATCTAATGTATAATTCTACACTACGTGATTAAGCGCCAGCCTTAGAAAGGATTCAGGAATCTGATAGGATCGGGCGACGTCGATGTCGAAACTGTAGATAAGTTCACGTTTCTTGCAACTTCTATATCAATAGTTGGCTTTAAGTAAACCGTATGCTCACGTTCAGCATAACAGGCAAGCTGCATGAACACGACACTGACACACAAACCGCAAACAAGGGATCTCTAATTCGAAAGGTCGGTTCATTCGATTTTCGAAGAGCTTGCTTTCTGGACGATTCACCACGCTTTGCTAGAGCTGAGCAGTCTCACCGCCTAGAAATTGAACATATCGTCGGTGCAGGTGTGGTCGTCACATGACTAATCAGCCTTCTGGGGCTGTCTGTCACGTGATAGGAATTGCTGGGCTGAAAGTTCAAATCTTTCTGCTCTCATCCTCCTATGTATCATGAATCCTTCGCTCAAGGAGCTGGTATGAAGCTATTCGAGAGAGGCTGAGTCAGAGCCGGTGTTGGCGCTGCAGGATTCTCTAAAGCTTGAGGGGGCTTGGCGTTGGCATCCTCTGCCATGTTTTTCTTGATTGGGTGTTCAGAAGTGAGATCGTAAGATCGCTGCCTTTGCGATCTCTGATAGATGATCCGATACCTTGTGCTTCTCCACATCCTGTTGTCTGTTACAACTGTTTGATCTGGGTTCTACTTTTACCCATTCATTTTGCTTCAAGCTTCCCCACGTTCCTCTTCCTCGCCAACAGGACGTGACCTGGTTTGAAACACCGCGGGATCTGGTCGCCAGTGACTCAGCCCCTCAATCCTTCAATCTCACAACTTCGAGTCCGGTTGATATTGCTCTTTCTATTGAACTGTTGCTGTTCGCTTGTTGTATCTCACTGCAGCACACGATCCTACATGTTGAAGTGCTTGTCCAACATTTACACCATTTTACCTAACCCCGCCACTCACAATCCGTCAAGAGAATCTCTATTGGCTCTATCTTAATGGAGGTGGTATTCTGGTCCGAGGTGAGGCCATGGTCAACTGTCAACTGCGGCCCAACGTGAAACGTCCACAATCTTCTCGAAGACATGCGGGCTAAATATGGGCTGAAAAGCCCGTCCTATCTACATTCCTTTGATTGAGGATTGAGGCTTCCGTCTACTGCGGCCGGCCTGAAACAATTTTCTCTTGTGAAGACATCCAGTTCTGGTTATTATATAATTGCGATAGGAACTTTTTTTGTGGATCATAGGTTTTTTCATCACAACATTTCCGCATATTGCACTCACAAGTGATTTCGCTATTACCTCTATTTCAACATATTATTCCCCACTATCAAGACCTTATCTCCAATCCTGTAATCACCGACATCATCATGCGTATCCATCAAATATTAGCAGTTGTGTGTTTCTCTATCATGGTAGTTGCAGTCCCTATTGAACCTGCGCCGCGTATGCAAGTCCAGCCTGAGTAAGCAATTTTATCTCTCTTTCTTCCGCAGAACTTGCCTGCTTACGCTGATACACCTCTAGTACGAGTACCTTATTCCCAGACACGCCTCAGTCAAGAGAGTTTGACCCGGCTGCCGTCGTTCAAAAAGATGAACCAGGTCGCGGCCAATGGAAGCTCACGCATCAAATCCAGAGCACCAAAGGTATGCCTCTAACCTCAACCTACCTTCATGGCATACACTAATAGTATTGTAGCTTATGCACTACTGGACGACATAGTACATCTGGGTCGCAGTACTACTCTGCACAGTTTCAGGTGGGAGCGCAACCTTTCGGCTCCGAGAATTTGTACTGATGATTCTCAAAGAGCCCTGGATCATGCCTACGGCCTTCTTAATTGCCATAAGCTCGCCGATGGCAGCAAGGCCAACCATGGCGAACCATGCTCTGTGCAATACACGCAGTGAATGATATACTTGGTGTGTCGCTTGAGCAGGCTCGAGCAGCATTTACGACGAACTTGGTCCGGATCAGTGACCTTACGGCTTGGAGAACTTAGATAACCCTCTGACCGTAAGGAGGAGTTCGGACCTACGTTCGCCCAGGCGAAACTGTTCACCTCGGTTATCCAAGAAAGCGCCATTGACCATCACCGCTCCATTAACGCGTAGTCGGATCACGCATGCGGCGCCGATCGACTCCAGCCTCAAGCATACCAGTATGCAACGGACACCCGCCCAACAGTACAGTATGTCTCCCACCTACCCAAGTCCTGGGCGTAGACTGATATTTTCACCCCAGAGAATCTAACACAGCATGAAGCATCACTGCGATGTGCCGTCGTTGAGGGGAGTGCGAGCGCACTAACCCCAAGGATGTAGCAGCAGTTCATGACGGACAGTGTAAGCGCTGCCTACAGAGGCTCAAATCCGAGGTAGCACATACTAGTTTTCCGTATCCTTATTTTTACATGCATAAGGTATCTACCGGTTATCAATAGGACAGGATTACTACTGGCGTGTGTTTCGTATATGAAACGTGTCTGAATGCAAGACCAAGACTGAGACACGATCGAGTAGTTCGACCACGCCATTTCGCATTCAACAGCCCTTTGCAGGCGGTTTGAGAGGTTATGATGTTGACAGACGTTCTGGACTTCTAGTATTGTTACAGAGCCTGATACTAGGGTACTAGTAGCTTCATGTACAACATGTGTGGCGTCCATTTCTCCTTCTCGAGGCCGTCAAGGCCGACCGCCAAGCATTTGCTCAACCTCCTTTTGACACGCCAAATTTCTGGTGAGGAAAGGGATTGGCTATGACGACACCGTCTTGTTTCCGATACGTACGATCCACGCCAACGGTAAGGTAACAATGATGCCCATAGACTTCTGTAATTTAGGAGGAAAGAGTACCTTATTGTCTGTAAAAAGAGTATGTAATTGCGATTCGCAAAGCAGCAGGTTCGGACCTTCTTCCGAGTAGCTGTGGATCTGAGCCAATTGATTGCTGCTCTCAGCTCTACAGCTAACTAAGGTGGTTATGACGTAGGGGTCCCTGGAGTGAAACCATCATCGCGGCGACGCGTAAAAGGGGTTCGGCTCTTACCACCGTGAAATTATTTCTTCTGCTGCGAGAAATTGGACCGCGACCACAATAGCCAATAGAATGAGAATGATGACGTCGTCAATGGGAGATAGTCGTGGGCCACTAAACAGTAACGGGCTTGGAGCAATTGTGGCATTTCCCCCCCTACTGGAATCAGAATCGCCACACTAATTCCACCTTTCCCCTGTTTGGTTCGCGCTTTCCGATTCTTGTTTTGGGACGCCAGTCGTAATTAAAATCTTCCCATTACTTCCCGCCCTCGTCACGATCAACAAATCTCCTTGAACAATTCAACTCACCTCACTTCTAACCATCCATCCATCACCAAAGATACCCCCCCCCATCACATCCATAATTGCATCCACTACCGACTGGAAGTCAAGTAGCATTTTCATCTTCGTATTTCCTACCAATTGTATCTGATACCCCTCGTTGGCCACAATCTTATCAATTTCATCCACCACGATGGCCCAAGTCAACCGTCCCACGAATGTGAGACAGAAGGAGGAAGATGTCAACCAGAAGCTACAGCTCTATGGTATCTACTCTGGTACGTCCCTTGATTTTGCTGGCTTTGTGTCCTCGTTCGGCGCGTTGCCACGATCACCCAAAAACTGGTGAGCTCGTAGCTAACCTGACCCACCCGACAGCTTTCGCAAATGGCAAGATGCCATCGGTGAGTTACTCCACTCTCTGTGTCTGAACTCGGATTGATGCTGATCGTACTTGAACAGAACAAGCAAATTGATGTTGCTCTAAACTCTGCCGTCGCATCCAGGCCACTTGCGAACCCATCAAGCAAGCTCTCATCAGAGGGACGCCACCTGGTAACAGATTTGCGAGATGTCATTGAGCAAGCCAAGATCCTAGCTTTGACCAAGAATGAGGGCAACTTGCTACAAGACTTTATCTACCAAACAACCCGCGTCTCCGGTTCTGGTGCTAAGCTTCCAGGCGCACCAATCGACAAGGGCACTGCACAACAACATGGTGACCAGGCCCTCGATGGCTTGAGAACCCTTGGGACTCTGTTGATCTCCAATGGCCAATTCCGAAAACTATGTGAGTTACCTGGAGTGACTTATTCTTCTCGTGACTGATCTCTTTCATAGTAAACGATGCTACCGTTCTTCTTCGTGACATCGCTGGTGACGCAGCTACCAATGCTGCAGGCCGAGTCAAGCCATCCCAAGAGGCGTTGGACCAAATCGACCGCCCCGCGGAAGATAATACCTGGCACGATGTCCCCGACATGTCCCGTGACAACATTAGAAACCAGGCCAGGAGCACGTTCAACCAGCAAAAGCCAGTTTCTAAAGGCGATGTCAAGGGCGCAGTTGGCGACGCCACCCAATCTGCATCTGGTTCACGTGACCCTGCTGATGCTGCTAATCTCGCTGCACGAGACCAGCAGCAGGGTAGCAACTCCCTCGATGCGGACCAGGGCGCTAGGACTGGTGCAAGCAACTTGCGCAACAAGGCCTCAGAGAATGTGCCCGATGAAACAAAGAATCGCGCTCGTGAGGCGCGCGACCGCACGAAGAATTACGTGTCGGAGAAGATCCCTCAAGAGCGACGTGATCAAGCCATCTACCGTTTGAAGAAGATGATCATTGAGGTCCAAGGACACCCAGATTGTGTGTATTATCTCTCATGTCACTAAGATGTGGCTAACATCCCTTTAGATCAACAAGCGATAGAGACCCTTCTTGGCCTTGCTGAGGAATATGGCGGACACGGCAAGAACCTAAGTCAACAGGGCACTGGAACCGTGAAAGGTGCTCACTCAGACAATGCTTTAACTACGGCCGAGGCTGATTTGAGGGTCTGTTTCTAGGATTCGTATCTGGGAATAGTTCTATGCTGACTCAATTGAAGACACTTCTTGAGCGCTTTGCAAACTCGACCTCTGCTGACGACCTTGTTGACTCCATCAACGCCCTTTACCGTGATGCAGATAGGGATCCAGAATTGAAGGGTTGGTTCCGTAGTATGGATCGATACGTGCGAAAATGCCTTCAGCAGCAAGGGTTCATCATGCAAGATGCTGCTACTGATGAGTGGAATCAACTTCAAGAAAAGGGCCACTTCCTCCTCCGAGAGCGCTACCGCAACCACACCAACCGTGTTCTTGATGAGGTCAAGTTCTTTGCTTACCAATTCGACGAAGATGCTCAGAACAAGAAGTTCGCTGCATCCATGGAGAAGCTATTTACCGATTTGGGCAACGACGAAAATGGGAAGCCGACATTCAAGCCACACCTTCTCACCGATCTTAGCAACGTTGTCATTCCAGGCATTTTCGAGAGCGTACGCTATGTGCCTATCCCTCGTATCGAGTACACTGACCACATGATGGACGCCATTGTTGAGAACTTGGTCATTGAGAGTGACAATCTGGCACCTAATTCCTTTGAGTTTGAGAGCGATAACTACTTCCGTTGGGGACGTAAGACCGTCACAAGCAAAAACAAAAACAAGGTTATGGTCTCGGTTTCTGGTATCCAGATGGACTTGAAAGATGTCAGCTATTACATCCACAAGAAGGAAGGTTTCCCTTCAATCAAAGACACCGGTGTTATGGATATTTTCATGGGTGGTTCCGGCTTCAGTTTCAAGATCGCCATGGAGACTGCGGACAAGTCTGACCGTCAACATTTCTTCAAGATCAACACTGTCATGATCGACATGAAGAACCTAAACATCAAGTTGAAGCAATCGAAGCACAAACTGCTGTTTAATATCTTCAAGCCTCTCCTATTCACTGTTATCAAGCCGGCTCTTAATAAAGTCATAGAGAAACTCATTCGATCCCAATTGCACGAGCTCGACTCCAAGGCTTACGCAATCCATCAGGAAGCCATGCGTGCTGCGGAGACAGCCAAGCAGAATCCCGAGAATGCACCAAACATTTACAACCGTTACGCCACTGCCGCCCAGAAGAAATTTTCCCAAGGCAAGCAGAAGTCCGCTGAGGTGGCGGCTGACAAGAAGGTCAATGCTGCGATGACCCAACACGACTCGATCTTCCCACAGATCAAGCTCCCTGGCGGTATTTCAACCAAGGCTACCGAGTACAAGAACCTTGCCGCATCAGGAGACAAATGGGAGTCACCCATATTTACCATCGGCAGTGTTGGCGAAACCAAGAACCTTCCCCGTCTGCTAGCCCCTAGCCGTAAACCCCACAACGCTGCCTCTGGTGGCGTTCGGGGCGAACAGAATCTACAATCTGGCGAAACCACGATGGGGTCGGCTCAGCCCAACACAGGATACGGGTATGACAACTCAAGTGCTGGATATAGCGGAGCTGGTTATGACGATACGAGTGCCGGATATGGCTCTCGTGCTGGATACGGCACGACAAACGGCTCTGCCGGCTTTAGCAACCAAGTCAACCAAGCTTTTGGAGGTAATACCGGCTCTGATTACTCTCTGAAGAACAATGCTGCTGGCGTCAACGGTGGTCTTGTCGACAGCTCTACCGCTGGCCATGGCACTAGCGGTGGCACCCTTCTTGGCACGAACAACCCTGTCCTTAGTGGTCTTGCCCGAGCCGATTGAAGGCTATATGCTACTAGCTTGAAGAGATTGGTTGTTATGCTTTTGTTTGATGATACCACTATCGCGAACGATACACTTGAATAGTGTGGATTAATCAGTAATGGCACGGAGGAGGTGGGGCTGACGGAAAGAGAGAAGCTTTTTCCTTTGTACGTTAGAGGCCTATGTGTTTTCTTTTCGTGCAATTTGTCTTATCAGCGGCGATTACTCATTAGCCTGAAGCTCCATTCTCTATTAGTTTGTTTCTAATGGGACACTCTGACTGAGGATGGAGATCAAGGACTTCTGGTACCTCGTTCGTCCTTTATCATTTCCTTGGCTCGAGCTCTGAAGACGACGATGATGCTACGGCATTCGTTTGGCCAAGTGTCAGTACCAAAATTGGCGGTTTCCCTTTTGTTAGTAGAATCCTTTGAGTCAATTGAAGTCATGCATGTTCTCAACGTCTATCGTATAAGAGTGACTGTGTTTAGAGTACGCAGGATAAGCATGGCCGCACCCAAACCCCGACCTCCACCCGGCCCACCTCTTCTACCGTTGACCCTCCGAAACCCCCCTCTCATTCCCTTCATCGTCTCGAGGCCCAGACCCTTCAAAACTCTAACCTCATCATAAGGGATACGAGAATTGCTGGAAAGAAAAGGTAGTAAGGAGCAAGTGAGAAGAAGGGGGGGGAGATATGGAAGTTGATTCAGTGATGTGATGTGCGTACCTAGGTAGATGGTTTCGAGAAGTCTCTGGTAGCACTTGTGTGCTTGGGTATTTTTGGGGAAGGCGGTGAGACGGGGGTGTGGAGGCGATGGAGAAGGGGTGGGGGAGTGGGGAGTGGGGAGTGGGGAGTGGATGGATGGGTGGGTGTTTGATATATGGTAGTTGCTGATGTTTTGTTATTGAGGTGGAGGGTTGAGGGGTGGGGTGGGGTGGTGATCAGATGCGTTTTTGGAGAGGGGAGGAGAGGATGTTAAGGATGAAGAGATGGGGGGAGATGGAGGGAAGAGCGAAGATTAAGACTTTTAGAAAGGTTGGAGCTAGGGTTTGCTCTTTTTGTCTTTGCATCTTCTCGTCTTTGCATCTTCTCGTCTCTCATCTCTCAATTCTCATCTCTCATCTCTCATTTCTTTACCTCTCTCTCAACACAAAATCACCCCTACCCCCATTCCACACCCCTCCCCTCACAAATCAGTGCGAGTACACATTCCGGAAACATGAGTACCCAACCGCAAAAGCCAGCGAATTTGAAATCATCAAGACTCGCCTCTCCGGATCGGTCGGTAGGCAACGGTTCTGCATACTCGGTACTTCTATCGAGTCGCCCAAACTAAGGTTTTTGGCCTCTTGAAACTCCTTCTTTACTCGCTTCTCTTTTTATCTTTGATAAGAAAGATTAATTAAAGGTTGTGGCATTACGGTTTTCTATAGCGAGAGGGTTCCGTAACACTGTTTCGAGTACTTCAATTTCGAACGCATCTTCTTCACATTGACAGAAGCGATAAGGATGTTTTGGAGGCTCGTACTTCTTAACCATGTGTCTAGCGCTATATAGGCTATGGCGAGGTGATATCAAAGCCACAGCTGCTGCTTAAATTCGCTCGGGGGGGGGGGGGGGGGTTCGTTTCTTTAGAAAT
>JAABVA010000860.1_pt1 | contig 35060 bp, 27 predicted proteins | sample 5560331 | NCBI WGS metagenome assembly JAABVA01 (sample SAMN12812661, study PRJNA571458) | rock metagenome | isolation source: Antarctica rocks | place: Antarctica: Victoria Land, Mt New Zealand sud | collected 2016-01-07 | reverse complement strand
CTGCCTCACCTGCAAGCCAGGCGTACGCAATGAGATCCGCTTTGTGAACCAACTCTTCCAAGTTGCCGCCTGAACTCTCGCCCGGATGCAGGCGGACTGCGCTCCAGCTAGTTAATGCAACAGAGCCTGGGGTCCTGCTTCTGTCGCCGTCGCCTCCAGCCCAAGCCCAGCACGTGCCACTCGCGCCGCGGCACCAGATCCCCGTCGTTCCCGGCATCGACCGCCTCGCCGGCGAAGACCCCAGCTCCCACATCGCCTACGTGCGCCTGCTTCTCCGCGGCTCGCTCATCGGCCTCTCCGCCTTCACCACACCAGAGACCCCCCTCCCCACGCCCCCGCCCACTCACACCGCACAATGCACCCTCCGACCCTCAGGCAAGTACCTCTTCGAGCTCTTCGCCGACTTCGGCGGCATCACCGATCGCGCCTTCTACCCGCCCTGGAAGCCCGCCTCCGAGCAAGACCTCTTCCCCCCGCGCACGCAAAAGGTCACCGTTACCATGGACTTCCTCGGCTACACCCACGTCAAACCCGTTCGCCGCCAGTGGGAGATCCCCGTCGACACCCCCGGCCAGCTCCGCTACAACACCCCCGCCACCGGCTCGGCCAACATGGAGGACATCACCTTCTACCTGCGCTTCCTCCTCGCTCTCCCCACCCTCCGCCTCACCCTCGACCACCAGGCCGCCGACTTCTTCACCACCCCGCTCCTCGACCAGCTCCGCAAGGAGCCCCTCTGCCGCGCCGCCCACCTCTAACCAGAATCAAGCTCGTTCACTCTCGCGCATAGCATAATCAGCTATGCCGTCCCTCTGGACCCCCGCCAGCTGGCCCGATCGCCTCGCCGAACTCGAAGCGCAGACCCCCGATCTGAAATCCGCTCCCCTCCGCCGCGACGTCCGCTCCCTCGGCGCTCTGCTCGGCGAAGTCCTCCGCGAGCAGGCCGGTCCCGATCTCTTCGACGCCGTCGAGACCCTGCGCCGCGACTCCATCAGCCGCCGCGAAGCCGAGCCCGCCCAGACCCATCCGCAATGGAGCGCTCCACCGCACCTCGACCAGGCCCTCGCCACCGTCCACACCCTCTCCGGCGACCTCACCACCGCCTACCACTTGGCCCGCGCCTTCTCCTTCTACTTCGAGCTCATCAACCTCGCTGAAACCAACCACCGCAAACGCCGCCGCCTCGCCACCCAGATCTCGCCCGACACCACTCCCCAGCGCGGCAGCCTTCGCGGAACCCTCCGCCGCCTCCGCCAGACTGGCGCCTCCCGTTCCGACGCGCTCGCCCTCCTCGCCCGCATCTGCGTCTCTCCCGTCTTCACCGCGCACCCCACCGAGGTCGCACGCCGAAGCATCATGTTCAAGCGTCGCCGCATCTCCGACCTCCTCGAACAGCTCGACCGCATCCCCGTCGCCGCCACCGAACTCGACGCTCTCGAGCGCGACCTCCTCGCCGAGATCACCGCCCTCTGGCAGACCGACGACGTCCGCACCGCCCGGCCCACCGTCCGCGACGAGATCCGCATGGCCCTCGACTACTACGAGGCCAGCCTCTTCGACACCCTCCCCGTCCTCTACACCGAAGTCGCGTCCGCCCTCGCCGCCGAGTACCCTGCCGATCCCGCGGGTGCCACCGAAGATGTCTCCTCCGCCGACCTCGCCAACCTGCCCCAGCTCATCTCCTTCGGCTCCTGGATCGGCGGCGACCGCGACGGCAACCCCTTCGTCGACGCCGCCACCACCCGCGAGGCCCTCACCTCCGCCCGCTCCCTGCTCTTCACCCACTACCGCCAGCGCCTCCAGCTCCTCTACGATCAACTCGGCTCCTCAACCCAGCAGGCGCCCGTCAGCCCCGCCCTTCGATCTCTCGTCGGCCGCTACACCTCGGAGTTCAGCTGCACCTCCACCTCCGCTAGGCTCTCCGAGCAGCTCACCGAGCGCTACCGCCACGAGCAGATTCGCCTCCTCATCGTCTTCGTCATGGCCCGCCTCGGCTTCACCACCCAGACCTCCGTCGCCTTCGCCGCCGCGCCCGAGCTTCCCCGCTACACCCGCTCCTCGGATCTCCTCTCCGACCTCTCCACCCTCCGCGAATCGCTCGTCCAAAACCGCGGCCACCGCCTCTCTCAACTCCTCGTCGACCCCCTCCTCCTCGAGGTCCGCACCTACGGCCTCCACCTCCAGACCCTCGACATCCGCCAGCACGCCCGCGTCCACACCGCCGCCCTCGAAGAGCTCTCCGCCTTCACCGCCTCCCCCCGAGCTTCAACACAGGCCTCGCCGCAACTCGTTCCCCAGAGTGTTTTGTCGACTTCTCCAGATATTTGTCATCCTGACCCTCGAGCTTGCGAAGGGGAAGGACCCGCTTCTCCCCCCCAGGCCTCCAACCCGCAACCACCCCTAAATGTTTGTCATCCTGAGCAACGCGAAGGACCCGCTTCTCTACCAGCAATCTCCAACCCGCCAGCAGCGCCCCTCACCCTCCCTCCCCCCCTCACCCCCCAGACCGCCGAAGTCCTCGCCACCTTTCGCGCCATCGCCGATCTCAAGCAAACCTTCCCCCCCGAGAGCATCCGCCTCTACGTCATCAGCGGAGCCGCCTCCGCCCTCGACTGCCTCAACGTCCTCGCCCTCGCCCGCCTCGGCGGCGTCCAGGTCGAGGCCTCGCCCGCCACCGCGGAGAAGGCCGCCGACCCCGGCCTCCAGCCCGTCCCCCTCTTCGAGTCCATCGAGGACCTCCAGAACGCACCGGCCATCATGCGCGAGCTCTGGTCGAGCGCTGCCTACAAGCCGCTTCTCGAATCTTGGAACTACCGCCAGGAGGTCATGCTCGGCTACTCCGACTCCAACAAGGACGGCGGCATGATCACCAGCACCTGGGAGATCTGGAAGGCGCACCGTGCCCTCCATCAGGTCGCCCGCGACTGCGGCGTTCACCTCCGCCTCTTTCACGGCCGCGGCGGCACCGTAGGCCGAGGTGGTGGACCAACTCACCGCGCCATCTTCGCCCAGCCCGTCGACGCCTTCACCGGCGAACTCCGCCTCACCGAACAGGGCGAGGTCCTCAACTGGAAGTACGCCGACGTAGTCCTCGCCGAGCGCAACCTCGAGCTCATGATCGCCGCCTCGCTGGACGCCCTCGCCCGCCCCGACATCGCCATCCAGTCCGCCACGTCCGAGCCCACCTCTGAACCTTGTCATCCTGAGCAGAGCGAAGGACCCGCTTCTCTACCGAAAAATTCAGCCCGCCCCAATCCCCCCCACCTCACCGGCGAGATCCTCCCCCCCTGGGAGGCCGCCCTCGACCAACTCTCCGCCACCTCCTTCGCCTTCTACAAGCAACACATCGTCGACGACCCCGAGACCTTCACCTACTTCGAGCAGGCCACCCCCGTCGCCGAACTCGAGCATGCCCGCATCGGCTCCCGCCCCGCCAAACGCAAGGACGCGAGCGCCACCGAGAAGCGCTCCATGGCCGACCTCCGCGCCATCCCCTGGGTCTTCGGATGGATGCAGTCCCGCCACCTCGTCCCCGCCTGGTTCGGTGTCGGTCACGCCCTCGAGAGCTTCGTCCACGCCGCTCCCGGCAACATCGAGATCCTCCAAACCATGGCGAAGAGCTTCCCCCTCTTCCTCGACATCATCCGCAACGTCGAGCTCGCCCTTCCCAAAGCCGACTTCGGCATCGCCCGCCTCTACGCCTCGCTCGTCGAAGATGCCGACCTCCGCGACCGCGTCTTCAACCGGATTGAGGCCGAGTTCAACCTCACCCGCCGCATGCTCCTCCTTGTCACCGGCCAGCGCGATCTCCTCGAGACCAACCCCGTCCTCAACCAGTCCATCCGCCTCCGCAACCCCTACGTCGACCCCCTCTCCCTCCTCCAGGTCGAGCTCCTCCGCCGCAAACGCTCCGGCCTCGACTCCCCCGATCTCAACCGCGCCATTACCGCCACCATCAACGGCATCAGCGCCGGCCTTCGCAACACCGGCTGAAAAGCGAAGCTCCGTCAGGTAGGCGCGACCAAAAGAAAGTTACAAATTGCCCTATCGGCCTCTCCCCTACAACCCGCTCTACCGCCCCAAAGCCTCCGCGATCGCCCTCTCCGCTAGTGGCCCCATCACCGCATACCCCGCCGCATTCGGATGCACTCCGTCAAAGGACGTCCCCTCCCGCATCCCTCCGCGCTCATCCGCCAGCGCCGTGAAGTAGTCCAGGTACACCATCCCCTCACTCGCGCAGATCTGCTTCATCCACGCGTTCAACTCCCCAATCTCCGCCACCGGCTTCACCTCCGGCTTCCACGGGTACGCATACGCGGGCGTAATCGAAGCCAGCACCACCTTGATCCCGTTCGCCTTCGCAATCGCCGCCATCGCCCGGAAGTTGTCCTCGATCATCTGCGGCGTCTCCGGCCCCGTGTTCCCCGCCACGTCATTCGTTCCGGCCAGGATCACCACCACCGCCGGCCGCAGCCGCACCACATCCTGCTCGAACCGCACCAGCATCTGCGGCGTCGTCTGCCCGCTGATCCCGCGATTCACATACGGCTTGCCCGGGAAAAACGTGCCCGTATCCGGCCTCCGCCCCCAAGCATCCGTGATCGAATCCCCATAAAACACCACCCTCCGCACCCCCTTCGCCGGGGCCGGCAGAGTCGCGTTCTCGGCCGCGTATCGTCCCATCCCCGCCCAGTCCGCGAGCTGCTTGCGCATCCGCTCCACCTCGACCGGCGCCGCCGCAGCCCCCGTGGCCGCAGCTCCCGCTGCCTTACTCCGCACCTCTCCACTCACCTGCAGCCCGCTCGCAGCCGCGCCCTTACCCCACGCCGTCGATCCCGCCAGCACCGCCCCATAGATTAGCCATCTCATCCGCATCGAAGCCTCCATTCAGCCCTCCCCTTATACCGTTACAAATTCGCTCCCGCGTCAACATGCTCTTCAGCATCACTCGCCTTAACCGTCCCTCATCACTGGTGCGGCATTACCGCCGTCGCCTTGTCCTTCACAAAGATCACATCCATCGGATGCCCCAGGTTCGAGAACATCACCCGCCGGTTCCCATACTCCTGGCTCAGGCTGTCGCTCACCTGCCCCAGCGCCATCTGCACCTGCGCCTCGCTCATCCCCACCGTCGCGCGATGCTCATCCACTGCCTTCCACACCTCCGGCCCCCAGTGCTTGTAGAGCTGGTGCGGATCGTCATAGAAGAACAGCTCATCGGTCTTGAACGTGTAGTCAGTTCCCTGCCTGTACCCCACCGGAACCCCGAACACTCTGTCACCGCTGCCCGGCCCCTGCGCACTCGCCGGCAGCGTAAACAACAGCAGCACCTGCCTGTCTCCGCCCGGAATCCGGAACGTCGCCGCCTTGGGCGCCACCTGCTCTACAGCATCCTTGATCACCATCGGCTGCGCTCCCAGCAGCGTCCCCTCCTTCTTCGCGTAGTCGACACGCTTGCCCGCCGCCGCGTAGTAATCCATCTGCCCGCCCGCGCTCACCCACACCGTCGTCCCATACAGCTCCTTAAGATCCGCCATGGAGGAAGGCCGCTTCTTCTTCAAAAACACAAACGCATCGTCCGGCAGCTTGGCCTCTACCGCCTTTGCCGGAACCTTCTCCGGCGCATGGCGCTCCCGGTAGATCATCCCAACGCGGATCCCCACCGCCAGCACCGCCACAACCGTTGCCCCAATCGCAATCTTCTTCCCGTCCTCCATCCAGCCTCCTCGTCGCTTCTCCCCTCCCAATCTAAATCCTCGGTCCTCAGTCTCCCTCCCCTCTTGGATCTCCTCGCGCTATCATCGGCCCCTGCCCTCTGTTCGACCTCCTGTCTTTTGTTGTCATCCTGAGCGCAGCGAAGGACCCGCTTCTCTACCACTCACCTCCGGCCCCGCCCACCCGTGCGCTATCATCAGCCGATCCCGAGGACATCCATGCTCCATCTCCGCGCCGCCGTTCTGCTCGTTCTCTCCGCCTTTACCACCGCGCTCCAGGCGCAGGCACCCACACCCGCATCGGTCCCCGCACCTCCCCCACCTTCTGCCGTCGCCCGCTACATCAAGGTCCCCGCCGACTCGATCGTTTACCTCAATCACGTCCGGGTCATCGACGGCACCGGCGCACCGGCGGTAGAGGACGAAACAATCGTCCTCAGGCACGGAAAGATCGAAGCCGTCCTTCCTCACGGAAATGGGTTAGGGACCAGTGAACCTCTGCCAATAATTCGCCTCGACCTCACCGGCCGCACCGTCATCCCCGGCATCGTCGGCATGCACGACCATATGTACGGCATCGCCCGCCCCAACGCCGACGCCGAAGGCCACTCCGAGCCGCCCCTCGTCGTCCCCCAGATGACCTTTACCTCCCCCCACCTCTACCTCGGCGCCGGCGTCACCACCCTCCGCACCACCGGCTCCGTCGAGCCCTACACTGACCTCAACCTCAAATCGCAGATCGACGCCGGCAAGCTCCCCGGTCCGCACATGGACGTCACCGCCCCCTACCTCGAAGGCGCCAACTCCCCCTTCATCCAAATGCACCAGCTCAAGGACGCCCAGGATGCCCGCGCCACCGTCGACTTCTGGGCCGCCCAGGGAGCCACCAGCTTCAAGGCCTACATGAACATCACCCGCGCCGAGCTCAAGGCCGCCATCGACGAGGCCCACAAGCTCGGCCTCAAACTCACCGGCCACCTCTGCTCCGTCACCTACCCCGAGGCCGCCGCCCTCGGCATCGACAACCTCGAGCACGGCTTCTTCGTCAACACCCAGCTCGACCCCGGCAAGCAGCCGGATACCTGCCCCTCCACCACCGGGGGCCCCACCCTCGCCCGCATGTCCGCCGGCTCCCCCGAGGCCGCCGCCCTCATCAAGCTGCTCGTAGACCATCACGTCGCCCTCACCAGCACCCTTCCCGTCTTCGAGAGCTCCGACCCGCGCCACCTCAAGCTCCAGCCCCGCGTCCTCGAAACCATGTCCGCCCCCACCCGCGAGGCCTACCTCTACACCCGCAACCTCGAGCTCAACCGGCCCACACCCGCCGGGGCTCCAGACCGCGCACAAAACTTCCGCAACGGCATGGCCCTTGAACGAGCCTTCGTCGCCGCCGGCGGCCTCCTCCTCGCCGGCCCCGATCCCACCGGCGATGGCGGCACCCTCCCCGGCTTCGGCGACCAGCGCGAGATAGAGCTCCTTGTCGATGCCGGCTTCTCTCCCGTTGAAGCAATCAAGATCGCCACCCTGAACGGAGCCGTCTACCTCGGTCGCGAAAAGTCCATCGGCTCGGTCGCTCCCGGCAAAAACGCCGACCTCGTCATCGTCAAAGGCGACCCCAGCCAGCACATCGCCGACATCGAGAACACCGAAATCGTCTTCAAGGACGGCGTCGGCTACGACTCCGAAAAACTGCTCGACTCCGCCAAGGGCCGCTACGGCCAGTACTAACCAACGCTCGTCAGCAAACGGTCACAGACGCACGAAAGCCCTGGTAGTCACTCCAGGGCTTTCCGTGCAGGTCTCGCTGACGCCGCCTGATAATCTTCATTGATTCTAGATCGCCGAGAGTGGCCGATCAAGAGAAAAGTTGCAAGCACTGCGGAGGGCAGGAGAGTCGAACTCCCAAGGCTGACTAAGCCTTGCAACCGATTATCAGGCGGCGTCCAGTACCCACTGAAGATACCCTCCAAACGCTTGTGCCTGACGAGATCCATGACATCACAATCGGCGGAAACGCAGAATCCCACCTCTAGGGGAGACCTGCTTCCTTTGCGAACCGTGGCGCAACCTTGGCGTCCTCCGCGTGAAGTCCCCTTGAACTCAGTCGACCGGCTCCGCACCCGCCATCTCCGCATCCGCCCCCCGCAGGCTCTCCGCCGTCAACGCATCCGCACGCCTCAAAGCAGGAAATAATCCCGCCGCACTCGCCGTCACCAGCAAGCTGCCGATCCCGCCCACCACCACCGCCCGTACCGCTCCCCACCAGTGCGCCGTCAGACCGCTCTCAAACTCTCCAAACTCATTCGACGCTCCGATAAACAGCCAGTTCACCGCACTCACCCGGCCCCGCATCTCAGGCGGCGTCGCCAGCTGCAGAACGCTCGACCGGATCACCACGCTGACCATATCGCTCGCCCCCACCACCACCAGCGCCACCACGCTGACCCATAGGCTCCTCGATACGCCGAACACCACTGTAGCCGCCCCAAACACCGCGACACACACCATCATCGTCACACCCGCCTTCCGCCTGATCGGCCACACCGTCAAAGCCAGGCTCACCGCCAGCGCCCCAACACTCGGCATCGCCCGCAGCAGCCCCAGGCCCCTCGGCCCCGCGTGCAGCACATCCTCGGCAAAGATCGGCAACAGCGCCACCGCTCCTCCCAGCAGCACCGCAAACAGGTCGAGCGAGATCGACCCCAGCAGCAGCTTCGTCCGCCACACATACTCGAGCCCCGCCAGCACCGTCCGCACACTGAAACCCTTCTTCACAATCTCGGCGTCGACCTCCGGCTTCGACCGCATCATCCCCACCAGCACCAGAAATCCGGCCTGCATCGCCAGCGTAAATCCGTAGACGATCGCCGCTCCGTTCCACCGCCGCATCGCTCCCGTCATTTGCAGCGTAAACAGCAGCCCGCCCACCGCCGGTCCCGCCATATTTGCAATCTGGTAAATCGTCGCTCCCCACGTAATCGCATTCACGAATTGTTTCTTCCCCACCAGGCTCGGCAGCAGGGCGCTCGCTGCCGGTCCGCTGAACGCTCGCCCCAGGCCGATCCCGAACAGCACCGCATAGATCGGCCAGATCGCCGCGCGTCCGTCCCGTCCAGCACCCGTCCCATAGAGCGCGAATCGCAGCAGCACGAGCGTGCAAAACGCCTGCACGGCATAGCAGATCAGAATGATCTTTCGCCGGTCATAATGATCCGCCACATGCCCGGCAGCCAGCATAAAAAACAGCCCCGGCAGAAACAGCGCCAACCCCGTATACCCGAGATCCAGCGCCGAATGCGTGATCTGGTACACCTGCCACGCCACCGCCACCGACTGCGCCTCTGCACCCAGAATCACTAACAGCCGCGCCGTCTGGTACAGCCGGAAGTCCCGCGATCGAAACGCCCCGCCAGCCGCCGCGACCATCTCCTGCGGTATCGTCGAAGCCCCCGAAGCCGCCGATTCACCCTCGCCCATGCTCTATGCTTTCACAGATCGGCGCCTGTCCTGCATAGAGCTGGCTCACCTCAGAACAACCTTTCTCAAGTGAGATACTTCCGCTTATGCGTCCTGTCGTGCGTCCGCCTCTCCGGCTGCCAGTCCTTCTTGCCGCCGCCGCATCCCCCATCCTCTTGGCTTACGGCATCCTCCTCCGGCAGTTCGTCGCCATTCCCCTGTTAGATGACTATCCCTCCATCCTCGAATTCGCCGAGCACTTTCAGCAGTTGCCGTCTGCGTCCCAGAAAGTTCTCTACCTTGCAGCCGCGCAGTCGAATGAGTACAAGCTGATCTTCCTGCACGCCCTCATCGCCCTTCAACTCATCGCCGTTCAACACCTCAATTTCTCTTTCCTTGTTGCGGTCGGGAATCTTCTTCCCTTGCTCATCCTCGTCATACTTTGGCTCAACGCCTTTCGGGATGAGCCGGAGCTCTCCCATCGCCTCCTCCTCTTCCTTCCCGTTCCCTTCCTGCTCTTCCAACTCAACTACGCCGAAGCCTTTGATTGGGCGCTGGGCAGCCTTCAAAACCTTGGCGTCGTCGCCTTCGCTCTGCTTAGCCTTCACCTTCTCCTTCGTCCAGGATGGGTCTCTTTCGCGGGCGCGACCTCAGCGGCTGCCCTCGCCTGCACCGCCTCCGCGGGTGGATTTCTGCTCGCCCCCATCGGTGCTCTTGCTCTGCTCTCGCGCCGCCGCTACACGGCAGCAGTCGTCTGGTCCATCCCATTTCTCCTCATGTCGCTCCTTTACCTCTACAAATATGTTCGCCTCCCGTACGGCCCCCACGCTGGTGCACCGGCAATGCTCCTCTTCTTCCTTTCATTCCTTGGGTCGGCGTACGAGGACATGCACCACAGGCCAGTTCCATATCTTTCTGTCGTCCTCGGCATAGCATCCCTCTGCGCCTTCGTTGCCGCACTCCGCCATCACTCTCGCAGAGACCCCACCTTCCTGTTCCTTTCGACCGTATTCTTCCTCGGCACCGCGGGCCTGGCAACCGTAGGTCGGGCCGGCATGGGACTCGAGACAAGCCTTTCCGCTCGCTACAAAATCTACTCCGACCTCATGCTTATCGTCACGTATATAGCTTTGGCCGAGCGCACCCGCAACTCGTCTCGCTTGTCTGGGCCTCAAGGAAATCGCGGGCAGCGATTCACCGCCGCGGCTCTCGCTCTCGCCATCTCTCTGTGTGCGGCGTCGGATATCGCCGGCTATCACTTCTTGTCGAAACGAAAGGCACAACTTATACGTGGTTTGCAGCAATACCAGGCATCCTCGGGAACCTCTTCGCCGATACTCAATCCGAACGCGACCCAATCCGCCGGGATCACTTACCTCCAGGAGGAGGCCCGCACCAGCCTCACGCGCTCCCTTCAATCCGGCCTGTACACCACGCCCGCTCTTCCCTGAAGGATCGACGGTGTATCGTCCCCAGAGCTACCGTCCCAGACCTATCGCCCCAGATACGCCTTGTACTGCGACTCCACCACACCCACATTGCGCGCCAGCGCCAGCTTGGCCGCGTTGTACTGATACATCGTCCCCACCACCTGGCTCTGCGATCCGGCCAGCCGCGCCTCCGCCTGCACCACTGGCAGATTGTCGCTCACCCCCGCTAGAAATCTCTGCTGCGCATCGTCCAGCTCCTGCCGCGACAGATCCGCATTGCTCCGGGCCACCTTCACCAGATCGTTCGCGCTCTCCACGTCCAACAGGCTCGACCGGATCTGCTGCTCGATCGTGATCCGCAAGCTGTCGATCTGCTGCCGCAATCCCACCAGCTCCGCATCCGCCACCTCGCGCTCGCCGCGAAACTCCGCCTCTCTAAAGATCGGAAAATTCAAACTCCCCTGCGCCGTAAACACCCCGTGGTACAGGCCGCGAGTCTCGCCCAGTACACCGTAGAATCCACCAAACGCCACCGTTGGCAGTCGTTGATATCGCACCGCCTTCTGCGTCTGGTTCGCGACCTCCATCTGCGCCTCGAGGCTCAGCAGATCCTTCCGCCTCGCAAAGGCCAGCGCCATCAGCTCCGGCATCTCGCTATGCGCCAGCTCTACATAAGGAACACCGTCCGTCAGCGTCAGCTCCTGGTCCGCCGCGATGCCCATGCGTCGGTTCAGCGCGATCTTGTCCTTGGCATACTGGTTCTCCGCACTCACCAGGGTCTGCTGCTCGCTCTGCAGTTGCACCTGCGCACGCAGCGTGTCCAGATGCGTTCCCACACCCGCAGCCTGCAGATCCCGGGCCTGCCCCAGCGCCACCTCGTCAACCTTTAACAGCGACCGCTCATTGTCGATCTGCGCCGCGTCCGCGATCACCCGCAGGTACGCCGTTCCCACCTCCAACGCCACGTTTCCACGAGCATTCAAAGTCGTCAGGTTGGAAGAGGCCACCGCCGTCTTCGCCGCTTTGTAAAGAAAATACGCCGGCACATTGAACAGCTGCTGGCTCACATTCAACTGCGCCGCCGTCGTGTCTACCTTTACGATCGAAGCAAACTTCGTCGCCGATCCACTGCCCAGCACCCCCCCCAGCGACTGCGGTTTGAACCCCATCGCCGCCAGATTGATCTCCTGCGTCCGCGTATAGGCCTGCGCCTGAATCGTCGGCAAAAGATTATTCTCAACCGTCCGTTCCAACCCGCGTACCCGCCGCTCGTTCTGCAGCCCCAGCTGGATCTCCAGGTTGTGCTTCAGTCCCAGCGCAATCGCATCGTCGATGCTCAAAGGCATCGCTCCCGGCGTCGCCCGCTCAAGCTTTACGCCGCCCGGAAGCCTGCTCTCATACGCACTCATCACCGAAGTTGGAGCCGAAGGCAGATCGCTTCCACTCTGCGCCGCCGCCGGCAGCCCCAGCGCGCAGCACCCGAGAACCAGCGGCCACAGCCCCGTCGTAAACCGCACCCCAGTTTTGTGGTGATTGAAAAGCACTCTTCTTAGAGTCCCACGACCGCAGCGAGGTTGCGAAATCTCGCTGCGGGTGGAGGCCGCGTCCGCAGGGGAATGTCAATACCTCGAACCTCCTCCCGCCCAGTCGTCCGACTCATCGCCCCTCAGCTAGAATACGAAGGATAACTCTATGCGTCTGACACCTATGAACTCCGCCTCGCCCCGCGCCCTCGTAGCCGCTGCCGTCCTTCTCCTCGCGCTCCCCGCCGCCGCCCAGATGTCCGTTCCTGCCGGCCAGGGCGACACTTTCAAGGACACCTCGCTAATCAAGCCGCCAGCCGGCGCGAAGGTCGCCATCTACGAGTTCGAAGATCTCGAGTGCCCCGCCTGCTCCCGCGCCTTCCCGATCGTTCACTCCGCCGTCGAGCAGTACAAAATCCCCCTCGTCCGCCACGACTTCCCCCTCCGCGGACACATCTGGAGCCTCGACGCGGCCATCACCGCGCGCTACATCCAGGACAAGATCTCGCCGCGCGCCGCCGAAGAGTTTCGCGGCGCCGTCTTCGCCAGCCAGGCCTCCATCGTCAGCAAGGAAGACCTCCAGGCCTTCACCCAGAAGTTCTTTCAAACACACGGCCGCGTCATGCCCTTCGTGATCGACCCCAACGGCCAGTTCTCCAAAGAGGTCAACGAGGACTACGAACTCGGCCTCCGCATTGGCCTCAGCCACACCCCCACCATCTTTGTCGCGACCCAGACCCAGTGGATCCAGATCGTCGATCCTAACCAGCTCTACCAAACCCTCGACACCGTTATCGCCCAGACCGGCGGCACCACCACACCGGGCAAGACCACCGCCGCCAACTCCAAACTTCATCGCCCCTCCACCCCGCAAAAGTAAGCACCTTACCTTACCCCGCAGCTGCTTCAGCTTTTCGCCTCTCTTTCTACGGTTCGCTTTACTGTTCGCCTCTCTTTTTACTTTGTCATCCTGAGCGCAGCGAAGGACCCGCTTCTCTACCCAACCTCCCCTTGCACCTCTGCAGCTGCCGCACCTTTTCGCCTCTTTTTAATTTTGTCGTCCTGAGCGCAGCGAAGGACCCGCTTCTCTACCCAACCAGCCCGCAGGACGCGCTACCCTCAGGCATGCCCAAAGCCGCAGCCTTCCTACTATCCTTTGCCGCCGTGCCCCTCTCCGCTCAACCAGCCGCCCCCAACTCCTACCTCGGCCTCATGCGGCAGGCACAGGCCCACGCCCGCGCTCATGGAGCCATCGTCGCCCCCGTCCTTTCCCCCGTAGACCATTCCGTCCTTAACGGCGGCGTCCCCCTCGAAGCGCTCCACGCCGAAGGCTTCCGCGTCGTCCCGTGGACCACCAACGATCCCGCCCGGATGCGTGATCTCATCCGCCTCGGCGTCGACGGCATCATCTCCGACCGCCCCGACCTCCTCCACGACACCGTCGCCGAAGCTCGCCGCTCCACCCTCCTTACCGGCGACCAGCGCCAGCGCCTCGCTGCGTTCGACATCTCCGCCCACCGCGGCGGTCGCGGCCTCCGCCCCGAAAACACCCTCCCCTCCTTCGAATCCGGCCTCGACAACCTCATCACCTCCATCGAGACCGACACCGGCGTCACCACGGACCGCAAATCCCTCATCTGGCACGACCAGTTCCTCAGCCCAGAGTCCTGCCGCCGCTCCGACGGCAAACCCTACACCTTGGACAATCGCGTCTACATCCGCGACCTCTCCATGGCCGAGGCGCAGCGCACCTTTATCTGCGACAAGCTCCACCGCACCGCGTTCCCCGATCAGCGCAACGACCTCGCTCTCTCTCCCGTCGCCTCCGCCTTCGCCCGGGAAGAGGGCCTGCGCAGCCCCTACGTTCCCATCGACGCTGCCCAGCTCTTCCAGTTCGTCCGCTTCTACTCGGACTATTACCGCACCGGCATCGGCCGCATCCACCCGCACGCCAACGAGCGCGCCCTCACCGCCGAAAAGGTCCGCTTCAATCTCGAAACCAAGATCCTCCCCGACCACCTCCCGCCCGAGATCGCCAGCCAGCATCCCGACGCCCCCGCCGGCCTGTATCAAAACCACACCGTCGCCCCCCAAACCTTTGTCGATACCTTGACCCGCGCCATCCTAACCGCCCACATGGAATCCCGCTCGGAGATCCAGAGCTTCGACTTCCGCACTCTCATCCTCGTCGAGGAGCAGCACCCCCACATCCCCACCTTCTACCTCATCGAAAACCCCAGGCTGCTCTCCACCGACTTCGTCCCCGAACCCCTCCGCCAACCCGCCCCCTAATTCCCCTCCACCGCCTTCCCGCCGACTTTACTCCGGCCCCTGCACCCGCCCTTCTCCCTTCCACGCCCGCGAACCCTGCCCCCTCTTTCCTCCAGACTTTTGCACCCGCCCTTCCTCCGCCAAGCCCTTGCACCCGCCCCTCTTCCTCCCAAGCCCCTGCACCCGCCCTTCTTTCTTCCATTCCGAGCAGAGCGAGGAATCTGCTTCTGCCCTTGCTGTTGCTGTTCTTCTGCTGCCCCTTGCCAGCACACCTCCCGCAACACTCCATTAACCTCCCCTTGATCTTCCCGACATCGCACGCCTATAGTCTGGCCACTATGCAAATCTATCTCCGGCTCCTCACCACAGCGTTGCTGTGTCTGTTCTTCCTGCCCATTCCCTCTCACGCCCAGTTCGAGAATGGCAGCATCGTCGGCACCGTCCGCGATAGCTCCGGCGCCGTAGTTCCCGATGCAACCGTTACGGTTGCAAATATCGCCACCGGCATCGTCAGCACCCGCACCTCGAACGCCTCCGGAGAGTATGAGGTGCCCGCCCTTCGCGTCGGCCAGTACAACGTCCGCGTCTCCAAGTCCGGCTTCGCCTCCGCATCCGCGACCGACATCGGCGTCTCCATCTCCAGCCGCCAGCGCGTCGACCTCACCCTTCCCGTCGGCGAGGCCACCACCACCGTCGACGTCGTATCCGGCGTCTCGCTTGCCGTCGAGACCGACACCAGCCAGCGCGGCCAGATCGTCACCCAGTACCAGACCGCCGCCCTCCCCCTCGTCAGCCGCAACTACTCCGACCTTATCGGCCTCACCACCGGCGTCCGTGCCGCAGCCAACTCTCTCTCCACCACCTCCAACACCGGCCTCGTTCGCGAGGGCTCCTTCAACGTCAACGGGCAGCGCTCCATCTTCAACAACTTCCTCCTCGACGGCATGGACAACAACGCCTACGGCGAGTCCAACCAGGGCTTCTCCAACCAGATCATCCAGCCCGCGCCCGACTCCATCGCCCAGTTTCAGGTCGTCACCAACAACGAGACCGCCGAGTACGGCCGTGCCTCCGGTGCCGTCATCAACGTCGCCTTCGCCCAGGGCGCCAATACCTTCCATGGCCGCGTCTACGAGTTCCTCCGCAACACCGACCTCAACGCCACCGGCTTCTTCCGTCCACCCGGCGGCAAAAAGCCGCAGTTCAATCGCAACCAGTTCGGTGGCAATCTCGGCGGCCCCGTCCTCCACGACAAGCTCTTCTTCTTCGTCGACTACGAGGGCTTCCGCCAGGCGCGCAAACAGGTCGCCACCGCCACCCTCCCCACCCCCAACCAGCTCAACGGCGTCTTCGCCAGCACCGTCTACGATCCCTACGCTGGCACCCCCTACGCCGCCGGCACCTCCATCCTCACCGCTGCGCCAGATATCTCGCCCGCCGCCCGTACCATCGCCGGCCTCATCCAAAAGCTCGGTCCCGGCACCGCCTCCACCAATAACTTCACCACCCTCCAGCGCTCGCAGAACTTCTCCGACAAGGGCGATATCCGCCTCGACTACACCCTCAACTCCCGCAACTCCTTCTTCCTCCGCGTCTCCGATCTCAAGCAGAACGCCACCGACTTCCCCATCTTCGGCCTTCCGCTCGACGGCAACTCCAACGGCAAGCAGCGCATCCTCGATCAGCAGGTCGCCGTCGGCTACACTCGCGTCATCGGCTCTAATCAGCTGCTCGACGCCCGCCTCGGCCTCTCCCGCACCCGGGCTGGAAAATTCTCGCTCTCGATCGGCAACAACGCCGGCTTCAACTTCCCCGGCCTGCCCACCGATCCCACCGTCGCCGGCGGCATCCCGTCGCTCACCATCTCGAACATCAGCGCCCTTGGCCGCCAGGCCACCAACCCGCAGGTCCAGAACCCTGCCATCCTCAACCCCAAAATCAACTACTCCTGGGTCATCCGCAATCACTCCCTCAAGGCCGGCTACGAGTACCAGCACGTCTGGATGGCCGTCCAGGACACCAACCCGCTCTACGGCGGCTTCAACTTCGGCGGCGCCTTCAGCCGCCCCGTCGACGCCGCCGGCAAACTCACCGGCACCGCCACCACCGACAACTACATCGCCGACTTCCTCTGGGGCGCCACCAACCAGTACAACCTCTCCTCCTACTTCGTCGCCCACCTTCGCAACCAGTCCAACTTCGCCTACCTCCAGGACGATTGGAAGGCCTCGCCCAGACTCACCCTCAACCTCGGCCTGCGCTACGAATACACCACTCCCTACTACGAGCAGAAGAACCTCCAGTCGAACTTCAACCCAGCCCTCGCCGGCAGTGCCGATCCCCGGTCCGCCGTCGTCCCCGTCTCCGCCAGCGGCAACAAATACAGCTACTCTCCCGACAGGAACGACTTCGCCCCTCGCGTCGGCTTCGCCTTTGCCGTCGACGACAAGACCGCCATCCGCGGCGGCTACGGTATCAGCTTCTCCCACTACGATCGCGCTGGCTCCGGCAACATCCTCGCCATCAATCCGCCCGAGGCCCTCTTCGTCACCGTCCCGCAAGCCCCCGCGCGCAACGGCATCAACACCGGCTACACCCGCATGGACGCCGGTTTCCCCGCCTCCACCCTCACCTTCAACCCGCTTACCGACAACGTCGCCTACATCGATTCCAGCCGCTACCGCGACAGCTACGTCCACAACTACTACCTCGACCTCCAGCGCACCCTCGCGAAAAACACCCTCCTCGATATCGCCTACGTCGGCAATCACGGCCTCAAGCTGCTCCAGTTCGGCAACTTCAACCAGAAGGATCCGCTCCTCGGCTTCGCCCGCCCCATCCCCACCTACGGCGACATCACCATCGCCCTCCACGAGGCCTACTCCAACTACAACTCGCTCCAGGTCCGCTACGAGCAGCGCATGCTCGCCGGCCTCACCCTGCTCAACTCCTTCACTTGGTCCCACGCCCTCGATAACGCCGGCGCCTCCCTCGAATCCGCCACCCCCTCCTTCCAGGACTTCCGCAATCCAGCCGCCGACTACGGCCAGTCCGAGTACAACCAGCCCCTCGTCAACACCACCTCACTCGTCTACGAGCTTCCCTTTGGCCGGGATCGCCGCTTCATGAACACCGGCGGCGTCCTCAACGAAGTGCTCGGCCAATGGCAGGTCTCCGCCGTGAACCAGGCGCAGTCCGGGTTCCCCTACCAAATCACCTACAACCCGCCCGCCGCCAACCTGGTCTCCGGAATCCCCTCCAATCAGAGCTACCGCGGCGCCAATCTCTACCGTCCCAATCGAGTCCCCGGCGTCCCCCTCAACTCGCTCAAAAAGTCCGCCTCGAACGGCACCTCGCTCCAGTACGTCAACCTCCGCACATCCGCGAACCCAGGCAATGCCAGCGCCATCGCCATTCCCGCCAGCACCCTCGCCGGAGCTCCCGCCAGCCCCTTCGGAAACATCTCTCGCGACCCCGGCCGCGGCCCCATCTTCAACTCGCTCAACCTTGCCTTCAACAAGCGCTTCGATACCCCGCTCGAGGCGCTCAAGCTCGAGTTCCGCGGCGAACTATACAACGCCTTCAACCACACCAACTTCACCACCCCGGCGCAACCATCGCCAACACCTCTGCCACCATCAACGGCGTCTCCACCCCGGTACAGTCCGGCGGAGCCATCACCAGCACCTTCGATCCCCGAATCGTGCAGTTCGGCCTCAAAGCACTCTTCTAATTACAAATGTTTACAAATTACCCTTACGCCCTGTAAACCGCGCACGCCTTCGACTCAAAATCCCCAACTCGGACTTCCTACCGGACCATGAACACCAGAAAGTAATCCTGTCCATCGGCCTTCGTGAAGTCATACCGGCCCTCCACCCTGAAGCCCGCCTCGGTCATCTCCTGCTCCACCACCTTGCGATCCAGTCCATGATCCGATCCATTGCCGTTCCGGTCGATAATGCCCACCTTCGCTCCCGGCTTTAACGCCTCACGCAAGTTCTTCATCACCGGCACCGGGTGCGCAATCTCGTGATACACCTTCAGCATCAGAACCGCATCGACGCTCTTCGGCGGCAGCCTGGGGTCGTCCGGAGTCCCCAGCACCGTTCGCACATTGCCCAGCCGCTCCTTCTTTACCCGGCTCTCGATCGCCTCAACCGCCTTTGCATTGATGTCCTCCGCAAATACCGTCCCCGCAGGCCCCACCCTCTGCGCCGCCCGCACCGTAAACCAGCCTGACCCTGCACCCACGTCCGCCACACTTCTTCCCGGCTGGATCCCCAGAAGATCCATCACCCGCCCGATCTGCAGCTTTTTGTCCCGATCCGGATATTCAAAGATCCCCAGATCCCCCGCATACGGCGTGCTGGTCGGCCGCTGCCCAGTCTGCCCCACCGTCCCCGTCTGCCCCACCGTTCCCGTCTGCCCTGCCGCTCCTGTCTGCCCCACCGCTTCCGCCTGTCCCATTCCCCAGCCCGCATCACCCACCCCCAGAACCGCCAGCAGTGCCGCACCCCTCACCCACCTCGTTGCCGACCCTCGTGTCCCCATAGTTCCAGCATCCTCCCTTCCGTCCCGGCCCGCAAACCTCCCATTGCTCCTGCAGATGGTTTAGTCCTGCGCCACCTCCTCCAAACCAATCCGCTCACCGCCTCTTACGCAGGGCGTACAATTCGGCACGGCGTAAGTAGGGTCCTTGCGGCATGCAACGGTCCCCAGTCACAATGCAACATAAACTCATGACTCGCCTGTCGGAGGAACGCTCATGGTACGGCTCAAATCGGCTCTCGCTCTCGCGTCGCTTACCACCGCGATCCTTACGCTCACCGCCTGCCAGCACGCCGGCACCTACTACCTCATCTCAAACAATCTCAAACTCCCGTACTGGCAGTCCGTCAACGCCGGCTTCACCAAGGCTGCAACGGAGTACGGCGTCAACCCACGCTTCGAAGGCCCGGATGACTACAACGCCCCTGCCGAACTCGACGCCTTCCGCAAGGCCGTCGCCGCCAAGCCCGCCGGCATCCTTATCTCCGTCGCCGATGCCATGACCTTTCGCGAGGACATCGTCAACGCCGTCGAGGCTGGCGTCCCCGTCATCACCGTCGACTCCGATGCCCCCACCAGTGCCCGTCTCTTCTTCATCGGCACCAATAACTCCGCAGCCGGCCGCCTCGGCGGTCAGCGCCTCGTCGATAAGCTCAAAGGGAAAGGCAACGTCGTCTTCTACTCCATCCCCGGTCAGCCGAACCTGGATGAGCGCCTTCGCGGCTACAAAGAGGTGATAGCCGAACACCCGCAGATGAAGGTCGTGGACGTCCTCAACGTCAAGGGTGATCCCGGCATCGCCTTCGACCACACCCGCCAATACCTCGCCAAAACCGGTCCCGACAAGGTCGACGCCTTCGTCGCCCTCGAGTCCTCTTCCGCCGCCGCCATCGGAGACGTGCTCAAACGCGAACACGCTACCGATCGCCTGCTCATCGGCATGGACGTCGGCCCCGACACCCTCAACCTCATCAAGGATGGCACCATCGACTCCACCGTCTCGCAGAAACCCTTCACCATGGGGTTCGTCGGTCTCGTCATGCTCGATGAAATCCACCGTCACCAGCCCAAGCCATTCCAGAATAACTACGTCGTCGACTCCTTCTCGCGCTACCCCACCTTCGTCGATACCGGGACCGCCCTCGTCACCAAGGACAACGTAGACGTCTACCTCGAGAGCGCCGCCAAAGCAAAGCAGTAGCTCACCTCAACTCAAGCTAAAAGCCTGCAGGGCACTTGGCCTGCAGGCTTCATTTTTGCCTCAGCCCTACCGCATCCCACCCGACACCAGCAGCGTCTCGCCCGTCATCCATCCCGAGTCCCCCGACGCTAGAAACACTGCAATCGGGGCAATGTCGCCTGTCTGTCCCGTCCGCCCTAGTGGAGTCTGCGAAACAGCCACCCTCTCGAACTCACTCCCGCTAAACCCGCCCGCCTGGTACCCGTCCGTCTCAACCACGCCCGGGTTTATCGAGTTCACCCGGATCTTCTGCGGCCCAAGCTCCTTCGCGAGCGATTGCGTTACCGCATCCACAGCACTCTTGGTTGCCGAGTACACTGATGCGTTCGGCGGTGTCAGACGGCTCACAAGCGACCCGATGTTGATCACGCTTCCACCTTCCGCTCCGAAGTGCTTCACAGCCTCCTGGGTCGTCAAAATGAGGCCAAGCACGTTCAGGTTGAACTGCTTGTGAAAGTGCTCCTCCGTCACGTCTTTCAGCGGCTTGAACTCGTAGACTCCGGCATTGTTCACCAGCACATCCAGCCGCCCGAACGCCTTCTTCGCCTCCGCGAACAGCCGCAGGATGTCGGCCTGCTTCGACACATCTCCCTGAACCGCAATCGCCCTTCCGCCTTTCCCGGTAATCTCCGCAACCACCCCGTCGGCACCCTCTTTGCTCGAAGCATAGTTCACGACAACCGCCGCTCCCTCTGCCGCAAGACTCTTCGCAATCGCTGCGCCGATGCCCTTTGACGCGCCTGTCACAACCGCTACCTTGTTCGCTAACTTGCTCATAGCTCCGCTTCCTTTGATCTTTCGATCACCATCTACAGTTCGATACTCATCGAATTGATTGCGCGGACCTCCGAAACGATTCGTTCCTTTCTGCTAAATCTTTGCCATGTGGTCGAGGTAGGCCGTCAGCACGTCCCGCCGAAGCGTGTAATTCCGATACTTGCCGTCACGCGTTGACGTCACCAGGCCCGCATCCTCCAACTCCTTCATGTGGTGCGACAGCGTGGCCGCGCTCACACCCACACATCTCAGCAAACATCCGCATTGCACTGCATCCGCAACTGCCCCAAGTTGCCTCAGGATCTCGTAGCGCCGCGGGTCCGCCAGAGCCCGCGCAATCGTCTGCACCTGCTCCCGTGTGAGTGCTCTGCTCTTTGTTGCTGCCATCTCATCGCCACCCGGTTCCCGGCCCGCACGCCGGTGCTACTGAATCTGAACCAGCCCCGCCCCTTGCTCCGCTACACCCTGCGCTTGCCCACCCTCCGCCAGACCGCCGTTTGCGTCAGGATGCTGCGGTGCCCGCCAATGATCGATATAGCTCACCTGGTGCACGCAGCTGATCGTGCAGTTCGGGGCGCAGCCCTTCTCGGTCAGAAACTCCCGCTTTACATCTGCCGTCCTGTACTCCGCCAGCGGAACTCCCGGATACCCACGCTGCTGCGAGCAGTAATGCACCAGCCCCTGCTCGCAGATATACAGATACCGCGACCCCGCCCGGCACCGCCAATCGTTCGGCTTTCCATTCGCGATCGCCTCCTGGAAATGGTTGAACCGCGAGTAGCTCCGTCGCGTCAGCTTCCGCACCCGGTCCCAGACCTCGCGCTCCTCCGCTCCCAGCGGCTTCAGCTGACCGCTCCCGTCATGAATGATCCCGATCGTCGACGAGAACCCCAGCCCCAGCGCCCGCTGCGAGATCGTATACGCATCCTCAGGATGCGCAATCCCGCCCCCCACCACCGAGTTGATATTCACGTGAAATTCGGCATGCTCCGCCAGCATCCTCAGCTTCGCATCCAGTACCTTCAAGCTCTTCTTCGAGACCTCGTCCGGCTGCACGTTGTCGATCGAGATCTGCATGTGATCGAGCCCGGCACGGTTCAACCGCTCAATCCGCTCCGGCATCAGCAGGTATCCGTTCGTGATCATGCCTGCAATCGCGCCCGTCTTCCGGATCCGCGCAATCACCCGGTCCAGCTCCGGATGGAGCAGCGGCTCTCCGCCGGAGATCGTAATCACGCTCGTCCCAAGCCGCCCCAGGTGGTCGATCCGCCGCTCCATCTCCCCGATGTCGACCGGCTTCGATACATCGTCGTACTCATTGCAATACGTGCACGCCAGGTTGCATCGGCGCATCGGCACGATATGTGCCATATACGGATGCCCCGTCGAAACCAGCGCCGACCCGACAGATCCGAGCTCACGCAGCTTCCGGGTCACCGCCCGTAGCCGCCGCTTCGCCGTCAAACGACGCGTTCCAGACTGTGCAATCTCATTGACCATAATCACTCACAAGTATAAAGCCAGCGGCGCGAGGCTAGATCAGGCCTAGGTCAAGCTTAGATCGGGCCGGTGGCGCAACCCGCAAAGTGCATCTCCGCCTCAACCGGTGCGGCTTCAGTCCGCTCCATCGAAACCTTGCTCGCCTTGCGCGTTACCATCAACTCCTCCCGCGGCTTCGGCCTGCTCAGGTAAAATCCCTGCAGCTCGTTGCAGCCCTCGCCGCGCAGATACTCCATCTGATCAAGCCTCTCCACGCCCTCTGCCGTAATCGCCATGTTGAAGCTCGCTCCCAACGCCGCAATCGCCTTCACGATCGCTCGCGACGAGTGGCTCTCCGGCAGATCCTGCACAAAGCTTCGATCAATCTTCAGCTTGTCGAACGGAAAGCTCGGCAGGTAGCTAAGGGACGAGTAGCCCGTCCCGAAATCATCCAGCGCGATCCGAACCCCGAGGTCCCGCAGCCGGTGCAGCGCCTTCAACGTGGCCTCGCTGTTCTGCAGCAGAACCGTCTCCGTAATCTCCAGTTCCAACCGGTTGGCGCTCAGACCGGAGAAGCTCAGAGCTTCAGCGATCATCTCCGGTAACCGTCCGCTCTTGAACTGCGCCGGCGAAAGATTCACCGCAACCTTCACCTCTTTCGCCCAGGTCGCCGCCTCCTCGCACGCCGTTCGAACCACCCACTCCCCGATCGCTACAATCAGCCCCGACTCCTCCGCCAACGGGATGAAGTCCGCCGGCGAAACCGTTCCGCGTGTCGGATGCTGCCATCGCACCAGCGCCTCGTAGCTCGTCACCTCGCTCGTCTGCGCATCCACCAGCGGCTGGTAGTGCAGCCGAAGCTCGTCCCGCAGCATCGCTTGCCGCAGATCCCGCTCCAGCGTCCGCCGCGTCTCCAGCCTTATATCCAACTCCGGCTTCAAAAAGCTGTACGCTAGCGCCTCATCCTCCTTCGCCCGGTAGAGCGCCATGTCCGCCTTCTTCAGCAGGCCATCCGCCTCGGACCCATCTTTCGGCGCCATCACCATGCCTACACTGCATCCCGAAGTCACCTGCTGTCCATGCAGCAGATACGGCTGCCCCAGCGCCAGGATCAGGCGCTTCGCCAGCACCACCGCGTCCCCGTCCTCCTTCGGTCCCGTCTGGATAATCGCAAACTCATCCCCTCCCAGCCGCGCCACCGTGTCGCTCTCGCGCACACACGCCCGCAGCCGCTGCGCAACCGTTCGCAGCAGGTCATCGCCCGCCGCATGCCCTAGCGTATCGTTCACCGACTTGAAGCCGTTCATGTCCAGGCTCATCAGAACGAACGGAACGCCGCGCTTGGCCTGCGTCGTTGCCTGCTGGAGACGCTCATGGAAAAAGGTCCGGTTGGGCAGACCCGTCAGCGCGTCGTGATGCGCCATAAACGCCAGCTGCATCTCCGCCCGGCGCCGCTCGGTCACATCTTCAAACGTGGTCACCCATCCGCCATCGGGCATCGGCCGGGTCGCTATCGACACCACATGGACATCGCCGATCTCCTCAAACGTCTGGTCCATCTGCCCATCCGGAGGAACCGCATGGATGCGTGCCTCAAGCCGTTGCGCCCGTCGCTTGCTGAAGCCGATCGCCCCCATCACCTCGACAATGCTCATCCCGATACGCACCTGCTCGCAGGGCACACCAAACATCTCGCACAACCGGCGATTCGCCAGGATCAGCATCCCTTTCGCGTCGTAAAGCGCCAATCCCTGCGACATATACGTCAGTGCAATCTTCAAGTTGCGGTGCACCGCCGCCAGCCGCTCGTCCGCCTCAAGCTCTCCACCGTTGCCAGCCGTTTCCTTCGCCTGGAGTTCACCCTCTACCTTCAAGTCGTCGATCTGCATCACTCACCCGCATTAGAGAATCCACAAGTCGTCTGCTTGCGTCCCTCCACTCATCGGCAGGTCTGCCCAAAACTTTAGCTCCGCATCCACATTCCCAAACGCCACCCCCAGCCGTGCAAAAGCAGCAGCGGCGACCAGGAGGCCGCCGTTCTGCACATCTGAGAATCGTTTATGGGCTGGTTCAGCAGATCGACATCGTCGCACCGCAGCTTCTGCAAACTCTTCCAGATCTCCGGCGAGTTCTTCAACACATCGCCCCTCACCTCATCCATCTGATCGAGCAACAGCGGCCGCATCTCCGCCATCATCACCTCGGTATCCGGCAGCTCGACCCCCGCGAATCCCGGTCCAAAGTCCGGCCACTCCAGCCCCGACCTCCGCTTCGGATCAGGCGTCAGCGTCAGCGTCTGCTCCTTCTTCTCGCGCAGGACCGTCACCGGCACCGGCTTTCCCTTGCTGTCGTGCACCGTCTTCGACCAGTCGCCAATCCCCGCCACCGTCGTCTGGTTCAATTTCACCACCACATCCCCGGCCTTCAGTCCGGCCATCGCCGCCGGCGAGTCTGCATCGACGCTCCGCACCAGCAGCCCCGTCCCCCCCTGCACACCGAAAAACTCCGCCAACTGCGGCCCCACCGGCTCCAGCATCGCCCCGGTATACGGCAGCCCCATCATCGTTCCCAGAAACCCACGCTCCCGAGGTCCGGGCGCAATCGCCGGTCCACCACCGCGGAAAAATCCCAGCCCCCCTGGCGACACGCCTCCGCTGCTCCCCGAGCCGCCCTGCGCGATCGCCGGTGCACCCGCGCCATCCGGCTCCGGAACTGTCATATGCTGCTTCCACGCCTGCCGCTCCACCTCTTCACGATTCGCCATCTTCGCGCTGATCGTCTGCTGCTGCCCATCCCGGCTGATCACCAGGCTCACCGTCCGCCCCGCCGGAGTCTCCCGAAGCATGCGCCGCAGCTGCTCCTCCCCCTCAACCGCCTGCCCATTCATCTGCACAATCACATCGTGCTCGCGTAGCCCTACCTTGCCCGCCGGCCCGTCATGATCCACCCGAAGGATCTCCGCACCCCGCGCCTCCTTCAGCTTCAGCGCGCCCATCTGCTCCTCGTTCACATCGCGGATGTCCACCCCCAGATATCCCTGAGATCCCTGAGATCCCTGAAATCCCTGAGACCCTCGAGCCCCCGGGCCCCCAGCCATCGCATATCCGCTCTGCCCGGAAAAGATGCCCGGCATCACCATCAGGCTCGCCGCCAACACCGCCACACACGTTCGTCTGCTCATCGCACCGCCCTCATCCTGATCTTTTGAAGTCACTCATCTGATTCGGCACCGCGAGTCGGCCCAGCTCACGCATGCTCCCGCACTTGCGCGCCCGAATGCTCCATCTCGAGCGCTCGGGCCGTTGTGCCTGTTTGACTAAACCAGTCCCCAGCCGTAAGCAGACTCGGGGTAAATCGTAACGGAGTCGCAACCCAGACTTACTGAATATCCGAAGCTCCCTGCAACGCCTCAAAGCTCGCCGTCCGGATATACGGGCTCTCATCCTGCGTCGAGACCGTTCGCAGCACCTGCCGCACACTCGAATCCGACTGCACCGGTACCAGCATCCCAATCGCCGCCGACCGCACATTCGCACTGTTGTCATGCATCAGCGCCTCCAGCACCGCGTCCCGAACCCTCTGGTCCTGGTCCACGTACCGCTCGAGCCCATGGAGCGCCTTCATCCGAACCCCCGCGTTGCCGTCGTACCGCAGCCGCACCATCAGCGCACCGCGCAAGTCCCTTCCCTCATCCGTTCCCGCGCACGCATGTCCCACCCGGCACTCATTTGCCAGCAGCCCCACCGCATCCGTCCGCACACCCTCGCTCGTTCCCGCCCGCATCCCCATCATCAGCAACCGCCGGACCTCCGGGCTGTCCAGCGACCCTTCCATCGTCTCCGGAACCACCCGGTTGTACTTCACCTGCACCATCTCCGAATTCGGCGTCTGCACAATCCCGCTCACGTTCGCGATCACACCCTTGGTCTGCTCGTTATAGATCATGACCTGCGGCAGCTTGGGCGCATGTGCTAGCTCATACCGGTGCAGGAAATCCCCACCCAGAAATCCCACGCCTACCAGCAGAGTCGCCAGCGCCGGAGCCCCCGTCAACAGATTCGTCCATCCCCACCAGCCGGCCCGGAGCCGCGTCACCAGACCGTGCGGCGACTCCCCGTCCAGAGCCTCATCCAGCCGCACCCGGCTCTGCGCCAGCAGGTTCGGCGAGACTTCCAGAACCGGCGCCAACGCCAGATCCTCATCCATCTCCCGGATCGCGCTTAACTCACCCTGGCACCCGTCACACTCATCCAGATGCTGCTCCAACCCGATCGCGAGCTCATCGTCCAGCTCTCCGTACATCAACAGCACGATCTGCTCCTGAGCTACATCACATTTCATCGCTCTACCTCAACCAGCCTCAAAGTTTGCTCTCCTCTACCAGAGGATCGTCCGTCCGTCACTGCGGATCAGCGTCCGTCTTCTACTCCTGGAGTCCATCTCTACCGATACAGCCCGGCCTCGCACTTACCCCCCGCGCTCCATGACGATCAACCTTGGCTGCAGCCCTTGTTTTTGTCGTCTGAGCGCAACACCTCGTGGCCCGGGTTAGACATTTGTTGTCATCGGGAGCGCAGCGAAGGACCCGCTTCTCTACCCAGAATTGTGCGCCTGAACCCATGCGCTTAGCTCTCCAGCACCTAAGCCCGCAGCTCCTGCAAGCTCGCCCGCAACTTCCGCGTGGCCCGGAACAACGTATTCTTGGCGGTCTCCTCGGTCGTGCTCAGCATCTCGCCGATCGTCCGCAGCTTCAGCCCCTGGTAATGCTTCAACTCAAACACGGTTCGTTCCCGCGGCGTCAGCTTGTCGAGCGCCGCCTTGATCCCTTCTGCCATCGCCTTTCGATCCAGCTCCCGTCCAGGGTTCGCCATCGACCGGTCGTCCCGCACATTCGCCAGCAGATCCATCTCCTCGCCGCTCGAGTCCGAGATCGTCGCCGGATCCTCCCGTCGGCTCTTTCTACGCCGCATCTGGTCCAGGCACAGATTCGTCACAATCCGGTAGAGCCACGTGTAAAACGAGCACTCGAATCGAAAGTTCCCCAGGTGGCGGTACGCCTTGATAAACGCCTCCTGATGCACATCCTGCGCATCCTGCTCATTCCCGAGCATATGGAGCGCCAGCCGCAAAACGCTCTGGTCATACCTCCGCACCAGCGTGTCGAACGAGCTCCGCTGACCCCTCTGCGTCTCCCGGATCAGCTCGTCATCTTCCGCCCGCTGCTGCGCCCGCGCCTCCATCTGCGCCGGTGTCAGCTTCGCTCGCGTCCCGGGTTGTGCCGCCGCCTTTGCCATCACTGGTAACGATTTTACCGCTTCGGCTGCCCCAGTCTGGCCGGCAAAACGTCCTTGAGCACCGGAGGTAACCAATCGTTTGGCCCCGGCCCGAACACCAAATCCATGCGCCAGATCTCCACCGGCACCCATCCCAAAAGCTTCTGCGCCCATTTTCAGTCTCACTCCGGAGTGAGGAAAAACAATCTCACTCAATAGACCTGAACCCGGAGAAAAGGTAAGCGTTGCGCCGAACATCCATGGAAGATCCGGGCCAAATCCACAAAACGGTCGCCCTCTGTCCCCACTCGCCCGCCAGGCAATAAACTCACCCCATGCCCCCCAGCAACCCCACCCTCTTCCCGGACACCTCGCAAGAGACCATCACCGCCCATTGCGACGGCGGCGCACGCGGAAATCCCGGCCCCGCCGGCTTCGGGGCCCACATCACCGACAGCTCCGGCCACGTCATCGCCGAGCTCTCGGAATTCCTCGGCATCCGCACCAACAACTTCGCCGAGTACTCCGGCCTCCTAGCCTCCCTCCAGTACGCCCTCGACCACGGCCACCGCGCCCTCCGCGTCATCTCCGACTCCGAACTCATGGTCAAGCAGATCCAGGGCAAATACAAAGTCAACTCCCCCGACCTCAAACCCCTCTGGCAGGAAGCAAAAAGCCGCATTGCCCGCCTGGACCGCTTCGAGATCGCCCACGCCCTCCGCCATAAAAATAAGGAGGCCGACCGCCTGGCCAACGAAGCCATGGACCGCGGCATGAAACGCGGTCCTGACCCCACCGACCGCGGCATGAGACGCGGTCCTGATCCCACCGACCGCGGCATGAGACGCGGTCCTGACCCCAACGACCGCGGCATGAAACGCGGCACCGCCACCCAACAATTTGAAGTTGGTCATCCTGAGCATAGCGAAGGACCCGCTTCTCTACCCCAAACCCCCAAAACCTCCGCCGAATTCCGTCCTGTCTCCTCCACTCCAGCCGCCCAAGCCAGCGTCCAATCCCTCTGCGCCGCCCCTCACCCCGCAGCCATCCCCTACCCCAACAAATCCACCGCCCCGCCCCCACCCCGATCCTTCGACCCCCGCGCAACCTCCAGCACCACCGCCCCAGAAACTTGTCATCCTGAGCGTAGCGAAGGACCCGCTTCTCTACCCCAAACGCCTCCACCCACCCCCACCATGCTCCGAGGCTTCGCCCGCGACGGCGTCATCCACATCCTCGGCCCCCACACCCTCTCCAACGGCACCTTTGTCAAAATCATCCCCGAGTAGGCCTTCCTAAACCACCGAGTTACCTGGGCTCAAAGCAAACGGGCGAACCAGAAGGCTCGCCCGGTGTCCTTGAACTTCGAGTTCCTACGAAAGCACCGGCAACTGCAGCGTCTCTCCCACTTTGATCTTGTCCGCCTCAATCCCCAGCTTGCTCGCCACCTCCGGGTACTTGCTCGCCGCCCCATAGAAAAGCTGCGAGATCGCGCTCAGCGTGTCGCCGCCCTTCACCGTGTACTCCTGCGTCTCCCCTCCATTCGTTCCGATCTCATGATGGAGATCCGAGTACGCCGGATCCACCTTCTTGATCGCATCCCACATCCGGTTCGCAATCACCGTGCTCGGCACCGACCCCTTGATGTGCAGCTTTCCATCAGGATCCTGATCGATCCCCTCCAGCTTCGCCCCATACGGCTCGAACTTCGAAAACAACTCCAACACCGGCCCGTACTTCTGTTTCAACTGTTCCAGATCAGCCATGCTCTTCTCCTTTATCTCTCGAGGTTCCGTTTCCAGCGTGTCCTTACGTTGGAAAACCTTGTTGTCATCCTGAGCGAAGCGAAGGACCCGCTTCTCTACCTAGATCCCCAAGCCGTTCTTACAGCATCCGTCCAAGAACCGACTGCAGCATACCGCCCATCTCGGGCTGCGTTCCCGTCGCCTGACCGTCGGCCGTCATATGCCCGTTCGACACAAAATGGTGGATCACCATCGGCACCGCGACCGCCAGACCCGCCTTCACCATCCCCGGCGAAACGCCCGTCCGCTCCGAGATCCGGTCGATCATCCCCGTCCCTCCCAGCCCCTGCTGCATCTGGTCGGGAGTCGCCGGCTGGGTCTGCCCGCCAGCCCACTGCTGCGCCAGCCCGCCCATCCCGTTCTTCTGAAACGCTTGAAACATCCCGCTCACGCCGCCCGGCTGCCCTTGCAGCTCCTGCACCAGGCCGCCCGCTACCTTTGCGTGATCCCCGCCTCCGCCCGCCATCGACTCAACCATATCCAGTATGCCCATCATTCAAACTCCTTTCGCACGCGGTCTCCGCCCACCATGTTTCAGATGCCAAATCCACCACCGGAACCACCAGATCAACGTAAATAGACCGGGGTTCCCGGACCGATTACCAGAGGCACCAGCCCTACTTCGCCAACTCCTCCTTCAGCATCGCGCTCACCATCGACCCATCCGCCCGTATCCCACTCGCCGCAACCCGCTGCTTCACCACCCGCATCGCCGGCCCCATATCCTTCGGCCCCGGCCTTGCCCCGCCCGCGTCCTTCGCCAAATGCTCAATCGCCCCCAGCACAATCGCCCGCACCTCCTCCTCGCTCGCAGACTGCGGCAGATACCCCTCGATCATCCCGATCTCGACCCGCTCCTTCTCCGCCAGCTCCGGCCGGTTGCCCTTTGTAAACTGCTCCACCGAATCCCTCCTCTGCTTGATCAGCGTCGTCAGAATCGCCGCCTCCTCCGCCTCCTCGAGCGGCACGCGCTTCTCAATCTCCTTGTTCTTCATCGCTGACTTCACCATCCGCAGCGTCGTCAGCCGATGCTCCTCCTTCGCCCGCATCGCCACCAAAATGTCCGCCTCAAGCTTCTCGCCAATCGCCGCCATTGCATCGCCTCCCACAGCCTTCCATCATAAATCGCACCTCAAAGTCGCGAAGTCCAGACGCGCGTGCTTCTGCGTTCATTCAACACAAGCGCGTTTCTAGGTACCTACGAACCAGAGCTTTCTTCGGCCGCCGCCAGATCTCCTTTGGCGATAATGTTTCCGGGATCGATCGCCAATGCCTTCTTAAAGCTCTCTATAGCGAGGTATTTTTGACCTGCTTTGGCGTAGATCTGTCCAAGACTGCCGTATGCACGGCTCGAAGGCTGAAGCTGGACCGCAAACTGCATCACGTAGATCGCCTCATTAAAGTGATGCTGCCCAAGCAGACGATATGCCCAATCCATTACGGTATCGGCACTGAGCGAAAATTCAGGTTTTTTCAGACGTACTGACGCGTAGACGTCGCTTACGTGAGCGAAACCTACCTGACCAACCTGGTTGCGGAAATCCGCAAATGACAAGGGCAACGGGGTTCCTGCCCTGAACGATGCATCCAGAACATGCTTAGGAACCCCGTTCTGATCCGGCGAGCATTTGAGAAAGGCCATCGCAGACGGCTTGTGTTTTAGATAGGCATCCAAAAACTCGCGAGTGTATCGAGCGACCCAAGCGTATCCAACAGAGCCATCCTCGCGAGTAATGTCCGTTTGAGCCCTATTTGGAAAATCCGCTTGCCAGTACCGTTCGCTTCGCTGTGTTAACGAGTTGAATTCGGGGTGGATCATGCCCGGGATCTCGACGGTCACTAGGTCCCCATGCTTCCATTCATTGAGTACGTTCGGTCCGGCAGCATTCTTGAAGTTGGCTTCTAGTTGAGCCTGACCTTCAAGCGATCCCCTGCCCTCAAAAAACAAAAGCGGGATGGCCATGGAGTCCGGATGCACATCACCTGCTTGCTGAATGAGCCCTGGGAAGTACCTGATGCTCCCATCAAGAGCTACAAGCGCGTCGATGCGGCTGTCCCGAGCCGCCGCAAAGACGTTCGAAAGCCCGCCCCAACTAAAACCCACTACTCCGACCGACGCTGGGTCTACATCCGATAGAGTTCCTCCCCAACCAATGAGGAAAGAGATATCCTGCGCCTGGGCGCTCGCTCCGGCAACGTCATGCGTTGATTCACGCTCTACGCCCATACCTGGACTAGCAATCACGATATAGCCGTAGCTCGCCAGGTTTTCGCAAAGGTCGAGATTCTCCCAGGAAAAAGAAGAAAAGCTTGGAGCATAGATGACGAGGGGAAAGCGACCAGCTATAGGCTTTGCGTCCCGTACCGCCAGAATCTTTTCTTGTGTGGGGTGAGGAACGCCCTCGATAAACCACTCATCGAGCCCCGCAGAGACGGCTGGTGCGGCAAAGCTCGTCTCGGTACTTCGAAGAGCAAGGTAATCTGCCACCGAAACATGCTCCTGCTTTGAAGCTTCTGCTGGGAACCAAACTAGGGTCTGCAGAGGGCGGCTCGTCTCACCGGAAGTCGGCCCACCAAGATCGTCTACTCGCGAGCGAAAGTTCCTGGACCGATCGTACTGGTCCACCACATGCAGCCCTACGGCATAAGGCCCTGGCTGAACTTTCAGAGAAAACATTTCTGATAGCTGAGCGTGAGCGCTGAGGCAAAGGACGAAAGCAGAAAGCAGGAGTGTTGGCGAGCGCATATCCCTCCAGAACGGATCGATGCGCCATCCACGGATTACGCACCCAACAGCGTATACGCCGAAATCTCGTCTCCCGTTCGCACTAACTTCAAAAAATGGAGAGGCCCGGGTCGGTACCGATAAGTCGGCTTGTCGGAAGCGAGGTCCAGCACAACACTGCGCGAACTCACGACTCGCCCAAGTCGTGTCGCCGCCGTCGAACATCTCCGACCTACGAAGCAGCGCAAACTGATTCACCCCGCCATACAATATCTCCATGATCCGCAAAACCCGCCTCTTCACCCCTGGTCCCACCCCGCTCCTTCCCGCCGCCCAGTTCGCCATGGCCGCCGCCGACATCCACCACCGCACCCCCGAGTTCCGCGCCCTCTACACCCGCGTTCTCACCCAGCTCAAACAGTTCGTCGGCACCGAGACCGGAGACGTCATCCTCCTCTCCTCGTCCGGCACCGGAGCCATGGAAGCCGCCGTCTCCAACCTCACCTCGCCCGGAGACCGCGTTCTCGTCCTCACCGCCGGCAAGTTCGGCGAACGCTGGTCGGCTCTCGCAAAAGCCTTCGGCTGCCCCGTCGACGTCGTCTCCGCGCCCTACGGCCAGACCTTCTCGATCGACGCCGTCAAATCCGCCCTTAAACTTGAAACCCGCTGCGTCTTCATGCAGGCCACCGAAACCTCCACCGGCGTCCGCCACTGCGTTCCCGCCGTCGCCAAGCTCTTGAAGGACACCAGCTCCGAGGCCCTCCTCGTCGTCGACGCCATCACCGGCCTCGGCACCACCCACCTCGACATGGACGCCTGGGGCATCGACGTCCTCATCGGCGGCTCGCAAAAGGCCGTCATGATCCCCCCCGGCCTCTCTTACCTCGCCGTCGGCCCCCGCGCCTGGGACCGCATGGAAGCCACCTACAACCCGCGCTACTACTTCGACCTCCGCAAGGAACGCAAAAACGCCCGCGCCGGCGAGTCCGCCTACACCCCCGCCGTCGCCCTCATCGCCGCCCTCGGAGCCGCTCTCGACTGGATCGCCGCACAAGCCGGATCTCCTGAAAATCCCTCAGGCAACCTCGCCGAAGGCCGCCGCAAACTCGTCGACAACGCCGAAACCATCGCCGCCATGACCCGCTCCGCCGTCACCGCGTTAGGCATGACCCTCTTCGCCCCCGACGCCCCCTCCGCCGCCGCAACCGCTGTCCTCCCGCCTCCCGGTGTCGACTCCGGCCTCCTCGTCAAAGAGCTCAAATCCCGCTTCGGAGCCATCATCACCAACGGCCAGGGAGAGATGAAGGGACAGATCTTCCGCATCGCCCACCTCGGCTTCTTCGACTACATGGACACCATCGCCCTCATCGGAGCTCTCGAACAGATCGTCCTCAAGAGCATTCCCCAGGCCAGATACCAGACCACCACCAACGGCCGCCCCGTCCAGTTCGGCGACGGCCTCATCGCCGCCCAAAAGCTATACGCGCAGGCCACCCACCCCGCCGCCGAGCAGCGGCACTGCATCTGCGGCCGAACCGACGACTGCTGCTCCCTACAGCAAGAAGCAGCCGGCTCCCACCAACCCAACCCGGCCTCAACCACAGCAAAAAAACAGGACCCCCGCACCGAACACACCACAGCCGGCGCCTGACTCTTGCCTAAACGGGCCGCTGTCTGTTCCTTTGCTTGTTATTCAGGAGCGAAGCGAAGAACCTGCTTCTTCCTTGCACATCGGGTGCCCCATCGTCTCGGCGCGCTTTGCCGAAAGGGTGGGGCCCCGCACGCGAACTGCTTACACTTCAAACCGAACGCCATTCGCAGGCGAGCTCGCCAAATTACCTCTGCCGCGCAAACCTCCGCCGCACAACATTACCCATCCCCAGCAGCCCCGTTCCCAGCAGCGCCAGCGTAGACGGCTCCGGAGTCTGCGAGACGTGAAAGGCTTCAAAGTAGTAATCGCTGAAGGGATTGTCGAAGTAGATATCACCCTCTGAGTTCATGAAGAGGAGTCCTTCCGAGTGACCGTATACCAAACTAATGCCATCAGCAGTGGCCACGTAGAGCCCATCGCCGTGGTGTTCAGGATTGAATACCCAAGTTTGGAAGGCTACTCGTCCGTTGTTGCAGACAGCATTAGCGTTATATCCAAGGACGGAGTAGGCGCAAGTTGTCCCTGTATCCGAGGTAAAGGGGTTGGCGGAAGTGTTGTCACCGGAAACAAAGCTCGGGATTGTCGTGGAATAACTGGCGAAAGTCCCGTTGACGATGGTGCCCGTACAGAAGCCGTACTGGCCGAAAGACTGGCCGGTGCAGCGATCGTCGTCGACCTTCGCGGCGAGGTTGCCGTTAGAGGACATTCCATACACCCAGAAGTGGCCCTGGTCGGAACCGAGGTTCGCGAGGGTATAGCTATCTGCTTTGGCTGCGGTCGGAGCGGTCATAAAAATTGGCAGAGCAAGCAAACCTACCCAGACAGAGAAGATGTTGAAGATTTTCAAAGATGGTTCCTTTTAGTAGGAAATGTCGTTCATCAGCCAATAAAAGCAATCTCATGGCCATTCAATCTCCCGTAAATTCAGCCAAACTGGATCCAGGGCAAAGCAACGTTGCAGGGTCTTGCGCAACGCTCGCCCATTCACCCTGCATAAATCGCCTGCCTCCCATCTGGCGCAATGGCTTAACTGAATTCCGGGCTCTGTTGCATTAACTAGCTGGAGCGCAGTCCGCCTGCATCCGTGCGAGAGTTCAGGCGGCAACTTGGAAGAGTTGGTTCACAAAGCGGATCTCATTGCGTACGCCTGGCTTGCAGGTGAGGC